>Ga0181521_10000132_pt1 | contig 82842 bp, 71 predicted proteins | sample PEATcosm2014_Bin_32_FD_119764 | JGI IMG/M metagenome (GOLD analysis project Ga0181521, IMG submission 119764) | Peatland microbial communities from MTU Mesocosm Facility, Houghton, MI, USA - PEATcosm2014_Bin02_60_metaG | ecosystem: Environmental > Terrestrial > Soil > Wetlands > Peat | place... | reverse complement strand
TGACCGAGCAGGAGGCGTGATGGCGAAGAAGAATTCGATGAAGTCTGCTCCCCCTCCCCTTGAGGGCTTGGGCCGCGAAGCGGACCAAGTCCTCAAGGGGAGGGGGAGGAACCATCTCCATGACCAGCTTCTCCTTCGCGCGCTTCATCGCGATGCTGCGCAAGGAATGGCTGCAAATGCGGCGTGACCCGCTGACCATCGGGCTGGTCGTCATGCTGCCGCTGCTGCAGCTCTTCCTGTTTGGCTTTGCCATCAACACCAACCCGCATGACCTGCCGACCGGCGTGCTCTCCGCCGACCACTCGCGCTACGAACGCACGCTCACCGTGGCACTGCAAAATACCGGCTATTTCCGCATCCGCACCTTCACCTCGGAGCAGCAGGCCGACGAGGCGCTGGCGGACGGCGAGGTGTTGTTCGTGCTGGAAATCCCGCCCAACTTCGCGCGTTCGGTGGATCGCGGCGAGCACCCGTCGGTGTTGCTCGACGCCGACGCCACCGATCCGGTGGCGATCGGCAACGCCACCGCGGCGGTCGCCGCGCTGAATGCCAACGTGCTGGCGCGCGACCTGCCGCCCAATCTGCAAACCACGCCGGTGCAGCCGCCGTTCAACGTGGTGGTGCACGCGCGCTACAACCCGGAGCAGATCACCGCGCTGAATATCGTTCCGGGGCTGATCGGCACGATCCTGATGATGTCCACGCTGGTGATCACCACGTTGTCGATCACCCGCGAGCGGGAGGCCGGCACGATGGAGAACCTGCTGGCGATGCCGCTGCGGCCGATCGAGGTGATGCTGGGCAAGATCGTGCCCTATATCGGCCTGGGCTATGTGCAGGTCTTGCTGATCATCGGGGTCTCGGCGCTGGCGTTCCAGGTGCCGATGCGCGGCTCGCTGCTGGTGCTGCTGGTGGCGCTGGGCGTGTTCATCGCCGGCAACCTGGCGCTGGGGATCCTGTTTTCCACCCTCGCGCGGACCCAGCAGCAGGCGCAGCAACTGGCGCAGTTTTCGCTGCTGCCGTCGATGATGCTGTCGGGTTTCATGTTCCCGTTCCAGGGCATGCCGGCCTGGGCGCGCGGCGTTGGCGAGCTGTTGCCGCTGACGCATATTCTCCGCATCTGTCGCGGCATCATGCTCAAGGGCAACGGGTTTGCCGAGATCCTGCCTAATCTCTGGCCGATGGCGCTGTTTGCGCTGGTGATGGGCGTGGTCGCGGTGTTGTGCTACCGCGAGACCCTGGATTGAGGGCGAAAAAACCTCTCCCGCCTGCGGCGGGAGAGGTCGAGACGCGTAAGCGTCGAGGGTGAGGGTGATCGGGTCGCCTCGCTCTCCCTGCTACGTGCGGACCCGATCGCCCTCACCCTCGGCGCTCACGCACCTCGACCGCTCCCGTTCTCGCGGGAGAGGTTTCCTGCGCGCGCCCAGCCGCGTGCCAGCGCGGCGGCCACCACCAGGGCGGGCAGCAAGGCGGCGAGCCGGAACACGCCCTGGAAGCCGGTCAGGAACGCCGCCGCATCGCTGGCACCGCCGTCCGCCGCAGCGGAACGCAGCGTCTGGAAGCCCAGCATCAGCACCGTGGCGCCAGTCACGATGCCCATCGTGCGCGTCATCATCACCAGGCTGCCGGCGACGCCGCGGTTCTCGCGCGGCAGCGTGGCGGTGGCGATCTCGAAATACGCCACCTGGAACAGCCCGAGCCCGCTGCCTTGCAGGAACATCCAGATGCCGAACGGCAGCAGGCCCGGCGCCGGCCCGGCGGTGCCGATCATCACCTGACCCAATGCCGTGGCCGCCGCTCCCGCCAACGCCAGGCGCCGCGGCGCGATGCGTCCCGCCAGCCGTCCGGCAACCGGTGCGGCCAGCGCCGTGCCGAGGCTCGACACCGCCAGCATGGCACCCACTTGCGGCGCCGCGAGTCCCGCGACGCGGTCGAGAAAGAACGGCACCAGCAACGGCACCGAAAATCCCGCCAGGCTGACCAGCACGTGGCCGGCATTGAGCAGGGAGAAATCCGGGTCATGGAAGCAGCGCAGGTCGATGATCGGAAACGCGGCGCGGCGTTCCCGCACGACGAAGCCGATCGCCGCCGCAACGAACAGCGCCAGGAACGGCGCCGCGCTGCTGCCCGGCTGCATCCGATTGAGGCCGAGCAACAAGGCGCTGGTGGCCAGCACCAGCAATGCGGCGCCGATCGCGTCGAAGCGCTCGCGCGGGCCGGTGGGCAGCGCGGCGGGCAGTGCCCAGGCGAACACGAAGGCCGCGAGCGATAACGGGGCGCGGAACCAGAACACGGACTGCCAGCCGAAGCGCTGCACCAGCACGCCGGCGAGCAACGATCCCGCTGCCCCGCCGACGCCGAAAACCATCGTGTAGAGACCAAGGATCCGGCTGCGTTGCGCTTCGGGATACAGCCCGGTGGCGAGCGCCGGGCCGCACGACAATGCCAGCGCCGCACCGACCCCCTGCGCGACGCGCGCCACCAGCAGCCAGGGCAATGACGGCGACGCGGCACACCACAGGAAGGCCACCGCGCTACAGCCCGAGCCGAGCAAGAACACGCGCCGATGGCCGATCATGTCGCCGAGCCGGCCGAACACCAGCATCAATGCGGCGTAGGTCAGGGTATACGCGATAACGACCCATTGGATCGCCGGGATCGGCAGGGCGAAGGCGCGGATGATGGCGGGAAAGGCAACGTTGACCGCCGAATCGAACGGCACAACGAGCGTACCAAGACACACCACCGCCACGCCCCACGCTGGTGGCAGGGCGTGGGCGCGGATCATGCGGCAGGACGCAATGCGGCTGGACCGCACCAAGAGATCGCAGGCGAGGCGCAAAGCAACAGGCCAGGCACGTACATCACGCCCTGGCCCGGAACTGCGCCGTCTGGTAGCTCAAAGGTACCGGCGCCGACCACGACTCTCGATTGGTTCCGCACCGCCCACCCCAACCGTCATGGCCGGGCTTGACCCGGCCATCTATCGCGGCACGGTGCCGGCATAGATGGCCGGGTCAAGCCCGGCCATGACGGTTGGGGTGGGCGGTGCGGAACGTCAATCTTCCAGCCGCTTGGAGTCAGACTGCCTTCTTCAGCGTGGGCGAAGCCTTGAAGCGCACGGTCTTGCCGGCCTTGACCTTGATTGACTCGCCGGTGCGCGGGTTGAGCCCCTTGCGGGCCTTGGTCTTGCGCACGGTGAAGGTGCCGAAGCTCGGCAGAGTGAACTTCCCTGACTTCTTCAGTTCCTTGACGATGGCGTCCATCAGCGCGCCGGCGGTGCGATTGGCAGCGGCACCGGTGAGCTCAGCGTTGTCCTGGATCACCTGGGCGAGGAAGGCTTTAGACATGTTCTCTCCTTTGTTTGCGGCGTAGGTGACGCGGTGCCCCCAACCAAGACCATCGCAGCCGCATCCTGTGGTCACGGCGTCAACTCTTTAATCAGGACGGTCGATTCGCCGCGTCGTTGCAACGGTTCTAGCCATGTCAATCGCGTTGCGCCAGTCTTTCCAGCGCATTTTGCCGCGCGAATCGGCGTAAAATTCAGGGTTTTTGCCCGATAGCCCTCTCCCACGTCGTAGGAGAGGGGAGGGTGAGGGCGGCGCGAGGGTCTCGGAACGACCGCCTACAATCCAGCCTGCGACACGAACTTTGTAACCAGATAGGATTCGATCGCCTCCAGTCCGCCCTCCGAGCCGTAGCCGGAGTCCTTCACGCCGCCGAACGGCACCTCGGGCAAGGCCAGCCCGTGATGGTTGATCGACATCATTCCCGCCTCTACCGCCGCGGCGATCGCATTCGCCGTCTTCGCCGAGCGCGTGTAGGCGTAGGAGGCCAGCCCGTACGGCAGACGATTCGCCTCGGCGACAACGTCATCGAAGCTGCTGAACGGGGCGATCACCGCCAGCGGACCGAACGGTTCCTCGTTCATCACCCGGGCTTCCTTGGACATGTCGGTCAGCACGGTGGGTTCGAAGAAGTTCCCCTTGTTGCCGATGCGATTGCCGCCGGTGCGGATTGTCGCGCCGTGCTGCACCGCGTCGGCGATGAAGCCCTCCATCGCGGCCACCCGCCTGACATTGGCCAGCGGCCCCATCGTGGTGCCCTGCGCCAGGCCGTCGCCCACCTTCACCGCCTTGGCATAGCCGACGAAGCGATCGACGAAGTGTTCATAGACCTTCTCCTGCACCAGAAAGCGGGTCGGCGAGATGCACACCTGGCCGGCATTGCGGAACTTGTTGGCGGCGAGAAGCTTGCTGGCGACTTCGACGTCCGCATCCTCGAACACGATCGCCGGGGCGTGGCCGCCCAGCTCCATCGTTGCGCGCTTCATATGCGCACCGGCCAGCGCGGCGAGGTGCTTGCCGATGGCGGTCGAACCGGTGAACGAAATCTTGCGGATCACCGGATGCGGAATGAGGTACTCGGAGATCTCCGCCGGCACGCCATAGACCAGGTTCACCACGCCGGCCGGCACGCCGGCATCGACGAAGCAGCGGATCAGTTCGGCGGGCGAGGCCGGCGTCTCCTCCGGCGCCTTGACGATGATGGAGCAACCGGCCGCCAGCGCGCAGGAGAGTTTGCGCACCGCCTGGTTGATCGGGAAGTTCCACGGGGTGAACGCCGCGACCGGGCCGACCGGCTCCTTGATGACGAGCTGGTAGATACCTTCGGCGCGCGCCGGAATGACTCTCCCGTAGGTGCGGCGGGCCTCTTCGGCGAACCAGTCGATCACGTCCGCCCCCGCCAGCGTCTCGCCCTTCGCCTCCACCAGCGGCTTCCCCTGCTCCATCGTCATGATGCGGGCGATGTCGTCGGCGCGGGCGCGCAGCAGGTCGGCCGCCTTGCGCATCAGCTTGGAGCGGTCGTAGGCGGAGACCTTGCGCCAGACGTGGAACCCCTTGTCCGCCGCCGCCAGCGCGCGATCGAGGTCGGCGCGGCCGGCATGCGCGACGGTGCCGACCGGCTCGCCGGTGGCGGGATTGAGCACGGTCAGGGTGCGGCCCGCGGTGGCAGCGGTCCAGTGGCCGTCGATCAGCAGCGAGACGTTCGGGTACATGCTCCGGTCCTCCTTGGCCCACACGGTGGGCGGGCGGTGTAGCGCAGGGCTGGGTGAAGGGAAACCTGCGGGAAGCTGCTGGAAGTTTCGGCCTGACCGGAAACGTGGCCGCTGCATTGTCATTGCGCGTTGACCACCGGCCGGCGGCGGCCGACCCGCCCTGAATGAAACTGCGTCGCCCGGGGGAGAGAAGGAGGCTCCTTGCTAGGAGCGCAGCGACGAAGCAATGACAATAGGGGGGAGCGCTGCGTCGTCGCGGTAACGAAATTTGAACCTTTTGCGCTGATGCTGGTCGGCCAGGGCGTGATCGTGAGGGCGCCACTGCTGGAGGGCGTTGCGTTGTTCACCTGGTGGAAGAACCTCGGCCTACAGGCGCGCTTCATGGTGTTTACCAGCATCGGCCTGCTGGGAGTTGCCGCGAGCGTCATGGTGGCCGTCGGCTGGTTCGAAGTGTCCAAGGTCGAGGCGAATCTGCACGATGCCTCGGACAGCGAGCTGAGGTCGCTGAACGCGTTGGTGTCGGCCGCGATGGAGCAGCGCGCGGACGACACGAAAAACGTGGCGATCACCGTTTTCAACCGGTGGTTTGAGCACCGTAATGTCGATTATCCCGGGAAGCTCTGGAGCGTCTGGAGCCCGCAGATGGCGACGTTCATGGCGCAAATGACCGCGTCTGCCGACAAGTCGGCCGCCGAGCGCCTCAGCAAGCCACCGCGCGACGCGGTCGATGAAGAGGCGTTGCGCACTGGCCGCCCGATCGGCCGGTTTGTCGATGGTGCCTATCGCTACAGCGTGCCGATTGTGCTCGGTGTCACGGCGGGGTCGAATCAGAAGTCGTGCTTCGATTGCCATGGCGCGACCATGAACCTGACCAAGGGCCAGGTGCTCTCGGTGTTCTCCAGCAGTCTTTCCACCGCGGCCGATTTCGCCGCGCTGCGACGGCTGCTGACGGAAATGGCTTGTGCGTCGGTGGTGGGGACGCTGATCCTTGTGCTGGCGATCCGGGTGATCTTCGCACGGGTGATCAGCCGGCGGCTGAACGGGATCACGGTAGTGATGCGGCGGCTGGCCGACGGTGACCGAACGGTCGAAGTTCCGGCACAGGATCGCGCCGACGAGATCGGCGCCATGGCGCGTGCGGTGGAGGTGTTCAAGCATAACGCGATCGAGAACCGGCTGGCCACCGAACGGGAGGAGGAGCATCGGCAAGCCGCGCAGGACAAGACTGCCGCTTTGCAGGCTATGGCGGAAACGATCGAGGTCGAGACGAGCGCCGCGCTGGAGCAGATCGGTCACCGCACCACGGCGATGGCGGCGACCGCGGTCGGCATGAACGCTTCAGCGTCCCGTACCGGATCCGCCGCCCAGAGCGCTTCCGAGGCGGCGGACCAGGCGGTGGCCAATGCGCAGACGGTGGCGAGCGCTGCCGAACAACTCGCCGCTTCGATCCGGGAGATCAGCGGCCAGGTGAGTCAATCGTCCACGGTGGTCGGCCGGGCGGTCGCCGCCGGCAGCCAGGCGCGAGCGACGATCGAGGCACTGAACGGCAAGGTGGAGCGCATCGGCGCGGTGGCCGACATGATCCGGGATATCGCCGCGAAGACCAATCTTCTGGCGTTGAATGCGACCATCGAGGCGGCCCGCGCCGGTGAGGCCGGCAAGGGCTTTGCCGTGGTGGCGAGCGAAGTGAAGCAGCTTGCCAACCAGACGGCCCGGTCCACCGAGGAGATTACCCGCCACATCAGCGAGGTGCGCGGCGCCACCGGGGAGTCGGTCGCCGCGGTCAGCAACATCGAGCAGACGATCACCGAGATCGACGCGATCGCCAGTTCGATCGCCTCGGCAGTCGAGGAGCAGGGGGCGGCGACGGCCGAGATCGCCCGCAATGTCACGCAGACCGCGGAGGCGGCCAATGAGATCACCGGCCGCATCTCCGAGGTCTCGGCCGAGGCGCAAGAGACCGGGCAGCACGCCGCCGACGTGCAGATCGATGCGGCCGGCCTGGCCGAACTGGTGAGTGACCTGAGGCGCACGGTGATGCGGGTGATCCGCACCTCTACCACCGAGGTCGATCGTCGCGAGAGCCGACGCTATGACGTGAACCTGCCCGGTCGGGTGACCGTCGCGGGTCGTGGTGTGCCGGATACCCGCGTGGTCAATCTCTCGGACGGTGGCGCCAGAATCCAGGCTGCGTCAACGATGCCTGTCGGGACCCACGGCGTGCTCAACCTTGACGGGGTCGCAGTCGCGTTGCCGTTCATCGTGCGTGAGACCGACGGCCCGATGCTGGGTATTACCTTCGAGCTTGACGAGACGGCGTCTGCCGCGTGGCGCTCCGCGCTGGAACGTCTCGTGTCGCGGCTTGCTGCCTGAAGATTACGGCGCGACCTCTGAGTGAGCCGCAGAGGGTTGTCCAATCGGCGCTTGGAATCCGACCAGCCGCCATAACGATTGACTTCCGGCTGGTTCGCACGGACCGCCCCCACCGTCATGGCCGGGCTTGACCCGGCCATCTATGCAGCCGCGATGCCGCGATAGTTGGCCCGGTCCGGCCCGGCCTTGACGGGTCGGGGCGGTCCGTGCCGGACGCCACTCTTTCGTGACGCCCGCGATTACAATACCCCATGGCGGGCGAACACCGCGCGCAGGCTGTCGCCCGCTTGCAGTTCGGCGCGCGTCGTGTCCTCGGCGGCGATCTTGTCCAAGGCGGCGCGGAACACCGCGTCGGCGCGATCGGCCGGCACGACGACGACGCCATCCACGTCGCCGAGGAGCCAATCGCCCGGCGCCACCGTGACGCCGGCGATCGCCACCGGCACATCGCGCGCCACCATCTCGGCCCGCCCGCGTGTGTCCAGCGGACCGATGCCGCCGTGGAACACCGGAAAGCGCATGGCGCGGATGCGCGCGACGTCGCGTACCAGCCCGTCGGTGACACAGCCGGCGGCGTTGCGCGCGCGGGCGGCGGTGCTGAGCAATTCGCCCCAGGGGGCGATGCTGTCGGTCGGACCGTCGCAGGCCAGCACGGCGACTTCGCCCGGCCGCAACGAATCGATCAGGTCCATTTCCAGCGCGTACGGATTGTGCCCGGGCGGCGGCAGGTCCGCCGGTTGGTAGCGGCCGGTGCGCGCGCGGCCGAACAGCACCAGCGTTTCGTCCAGCGGCCGGATGAATGGCCGCAGCGCCTGCTGGCGCAGGCCGAAGCTGTCCAGCGTGTCGGATACCACCGAGGCGTACAACAGGCGCGCCAGTTCGTCGGGCGGCGGCAGGGCGGTCATGCCGGGTGAGCCGCAACGCGCAGGTGCTGTAGCTTGGCACGTGCCTCGTCCGGGATGGGCACCGGGCGCTGCGACCCGCGCTCGACGAAGACGTGCACGAAATGTCCCTCGGCCGCGGCGATGTCCTCGTCGTTGCGGAACACGGCGAGATCGTAGCGCACCGAGCTACGGCCGATATGCGCCACGCGTACGCCGACGGTGACGCGGTCGGGAAAGCTGAGCGAGCTGTGATAGCGGCACGTCACCTCGGCGACGACGCAGTGCGTCGGGCCGTCGAGCAAGCCGATGACGGCTTCGCTCATTTCGTAATAGGTGACGGCGGTGTCGAAGTAGGAAAAGTAGTTCACGTTGTTGACGTGCTGGAAGACGTCGTTGTCCATCCAGCGCGTGGTGATGGCGTGGAACCAGCGGTAGTCGGCCCGCCGGCCGGGCGGTTGGCGCGTGCTCATGCGGCTTGTTCGGCTCCTGCGATCGGGCGGCGCAGGTAAGCCGGTTTGGGTTGGGGTGTCCATTGCCGCGGATCGACGCGGCGGGTCGTCGCCTGCGCCAGATTCCAGTCGTGTGCCCAGGCATGGCGACGGCTGTGCGCGACTTTGGCAATCCAGCAACCTTCTAGACGGAGTTGGCGAGTGGCCGAGGCCGCACTGCCGTGGCTGAAAATGCTGCGCGCCGGAAGGCCGATGCCTCTCCCCCTGGCGTCCCTGCGGCATGTCGGTCGGTAAGCTTCACCACAAAGACACGAAGACACGAAGACTTCGTTCCAGTGCCGCTCCATCTTCGTGCCTTTGTGGCTTTGTGGGGAATCTTGCTTTCTGCCGGCCGCAAAAGCATTCGGCCGGCGCAACCCCGGCCAAGCCTATTTTCATGGTAGGAAGCACGAGGGCCACGGCGCGGAAGGCGCTATGGCCTGGCGGCAGAAAGGAAATAGTGCCTGGCGCAGGGCGCGTTGACTCTCCTGCTGCACGACGCTCCATGGTCCGCGTGCTTCCTACCAGGGAATAGCCCTGAGCGCCCGTAGCGGTCATCCAACGCGTGCCATTTCCAGCCATGGGGGTGCGGCCGCGGCCGCTCACTCCGTGTTAAAGGCTTGCGCGCCGGCGGCACGCACGACAATCGCGGTGCTGTGCAAGCGATGGGCCGTCTGAATGCGGCTTCCCGCAAAGCGCTGCCGCATCGCCTGTCGATCCTGGCGCCGCCGGGTGCTATGCCGACCCGGTGGCGCCGCCTGCGCCATCGTGCAGCACTGGAGAACGAACGCATGGCCAGCGGAGCGACCGACTTCGACATCGCGACATTACGGGCGCGCCGTACCAACAAGTGGCACAAGTTTCCCGACGACGTGCTGCCGGCCTGGGTCGCCGACATGGATTTCGGCGTCGCGCCGCCGGTCACCGCCGCGTTGCAGCGCCTCACCGATAACCAGGAATATGGCTATGCCGCGCGGGAGGGTGTCCTCGCCGCCGCCTTCACCCGTCGCATGGAGCGCCGCTTCGGCTGGCATACCGACCCCGCCGACACCGTCGCCATCGGCGACCTCGTGCAGGCGACATTTTCCTCGGTGATGGCGTTCAGCGAGCCGGGCGACGCGATCCTGCTGCAACTGCCGTCGTATCCGCCGTTCATGGCCGCGATCAACGATACCGGCCGCCGTCTGCTGGCGAACCCGATGCGCGACAACGGCACGCGCTGGGTGCTCCAACTGGCCGCCTACGACGCCGCGCCGGATCCGCGCGCGCGGGTGCTGATATTCTGCCATCCGCAGAACCCCACCGGACGGGCCTATAACCGGGCGGAGCTGGAAGCGGTGGCGGCGTTCGCCATCCGGCATGACCTGGTGGTGGTGTCGGACGAGATCCACGCCGATATCGTCTACCCGGGCAACACGCACATTCCTCTGGCGTCGCTGCATCCTGAGATCGCCGCGCGCACCATCACCATCACCTCGGCGACCAAGAGCTTCAACATTCCGGCGCTGCGCTGCGCCGTGATGCATTTCGGCGCGCCCGCGCTGAAGGAGCGGTTCTTCGCACGGATTCCGGCGCGATTGCTCGGCTCGCCGGGGGTGACCGGGGTGGACGCCACGGTCGCGGCCTGGGATGACGGGCAAGCATGGTTCGACGAGATCCTGGCGCAACTGCAAGCCAACCGCGACTGGCTGGCGCAGACCATCGGCGCCGCGTTGCCGGGCGTCACGATGCGGGTGCCGGAGGCCACCTACCTGGCATGGCTCGACTGTTCGGCGCTGGACCTGCCGTGTCCTGCCGGCCAGTTCTTCCTGGACCGGGCGAGGGTCGGGCTGAACTTCGGCGAGACGTTCGGCGCGCAATACGCCAACTTCGCGCGACTGAATTTCGCGACGCCGGCGCCGATCCTGCGGCAGATCGTGGGCCGCATGGCCGAGGCAATCAAATCCCTCCGGCAAAGCGGGAGCGGCCGAGGCGCCTGAACACCGAGGGTGGTCGGGTCGGCACGCGGCGGTGTCAGGCTGCGTGCCGACCCGATGACCCTCACCCGCCGCTTCGCCGCGACCTCTCCTGCTCTCGCCGGAGAGGTCTCTAACGCGGGGACAGGACCATCACCATCTGGCGATTTTCCATGCGCGGCATTTGCTCGACCTTGGACGTCGGGTCCATTTCGGTGCGAATCCGCTCCAGCACCTTCACGCCGATGTCCTGGTGCGCCATCTCGCGGCCACGGAAGCGCAGCGTCACCTTGACCTTGTCGCCTTCCTCGATGAACGACTTCATGGCGCGCATCTTCACCTGATAGTCGTTCTCGTCGATGTTGGGGCGGACCTTGATCTCCTTGATCTCGATGACCTTCTGCTTCTTCTTGGCTTCGTTTCGTTTCTTCTGTTGTTCGTATTTGAACTTGCCGTAGTCGAGGATCTTGACCACGGGCGGTTCCGCGTTCGGGCTGATTTCCAACAGGTCGAGGCCCGCGGCATAGGCGCGCTGCTGCGCCTCGCGAGCCGTCATGACGCCGGCCATCTCGCCGTTCTCGTCGATCAGTCGCACCTGGGGGGATCGGATCTCCTCGTTGACGCGGGGCCCGCCGCGGGTTGGGGGAGCGGGCAGGGGTGGTCTTGCTATGGTGTTCTCCTGTCGTGGTTGCGGTTCAGGCCAGGACGGGTCCCGACCGGCCGGCAGTGTGGCCGATCATTCCGTCCCGGATCAAGCTGTCTCAAGCCGGGTTGCAACTTCCTTAAGATCGGGCGGGGTGGCCTCCGCCGCAAGGCGGGCGACCGCTGCGGCCAGCGGCACCACCTCCTGCGCCGCGCCGCCGAGACGGCGCAGCGCCACGGTGCGGTTCTCCGCCTCCTTGCGGCCGACCACCGCCAGCACCGGCACGTGGCGCAGGCTGTGGTCGCGCACCTTGGCGTTGATCTTCTGGTTGGTCAGATCCAGTTCGGCCGCCACACCTGCCCGGGTCAAGGCCGCGGCGACCTCCTGCGCGTAGTCGTCGGCATCGGACACGATCGTTGCCACGACCACCGGCACCGGCGCCAGCCACAGCGGAAAACGCCCCGCGTAGTGCTCGATCGTCACGCCGAGGAAGCGTTCGAAGCTGCCCAGGATGGCCCGGTGCAACATCACGGGGACGCGGCGGCTGCCGTCCTCGGCCACGTACTCGGCGTCCAGCCGTTCCGGCATCATGAAGTCGACCTGTAGCGTGCCGCACTGCCAGTCGCGGCCGATCGCGTCGCGCAGCACGAATTCCAGCTTGGGACCGTAGAACGCGCCCTCGCCGGGGTTCAGCTCGTATTCCACGCCGGCGATGCGGCAGGCCTCGCGCAACGCGGCTTCCGCCTGGTCCCACACGTCGTCGCTGCCAATCCGCTCGGTCGGGCGGTCGGAGAACTTCACGCGGAAGTTCTCGTAGCCGAAGTCGCGGTAGATCGACGCCAGCAATTCGACAAATCGCACCGTCTCCGGGGTGATCTGCGCCTCGGTGCAGAAGATGTGCGCGTCGTCCTGGGTGAAGTTGCGGGTGCGCAGGATGCCGTGCAGCGCGCCGGACGGCTCGTAGCGATGGCAGGAGCCGAATTCGGCCAGCCGCAGCGGCAACTCCCGGTAGGAGCGGAGGCCCTGGCGGAAGATCTGGATGTGGCACGGGCAGTTCATCGGCTTCAGCGCCAGGATCTTGTCCTCATGCTCCACCGTGACGAAGAACATGTTCTGGCGGAATTTCTCCCAGTGGCCGGAGCGCTCCCATAGCGTGCGATCGGCCAGCACGGGGGTGCGCACCTCCTGGTAGCCCGAGGCGTCCAGGCGGCGGCGCATATACGCCTCGGTCTTGCGGTACAGCTTCCAGCCGTTCGGGTGCCAGAAGATCGAGCCGGGAGATTCGTCCTGGAGATGGAACAGGTCCATCTCCTTGGCGATGCGGCGGTGGTCGCGGCGCTCGGCTTCCGCCAGCATGTGGAGGTGGGCGTCCAGTTCCTTCTGGTCGCGCCAGGCAGTGCCGTAGATGCGCGACAGCATGGCATTGCGGTGGTCGCCGCGCCAATACGCACCGGCGGTCTTCATCAGCTTGAAGGCGGGGCCGATATCGGCGGTGGTGCGCATGTGCGGGCCGCGGCACAGATCGACCCAGTCGCCCTGGGTGTACAGGCTGATCGCCTGGTCGCGCGGCAGGTCCTGGATCAGCTCCGCCTTGTACTTTTCGCCCTTGTCCTGGAAGAAACGGATCGCGTCCTCGCGGTCCATGGTGGAGCGGACGAACGGGGCGCCGCGCCGGACGATCTCGTGCATCTTCGCCTCGATCGCCGGGAAGTCCTCCGGGGTGAATGGCTCATTGCGGGCGAAGTCGTAGTAGAAGCCGTCCTCGATCGCCGGGCCGATGGTGACCTGGGTGCCGGGGTAGAGTTCCTGCACCGCCTCGGCGAGCACATGCGCCGCGTCGTGGCGGATCAATTCCAGCGCGTCGGGGTCGCGGCGGGTGACGAACACCACGTTCGCGTCGTGGTCGATCTTGGTGGCGAGGTCCACCAGCTTGCCGTCCAGCTTCATCGCGAGGGCGGCGCGGGCGAGGCCGGGACCGATCGCCTCCGCCACCGTCGTGCCCGTCACCGGCGCATCGAAGCGGCGCACGGAACCGTCGGGCAGGGTGATGGCGGGCATGGGACGAGGCTCCTCCTTCGGGGCTGCGAAGCCGCTGTCTATGGCGTCATGCGGGCGGGGCTGCAACCCCAAGATGCACGGGGTGGCGGTCGGTCCGGCCTGATTGGATACGCTGACCGTCACGTGTCATGGCGCGTTGACCACCGGCCGGCGGCGGCCGACCCGCCATGAATGAAACCGCGGAGGTAGCCGGAGATAAGGAGGCTCCCCCTCCCCTTGAGGGCTTGCGGCGCGAAGCGCACCAAGGTTGGGGGGAGGGGGAGTTGTTTCTTGCGGGGACCGCTGCGTTCCTCGCAATGACAGAGGGGGGGCGATTCCAATCTCGCCGAAAACGCTCTAACCCGGGTCAGCGGCCTCCAATGCCAGCAGGGCAAACGTGGCGAGCCAGTGCTCGCCCATGTAGTCCCCGGCGATATGGGGCAGGCTGGCGTCCCGGTGGCGGGCCGCCGCGTCGCGCATGACCGTGCCGCGCCTGTCGTCCGGCGCGACCGCAGCGGCCAGATTGCTCCAGCACCAGGCGCGGCTCAGGTTCAGGCCGTCAAGGTGGGCGAGCCTGCCATCGCTCCGGTCGGTGACCGCCACAGGCTGGAACAGGGCGCGCGGCTCTTGCCGATCGACGTGCGGCAGGAAACCCGCGAACCAGGCGGCGAATTCCGCCGCGGGCAACACCAGGCGCATGCACGCGGCCTCGATGAGGGTCGGCGACAGGAAGTCTTCGCCGCTCGGCTCCCATGCCTGGCAATCCGCATCATCCAGGTACCAGCGCCGGGCCGTCTCGGTCACCATGCGTTGCAACGCGTCGTCCTGGCATGTCCGGGCGTACTCCATGGCGAGGGCCAGGCCGAACGCCGTATTCGAATGTACGCCGGAACGGACGGGATAGGCGGCCTTCGGCAGGTGGGTGCGGAAGCGTTGGGAAAACGCCGCCGCCAGAGGCTGCAGCGCGATCGAGCCGTGGTGCTGGTGCCGGTGCAACTCGGCGGCAAGCATCAGCAGCCAGGCCCAGCCGTAGGGCCGCTCGAACGTGCCACTCAGCGGGCGGCCGAGATAGGCCAGTTCGACGGCGACGTTGTCCGGCGTGAACGTCGTGGCAAACAGGCGGCGGACGCGATCCGCTTCCGGCAAGGTCGGGTAACGGCCCAGCAGGCGAGCCAGCAGCCAATAGGCGTGCACGCAGGAATGCCAGTCGAAGCTGCCGAAGAAGATCGGGTGCAGGGCACGCGGCGCAGCCAGATCCTCCGGGCCGCCCAGGACGTGATCCAGCTTGTTGGGGAACTCCCGCGTCACATGGCCCAGCGCGACGCCGATCAATCGCGCAGCCAGTTCCGGCGTCAGCATGGCATCCTCCATGGCTGCGATGTTCGGCTGGCCGCCGGCGTTTGCAAGCCGCCGGGGCGGCCGGGGATGGGGGTCATTTCCGTAGCACCGCGCCCTGGCGCAGCGGTAGCACGAGCTGGCGGTAGATGCCGAGCCAGCCGGTTTCCGGCTCGGCTTCCCAGTTGCGCAGGCGGGCGCGGCGCTCGGCCAGCACGGCGTCCGGGACGTCCAGGTCGGCGGTGCGGCGGGCGACGTCGATGGCGATGATGTCGCCGGTTTCCACCAGGCCGATCGGGCCGCCGGCGGCGGCTTCCGGCGCGACCTCGCCCAGGGTGATGCCGACATTGGCCAGGCCGGAGAGCTGGCCATCGGTCACCATGGCGATCTTGCCCGCCAGGCCGGCGCCGAGGATGGCGAACACCACCACCGTCGCCGCGCCCATGCCGGGCGTGCCTTTCGGCCCCAGGCCGCGGACGACCAGGATGTCGCCTGGTTTCACCTCCCCGGCGCCGATGCCCTCCACCGCCGCCTGGGCGGTTTCGTAGACCACCGCGGGGCCGCGCTGGGTCAGGTCGCGTTGTTCGGTGACCGACAGCTTGACGATGCCGGTCTCCGGCGCCAGCGAGCCGCGCAGCAGCACGATGGTCGGGTGGCGCGCCATCGGATTGTCCAGTGGGCGGACGACGTCGGGGTCGGGGACGGTGTAGCCGGCCAGGTCTTCGGCCAGGGTGTGGCCGGTCACCGTGCGGACAGTAGTGTCGAGCAGGGGGGAGAGTTGCTGCATGACGGCGCGGGCGCCGCCGGCGGCTTCGAACGCCTCGGTGCTGGTGGGGCCGTTCGGGCGCACCGCGATCAGCGGGTTGATGGTGTCGGCGTAGCGTTCGAACATGCGGTGGATGTCGAGGTCGAGCCCGCTCTCCTGCGCCGTCGCCGCCAGGTGCTTCACCGCGTTGATCGAGCCGCTGACCGCCAGCGTCACCTTCGCCGCATTGGCGAAGGCGGCTTCGGTCATGATGTCGCGCGGCTTCAGGTCCTCCGCCACCATGGCGACGATGCGGGCGCCGGCCTGGTCCACCACCTCCCACATGTGCGGGCTGTTCGCCATGACCGGCGTGCTGCCGGGCAGCGCCATGCCGAGCGCCTCGGTCACGATGTGCATGGTGTTGGCGGTGCCCATGCCGGAACACACGCCGGGACCGAGGATCGCCACGTCGCCCATCTCGCGCATCTGCTGCGCGGTGACCTTGCCGAAGGACAGGCCGCCGGCGGTGGCGAACACGTCCTCGATGTCGCAGTGCTGGCCGCGGTATTGGCCGCTGGGCTGGTAGCCGCAGCAGACCACCAGGGTCGGGATGTTGAGGCGGCCGGCCGCCATGAGCTGGCCGGGCACCGTCTTGTCGCACGACGCCAGGCAGAGCATGCCGTCGAGCATGGCGCCCTCCACCTGCGCCTCGATGTCGTTGGTGATCAGGTCGCGGGCGGACAGGATGTAGCCGCCCTTCTTGCCGGTGATGGTGACGAAGTCGCTGGGCGCGGTGGTGCGGATTTCGAACGGGATGGCGCCGGCCGCGCGGATCGCCTGCTTCACCCGGGCGGCGATGCCGTCGAGATGGCTGAAACAGATCGCCAGCTCGGAGGAGCTGTTCACCACGGCGATCTTCGGCTTCTCCATGTCCGCGTCGGTGAGGCCGAGGGCGCGCCACAGCGCGCGGCGGGTGGCCCAGCGGGCGGAGGTGGGTTCCAGGTTGCTGCGGAGGGGGCGAGGCATTGTGGGGCTCCGTGGTGGGTGGGGAGTTACCAGGGCAGGTGCCGTAGCCTACGCTGTGCTCCGAGGCGGTGCGGACGCATTGATCGAGGTCAACCGGGTGAAGCCACTTGGCGCTGGTGTCACCACGCGGCATGCAACGTGGATCGTGTGGACTCCCGACGAATCGGCTATGGTCCTCCGCGAGGAGACGCCAATGCTAATCAGGCAGGTCGTAAATCAGACCGCGTTCAATTCTGCCGCCACGCTGCCATTCGAGCTACGCCTCAAGGACTTCGAAATGGCAATGCAGGATGTTTATGACTTCTTCTTCGACGTCAATGGACTGCTTCTCGGCAAAGGCTTGCACCGTCTGGACGATATGCTGCGTCCTGCCGCCATGTCCGGAATGATCTCTGACATGCTGACCGCAAGCCTGGCGAAACATTCACGTGTGCTGACCGAGAACCGCCACTTCAACGGCCATCCCGACTTGGTTGTGCAGGGCAGGTATTCAAACAACTCCGTTGCGTCTGGGGAACATGGCATCGAGATCAAGAGCACCCGGAAAGCGGGAGGCGCGGTGGATACTCATGGCGCACGCGATCAATGGATGTGCGTGTTCGTATACTCGACAGACCACACGACAGAGCCGGCCCAAGATCGATCCCCGATGAAGTTTACCGAGGTTTATCTTGCGCATGTGGCCCTTGCCGACTTCCGGCGAAATCCCAGAGGAGAGCTCGGCACCCGAACAGCCACGCTGGATCGAGACGGGGTGAGGAAGCTCCGTTCAAACTGGATCTACCTCGCGAAGTAAAGCGAGCCTGGCAATGGCGCGACGTGCGACCGCGACGTATTCCGGATCGCACTCGATTCCAATGCTCGAGTAGCCAAGCGCGTTCGCCGCTGCGAGAGTCGATCCCGACCCGGCGAAAGGATCGAGGATCGTCCCCTGCCCGAGCGGCAGCGCTGCTCTGACAACCTTGCGCAGAAAGTCCTGTGGCTTCAACGACGGATGAGGAGCGATCGCCCGCTCCGCTCGAGTTGTCGGGTTGGATCGTATGACGTCGCCGAATGGTCTCTCGGCACAAGGCCTGCGAAATCCGCCCGTATTCCATCTACGGAGGTTGTCCTGCACGCGACCTTGGAGCGGTTTCCTGAGTACGACCCACGGTTCCCACATCGAGCGTGGAATGACACTGACGTTCTCAAACTCTGTATGGGCGTTCTTCGGTCGATCGCCACCTCGCATGGTCATCGTCAGCCGGACCAAGGTGCCCCTCGGCTCCAGCCCGACTTCTGCCATCGCCGAAATCACGATGTGCGACAGAAGCGGATTGCTGGCCACGACGACGTTTGCTCCCGGAACCAGGACCCGCACGAGAAGCGCCCCCAGGCGTCTGAAAAACCCATGCAGCGCGACGCGATCTTTTGCGTCGAGTACCGTAAAGCGGGGCAGTGGAGATCGCTGATGGCCGTCGTACGCCGGCGGAATCCGCCAGACGCCACCTCTGCCGGCACGCAGTTTCGTCTGTTCCAACTCTGAGTATTCGACCAACCCGTACGGTGGATCGGTGACCACGGCATGAACCGATGCGGTTTCCTGCCGAGCCAGCCACTCGAAACAGTCGGCCTGGTAGAGAACCGCAAGGCCTTCCGTTATGGCCGGGGCGAGGGTTTCCGGCACGGCTACATCCTGAGCCGGGAATTTCAGCCTGTACCGGCCCCGGCTGGTTCGCTCAAATACGTTTGGAACATTGAGATTCAGATAAGATCGCACCGACGATGGCGGAATGTCTCCTACCCGCGCCGTAACAGCCGCGCTGATTTCTCCCAGCGAGGCGTCGCCGCCAAGCATGGTAAGATAGCTGACAATGGAGTCCCTGATCGATCCCGGCGCCAGCGACACGAATCGGCTCCTTCCTGGTGGCAGGTGCGGCTTATAGTAGGCCGACGTCCAGACGTCAAACCTGGATTGCTAAGACCGCCTGCTTTCCTCCGACGGCAGTTGTGGCATGCCATCAGGCTGCTCCACCGTCAGATCGCTCTCCGCAATCGCTTTCAGCTCAGCGATCGGGCGACCATGCCGGGTGATGATCACCCGCTCACCTCGGAGGGCTCGCTCAATGAATGCAGATAATTGGTCCCTGGCCTCCGAAAGGCTACAAACGACCATGCGGACTGACCTCCATTCCGGCTAGCATGCCGGTGATAGCGATACCGATCAAGCAAACGCCGACCCTCAGTCGGCCTCGCGGCGTGGCACGCACCTTTCCGTACGGCGCAGCAGCGAATGCGCGCGTTGGGCAGCGTCCTCGCGCGCCGCGCGGCGCAGGCACTACGGAATTCGCGCCGATGTCCACCAATTCCGTGGTTCGTGCCCGGATCGATGAAACCACCAGGCAGGAAGCGGCCGTGGTGCTCGATGCCAGGGGCCGCACCTTATCGGACACCTTCCGATTGCTCTGTTGAAGCGGGTGGCGGCTGACCAGGCCCTGCCCTTCGCGCCGCTGGCGCCCAATGTCGAAACCGTCGAGGCCATGAAGGCGGCGCGGCGCAGGGAGGTTACCGTCGCGGGCGAGCTCAATCGCGCACTGGCACCGCCGGTGCATCCGCCCGTGCCGCCGCATTGTCCGTGTCCACCGGATCGAGCCGCGTGCCGGTGACAGAGTCGAACACGTGCACATGCTCCGGCGGCACGACCACGCCCAGGCATTTGTCCCGCGGCGCGCGGCCGGCGAGCTTCATCACCAGCATGTCCCCCCCGGGGGCGCCGCGCTGGTGACCATGGATCAGCGAGTCCGAGCCCAGCAGCTCGACCAGGTGCACCTCCATCATCAAACCGTCCTCGCCGAGGTGGAGGTGTTCGGGGCGGACGCCGATGGTCAGCGCGCGCCCATCGGGGCCTTCGCGGCGGCCGTCGACGAAGGTCAGCAGCGGCCCGGCGACAAGCTGCGCGGCGCTGCCGTTCCGCGTCAGGGTCGCAGCGAACATGTTCATCGGGGGTTCGCCGATGAAGGTGGCGACATAGGCGTTCGCCGGGCGCTCGAACACCTCCACCGGGGTGGCGAGTTGGGCGGGGCGGCCCTGGTTCAGCACCAGCAGCCGGTCGCCCAACGTCATCGCCTCCACCTGGTCGTGCGTGACATACAGGGTGGTGACGCCGAGCCGGCGTTGCAGGTGGTGGATTTCCGCGCGCATCTGCACCCGTAGCTTGGCGTCGAGATTGGACAGGGGCTCGTCGAACAGGAAGCACTTGGGATCGCGGACGATGGCGCGTCCCATGGCGACGCGCTGCCGCTCCCCGCCGGAGAGTTGCCGCGGCTTGCGCGCCAGCAGCGCGCCGAGGCCGAGCAAGTCGGCCGCCTCGTCCACCTTGCGGCGGATCTCGTCGCGCGACAGGCCGCGGATGCGCAGCCCGTACGCCATGTTCTGGAAGACGTTCATGTGCGGATACAGGGCGTAGTTCTGGAACACCATCGCCATGTCCCGTTGGGCCGGGTCGCGGTCGGTGATGTCCTGGCCGTCCAGCAGAATGCGCCCCGCGGTCGGGGTCTCCAGCCCGGCGACCAGGCGCAGCAGGGTGGACTTGCCGCACCCCGACGCGCCGACGATCACCAGCATCTCGCCGTCGGCGAGCGCCAGGTCGATGCCGAGCAATACATCGGTGTCGCCGAAGCTCTTGCGGAGCCCGATGAGTTCAAGAGTGGCCATGTGACGGCGACACTGACACGTTGCCAGGTTGGCAACAATCACCGCCCCGCCGCAAATCCGCCGGGAACCCATGATCCGCCAGATTCACCCGCGCAAAACGCCCGCGCCATCCACGGCTCCGCGGGGATGACCGCCGCCTGCATCGGGGCGATGCGCGGGCGCGGCAGACGCCACAGGCCGATGCCTGTCGCGCGGCGCCGATGCAGCGATGCAACGCCTTGCCTCCGTTCGGCGGCGAACCTGGCCGCACCGGCAACCCGGTTGCGGCCGCACGTCCGGCCGTGTTTTGCCGGCCTGTTGTCAAGCCGCCATCGCCGGCACCCGCGCGAGATAGTCTGCCAGCGCCGCCGTTTCCGCCGCCGTGAACCACAGGCCGAGCTTGCTGCGCCGCCACAGCACGTCCTCGGCGGTGCGCGCCCACTCGGTGCGTACCAGCCAGTCAACCTCGCGCTGGCTCAGGTCGGCACCGAAGATGCGTCCCAGAGCGGCGGAGTCTTGCGCGTTGCCCAGCATCTCGGGCGCCAGCGTGCCATAGGAGCGCACCAGCCGGCGTGCGGTGGATTCGGCGAGGAACGGATAGTGGCGCTGCAAGTCCCGGCACAACGCCTCGACGCCGTCATACGGGAAGTTGCCGCCGGGCAACGGCGCGGTTGCCGTCCAATTGCCGTGCATTCCCGGGAAGAACCGCGCCAGCTTCTTCATGGTCGTCTCGGCGAGGCACCGGTAGGTCGTCAGCTTGCCGCCGAACACCGACAACACGGGCGCCTCGCCGGGCGGCGCTTGCAGCTCCAGCACGTAGTCGCGCGTCGCCTCCTGCGCCTTGGACGCGCCGTCGTCGCGTAGCGTCCGCACGCCGGCATAGCGCCAGACCACCGACGCCGGATCGACCGGTTCGCGGAAATATTCGCTGACCGCCGCGCAGAGATAGCGTTCCTCCTCCGCCGACGGGGTTACCGCGGCGGGGTCGCCGGCGTAGTCCACGTCGGTGGTGCCGATCAGGGTGAAGTCGTCGTGGTACGGGATGGCGAAGCACACCCGTCCATCGGCATTCTGGAAGATGTAGCAGCGGTCATGCGTGTAAAGGCGAGGCACCACGATGTGGCTGCCCGTCACCAGCCGGATCGGCGTCACCGCTTTATGCCCGACCGCCGATGACAGGAACTGCGAAACCCATGGTCCGGCGGCATTCACCAGGACCCGCGCCTGCGTTTCTGTTCCGTCCTCCAGCGTCAGCCGCCACACGCCATCGACCGACCGTGCGGCCACGCAGCGCGTGCGAGTGCGGATGTCCGCCCCGTGCGCCGCGGCATCGCGCGCGTTCAGCACGACCAGCCGCGCGTCGTCCACCCAGCAGTCGGAATACTCGAAGCCATCGGTGTATTGCGGGCGCAGCACCGCGCCGGCCGGGTCTTTCCGCAGGTCCACCGCGCGCGCCGGGGGGAGAAGCTTCCGGCCGCCCATGTGATCGTACATGAACAGTCCGGCGCGGATCATCCACCGCGGGCGCAATCCCGGATGGTGCGGCAGCACGAACCGCATCGGCCCCACGATGTGCGGTGCGGCGCGCCACAATACCTCGCGCTCGGAGAGGGATTCGCGCACCAGGCGGAAGGCGTAGTACTCCAGGTAGCGCAGCCCGCCGTGGATCAGCTTGGTCGAGGCCGATGACGTGGACCCGGCCAGATCGAATTGCTCCACCAGCAGCACCGACAGCCCACGGCCGGCCGCGTCGCGCGCGATGCCGATGCCGTTGATGCCGCCGCCGATGACGGCGAGATCGAACAGGCGGGTCAGCGGTTTGCCGGTGAACGCGCCCATCGACTGAACCACATTGGCGCGATCCTGATCGGTGCCCGGCGCCTTGCGTCCTTCGTTCGTGCTCAACACCATGATCCGCCTCCCGGGAATAAAGAGTGCATCGTCTGGGGATTTGCATCCCGAACCGATCCCCGTTCGGCCGTCGGTCGAGAAACCAGCTCGTCGGGGACTGCATCCCAAGTAGCAACGAGGCTCGATGAGCGTCAGCACAACAGGCTCACCGCCCGGCGGCCAACGCCAACGGCAGTGCACGTCTCGACGGCGGCATCAGCATTCGGTGTGGCTTCTGGCGCACCTCGTAAATACCTGCACTTGCCACGAACTGATAATGACCTGCCCGGCGGACCGCATTGATTTGGATCAAGGAATTGGGCACCCTGCACCAAGCCGGCAGGCTGAAAAGGAAGGCTTTTCCGTTGCGGAAATCCGGCGCAGAGTCGTTTGCATGACTGGCAGGAAGGCTTCCGCTCCCGCGGCGACATCCGGGCCGACACCACCACGCACCATGGCCGGCTGATGCCCACCGTGCCCGGACGCCTCGCAAGGCGACGATGATCGGCTGCAAGATCGAGCGCAGGCTGGCTTATCCCATCGGGTTTCTCTTCGAACTGGTCACCGATATCGAGGCCTATCCCCTCTACATGCCCGGCTGGCGTGCCGTGCGTGTGCTGACCCGCACGCCCGGGCGGGCCGTTGTCGAGCAAATCGTCAGCCTGGGCGGCGTGCGTGTCAGGTTCCGCTCGACCGCCGATGCCGACCCGCCGCATCGGCTCGAGATCCGGTCGAATGACCCGCCGTTCCGGTATTACCGCGTTGTCTGGCGGTTCACGCCAGACGGGCCGGCCGAGACCATTGTCCAAGCCGGGTTCGAGGTCGCGTTCCGTTCCAGGACGCTGGAACGCATCGCGGCGCCGGTGATGCCGATCATGCTGGAGCGCGTCATCGCCGCGTTCGAGCGCCGCGCTGCTCAGCGCTTCCGCGTCGCCCCGCACCATCCACCCGCCGACCGACCCGGCGAACCCTGCTCAGGCCTTGCCCGCAAGGAGATAGCCGAGGGCGAGGAGCAATCCGGTCGAGAAATGGACCAGGATGGTCAGCGCATTCACCGGGAGCAATGCGTAGGGCAGCCGACGACGGTCCTCGGCAGGGTCCTGCCAGCGCGCGACCCATTGCCGGCCACGGCGCTCGGCGATGAGGAAAATGGGAAACGGCAATAGCGCGAGCCAGAGGTAAGGCGTTGCGACGCCGGGGGCGAAGCAGCCGAGCAGACCGAGCAGCAGGACAAGGCCGAAGGATAACAGGTTGATGGCCCGATAAATGGCGAACGGGCGCTCGAAGCGGAACGTCTCGTCATCCCGCCCGGCGGTGCGCACCACCCAGTTGCGTTTGTCGCTCGCGGCGTCGGCCGGCGCGTCCTGGAACTGGTTGATCCAGAGAATGACGACATTGAAGGTGGCGGCGGGGAGGGAGGCGAGCAGGCTGGCGAGCCAGGGCCACGGCGTCCCGCTCGCGGCCGTCAACGCATAGCTCGCGCCGAGCATGACGACCGGGCCGAAGCCGAGCGCGACCGCCACTTCGCCGCAGCCGCGATAGCTCAGGCGGAACGGTCCGACGGAATACGTGATCCCGAGGCCACAGCCGATCACGCCGATCGCCAGCAGTGGCGTTGCCGCAAACGCCGAGCCCGCGATCAACGCGTTGATGTGGAACCCGATCGCCACCACCGCGGCAAAGCATGCGGCGCTGCCGGCGAGCACCTTCCATGGCGCCATAAGGCCGAGCTGGATGGTTCGGCTGCCGCCGGTGAAGGGATTCGACGCCGCCTGGTTGCAGTCGTCCGCGCCGCTGCCGTGGTCGCCATAGTCGTTGATCAGGTTGGTGCCGGCGGCGGCGAGAACCGCGCCGGAGAGCACCCATGCGAACATCAGCCACGACCAGGTTCCGTCGTGCCGGGCGTGCAGCATCGCGTGCCGGGCAATGGCGGCCGCCAGCAGGACCGGGACGACGATCGCGGTAAAGATGGGCGCACGGACGGCGCCAACCCAGACCCGCATCCAGCCGCCGAATGCTTGCAGCGCCTGCGCGGCATCGCTCGGCTGGTTCTGCGGAAAATCATGCCAGGAGAAGCGCGGAATGGCGAGCGGATTGACCAGGGCGAGCCGGGTCGGACGCAGGCGGAAGCACGCCAGCGTCTCGGGGCTGGCGGGGGGGGCTTCACTCAATCGGGCGAACGCCTCGCTTCTGGCGCCGAGGCGCGCCGCGGCCCGCTTGCGGAGGGCCGGATCGCGCAGCTTGATGCAGCGGCCGCTCACCTCCACCGCCGTGTCCGTCTGCGTGTCGCAGGACCAGACCGCGGCCTGGACGGCGGGATTGATGGCGATCTGGGCGGCGATCCGTGCGGTCTCGCCACAGAAGAAGATGAGATCGATCCCGTCTCGCACGTAATAGAGCAGCGTGGCCGACGGGTTGCCGGAGACCGCGGAGGCAATGACCAGTCGCTCGGCGCTGTCCAATATGCCGTCGATCGCCGCCTGATCGGACGTGGCGAGAGCGAGATCGCCGCCGCGCCTGGTCGCGCCGAACTCGTCCATTGCACCTCCCTGCGCAATTCGCTGCACCGGCCTGCGCGGCGCCGCTTGCTTGCCTCATCATGCCGGTTCGGGTGGCGGCGTTGCGTTCGCCGTCCCCGTTCTGGCCGTAGCGCGCGGCCGGATGCGATCCAAGTGTCCTACCGACCGCCCATGAGAGTGACACACAACCACGCATACCCGCTGCGCCCGTAAGTCGCTGTCACGAGCGCCTGGCATTACAACCAGACAACGCGGTACCCGGCTTCGGCCAGGCGGTCGCCGTACTTCAGCACCGTGTCGCGATCCAGATCCTTCGCTGCCTCCGAAAGCTTCTCGTAGGGCACCATCAGTGGGTGGATACGATTTGCGTCGTCACGCGGCGTACCGTGGGTCCAGCCGTTGCGGCGGCGGAAGTCCCACCAGCCGTCATGCTCCGCCTCGGCCAGGCGTTCCAGATTGTGACGCAGATGGGCTTCCAGTGTCTTGGAGTCTGGCGCCGCGGACTTTTGCGTGGCGTTGACCGGTTCGATTCCCAAGCCAGCCAGCGCGAGCACCGACGGAAGCCGGCGTGCGGCCGCGATGTTGTCCTCCCTGAGGGCCGCATCGAGTTTCTCGAATGGTTGGTCGATGTGGGGCTGAATGTACCAGCCTTTTGCACGCGCGGTGTTGCGGTACCCCTCGTGGAACTTTGGCGCCATTTCCTCCGCCAGGCGGTCCTCGATAAAGGCCCGGCCGCCATCCAGCAGCTTATCGAACTGCGTGGCGTCAACAGATATGCCCAGCAGTGCCGGCGGTGGAAGGTCGGAGCGACGCAGCACAACCGGCGATGGCGGGGTGGAGCTACCGACCGGCGCGCCTCGTGTTGCAGCCAGCGCCTTCACCACTTTCTCGAGGGAACGCGCGCCATGCCGGTATTGCGGCACCAGCAGCAGCGCCCGCAATAGGTCGGCATCGACATCAAGCACCGCCTTCGGGTCCAACCCGAGCTGACCGCGGATCAACAATGCCCGGCGCATCGTGTAGCCGATATCGGTCGCATCGGCGCAAGGTTCGTCGCCGCACATCACCGGGTCGCCCTTGCCATCCACCTGCCAGCGCGGGTTCGGGCCACTGACATCGTAAAAGGCATCCAGCCGGCTTTTGAAATCCGGCACTTTGAGGAGCTTCGACTGTGCCTCCTCCTCTTGGTTACGGTGCCGTCCGAAATCCACCCAGCATCGGCTGGTGCCGCCCGCAAACACGAACACGCTGCGTCCCACGGTATGGCTCAGCGCTCCATCCTGGAAACGGCCATCCTGTAGCGGTGCCAGCAAATACTGCAGCCAATGGAATCCGCGTGCATCGAACTCGTCCCAGAACACCACCGGAATCTGGCCGTCCAATACCTTGTCGCGCACCCGATGCAGCGCGCCGTTGAGGTCGACGTGGTTGGCGAATTGCGAGAGGTTGAATTCCAGCCAAGCCTCCTTGCCAAAGATATCCATGGCGATCTCGCGCACCGCGAAGGACTTGCCGGCACCCGGTGGTCCGAATACGCCCACCGCCAGCGGCTTCTCGCTGGTCTTTGCGGCGCGCTTGTACGCCAGCATCAGCCGGCGGATACCGCGCAGCATTTCGATCTCGGCGCGCTCCGCGGTGATGAATTTGCCGAAAATTGCATGCGGCAGCCGGCCGTAGGCGGCACTGCCATGCCGTACTACCTCCCCGGCCAAGCCGACCAGCGTCGGCACCTCCGTTGTGTCCAGTGGACGCTGCGAGGCTTCCACGATCATCCATGGCCGGCCACAACGCGGCTGTGGCGGCCACGCGATGACACCCTGTGCCAGATCTCCCGAGCCCGCTGCCAGGATCACCCGGGCCAGACGGTCAACCGGATAGCCGCGCGGCCCTTGCGGGCCTTCGACGACCAGCCCATGCCCCTGTCGCAGCAGATCGCGCATCGCTCGCAGCCCGGCTTCCATCCATGGTGCGAGATCAAGCTCCTTTCCCGGCAACGTCTGTGACATTCCGTAGGCCAGCGCCGATGCCATCGCAGTCAGATAGCCGATTGATTCGCCTTCGAATCCGGCCGCAAAATCGCCCTCCGCGGCGCTCGGCACAAAGCAGAAATGCGCCGCCTTTCGCTCGCTTTCGCGATCGATCCACAACACCGCCTCGCCGCCGATCACAACCACCAGATGCCGGCAGCGTGCCAACGGGGCGAGCGTAGGACTGCGGAGCTCATCGCTGAGGTCTTCGAGCGTCTTCTCCCAGGATACGCCGGGCGTTATCCTGACGTCCTCGTTCCGCAGGTCATCCACGGACACCAGACACACCATGCGATCGGCGTGGCTGGGAGCGCCATTTTTTGCTGGCACCAGGGTGCGCCAGAGATCGCCCTGGGCAATCGGATCCGACAATTTGAGCAACATCCAGGGCGCGTTCGCAGCCGCTTGCGGCAGGTGCCAGCACGCCGCATAGTCGCTGTTGCGGAACAGGAAGCCTGCGTCGTCCAAAACCAACAGATCGGGCGTTCCCGCGAATTCCCTCCGCCGCGGTGTGAACAAGGCATTCGGGTCCGCCGAGATTGGCTCGTGGCCGTAACCCATTTTCAGGTTGGTGCGCCAGACTTTCTCTTTGTCTGGCTTGTCGCGATCGAGTGGGTAGGGCTGCCAGATCGCAAAAGCATGGTGAACCGCCTGCGGCGCGTGGCAATCGGGCGGCTCGACACCAAGATAGGCCTTGCATGCGATCGGCTCACGCAGCGGCGGAGATGGGTGACGGGCGGCCTCGGCGGCGGCGGCCTCGACGTCCTCTTTGGATTTGCCGGCAGCCATGGCGGCATCCGCTGCCTGCTTCGCCGCTGCCGCACACGCTTCGTCGTATTTCCGCCTGGCCTCGGTTGCCAGGGCATCGAGCAGCAGCCGCAATCCCTTGGCACCGCCAACCTCCGGAAGGTGCCGCACGCCGCGGTTGCCGCGCTCGATGGGTGACGGCCGTTCGCCCTTGTACAGGTGGTGGTCCACCACCATGTCGCCGCTGACCAGGATGCGCAGTGGTGCAGCGGCAGTTGAGGTTGCATCGGACATGTCAGGTCACCTGCGAAGGATTCTGTGGCGAACGAGGCGAAGCGATGCCGCGGGTGCATCGAGTTATCGCGACCGTGTCCGGCCGTTGGCTGGCAGGTCATTACAGGGCGTCACAACCTGCGCTGGCAAGCCCGAGCACCGGCAAGCCCTGAATCAGTCAGCGCGCCAGCCTGGCAAGGCCATCCGTACCCCGTGCCACGACGGGCGTTGATCGAGATCAGGCCGCGAACCAGCGCCCTTAACTCATTCTTTCCTTCCCCTCCCCGATGATGCCGCCGTCCCGACCCAAGGTGGTGCGCCATCATGAATGCCCCCGTCGCCCCGGACGACCCGCGAGCCCGCATCGCATTGCCAACCGAGGGGGAAGACGTTGCCGCGCTGCGCGACCTCGTCGTCGCCAAGCTCACCTACGCCGTGGGCCGCGACCCGATCGTCGCCACCGACCGGGATTGGTTCGTCGCGACGGCGCTCGCCACGCGGGACCATGTCGCCGAGCGCTGGATGACCTCCACCCGCGCCAACTATGCCAGCCGCGCCAAGCGCGTCTATTACCTCTCGCTCGAGTTCCTGCTCGGCCGCCTGCTAACGGACGCGCTGACCAACCTCGGCCTGACCACCAAGATGCGTGCCGCCCTGGCGGAGCTTGGCGTAGACTTCGACCGGTTGCGCCAGATGGAACCCGACGCCGCACTCGGCAATGGCGGGCTGGGCCGGCTGGCGGCCTGCTTCATGGAGAGCATGGCCAGCCTCGGCATCCCGGCGCATGGCTACGGCATCCGCTACAACCATGGCCTGTTCCGCCAGGTGATCCGCGACGGCTGGCAGGTCGAATACCCGGAGAACTGGCTCACCTTCGGCAACCCGTGGGAGTTCGCCCGGCCCGACGTCGCCCACACCATCGGCTTCGGCGGTACGGTCGAGACGCTGGCGGCGGCGAACGGCAGCCCGCGCTACGTCTGGCACCCCGGCGAGACGGTCGCCGCCGTCGCCTACGACACGCCGGTGGTCGGCTGGCGCGGACGTTATGCCAACACGCTGCGGCTGTGGTCGGCCTGGGCGACGGACCCGCTGCGGCTGGACGCGTTCAACCGCGGTGACCATGTCGGCGCCTCGGCGGCGCGGGCGCACGCCAACGCGATCTCCCAGGTGCTGTATCCCGGCGACGGCTCGCCGGCCGGCCAGGAGCTGCGGCTGCGCCAGGAATATTTCTTCTCCTCGGCGTCGTTGCAGGACCTGCTGGGGCGCCACATCCGGCAGCACGGCGACGTGCGCACTCTGGCCGACAAGGCCGCCATCCAGTTGAACGATACGCACCCGTCCATCGCCGTTCCCGAGCTGATGCGGCTGTTGCTGGACCAGCACGAGTTGCCCTGGGACACCGCCTGGCGAATCACCGCCGACACCTTCTCGTACACCAACCATACGCTGCTGCCGGAGGCGCTGGAGACCTGGCCGGTGACGCTGGTCGAGCGGCTGCTGCCGCGGCACATGCAGATCATCCACCAGATCAATCGCTCGCATCTCGACGGGTTGGTCGCGACGCGCGGGGCCGCCACACCGCCGCTCGCCGCCGTGTCGCTGATCGACGACGACGGCGGGCGGCGGGTGCGCATGGGCACGCTGGCGTTCCTCGGCTCGCACCGGGTGAACGGCGTCTCCGCGCTGCATACCGAGCTGATGCGGCAGACGGTGTTCCGCGACATGCACGCGCTGTATCCCGAGCGGATCGTCAACCGCACCAACGGCGTCACCTTCCGCCGCTGGCTGTTCGCGGCGAATCCCGAGCTGACCGCGCTGCTGGTGGACGTGGTGGGACCGCGCGTGCTGGACGACGCCGACGCGCTGGAAGGGTTCGCCGTGGCGGCCGACGATGCCGGCGTGCATGACCGGCTGGTGGCGATCCGGCGCGCCAACAAGGTCGCCGTGGGCAGGTTGGTGGCCGAGCGGCTGGACATCGAGCTCGATCCGGACGCGCTGTTCGACGTGCATATCAAGCGCTTCCACGAGTACAAGCGGCAGTTGCTGAACATCCTGGAAACCATCGCGCTGTACAGCACGATCCGCACCCATCCGACGTTCGACTGGGTGCCGCGGGTGAAGATTTTCGCCGGCAAGGCGGCGGCTGGCTATCACCGCGCCAAGCTGATCATCAAGCTGATCAACGACGTGGCGCGCGTGGTCAACCACGATCCGGCACTGCGCGGCTTGCTGAAGGTGGTGTTTCTGCCGGACTATAATGTGAGCCTCGCGGAGGCGATCATTCCCGCCTCCGATTTGTCCGAGCAAATCTCGACGGCCGGGATGGAGGCGTCGGGCACGGGGAACATGAAGCTGGCGTTGAACGGCGCACTGACCATCGGCACGCTGGACGGGGCCAATATCGAAATCCGCGATCGGGTGGGCGCCGACAACATTTTCATCTTCGGGCTGACCGCGGAGCAAGCGGCGAGCCGGCGGCGCTACGGACCGGGTGCCGGGGAAACCCTCGCCGGGTCGGCGGCCTTGCGCGACGTGCTCGACCTGGTCGGCAACGGCGCGTTTTCGCCCGACGACCCGTGGCGCTTTCGCGACCTGGTGGACGAGTTGTCCGGCTCCGACCACTTCCTGGTCACCGCGGACTTCGAGGCGTACGCCGCCATGCAGCGCGAGGTCGCCGAGCGCTGGCATGACCGCCATGCGTGGTGGCGTTCCAGTGTGCTGAATACCGCGCGGGCCGGCTGGTTCTCCGCCGACCGCGCCATCCGGGAATACGCCGAGGGGATCTGGAACGTGGCAGCGACCTAACCTCTCCCGCAGGCGGGAAAGGTCGGCGCGGAGCGCCGGGTGAGGGTGCCGCGGAACGCACGATGCGGATCGCGGCACCCTCACCCGCGTCGCTGTCGCTCCGCGACCTCTCCCGCCGCAAGCGGGAGAGGCTTACTGCCCTTGATCTGCATCAACGCCCGCACCACCGTGGCGGCTAGGCTGATCGCCCGCAGTCCGTGGAGCAAAACGGTGGCAACCGACGTATCGGACGTGATCGAGCATGCCCGCTTCAACAGCTTCCACCTGCGCATCGCCGTGCTGTGCGGCGTGCTGGTGTTCCTCGACGGCTTCGACCTGACCGCCATCAGCTACGCCGCGCCGCAGTTCATCAAGCTGTTCGCGATCAACCGCGCCATGATCGCCCCGGTGTTCTCCGCCGGTTTGCTCGGGCTGACGCTCGGCGCGCTGCTGTTCGGGCTGGTGGCGGACCGTATTGGCGCCAAGCGCACCTTCGTCGCCTGCGCGGTGCTGTTCGGCCTGCTGTCGATCGCCACCGCCCTCGCCGCCACCATGACCGAATTACTGGTGGTACGGTTCCTCGCCGGCCTGGCACTCGGCGGCGCCTCGCCGATCTCCATCGCCATTGCCAGCGACTATGTGCCGAAGCACGTGCGCACCTCGGTGACGATGATCATGTATGTCAGCCTGTCGCTGGGCTCGGTCTCGGCCGGCTATGCGTTCGGGTTCCTGACGTTCTTCGGTTGGCGCACGGTGTTCTGGATCGGCGGCCTGCTGCCGGTGCTGCTGGCGCCGTTGGTTCTCGCGGCGATGCCGGAGGCGTTGGAGTTCCTGGTCATGCACGGCGCGCCGGCCGCACGCATCCGCGCCATCCTCGCGCGGCTGGATCCCACGCGGGACTTCTCCAGCGAAACCAGCTTCACCGTGGCGCGGGAGAACAAGGCCGGCTTCCAGCCGATCCAGTTGTTCCAGGACGGCCGGGCGCCGATCACCATCGTGCTCTGGGTCGTATTCTTCACGTCGCTGGTCGCGATCTACTTCTTCAATAGCTGGATCCCCACGCTGCTGACCGGCAGCGGCCTGTCCGGCACCGAGATCGTGGTGATCTCCACCGGGCTGCAGTTCGGCGGCATCATCGGGACGCTGATCGCGGCACCGATCGTGGTGCGGCTGCCCGGCTTCCTCACCGCCGGCTTCGGCTATCTGTGTGCCGCGCTGGCCATGCTGGTGCTGGGCAGCGGCGGCGGCGGCTTCTGGTTCCTCGCCGGCGCCGTGCTGGCGGTTGGCATCTTCCTGATCGGCACCCAGAGCGTGCTGAATGCCAGCGCCGCCGGCGTCTATCCGCCCAGCATGCGATCGACCGGCGTCGGTTGGGGGTTCGGCATCGGCCGCATCGGCTCCGTGCTATCCCCGGGCATCGCCGGCGTGCTGGTGGCCATGCAGTGGAAGCCGGGGGCGTTGTTCATGATCGCGGCGGTGCCGACCTTGCTGGCGAGTGTCGCCATCCTGGTCGTGCACTGGCTGGTGCGGCGACGGGCCCGGGAGGAAGCTGGCGTGCCGGCGGCCGTGGGCAAAAGGTGACCGGAAGGAGACTCCCCCTCCCCCCAACCTTGATCCGCTTCGCGGCTCAAGCCCGCAAGGGGAGGGGGAGTCTCCTTCGACGGCTGAACGACAAGTCGGGATTGGAGGGCAGGACATGGCGGTAACCGGCGACGTACCCACCGGAACGCATATCGTGCGGCGCAGTGCGGCGCCGGCCGGGGCGCGGGTGGACGTCGATATCTGCGTGCTGGGCGCCGGGATTTCCGGTGTCTCCGCGGCGCTGGAGGCGGCACGGCTGGGTCGGCGCGTCGCGTTGGTGGATGGGCTGCCGGCGCTCGGCGGCCAGGCGGTCAACGCGATCGTCGGCACGTTCTGCGGACTGTTCTCCAACGGCTCGCACGGCTACCAGGTGACGCACGGCATTGCCGACGACATCCTGCGGGACCTCGGCGCGCAAGGCGTGCTGCACTATCGCCACGGCCCGGTCACCACCGTGGTGATGTATGACGAGGTCGCGCTGTCCCGCTGGGTCGAGGAAGCCGTGCGCCAGGCCGGCATCACCGTATTGCTCGGCGCCATGCTGCAACATGTGGACCGCGACGGCGGCCGCATCCGCGCCGTGGACCTGCTGACCCGCTACGGGAGCCTGCGCGTTGCGGCGACCGGCTTCGTCGATGCCACCGGCGACGCCGCGCTGGCCTGGGAGGCGGGATTCGACTGCCGAGAACCCGACGTGCCGAGCTACGGCACCCAGATGGTGGTGCTGGAGAACATCGACGAGGCGCACATGCCGCCACGTGAGCATGTGCCGGAACGTGCCCGCGCCAAGCGCGAGGAATACGGACTGGCGCGCACCGACGGCTTCGCCTTCGTGTTTCCCGGCCGCGCCACCGCCCTGGTCAACCTGACGCATATCGAGACGCCGCTGGAACCCGTCGCGGCCTCGCGCATCGCGCTGGAGGGGAAAGCGCAAGCTGACCGCGTCGTCGCCTTCCTGCGCGGAGAATTCCCCGCGGCGTTCGGCAAGGCACGCGTGCGGTCCTACGGGTTCCCCGGCATCCGGCAGACCCGCTGGATCGTCGGCCGGCAGCAGCTTTCGGTGGACGATGTGCGCGCCGGCACACGGTTTCCCGACGCGATCGCCCGCACCGGCTGGCCGATCGAGCTGCACGACCGGGTGGAGGGTTATATCTGGCAACCCTTCCCCGAGGACCACCTGCACTGGGTGCCGCTCGGCAGCCTGATCCCGCGCGAGGCGGACAACCTGCTGGCAGTGGGGCGCTGCATCGACGCCGACAACGCGGCGCTGTCGAGCGTGCGGGTGATGGGGCCATGCATCGCCATGGGTGCGGCGGCGGCGCATGCGCTGGATCTGGCGGGAGCAGGCAGCGTGCAGCAGATCGATTTTGCCGCGTTGCGCCAGCGGCTGCACGACAATCTGGATCGGACGGATTGAACAGGGCCGGAGAAGATCGCGGGCTGGCGGCGACCGGGAGGGCGGTGGTTGCGGCTGGGCACCCCCGCGCGCCATCGGCTCAATATGGCCGCGCTGAGCGTGCATCCATCGACGACGTTCTGCGCGCGAACTGGCCTGCGTCGTGCGTCGCGCGAGCGTCACCGCAGCGGGAACGATGCGAGGCTGATCGGCTTGCCGGGGCAACCAAGCGGACCCTGCCCTGACGGCCCATGAGCCGGGGATAACCATTCCATGGTACGGACCACGTGGGTCTGCGCGTCCGTTCCGGAATGCCTGCGGCAATCAATCCCAAACGGTGCGGCTGTTGCCCATGGACCGTGTCATCTGCTCCCCATGCAGATCTTTACGTCGGCCACGCTCGTGCCCACGTGGTAGCCGGGAAATTCCCGCGCGTCGGGGATTTCCGGGGTCAGTTCGCCGCGGTATTCGGCCCGGAAAACCCCGAGGCTCCATCTTGCGAATCGCGGCATGGCATTCGCGTCGGCTTGGGCTTTGCGCGTCCGCCATGGCGGCCCTTCTCCCGCGTTGCTGCACCGGACGCGGGGCACGCGGCGGTTGAGCGGCGGCAAGGCAACCCGCCCCCGGCGCTTACGTTTTCAACCGAAGAGATCACGAGGGAAGTAAGTCATGTCGGAATCGCGAACCATTACGAATCGCGGCAACTTCGCGCTCGATCGCGAGAAGGCGTCGCGTGCGGGACATGTCGGAGGGCAAAAGAGTTCCGGCAATTTTGCGCATGATCGGGTGCGCGCGGTGGAAGCCGGACGCAAAGGCGGCGAGCGCAGCCACGGCGGCGGTGGCGCGCCAAACAACCCCGGCAACTTCGCACAGGACCGTGAGCGCGCGTCGGACGCGGGACGCAAAGGCGGCCAGCACAGCCACAGTGGCCAGCAGGGACTTTCATGAAAGAGCCAACGCGCAAGGACGCCGGGCGGCCGGGCGACGTGGCGCAGCGCGTGCGTGCCGCGCGGGACAGCCTGCCGGGAGAACGTGACGCGCTGCCCCCGGGCACGTTGCCCGGCCACACGTCGGAGCCACAGGGCGATGAGGTGTCCTAGACCGATTCAAAGTACGCGGCGTGCCGCATGCCGCTTGATGCGGTCGCCGGTGCGGCAGGCGAGCGCCTGGATTGTCAACGGTCGCCGGCGGCGCGTCGGCGCGTCGTCGGTCCATCGTCCCTCGGTGCCGCGCTACAAACGCAGCGGCATGCTTGGCCGCTACGCTCCGACCCGCACACGGTTTTTTGCGTCGAATGGTCTGAACGAAGATGGGTGCCGGGCACTTTTCACAGTGCCATTCCAGGAAAGTCAGCCGGCGCGCCGGCACAGGTAACAGCAGCCGGCCAAGCTGAGCCTTCTGGGATGGTTGACCAGGCATCGCAGCCGCATCCGGCTCGCAAAACCCGAAATGAGGACGACTATGGCAACGACCAAAGGTATGGACGAACTCCTGTTGAGCTTTATGCAGGACATCTATTACGCCGAGCGGCAAATCCTCAAGGCGCTGCCGAAGATGGCAAATGCCGCCGAGAATGAACAACTCAAGCAGGCGCTGATGCATCACCGCGACGAGACGCAGGGACAGGTGGAGCGGCTGCAAAAGGCGTTCGAGGCGGTCGGCAAGCGCGCCCGCGGACAGACCTGCGAGGCGATCAACGGCATTATCGAGGAGGGCGAGGAAGTCATCGAGGAGTTCGAAGCCGGTGCGGTTCGTGATGCCGGCATCGTGGCCAATGCGCAGGCCGTCGAGCACTACGAAATGGCGCGTTACGGCACGATCATCGCCTGGGCGCAGGGCTGCGGCCACAACGAGGTCGTGAAGCTGATGCAGGAGACGCTGGAGGAAGAGAAGCAGGCGGACAAACTGCTGAACGACATGGCAATGAAGGAAATCAACCGGCGGGCTGTGAAGCGGGCCGCTTAGCGCCAGGCGTTGGCCGGGGCATTGCCCCGGCCAATTCCCCCGGCCAATTCGCGGCCGCGTCAGGCGGCCTTCCGCTGTGCCGTCTCATCCAACAGCTTCAGCATTTCACGGCAGAAATCCGGAAGATCGTCCGGCTTGCGGGAGGTGACCAGCATGCCATCCCGCACCACCGTCTTGTCTTCCCAGTTTGCGCCCGCGTTGCGGAGGTCGGTTCGCAGCGACGGCCAGGACGTTAGGCGACGGCCGCGCACGCCCTCGGCTTCGATCAGCGTCCAGGGGCCATGGCAGATGGCCGCGATCGGCTTGTTCGTCTGAACGAAGTGCCGCACGAAGGCAACCGCCTTCGGGTCGGTGCGGAGCGTGTCGGGATTGGCAACGCCACCCGGCAGCACCAGCGCATCGAATTTGTCCGGTGACACGCTGTCCAGGTCATGGTCAACCCGCAGCTTGTCGCCTTTGTCGTGGTGGTGCATGCCCTGGATCTGCCCCGAATGGGGCGCGATCACCACCACCTCCACCTTCGCCGCTTTCAACGCCTTCACCGGCTCGGTGAGTTCCACCTGCTCCACGCCGTCCGTGGCCAGGACTGCAACCTTGCGGCCTGTGACGCCAGCCATCGCGCTTCTCCCATGCTGTGAAAGGATCTGGGATTCAACCGCGCGCGGGGGCCGTGGTTGCCACGACGGCCGGTCGAATTATGCGTCGCGTCGAGGGTTGCCGCGGCCATGCAGCAGAGACCAGGCTCCCAGCGCTGCCGACACCGTGAACAAGGCCGCGCGATGGCGGCTTAGCCAGAAGGTCCAGCTCACCGGCTGAGCCTGGTCGGAGAAGCTGCCCCGGGCGGCCTGGTGGCCAGGCACCGGGTGGAACAGATTGCCGGCATTGTCTTGCGTTGCGGGTACGCCGCGGAACTGCCCGGTGTAGCCGTATTTTGCCAGGTAGCGATCGAGCAATCCGGGAAACAAACGGTTGGCGATGATCGCCTTCCAGGTCGAGTGGCCTACGAAGATCTCCCGGCGGCGGGCGCGCGCGGCGAAGACGATGGCGCGCGCGGCCACCTCCGGCGCGTAGATCGGCGGGATTGGCTTGGGCTGTTGCGGCATCCGGTTCAACGCCCAATCGAACTGCGGCGTGTTCAATGCCGGCATCTGCACCATCGTGATATGGATCGGCAGCCGGCTGTGCTTGAGTTCGACGCGTAACGCGTCGGTGAAGCCGCGGATAGCGAACTTCGCGCCGCAATAGGCGGCTTGCAGCGGAATGGCACGGTAGGCCAAGGCGGATCCCACCTGCACGATGGTTCCGCGTCCGCGCTGGCGCATACGGCGCAGCGCAGCCATTGTGCCATACACCGTGCCGAGATAGGTGACCTCGGTCGCGCGACGAAACTCCTGCGGGGTAATCGCGTGGACCGGCGCGAAGATCGTCGCCATCGCGTCGTTCACCCACACGTCGATCGGCCCAAGATTACGCTCGATTTCCTCCGCTGCGGCTTCGACCGCGGCCGGATCGGCGACATCCGCGGGCGCCACGCAGGCGCGGCGACCGGTTGCCTCCACTTCCTGTGCCGCATCGTACAGCCGGTCGGCGTCTCGGGCGATGAGGCCAACATCGTAGCCGCGGCGTGCGAATTCCCGGACCGTGGCGCGGCCAATGCCGGCGCCGGCGCCGGTAACCACCGCGACCTTGCGCGAGCCGAACAGGAGCGAGGGCGATTGGGACACTGCAAAAGACCTTCAAGTGGATGGCGAACGCAACAGCCCGTGGCGCGTTGCCGCCCGGATGGCGCTGTGAGGAGAGAACGCTATGGCTACGCAAAGGAAGCGCGACGAAGCCGCCGATCGGCGTCACGATGCGGCGGTTAAGGACAGTTTCCCCGCCAGTGATCCGCCCGCTAATTCCGGCGTGGTGGGTCCGCGGGGCCGACACGTGCATGGCGCAGGGCGTGGTCCGTCACACCGGCGCGACGACGAGGACCGGCCGAAGGGAACGCCGACCGACGAGCGGCACGCCACGGAAACCGCCCATGTCCGGGAAGATCAGACCCAGCCCGGCAGCCGCCGCTAGGCGCGGCGGCGTGCCGGCGCCTTGCGCTTGGCTGCCGCCTTGCGTTTCGCCGGCGCGGCGCCGCGTCGTTCGGGCGACTTGGGTTCCGCCCGTTCACCCCGGCCGAGGCTGGCTTTCAGCGCGGCCATCAGGTCGATCACGTTGTCGCGAGCCGGCGTCTCGGTTTGTTGCGGCGTGATGCCTTCGCCCTTGAGTTTCGCCGCGATGACTTCGCGCAAGCGTGTCTCGTAGTGGTCCTCGGTATCCGCGGGCGCGAACTTGCCTTCCTGGCGTTCGATAAGCTGGGTGGCCAGCTTGATCATTTCCGCGTCCGGCTTCTCGTCGTCGATCGCGTCGAACAGCGGCTTGGAATCGTACAAGTCACGCGGCTCGTGCAGGGTGTGGCAGACCATGCCCTTGCCCATTGGGAAAATCGCCACGGCGCGTTCCCGCCGGGCGATGACGACACGCGACAAAGCGGCCCGCCCGGTGCGGGTTATGGCGTCGCGCAACACGGCGTAAACGTCGTGGCCGGCCTCGCCATCCGGGACGACATAATAGCTGGTGTCGAAGTAGACCGGCTCGATTGCGCCACGGTCCACAAACTTATCTACCGTCAACGTGGTCGAGGCCTCGATCTTCGCGTGTTCAAAATCCTCTTCGTCCAGCAGGACGTAGCGGTCCTTCTCGAACTCGTAGCCCTTCACCAGGTCGCGGCGCGAGACTTCGTCATCCGTCTCGGCGTCCAGCGTGACCATCCGCACGCGGTTGCCGGTCTTCGGATTGATGTAATGAAAATGCAGATCGCCGCTGGCGCGAACCACGCTGTGCAGCGCGATCGGGCATGTCACGAGCGCGAGACGCAAATGTCCGCGCCAGATCGGTCGGGAGGCCATCGTCAACTCCATGCAGCGAGGAACCGGCGCACGCGACTCGATCAGGTCCCGTTGCCGAAGCCCGTTGTCAACACGGCGCCGTTCACGATTCCGCGCGGCGGCGGTGCCGGCGGGTGGCCGTTCGGCTTCACGCTTTCGCGGCTAGGTGCAACGCCGCAACGGCTGCCGCGTTCGTCGCCCTACTGTGCCGAGAAAGGAAGCCAAGAGATGGCAAGACATGCAATCGGACCGATGATCCTGGCGGCGTCAATCCTCGCCGTGCCTGTTCTGGCTGCCACCACCAACGACGCGCCCAACAACAGCCCCGCCGCGGCGTCGTCGGCCCCCGGCAGCGCCACGGGTGCGGGGATGACGGCGACGCATGCCGATCGCACCGCGCCGGCGACCGCCACCACGGCGGACCGGAGCGCGACGGCGGCCGACAACAACGCCGATGCCACGCCGCGCTATACCACCTCGGACGGCCAGATGCGGATTGGCAAGATCGTCGGTGCCAGCGTGTATAACGACCAGAAGCAGTCGATCGGTTCGGTCGATGACGTGCTGATGGGTTCCGGCAACAAGGCTACCACCGCGGTGCTGTCGGTCGGCGGCTTCCTTGGCATGGGTAGCAAGCTGGTTTCCGTGCCGTTCGATCAGCTCAGGATCGAGAACGACCGGATCGTCATGCCGGGCGCCACCAAGGCGTCGCTGAACGGCATGCCGGAGTACAAGTTCAACAAGAACGCGTGACGGATACCCGGCGCGCCACGGCGCGCGCGGGTCGCACCTGGCGGACGTGCCTTGTCGGTTGACGCGTTCGACCACGTCCGCCGAGAATGCCGTTTCGCCGGCATGGGTGGGCGACGCGAGTCGCCCACCCTTCGTCTCCCGTGACCCCCCTTCATCCAACCTTCCGAGAGGCGTTGCGGCCTGCCATACTGTAGCCGCATACCGCACGCCGTCTTACCGATCGATCCCGGGAGAATGGGCATGGACGTGGCCGCCTATCGCATGGATGAGCAGGCCGGCAGCCAAACCATGGCGGCGCGATACGTCGCCATACGCAGCCATACCGAACAGCTTGTCGCCGCCCTGACGGCGGAGGACCAGTGCGTCCAGTCCATGCCGGATGCCAGTCCGGCCAAGTGGCATCGCGCGCACACAACCTGGTTCTTCGAGCAATTCGTGCTGGGCTCGTTTGCGCCGCAATACCGGGTGTTCGATCCGGTGTTCGGCTTTCTCTTCAACTCCTATTACGAGGCGGTTGGCGCGCGCCACCCACGGCCGACGCGCGGTTTGCTCACGCGGCCGCCGGCCGAGCAGGTGTCCGCCTACCGTGCGCATGTCGATGCCGCGATGGCGCGGCTGATCCCGGACATGGGGGATGATGCCGCCCGCCTTGTCGAGCTCGGGCTTCAGCATGAGCAACAGCATCAGGAACTGTTGTTGACGGATATGCTGCATGCGTTCGCACAGAATCCCCTGGCCCCCGCGGTAGTACCGGATTGGCGGGAACCGGCCGGGACGACGGCGGCGACACGCTTCGTCGATTTCGCCGGTGGCGTTGTGCGGATCGGCTGGCAGGACGACGGGTTCTGCTTTGACAACGAGACTCCGGCGCACGATGCGTTGTTGCAGAATTTCGCCTTGGCCTCTCGGCTGGTGCGCAACGCGGAGTGGCTCGATTTCATCCGTGACGGCGGCTATCGCACGCCGACATTGTGGATGTCCGACGGGTGGGCGCAGGTGCAGTCGCAGGGCTGGTCGGCGCCGCTGTACTGGCGAGAACGTGATGGCGCCACGTGGCAGATGGGACTGGGTGGCCTCGCTCCGATCGATCCGCAGGGTCCGGTGCGCCACATCAGTTGGTACGAAGCGGATGCCTTTGCCCGTTGGGCCGGGGCACGGCTGCCGACCGAGGCGGAGTGGGAGGCGGCCAGCTTCCATGCCGATATCCACGAGGCGACCGGGCATGTGTGGCAGTGGACATCCAGCGCCTATGGCCCATATCCGGGCTATCGACCGGCCGCGGGTGCGGTGGGCGAATACAACGGGAAGTTCATGGTGAACCAGATGGTGCTCCGTGGCGGCTCGCTTGCCACACCCCCCGCGCACGCCCGGCCGAGCTACCGCAACTTCTTTCATCCTGACAAGCGCTGGCAGTTCTCCGGACTGCGGCTTGCACGCGACGCGTGATGGAAAGGCCCGCTTGATGCCCAATGATTTTGGCCTGCTCGTCCCGACCGTTGATCGCGGCCTGGTGGATGTAGCGCTGTCCGGCCTGTCGCGTCCGCAGAAGACGCTGCCGGCGAAGCTGTTCTATGACGAAGAAGGCTGCCGGCTGTTCTATCGGATCACCGAACTGCCGGAGTATTACCTGACCCGTGTCGAGCGCGCGTTGCTGCCGGAAGTTGCGCCGTTGGTAGTCGACTCAGTCGCTTCCGGCTCCGTGCTGGTGGAATACGGGGCCAGCGACGAGGGGAAGGCGGAGTTCCTGTTGACCTCCCGCGCGCGGGTCGATGCGATCGCGGCCTATGTGCCGATCGACGTTGCCATGCCGGCGCTGCTACAGATGCGCGAACGGCTGGCGCTGTCGTACCCGCGGCTCGCGGTGCATCCGATCGCCGGCGACTTCATGGAGCCGGTGAAGCTGCCCGCCGCCGTCGCAGGCATGCCGCGGCTCGGGTTTTTCCCCGGATCGACGATCGGCAATCTCGATCCGACCGAGGCCAGCCGGTTTCTCGCGTTGGCGCGCGGCACGCTGGGACTGCGATCACGTTTCCTTGTAGGCGCCGATCTGCACAAGGATCCGTCGGTGCTGCTGCCAGCTTACGACGATGCCGCCGGCATCACCGCCGCGTTCAACCGCAACATGCTGGTGCGCCTGAATCGCGAGGCGGGAGCCGAGTTCGACGTGGACAACTTTGCCCATCGAGCGGTGTGGAACGACGAGGAAAGCCGCATCGAGATGCATCTGGTCAGTCGCACGGACCAGGCCGTGCGGGTTGCCGGCCGGCAGATCCGTTTCGCGCGCGGTGAAACCATCCATACCGAGAACAGCTACAAGCACACGGCCGAGCGGTTCACCGCCATCGCCGGCAGTGCCGGATGGCATTGCCGCGCGATGTGGACCGATCCCGACCGGCTGTTCGCGCTCTATTTGCTGGAACCGCGCACGAGCGCGTGAGGCTAGGCTGCCTTGCTCTGCGGCGGCTCACCGGTCAGATAAGCGCGCAGTTGCAGGCGGGCGCGATGCACGCGGCTCTTCAACGTGCCGATGGCGCATCCGGTGACCTCGGCGGCGGCCTCGTAGGATTTTTCCTGCAAGACGATCATGAACAGCGCCTCGCGCTGGTCCGGCGGCAGACGGTTGAGTGCCCAGCCGAGCTCGCGCAAGGCGGTACGATCCTCGTGTGCCGCGGGCACCGGCAGGTCCGGCATTGAGTCCATATCGGTGAATTCCCGCCGGTTGCGTACGCTGCTGATGAAGTGGTTGATCATGATTCTGTGAACCCAGGCGGAAAAATTGGTGCCGGGGATGAAGCAGTCGCGAGCGACCAGGGCCTTGGTGGCGACATCCTGCGTCAGGTCCTCCGCCGCAGCCCGATTGCGGGTGAGGGCCAGGGCCCAAACGCGCATTTTCGGGAGAAAAGCAATCAGTTGGTCCTGAAAATCCTGCGGCATCACGGAACTCCCACTGTCGAAAAGCAGCGCGTAGCTCGGCACCTGTGTCGGCCAGTGAGGGGGTGCAAGTCGAATGACATGAGGTTGATGGATGCGGCTCGCAGGCCACATGAAGTTCGTTCTGGAGATGATAGAAAACAATATGTAACTATACACGCCGATTATTTTCCCGCGCCTTGCATTTGCTTGAGCAGCGATTGGGTCGAGAGCTGAGTTCGTGGCTTCGCGCCACAGATTGACTGCAATTGCGGCCGTATTATCTGGGAGCCGGGTTCCGTCCGGCGGCCTGCGGCGACAGCCTGAAAGTGAGGCCGATTTGTTGCGCTTCCTGTTCGGTGGTCTGGCGACGGTGGCAGGCCTGGTGCTGCTGTTCGTCGCGTCGTTTGGCGATCCCGCGGTCGTGCTCAACCGATTCCGTGGGGTGTTTGCCGGTGCCCCTGACCATGCGCCGGCTGTGACTGCCGACCACGCGGCCGGCAATGCTCCCGCCGGCAGGCCGGCGGAGCAGGCGTCAACTGTTGCGACTCCGAGCCAAACTCAGCCGGTGTCCGCGCCGTTGCCGCAGCGGCAGGCCGATCAGCAACCGGCACCTTCGTCGTCTCCGGCTGATCAGACCGCCGCGCTGCGGGCGCGACGTGAGGCACTGGAGCAGCAGTTGCAGCGATTGCAGGCTGAGATGGCGCAGGCGTCGCAAAGCGTGTCATCGTTGCACAATCAGGCGGATCAGGCGCGGCACGACCTCGACGCATTGCAGCAGCAGCGTGCGGCGGAAGCGGCGCAGATGCGTCAGCTCGACGCGACACGGGAGCATGCAGCGGCGCAAGCGGCGAATCCGCCGGCACCCGAGGCAAGGCCGGGTTCGGAACAAACCGGATCGGCCGCCCCGGCTGCGGCTCCGGCACAGGTTGCGCAGGCAGCCGAGCCGCCCGCGCCGCTGCCACTGCCGCCGCCCCTGCCGCGGGATCCGCCGCAACAATTGCCGGCCGCGTCCGCCGCGTCCGCACCCGCACCGCCGGAAGTCGATGCGCGGACCGGGGTTGCGACCTCCGCCCGGGTTGCTGCCAGCCCTGACCGGCAGCGCCCGCAACACGTCGCACAAACCGATTTCGGCGCGATGCAGGCGGCGCTCGACCGGCTGCGTCATGCACCGTCCGGTGCCGCTCCCCAACCGGTGCTGCCTGACTCCGACAGTCCCGCGCGTGCCGAGGATGTGCCGGTCACGCGCAGCGCGGATGCGGCTTATGGCGAGCCGCGGCAGATCGTTCCGCGTGCACGACTGGAGATGGCGCGTGCCGCGCTACAGGCGGGACGTATCGACGCCGCGCGGCAGTATCTGGAAGAGGCGCAGTTGCAACTCGTGTTTCGGCCGGTCACGCCAGCCGCGGGTGACGCTCCGGGTGCAAGCCGCGTGGCGGGCGACGTTGCCTCAGCGCTGAGCATGCTGGGTGCCGGAAATACCAGCGGTGCGCTGCAATATGTTGACCGTGCCATGGCAGAGGCGCGGCCGGACGGTTATCCGCCGCCGCAGGGCTATGGAAACCGCGGGCCGTATGGTGGCGCGCCAATGGCTGACGCTGGCCGATGACGCACCACCTCGGCGTGTGTTGCGGCCAAAGAGTGTCAGGTGATCGAATGCGTCAGCAGGCTGGACAGTGTCACCTGGCCGGCGCCTTCAAGCTCGGCGATTTGCATCCCGCTGCCGCCACTGGTGTAGCTGAGCGAGATGATCGCATTGGCGCCGGATGTGGTGACATGCAAGAAGTTTCCGAGCGTCGCCGATGAGCCGTTCCAGGCGGTTTCCGCAAGCGCGGCGCGGAAATCAAGCGTGTCGCCGTTCTGCAGCACATAGCCGAACACGTTGTCGAAACCCTGGCCGGCTCCGGGCATGACGATCGTGTTGTTGCTGCCGCTGTCCTGCAAGGTGTTGCTGCCGGCGCCGGCATTGATCGTATTGCCGCTGCCGCCGAAGCTGATCGAGTCGTTGCCGGCGCCGGTGGTGATCGTGTTGCCGCCGGCGAACGCCTGCACTGTCTCCGTGCCGCCGGTCGCCGTGATCGTATCGCCGGTTCCACCAATGAAAATCATGTGGTTGCCGATGGTCGCGGTGATGACCGTGTTGCTGACCAGTTCTGTCGGATCGGCGTTCGACGCGGCAATGACGATGGTCGGATTCGCGGCCACCGTCACACCGATGGTCTTGGTGGAGTCGAGCCCGGCCTGATCCCAGACATTCACCGAAATCGTGTCGGTGCCGGCGGTGCTGCCGGCGGTGTAGGACAGCGTGGCGAGATCGGCGTTGATCTGCGCCAGCGTGCCGGCAACCGACATGGCATGGCTGCCGGAGCCCGCAAGCCTGGTGCCGCCGGAGGTCATCGCGAGCAATCCCGTGGCGTCGCTGACATTCAGCACCATCGTCCCGGGATTGCTGGCAGCAAATGCGTCGGCGACCGAGGTTCCTGCCACCGTGGTGGTAGACCCGGTGCTGACGCTCTCGCCGGCCGGCACGGTGATGGCGGGGCCAGTTGCCGGTGTGGTCGATGTGGATGTCGATGCTGACGCGGCGACGGTGACCTCGATGGTCTTGGTGCCTTCAAGGCCGGCCTGATCCCAGACGTCGACGATGATCGTGTCGCCGCCGGCATTGCTGCCAGCAGTGTAGGACAGCGTGGCGAGATCGGCGTTGATCTGCGCCAAGGTGCCGGTGACCGACATGGCATGGGTGCCGGAACCGGCAAGCTGGGTGCCGCCGGAGGTCATCGCGAGCAATCCGGAGGTGTCGCTGAGATTCAAAACCAGCGTGCCAGGGTTACTGGCGGCGAACGCATCGGTGACCGACACGCCGGTGACCGCAACGGTGCTGCCGGTTGTCGTGGTTTCACTGCTCGGCAGGGTGAAGGTCGGGCCGGTCGGCGTCGTCGATGTTCCGCTGCCGCTGCCTGTTGTTGTCGTTGTGGTCGAGCTTCCACTGCCGCCGCTGGAACTGGCGGCGGCAGGAACGACCTCGATCAGCAGGGGATCGCTGCCCAGGCTGACCGCTACGCTATTGGCATTGCTGGCGCTCTCGATCGACGAGGTCCCGGTGATCGTATCGAAGACCTCGATTTCGGCTGCCGCCGCGGGAAGCGTCACGGTCACGGTATGCGTGGCGCCGCCCTCATTCCACAGCCCGATCCAGAAGGAACCATTGGACTTCTCGATCAGTATCGCGTTGTCGGTGGATTGCGTGCCGGACAGGCTGTAGTTCAGCGAGCCTGGTGTGAACGTGGCCGCGGTCGCGCCGGTATCGGCCAGCAGGGTGGTCAGGTTGTGCAGCGCCGTGGCGGCCGGCCGCGCCGTGCCATCGGCGTTGAACAGGCCAAAGTCGCCGGAGCTGTCGTCGTACAACGCATAGAAGTACATCGCCGCGTCGCCGTCGGCGATCCCGTCGAACGTCGCATCGACGGCATACTGGGCGATGGCCGTTTCACTGAAACTGGTCGTGGTCCAGCCGATTTCGGTGGTCATCACCGGCCGGGTGGTCGCCGCCAGCTTGGCATCCGAATTGAGTGCCTCAATCGCCGCGTTCGGCAACTGGCCGACGTTCGGATAGGTGTGCGCGTTGGCATAGGTGGCATAGGCCGACAGATTGCCAACCGAGCCGTAGTCGCCTTCCCAGTCGTTCGCGGCGGTCCAGCCGGCGCCGAAGCTCATGTTGATGACGGGCAGCTTTAGCTGCTGACCGAGGGCATAGAGCTGCCGCTGTACCAGCGCCGTCGCCGCTACCGTGTTGCCTAGCGACTGCGGATAGGAGTCATCTTCCTCATCGCCGCCCTCGATGGCATTGAGGATTCCCTCGTCAGCGAGTTGCGTCATATAGCCGATGTCGGTCTGCATGCCGGCCTGCGAGGTCTCGGCGATGTAGTCGTCGAATTTGACGCCGGTCGCCTGGGATACTTCCAACCAGGTCTGTGCGTCAGTGGCTGTCTCGGCGGAGTCCCGCACGTTCGGCACGCCAAGATATTCCAGATTCGCCTCGACCTGCGTGAGATCGGCATATGTCCCACCGAAGTCGAGGTGCGTATTGACCCCGAGCGTATCGATGAAAGCTGTCGCCGCGATTGCAGTTGTCATGCGCTGGGACCTTCAGGAACGGGAGGGGCGCGTCAGAGCGGTGACGGTCAGCCGACACTGGACGATCGCGGTCGCGGCGCGATCGGCTATCGTTGCTGCACCGTGTAGTTCCGCCAGCGCCGGGGACCGGACGGCGGTGGCCATCGTGCTGCCGGCGGGCAAGGCAAAATTCGGAATACTGGCGGCCCGGGCGGCCGTCAGGGCGGACGTTTCCATGAAATGGAGAACCCCTGTAACTTTCCGGCTGCCGCGATTGTCACGACAGCGGAGGAGTTTCTATCACTTATTCGCGAGGCCATCAAAGTAAATTGAGATTAACTTTCGTCCACAAATTCCACTATAGCATCGGGAACGTAGATATTCTGCGAGCAAAGTCAGTAAAAGCCGGCATTTATGTTGCCATATACTGATCTATATCACATCGGCACCAAATACAGCACGTCTCGCCTCCCGGACCTCTTTTCCGGTGCAGGTCGATGCGTCCGGCGTGAGGCCGCGCCCTGGGACGGCGTCCGCGTGAAAAAGGTTACAAGATTCTTGCGTCCGCCGCGGTCGCCAGGGTTCTGAACGGGTCGCCCGGGGTTAATTGTCCACAGGAAAATCGGGCGGTGGCGGCCATCGGCCCGGCCGAAGGGCCGGACCCTGGTAGTTTCTGGTTCGGAATTGGTGCTGAGCGGCATTGGTTGATCCGCCGCTGCTGCGACACGCAAGCGTGAGGCGGGTTGAAAGCGGCGCGCGGCGCCGAACCTTTGCTGCGTTGCAGCGTTGCCGAAGCGGCGGCTCTGCGTGGCAGGCCGGGGGGAAGAATTCTTGCACGCGTGGACGGTGTAACGCATGACGGTAGGGCCTTGCTGCGTTTCGGTGCTCGTTCCGGCGTACAACAGCGCCGCTACGTTGCCGCGGGCGGTGCGATCCGCCTTGAGCCAGGATTTGCGTGACCTCGAGGTATTGATCATCGATGACGGGTCGCGCGATCACACCAACCCTGCCGCGCGCAGACTGGCGGCGGCCGACTCCCGGGTAAGACCGATCACGCTGCCGCGAAACCGCGGCAAGGCATTCGCCATGAACACCGGCGTCGCGGCGGCAAGCGGGCGTTGGATCGCCGTGCTGGACGCGGACGACTGGTACGCCCCCAATCGGCTGTCCACATTGATCAAGGCGGCAGACCGCCAGCAGGTCCAGCTCGTCGCCGACAATCAGTTCCACTATGACGACGGGGCTGCACAGGTCGTGCGGACCGCCTTTCCGGTCCAGGCGAGCGATCGCCCCCTGGACAAACCGGCGTTCATTGCTGGAAGCGATCCATATTCCGACTTCAATTTTGGCATGCTGAAACCGGTCGTGCGAACCGATTTCATTCGCTCCACCGGCCTCGCGTATCATGAAAATGCCAAATTCTCGGAAGACTTTCTCTACATGGTTGAATTCCTCGCAGCGGGTGGACGTGGTTGGCTTGTCGAATACCCGTTGTACTATTGGAGCCAGGCATTCGGCTCCATCTCCCGGCGCTGGACGGAAACCGGTGGTGGCCGCTGGCGCTACCATTTTCGCTCTGCAATCGCGGCCAACGCGGAAGTGATGCGTGCCATGCAGAGCGCCGGCGAGACTGACCTCGCCGCATTGCTGCAACAGCGGATTCGCGCGTTTCAGCGATTGCACTGGGTACAGGAAATCAGCCGCTTGCGCGCCGAGGGCGCCGCACCGACACGGCTGGCGCGTACTGTACTGAGCCACCCATCGATCTGGCCTTTGGTCGCACAGCGCGGCGTACGCCGCGTGGCGAAGGTCATGTCGGGCAGTTCACCGGTGCGTGCGTGACGCGCAGCCCAACCTGTGTCGCGCGCCATAGCCGCGATCCCGGCTTAACAGCGTTGCTACGTAAACCGGCACGTCCCTTGCGCCTGCGTTCGGCCACCGCCGTGTGCGCAGTGGCACCGCCAAATGGGGAAAGTCCACGCTGCACTCTTGGCACGCGGCTTGCTGTTGGACACCCGCCGATATTGCGCCCGATCGCCGGGGGCTTGCGAAGGACGACGCATGTATCCGATAAGGCGAATTGACCGGATGGAATATCTGGCAGCCGACGCTCGCACCGAGATGATGTCGGATGCCGGCACGCGACCGCGCAGCCAGGCGGCATTGCGGCTGTGCCCCATCGCGTTGGCATCTTCCGACGTCCTGGCGTTTATCCTCGCGGTGTTCCTGGCATTCGCGGCGATCGTCGCCACGCGTCCGTCGCCATTGGAACGCGCGATCGGCAACCTGCTGCAGCTTGGCACCGCCTGGCACGGCTGGGGTACGCTTCTGGTACTCGTGAGCCTGCTCGGCTTCTTTGCCGCGCGCGGCCAGTACACCTCGCGCGTGCCGTTCTGGACCCAACTCGGCGATGTCGTGATGGGGTGTGCCATCGCGCTGGCGTGCGACATCTTCCTGACAGTCGCGGTCTATAACCGTCCCGTCGAGGTCGAGGGCCTGCTGCGCTGGGTGTTCTTCTGTCCGTGCCTCGTGCTGCTGCGTGCCGGTGTACGCGAATTGTTGAACGCCTGCGGGCTGTGGACCATCAACACGCTCGTCATCGCCGGTCCCGGCGTGTACGACCAGGCGCGCGCCGCGCTGCTGTCGGATCGCGCCATGGGCTACCAACTTGTCGGCGCCATCGAACTGGGCGCGGCGGCCGCACTGGGCGATCAGGAATTGCTCGACCTGATCAACGAACGCGGCGCCGAATTCGTCGTCGTCGGGGTCGGGACCGGGAACACCGCCGCCGAGCGCAACATCATCGCCGCCTTGCGTCGCGCCCGCCGGTCGCTCGCACTGATCCCGGCGATGGAAGGGCTCCCGGTCGTCGGACTGCGGCAGCACCACTTCTTCAGCCACGACGTCGTGATGCTGGTCAGCCGCAACAACCTTGCGCGGCCGTTCAGCCGAATTCTCAAGGCTGCCTTCGATCACGTGGTCGCGATGGTCCTGCTGGTTCTGCTGGCGCCGCTGCTGCTGGCACTCTCTATGATGGTCCGGCTCGATGGCGGCCCTGCGTTCTACCGGCATCGCCGCATCGGCGCCGGAGGCCGAAGCTTCGATTGCATCAAGTTCCGCACGATGGTGCTCGACTCCGATAGCGTCCTGCGCCGCATGCTGGCCGAAGATCCGGCCGCGGCCGAAGAGTGGGCCGCCACGCAAAAGCTGCGCAACGATCCGCGCGTGACGCGGCTTGGGCAGTTCCTGCGGCGCTCCAGCCTCGACGAGCTGCCGCAATTGCTCAATGTTCTGCGAGGCGAGATGAGTCTGGTCGGACCTCGCCCAATTGTGCAGGCCGAGATCGCTCGCTACGCGGACGATATAGACTATTATTATGAGACCAAGCCGGGTCTGACCGGACTTTGGCAGGTGAGCGGCCGCAGCGACACGTCATACGCGCGTCGTGTGCGGCTTGATGTTTGGTACGTCCGCAATTGGACGCTCTGGCATGACATTGCGATCCTGCTGAAGACCATCCCCGCCGTCTTCCTCCAGCGCGGAGCGCAGTAGCGCGTCCGCGGCCGTCCCTGCCTTACAGCGTCATCTGACACGAAACCGTGTGGTCGAAACGGGAGATGTGGCAAGAAATGGATACACTTTCAGGATATTCCGAGCAATCACCGGGGCTGCGCCAACGGCTGCGCGCATCGCGTGCTCTGCGCAGGATCGTTGTGCTGTCGGCCGCAGTCGCGCTCGCGGCCTGCACCAATACCGGCAACCTGCCGCCTGCGCCGCTCGAGCCGGTGGCGCTCGGCCCGTCCGCACCGCTGCCGCCCTACCGTATCCAGGTCGGCGACGTGCTCGATCTCCGGCTGTTGTTGAACCCGGAGTTGAATGAGGAAGTGACGGTGCGGCCGGACGGCCATATCTCCACGACGATCGCCGGCGATGTCGTCGCCGCCGGGCGCACCATCCCGGAACTGGACGCATCGCTGCGCGGCGACTACGCGCACGATCTCCAAAACCCCAGGATTTCGGTCGTGGTGAAGTCCTTTGCGCCGACGCGGATCTATGTCGGCGGCGAGGTCAACAATCCCGGCGAGTTCATCACCGTCGGCCCGACGCTTACCCTGTCGCAGGCGATCGCCCGTGCCGGCGGCCTCAAGCTCAGCAGCGAAGACGGCAGCATCTTCATCATTCGCCGCGGCGCCGACGACCGGCCGGAGTTCCTCTCGGTGAGGTACGGCGCGATCGAGCATGCGGTGGATCCGAACGCCGACGTCCGGCTGGCGCCATACGATGTCGTGTACGCTCCGAAGATGGGCATTGCCGAGGTGTACAAGTTCTACAACCAGTACGTGCAGCAGTTCATCAATCCGACCTTCGGGTTCTCCTACATCGTGAACCCGGCTGCCGGCGCTGCTACTGTCATCACCCATTGAACCGTGACCTCGCCCAAATGATGTTTGGCAAAGCATGCCACGCTGACCCAGCAGCCAGGATCGGGGATCATAAATGATCGTTCAGCCGTCGTTCCGTGAATCGATCCTTACCTTCTTCCGCCGAAAGTTCACCTTCCTGCTGGTGTTTGGCGCGGTGTGCCTTGCCGGTGCCGGCTATCTGCTCGTCAAGACCCCGATGTACCTGTCGAATGCAGCGCTGGTGCTGCGCTTCGACCAGCAGACCGTGCCCGATATCGACCGCACCCGAACCCCGTCGCAACCGCTAGGCTCGAATGAACGGCGGGAGATCATCTATTCGGACGCGGATATCCTGCGCAGTCCCGACCTGGCCCGCCACGCGATTGCCGCGGTCGGCCTGGCGCGCGTCTATCCGAGAATCGCCGCCGACGGGCACGGCGAGCAACGCCAGATGGACGAGGCGCTCAAGGCGTTCGCCGGCGACATGCTGATCGACGTGGGACTGCAAAGCGATGTCATCACGTTGTCCTTCCTCAATCCCGACCCGCAGGTGGCGCACGCGGTCGTCCAGAGCATGCTCGATCACTTCTTCTCGCAGGAAGCGGTGATCTATGCCAACCCGCAACTGCAGTTTTCCCAGGACGAGGCAACGCGGGCGCAGGAGAAGCTGGCCGCGGCGCAGCAGGCGTTGAGCCAGTTCCGCCAAGCCAACAAGATTTCCGACCTGACCGCCCAGGTCAGCCAATTGCTGCAGCAACGTACCGATGTCGAGAGCAGATTGGCGACGGCAAACGGGGTTGTGCAGGAAGCGCAGCAGAAGGAGGCGGCTTACAAGGAGCTGTTGGCCTCGGTGCCGCCGCTGTTGACCACGAGTGCGGCCGGCGAAACCTATCGTGGCGTCGATGAAGTGGACGGGCAGCTTGCGACGCTGAAAGCCAAGCGCGATCAGATGGCCGCTACCTATCGGCCCGGCAGCCCGGTGTTCCAGTCGATCGATGCATCGATTGCCAGCCTTCAGTCGGCGGCGAAGCGCAGCAACGCGGACGCGCGCAGCCGTTCCGGCACGCAGCCCAACCTGGTCTATGAAAACATCAAGACGGATCTGATGCGCGCTTCCGCGGAGGCGAAAGGCGCGCGCGAGCCGGCGCAGCTTCTCGCCACGCAGCTCGATCAGATCAACCAGCGGCTGGCGGAGCTCGACGCCAGGCGTACGCAGAACGACGATCTGCAACGCACCGTGCGCATCCAGGATGACACCTACCGCACGCTGGCGATCCGCGCCGAGGAATCGCGGGTCGAGGCCAACCGCAACGCCGAGAAGATCTCCGCCGCGGCGGTGATCGCCGCGCCCTCGCTGCCGCAGGAGCCGGCGCGCCCGCGCCGCAAGTTGATCGCGCTCGGCACCATCCTCGCCGGCCTGATTCTGGCCTGCGGGGCGGTTCTCGGCGCGGAAGCGTTCGACGATCGCCTGCGCAGCCCGCATGACGTGGCACAGATTCTGCGTCTGCCGGTCCTGGCGACGTTCGGGAAGGATGTATGAGCGAGCTTTCTGGATGCATCGGCAACATTTACGGCCGGAGATGCGGACGATGACACGTACTACATTAAAGAGCCCTGCGGCCGGCCGCACCAATGTGCCGGTTCCCACCAGGCGCCTGCCGCCGAAGGTGAAGGCCGATGGACGACCGCACGGCCTCGCGCCCGGCGAATTGGTGAAGCTGCATCACACGCTGGCGGAGTCGCTCAACACGGGCAGCGGCGTGGTCTGTCAGTTCATCGCACCCGAAACCAATGCCGGCACCGAGGACGTGGTCTACGACCTGGCCTATATCAGCGCCGCCTGGCTCGGGAAGCGGGTGCTGTTCGTCAACGGCACCGGCATGAAGCTCGACCCGAAGGACCACTATGCCCCGCGACGCCGCGAGCCGCTGTTGGGCAACGGCCAGGACTTCGACGACGTGGAAAGCACCATCACCCGCGTCGTCGGTCTGGACCTGTATCGCATGACCATGCCGAGCATGCGCGGGGCGCTGGATCTGGCGCCGACGGTGAAGCGGCTGCCGGATTTTCTTGGCAAGCTGCGCGAGGCGTTCGATCTGGTGGTGATTGCCGCGCCGGCCGCGTCCGATGCACCGATGGGTGTGTTGCTGTCGCGGTTCGTTGACGGCAACATCCTGGTGCTGGAAGCGGGCCGCACCCGCGCTCCGGTCGCGCTGGAACTGCGCAACTCGCTCAGCGCTTCCGGCGGCATGGTGGTCGGGGCGGTGCTGACGCGCTACCAGTCCGCCGCACCGCGCTGGCTGCGACGGTGGCTCTGACGAGCGCATGCACGTCCTGCTGGTGAATAACCTCTACCCGCCGATCATGGCGGGTGGCGCGGAACTGGTCGTCGCGTATCTGGCGGAAGGTCTTGCCGCGCGCGGGCATCGCGCCACGGTGGTTTCAACCTGCGGGCCGGACATGGAGCCGTACCCTGCGGAATCGCGCAACGGCGTCGATGTGCTGCGATTCTTTCCGCGCAACATGTATTGGAGCTTCGCGCGCGAAGGGCAGAGCCCGATGCGGCGAGCCCTGTGGCATCTGCGCGATGCCTGGAACCGCGATGCGGCGCGCCGCTTCCGCGCGATTCTTGCCGAGGCGCAGCCGGATATCGTCCACACCCATGTGATCGACGGTTTTTCCGCCTCGATCTGGCGGCGTGCGCGGCGGCATGGCGTTCCGGTGATTCACACCGCGCATGACTATCACCTGATCTGTCCACGCGCGTTTCTGCTCACCAAGGACTGGCGCATTTGCCGGCGTCCGACGCTGCATTGCCGCGCCTATCGCAATTGGCATCTGCATACCACGGCCGCGGTGGACCTGTTTGTCAGTCCATCGCAGTTTTTGCTCGACAAGCACCGCGAAGCGGGCCTCGCGGTGCCGCGGACGGCGGTCGTACGCAACGGCATCCCGACCCCGTCGCCGGTGGTGTCGCACGGCGTGAAATCGGACGCAGATACCCGCTTCTTGCTGCTGTGCCGCCTGACGGAGGAAAAAGGCGTCCGCGTGGTGCTGGATGCCGTGCGCCGGTTGCCGGCCGGTCTGCATTTCACGCTGACGATCGCCGGTCGCGGTCCCCTGGAACCGGTGGTGCGCGCAGCGGCCGAGGCGGACCCGCGCATTCGCTTCGCCGGGTTCGTGCAGGGCGACGCGAAGCATGCGCTGCTGTCGCAGGCCGATCATCTGCTGATCCCGTCCGTGTGGTACGAAAACGCCCCGGTTGCCGTCGTCGAAGCGGCAGCCTACGGAATCGGTGTGATCGGCAGCCGGATCGGCGGCATCCCGGAACTGGTGAGCGAAGGCTCGACGGGCTTTCTGTTCGAACCGGGTGATGCGGCGGGCCTCGCCGACATCATGCGACGTCTGGCGAATGGTGCAGGCGGATTGCAGGGTCTGCGGGAAGCAGCGCACGCGGTTGCCCAGCGGCATGCAATCGGACCGATGGTGGATGCGTATTTGCAGCTTTATCATTCGCTGGGCGCGGCAGCGGTGTGTGCGCCGGGGGGGGCAGACCGCAACGCGCTTTCCCGTTTGCCGGAAAGCGTGGGATGAGAATCCTGCTGTACTGTCTGTTGCTCTTGGGGGCGTTTCCCGGGCTGGCCGCGGCGCAACCGCTGCCCGCCAATGCCGGCGTCCTGAACGTGCGCGACTTCGGCGCCAAAGGCGACGGCGTCACCGACGACACCAAGGCCCTGATTGCGGCGATCGACGCGGCGGGGGCGGACGCGGGGCCGAATTTCTGGCGCACCCGTATCGTCTATCTGCCGGCTGGAACGTATCTGGTTTCCGATACCCTGACTCATCATTACGCTAACGGCGAGTTTGCGTCCGGCATGAGCCTGTGGGGGGCGTCATTGTCGCACACGGTGATCCGGCTGCGCGACAATGCCGTGGGCTTCGGCGATCCGCGCGCGCCGCGCGGCGTGATCATGACCACGGCAAAACTGCTGGACGGGTCGCCCACCAGCGGCGGCAAGGACTACACCCATAAAGGCGAGGGCAACGACGCCTACGAGAACTTCGTCGAGAACCTGACGATCGATGTCGGCACCGGTAACCGCGGCGCGATCGGCATCGACTACCTGGCCAACAACATCGGCGCGATTCGCAACGTTACGGTGCGCGCGCCCGACGGCAGCGGTGCAACCGGCATTGCCATGCAGCGCAAATGGATCGGGCCGGCGCTGGTGCAGCACGTGACGGTGCAAGGGTTTGCCACCGGCATCGCCGTCGCCAACACCGAGTACGGTATCACGCTCGACCATGTCACGCTCACGGGGCAGCAGCGGATTGGCCTGGAGAACGCCTCCAACGCCGTCTCGGCCGCCGACCTGACGATCGATACGCCAGGCGAAGCACTCGCCAACACGGCGCCCGGCGGACTGGTGGTGCTCGCGCATGCGCAACTGACCGGACGTGCAGCCGGCGGGCCGATCGTTAATCGCGGTGCCATTCTGGCGGACGATGTGCGTGTGTCGCCGAGCAATGCCGTGCTGCACGGCGTGTTCCAGGGGGCGACCTTCCAGGCGACACCGCTGCCGCCGCTGTCGCTGCCGGACGCGCCGGCGCCACCGGACGATCCGCCCGCCGCCTGGGTGAATGCCATGGGCTTTGCCACCCCGTCAGCCGGCGAGCCCGACATCACCGAGGCCCTGCGTCGCGCCATGGCAAGCGGGGCCTCGACCATCTACCTGCCCTATGGCCGCTATACCATCACCGATGGGCTGAGCGTTCCGCCCACCGTTCATCGCATCATCGGGTTCAATGCCAGCATCACGGTCAAGCCGGAACGCAATCCGGCGTTCGCGCGTGACACCGGCATGCTGCGCGTCGATCAGCCGGGGCCGCCGCTGACGATCGAGCGCGTGGTGTTCGACATGACCAATCTGGGCGACCAGCTCGCGGTGCAGCAAACCGCTGCGCGTGACCTGGTGTTGCGTGACATCGTCACCGCCGGTACGTCGCTGTTGCAGCGCGGTCCCGGTGGCGGCCGGGCGTTCATCGAGGACGTGTGCTGCGGAACGATGCATATTGCCGGCCCGGCGCCGGTTTATGCGCGGCAGTTCGACAGCGAGGGCGGCGGTAGCCGCATCGTCAACGATGGCAGTCCGCTGGTGGTGCTGGGCATCAAGACCGAAGGCGACTGCACGGTGGTCGACAATCACTCGGGCGCGCAGAGCACGATCCTCGGCGGGCTGCTGTATATCGTGCACGATGCGAACCCCGACGTGCCCGCATTGCGTAACCGCGGCGGTTCGCTGCAGGCGGCGTTTCTCGAGGAATCGTTCAGCGCCGCGAGCCGCTACCGTATCTATCTCGACGATGCGTCGGCGCATCGCGCGATCCCGGCCAGCGACTACGCGGCGCGCGGTTTTGGCCGGGTGGTGCCGCTGTTGCAGTCTGGCGCCGGATCGTAGCACCGCCGTTCAACGACGGCCTGGCACCGGCTAGCCTTGTCCGGATGCGTGTGGGGGTTTGCGTCGGCGTGTTAAAGCCCGCCGACCGCCGAGTATGGATCTGGCGACTTGCCCGGGGCGACATTCGGCGCGACCGTGCAGGCGCCGTGCTGGCGTGCCGCCTCCACCATGCAGCTTGCGCGGTCCGGATAGACGCAGAACGAAGCCCCGTACGAGGTCGCCAGGCAGTACTGCCCGATGCCGGGTTGCAGCGTGAGTTCCTGGGCGTTGGCAGAGCATACGCCGCCCTGGCGCGCAGCATCGTTCTGGCACTCGGCCGCGTCGTAGTAGTTGCATTGCGGCGGCAGGGCCTGGCTTTCGATGCAGAATGGCGCCGCCAGCGCCGGGCCAGCAGTACCAGCCAGAATGATCGTCCAGCCGAGGCCGGCCGTGCGCGGGATCGCTCGCAGTCGCATGCTGTTCACCTCTGTCCTGCCGGCGCGGCCGACGCAACAACAATGCCAGATCAGGACGCGGCGGTGCGATCACAAGTCATCTATGTTTGATCTCGCCCCGCCAAGCTTTGGCCCGCCTTGTGCTGAGACTCTCCCCACTTGAGGGGCTGGCAAGGGGCGCAGGAGCAGTAATGCAAGGTCTGTTCACGTTGTGCGCGGTCGCGTACCTGCTGCTGTATGCCTTCGAGGGGGTCATCCGCTACGGCCTGTACAGCATCGGCGCGGACAGCGTCATCCTGCTGCGTGACGGGTTGATCATCGGACCGTTGTTGCTGCTGCTGGCGGCACAGGCTTTCCGCACCCGTGTGCACCCCGCTTTCCTGGTGTTCGGCATCATCGTCGCGTTGCACGGCCTTATCGGCACGTTGAATTTCCATACCACCCTGCCCGCAATCTATGGCGCCAAGCTGCTGGTGAACGTGTTGTTCGGCTTCGTCGCCGCTCGCGCCCTGATCCTGCCCAGCCGAAAGGTGGTCCTGCTGCTCGGGCTGGTGTGGGCGATCTCGGTTTTCGGTGTCGTGCTGGACAAGTTCTTCCTCACCTTCCCCTGGATGGGCATCGAGACCCATATCGGCGGCATCAGCGTCGATGTCTCGCGCAATTGGGACATCACGGACGGTTTCGCCAAGCGTGCCGCCGGCTTCACCCGCAGCTCGATCTCCGCGGCCATGCTGCTGCCCACCGTGGCGCTGATCATCGCTCTGCGGATGCCCAGCTACATACTGCGGATGCTGATGCTGTTTGCCACCTGCGGTGCGGTGTTCCTGACCACGCAGAAGGGCGCCGTCCTGGCCATCGGCGTGGTGACGCTGATCCTCGCCGCTCCGGGCATCATGCGCTACCGGCTGCTGTGCTGGGCGGCCGTGGGTTTCGCCGTGCTGGACGTGACGCTGCCGATCTTCACCTCCGGACTGCTGGTGGCCGATAACGGCGGCGTGTTCAGCTTCGCCTCGTTCGCCATGCGGATCACGGATACCTGGCCGGATGCGTGGCGGTGGATCAGCGACAACAACCTGTTTCCGTTCGGGGTCGGACTCGGCGGAATCGGTGGCGCGCAGCGATTCTATGCGCAGGATTTCTTCAATCCGTCCGACAATCTGTTCATCTTCATCTATGCCAATTTTGGGGTATTGAGCCTGTTCTATCTCGGCTGGGCGGTCTGGCAGGGGTTGCGTCAACCGCCGGACACGCGCGTGGTGGCGATCACGCCATTGGCCATCCTGGTGTTCAACCTCGGCTATGGCGTGGCATTGTCGATGCTCGAGGACCAGGTCTCGCAACTCTACTTTGGCGCGTCCGTCGGGATGCTGTGGATGTTGCGGCAGATGGTCGGCGCCAAACCCTGGGCCAACCCGTTCCGGGGCGCCCCGATCCGCTATGGCGGGCCGGCACTCACCTACAACCCCAAGCGGCCCGCGCATGCGATGGAGCAGTCATGAAAATTCGGGCAGAAGACGAGACCAACAACTTCACGCTGCTGCGTCTGCTGCTGTCGCTTGCGGTGGTGCTGGGGCATTTCAAGCTGTTGTCCGGCACGCAATACCCGCGCTTTCCGTTCAACCTGGCGGACGCGGCGGTGGATTGTTTCTTCGTGGTCAGCGGCTTCCTGATCGCACTGAGCTACGCCCGCACGCACGGTTTGTGGTCGTTCTACGTGCGCCGGTTCTTTCGGCTGTATCCGATGTACGCCTGCATCGTGCTGATTCAGGCCGGCATCATGCTTGCGTTGCTGCCGGGCGGACCGTTCAGCGAGCCGCACGCGACGCTGCGCTATCTCGCGGTCAACCTCACCTTCGCCAATTTTCTGCAATATGATATCGGCGGCGTGTTGTCCGGCCTGCGCGTGCCGGGGATCAATCCCAGCCTGTGGACCTTGAAAATCGAGCTCGGCTTCTACCTGATCGTTCCGCTGATCTTTGTCGCAACCAGGCGATGGGGATACAAGGTTCTGGTGCTGATCTTCCTGGCCTCGGTGGCGTACAACGTCGTCGCGTTGCATCTCGGCGACGATCGCTATGCCAAGCAGCTTCCGGGGCAGTTGCAGTTCTTCGTCGTCGGCATGGCGTTGTACCTTTATGCCAGGGATTTCCGCATCCCGTCCTGGGTTTTCCCGATTGTCGCCGTGTTGTTCCTGACCGCCTGGACCTGGATCCACCCGATCCCGCCGGGCATCCGTCCGCTGCTGGTCGGCGCGTTCGTGTTCTGCTTTGCGCTGGGCACGCCAGTGCTGCCCATGCGCACCGACATGTCGTACAGCGTCTACCTGGTGCATGGCCCATTGATCCAGACCATGCTGCTGCTTGGACTTTTCCGCGACGAGCCGCTGTACCTGGCGGCGGTGGTTGCCGCCGTGTTGGCGGTATCGTTCGCCGCGGAACACCTGGTGGAACGCCCCGGCAACGAGTTTGGCCGCCGGCTGTCGGTGCGGCTGCGCCCGCGCCGTGCGGTCACCGCGCCCGGCGTCGCCTGATGGCAGCCACCGCTGAAGCTGCCATCATCCTGAACGACTTCTGCTATGTGCAGGGCGGCGCCAGCAAGGTGGCGATCGACGAGGCGGTCGCGTTGCAGGGTGCCGGCGTGGACGTCACCTTCCTGGCCGCGGTCGGTGCGCCGTGCGAGGCACTCACCGACGCCGGCGTGCGCGTGCTGTCGCTCGGCCAACCGGAACTGCTCGAGGTGTGGCGGCATCCCGGCGCCGCGTTACGCTCTGCCTGGAACAGCCCGGCTTTTGCCGCGATGCGTTCGCTGCTGGCGCGGCATGACCCGTCCCGCACCGTCGTGCATCTGCACGGCTATACCAAGGCGCTCAGCACCAGCCCCGCGCTGGCGGCACGGCTTGCCGGCATCGCCACGGTCTGCACGCTGCATGATTTCTTCGCGGCCTGCCCCAACGGTGCGTTCTACGACTACCGGCGGCAAGAGCCGTGCCAGCGTCGCGCGTTGTCCACATCCTGCATGCTGACCAATTGCGACAAGCGGCATCCGCTGCACAAGTCCTATCGGGTCGTCCGCGGCGTTGCGCAGCGTCACTATGCACGGTTTCCCGACAGCGTGCGCGACTTCATCGCGTTGTCATACCGCTCGGCCGAGCTGTTGCTGCCGTATCTGTCGCCTGGTTCGCAACTTTATCCGCTATCGAACATTATCGACGTGCCGCGCCGCGCGCCGGTGGATGTGGCGAACAATCGCGCGCTGCTGGTGCTGGGTCGGCTGGATGCGGAGAAGGGCGTGACGCTGGCGGCGGCAGCGGCGCAACAGGCGGGCGTGCCGATCGTGTTCGCCGGCGACGGACCGCTGCGTGCCGCGATGCAGGCGAACGGCGCGACGGTCACCGGCTGGCTGGACAGCGCCGGCGTATCGCAGACGCTGGGCGAGGCGCGCTGCCTGGTGTTTCCCAGCCGCTGGTACGAGACCTTCGGCCTTGTCGTGGAGGAGGCGGCGGCGCGCGGCGTGCCGGCGATCGTCAGCGACGTTTGCGCCGCGGCGGAGCGCGTGGTGGATGGCGTCACCGGTTGGGTTTTTCGCAGCGGCGACGTGGACGATCTCGCGCGGTGCATGTACGGCGCACAGGACGATGCGCGCGTTGCGGCGGCCGGTGCGGCCGCCTATGCGCGGTTCTGGGCCGATCCGCCGGACGCGCAGCACCACGTGCGCGGCCTGCTGGCGATCTACGACACGGTTCTGGCGCGCGGGCGCGTGACGGGAAACAGCCAGGGCATCTTGGCGAGCTGAGCACTGGCGAGGCTCTGGCCAAGATGGGCGATCGTGGCGCTCAGTTCGTTGGGACGCATCGCACGGCAGGGCAGGAAGCGCACGCCGGGCGCGGCGGCCGTCGCTTCCCGCAGGCGGCGATCGCTGCCGAACCAGCACACCGCCTGGCTTTCCTGCATCAGCGGCAGATCGTCCGGATGATCGGTGAAGAAGATGCGCGGCCGTTCCGACCAGCCACGGTCGCGCAGCAGCGCCAGGACGCGGTCGCGCTTGTGCGTGCCGGAATTGTGCGGCTCCTCCGGCCGACGTTCCACCGTGGTGGCGATGATGGTGGAAAAGCCCAGCGTGCGTCCCAGCGGAATCGCGTAATCCCCGGCCGCGGCGGTGGCCAGGACACCGTCCATCGCGCTGTCGGCGACCAGGCGCAGGATCGGCACGAGATTGGGGCGCACCAGGCGCACAAGCCGCGTCTGCAAATGCTCGGCAATCGTTACGTTCGGCAGCGCGGCTGCCGCACGCCACAGGCCCTGCAACTGGCGCAGCAGGCTGTCGTGGTCGAGGCGGCGCAGTTTGCGCGCCAGCAGCAGGCGCTGCACCGCGAGTGATAGTGCCACCCGTTGGCGCAATGTCAGGCGGTGGTTGCGCAGGCCGAGCATCGTCGTCGCCCAGATCGGGAAGCTGTTGCGGCGGATGATCGTCCCGTCGAGGTCGAAGATCAGGACCGGTTCAACCTGCGGCATCGAACGACCACGGAAAGCGGCACAGCACGCCGCGGTACAGCACGAAATCCGGTTCGGCCAACGGCTGCGCCAAGGTAACCGTCACGACGGCAGAACGGAATTGCGTATCCGGCGGGCTGCTCTCGCGCAGCAGGCGCAACACCGTCGCGAGCGTGACGCCGCTGTCCACCGCGTCGTCCACCACGAGCACGCGCTGCGCGCCGGAGGCTTGTGCAAGGCGCTGGCCGATCGCCTCGGCTTCGGTCCGGTCGATGTGCTGCACCTTGGCCTGGGTGCGGCGTCGGGCTGTCAGCAGGCGGTGTTCCAGCCAGCGCAGCCCATCCACGGCAGGGCGGGGCAGCGCGGCGAGGATGGTCGGCAGCAGCTTGAAGCGCGCCTTCACGCCGGTAGCGGCCCGCCGGCAAGTCAGCGGCATCACGGCAACAGGGTCGGCAGCGGCGCGTGCCATGGCTTCCGCGACCACCAGGCCGCCGGTGCGAATTCCCACCAGCAGGTGCGGGCGGAAGCTCTCCAGCACCTGGTGCATCAGGGCGGCGCAGGCGGCGTTGAATGAGGTGGTGTCCAGGGTATGGATCAATCCGCGCGGCACGGGTGGCTGGCGCGGTGATACGGCGGCGTCGCCGATTGTGGTGACCGACATGGATTGCCGTGATGCAAGCGCGGCGCCGTTTGTGATTAGCCATGATCACGATTCTGTGCTACATAACCGAATTAGTGACGAAACCTTGGCAGTATTATGCTATCGGTGCGTTGTTGACACGTAAGCCCTAGAGGAACGTTCCCTATGTCCGCAAGCCATAGCTCGACCTCGTTGGATGGGTTTGTTGCCGAACCGCCGACCCGGCTGACGGTGGTGGCCCGGCGCGAGGCGCATGACCCTCGGCCGTTGCAGGATGGTGCGGACCTGCTGGAACGCCAGGGGAACAGATTGCAGCGGCGTGACCGTCGCATCGCCCTGGCCCTGATGGTCGGCTCCGGTCTGCTCAGCAGCATGGCCTTGTATGGCGCGTGGACTCTGCTGCGCACGGTGATCTGAGTCGCACCGGTTGACGTCGCGCGTGACGTCAAGCCGCTGTATCGCAGTCACGTGAAGGGCGCTGTGTGAATATTGCCACACGCCAGCGAGTTCCATGCGGCCCGCTTGACGCCGCAGCCCTGACGGCCACGCAAACCCTTGCCCCGTCGATGTCGCGTCCGACGCCGCGTGCGGCGGGACAAAGTTACCGACAACAAACGGTGAAGCTGGCATAGGCTTTGCTACAGACTGTATCCCAGAGAAGGCGACAGGAAACGAGCGCGCCAGCCGCCGGGTCAGGGAAAAGGTCGGATCGCGCGACCGGCCGCACTTTGTGATGGGATGGAAATGGAGTTCGGACAAGCCCAACCGGTGTTTCCCGCAACCGCCAGCGCGTTCGGTGGGCTCAGTACCCTCGAACGCCGAACCTTGGCCGGCTGGATCGCGGCCGCGCACGAGGGCGGCATCGACACCGCGGAAGATCTCGGAATCCGGCCATGGCCGGGCCTCGGAACGGAAACCATCATCGGCGTGTTCAAATCGGGACACCTGCTGGCGTCCTGGCTGATCGTCGGCCGTGCCGGCTCCTGGGCGGTCGCATCCTGCGGCGACAGCGCCGTTTCGGCGCGCGTTCCCAGCCTCGCCGCCGCGCTGGACCTGATCTATCCGCGCGAACCAGCCGTGCAAGACCAAGCGTAACGCTACTCGACGACGGCGCCGATCCGATACATCGGTTGCGGGCTGCTGCTTCGGGTCATCGGCGGCTCTTTCAATCCGCGATCGAGCGACACCGCATGCCGCCGCAGCATGCGATACAGCGTGACGCGCGACACGCCGAGTTCCTGTGCGGTCAACGTCACGTTCTCGCCATGGCGCGCCAGGGCTGCCAGCAGAGCGTCCCGCTCCTCGGTTGATCCGGCGCGCGGCAACGGCCTGGCGCTCAGCATGAGCGCCGGCCGCTTCATGTCCTCAATGCCCATCAGGTCGTGCAGCTTAACCGTGTCGCCGTCGCCGATCACCACCGCGCGGCGGACCATGGACATCAGCTCGCGCACGTTGCCGGGCCAGGCATGGCGGCGCAGCGCGGCCAGTGCGTCGGCATCGAAATCCGTGACGCTGCGGCCAAAATCCCGTGCCGCGGTCTGGAGGAAATGGCGCGCCAGCGGTTCGATGTCGTCCAGCCGCTCGCGCAGCGGAGGCAGTGGCAGCGTCAACACGTTCAGGCGGTAATACAGGTCCTCGCGGAACCGCCCTTCGGCAATGGCCTCGCGCAGCCGCACGTTGGTTGCCGACACGATGCGCACGTCAACCTTGATCGCCTCGCGACCGCCGACCCGCACGATCTGCCCATCCTGCAGGAAGCGCAGCAGATGGCCTTGCAGGTCCACCGGCATGTCGCCGATTTCGTCCAGGAACAGCGTGCCGCCATGGGCATGCTCGATCTGTCCCTTGGTGCGCGCGTTCGCCCCCGTGAAGGCGCCTTTCTCATAACCGAACAACTCTGACGCGACGAGGTTCGATGGAATCGCGGCACAGTTGACTGCAACGAAGGGGCCTTCGCGCCGACGGGAGCCGGCATGGATGGCGCGCGCGGCGAGTTCCTTGCCGGTGCCGCTTTCGCCGGTGATCAGCACCTGTTCGTCGGTGCGGGTGAAGCGCTTGATAAGCTCCGCGACGTGACGCATGGCGGGGCTTTCGCCAACGACGTCGGCGAGCCCGGGACGCGATGACACCGGTGCGGGCGCGGCGACGGTCGGCGTGCTCTCCTCGATGGTCGCATGCAGACGGGTGAGCAGCATGGGATCTTCGGCGGCATGCTCCAGCAGAAGACGCGCCAGCCGCTCGACGGGCAGGCGCGAAAGGTCGTTCAGCGTGACGCGGACTGTGGACGCAGGACTGTTCAGGAGAACCATGCGGGCCCCGATGCTTAGGCAGGTTGGCAGCGAACAAGGCTTTTGCGGAACCGCTCACGTTATGCGCGTGTGACGGTAACGTTCGCCCGTTGCAGCGTAGCGTGTACGCGGAAACCCGAGGCTTGCGCCATCACGTCCGCGTGGTGGGTGGTCATTCAATCGTCGAACTTCGCGGACGGCGTGCGATGCGCGGTTGCAAAATGCTTTCACGCGCGTAAGCTCAAGCCGAAGTGAGTTTGTCGAAGAGACGAACGCACGGCCGCGGTATGTCACTCGGCAGATTTCACCCGATATCGATGCGTGTCAGGAAAAATGCGATCATCTGCAATTGAATCGGGATGCGGCGCGGTTGCAACCCGGCCATCTCCCGCGCACGCGGATTTGCGATAGCGGCCGCGGGCAGCGCGAGGGACTGGGCACGAGATTTTTCTGGCCTTGCACACGTTTTCGTGCGCATAGCGGCCGAATGCCGGTTCCGTTCCGCTGCCTGCTCGCGCTGCTGTTGCTCTGCCTGCCGTTCGCGGTGGCGCGGGCGGTACCGGGCGTGCCCCGCTCATCGGCGCCGTGCGATGCCGCGATCACGACCGCGGAAAACGCGTTGCGCTTGCCGCCGCATCTGCTGGAGGCAATAGGCGAGGTCGAGAGCGGCCGTCCCGATCCGTCAACAGGGCACCTGCAACCTTGGCCCTGGACCATCAACGCCGACGGCGTGGGCGCGTTCTTCGCGAGCAAGGCGGAGGCTGTCGCCGCGGTCCGGACGTTGCAGGCACGTGGCGTGCGATCGATCGACGTGGGCTGCATGCAGGTCAACCTGATGTTCCACCCGACGGCGTTCGCCTCGCTGGAGGAGGCGTTCGACCCGCGCGCCAATGCGCAATACGCGGCGCATTTCCTGAACGCGCTGCATGCCGGCAGCCGTGACTGGTCGGGCGCGATCGCTGCCTATCATTCGCAGACCGCCGCGCTCGGTGCCGATTATCGCCGGCGGGTGCTGGCGCTTTGGCAGGATCCGTCGGCGAACTGGGGCCTCGGCCTGGCGGTGGCGTATCGCGACTTTGCCCAGCGCAGGCAAGCCTATAACGACTTCGCACCGAGCAATACGGTGTACGGCGCCTTCGCCGCGCCAAGCGCGGACCGCAGCCTCATCCTGCGTCGCTGAGGCGGTGCGGCGCGGGCGGGCTGCCAGCGTCGTGGCCGGGCCTTTGTCAGTGGGGCAGATGGTTCATGCGGTGGCCAACAGCACCACGCCGAGGCAAATCAGTGAGATGCCGCCGATGCGGACCGGGCCGAGCGGTTCGGCAAACGCGTAATAGCCGATCAATGCGGCGGCGATATAGGATGCGGCGGTGCACGGCAGCGCCACCGACATCGGGATGCGCCGCAGCGCCACGATGTACAGCACCGCGGCGCCGCCATACAGCACAAAGCCGGCAAGGGTGCGCGGGTCGAACAGTTGCGCGATGAAGTTCGGCACGCCGGCGCCGGCCTTCAGCAAGGTCTGCCCCGCCATGCTGGTCGCGATCGCCGTTGCCAGCATGATCCAGTAGAATCTCATGCCCGCGTCCGTTCCGCTGGCGTATTGCGCAGGATGCTGCGCACCGTGCCCTGTGGCTTGCCGTTGGCGGAGAGGAAGGTACGGCCGACATATTCGCCGATGATCCCCAGCATCATCGACTGCACGCCGGACACCAGCAGGATCACCGTCATCGTCGAGGCCCAGCCGGACGGCGTGTCGCGGGTGATCAGCGCCTCGGCGATCGTCGCCACGGCGCCAATCGCGCCGGCGGTTGCCATCGCTGCGCCGGCGAAAACCGCGAACCGCAGCGGCGCCAGCGAGAAGCTGGTCACCAGGTTCAGCCACAACCGTACCAGCCGGCGCAGCGTGTAGTTGGAGCGGCCTTCGGCGCGCGGCAGGTGCCGCACCGTCATGCTGTCGATGCGCTGCGTGACCTGCATGATCAGCCCGTCCACGTACGGGTAGGGGCCGCCATAGCTGGTGACGGCCTGCACCACGAAGGCCGACATGCAGCGGAACGACGAAAGGTACAGGCCTTTCGGCTTGTCGAGCAATCGATCGGCCACCGCATTGGCGAACCGGCTGCCCAGGTTGCGCCAGCCGGCGTGCTGCTTGTTGTCGTAACGCGTATAGACCACGTCCCAGTTGCCCAGCCTGGCATGGTCGTACAGCCGGACGACCTCGTCCGGCGGATTCTGCAAGTCGTCATCCATGGTTATGACGAAGCGACCGGCGGCGTGCCGCAGGCCGGTCATGACCGCGTTGTGCTCGCCATAGTTGCGCGCATGCTCCAGATAGGTGACCGGCACGCGCATGCTGGCCACCAGAGCGGCGCAGACCTCGGCGGAATTGTCCGGGCTGCCGTCGTTGACCAGCACGATCTCCAGGCCGTCCTGCGGCTCCAGTGTCGACAGGGCCTGCACCAGGTGGCCGATCGTCGTCGCACCGCGATACACCGGAATGACCACCGACAGGCCCGGCCGGGCGGCATCCGCGCGGGACAGCGCCTCGGCCGGCGTTTGCAGGTGAACAGGGGACTCGTCGTTCATGGGCACTCCGCGACCGCCAGCACCGAACCACCGAACGGCAAGGCGAATGGCAATCGGCGCTCGATCTCTGTCATGCCATGCAATGTGGCATCGAGCCACGGTGAAAATGGGGCAACGTCGGAGGCCGCGTCGCCGCGGGAGAACAGTTTGCGCTGGGCTATCATGACCGGCAGCAGCAGGCCGTTCCAGTAGCGTGTGCGGACCCGGGTGAAACCCGCGTCGCGCAGCAGGGCTGCGGTCTGCCGCGCGGTGTGGCGGCGGGCGTTGTGCACGCGGCGGTCATGCGCCGACAGCAGCCACCGGTAGGCGGGCATGTTGATCACCAGCCGGCCGCCCGGCCGCAAGACCCGCCGGAGTTCGCCCAGCGCGCCCACCGGGTCCACCGCCGCATGGCACACCACGTCGGCGGCGATGGCGGCGTCGAAGCTGGCGTCGGCGAACGGCATGGCGTTGACACTGCCGCGCGCCACCGCGGCGGCGGATTTCGCGGCGGCCCGGGCGGCGGCGAAGGCGGACCATTCCAGCCCCACCAGGTCGAGCTGTGGACGGCTTGCGCGCAGCGTGGCCAGCAGGCCGCCGGTGCCGCAGCCGGCGTCCAGCACCCGGCCTTCACGTAGGCCGAGAGCCTCGATCAGCCGCGCGTGCAGGGCGCGATACCACCACAGCCGGTGCTCGGCTGCGTCCATCAACGCGTATTCTGCCTGGTCCATTCGTGGTCAGTGGTGAGTGGCCGGTGGTCAGTAGCCGATGATTGGGTTACTGACCACCGATGCGAGGCGCATTATCCGTTGCGGCTGTCGCGCTGCGGCCGCTGACCGACAATGCCGCCGACACGGTGCGCGGCATCGCGCTGGCGGTGCTGGCCTACCTGGTGCTGACGCTCGGCGACGTGGTGGCGAAGTCGGCACTGGTGGCGGCTGGCGTCGGCGGCGTGATGCTCGGCCGCGGCATTTTCGGCGCGGCGGCGGTGTTGACCGTTGCGGCGGCACGGCCCGGACCTGCGGGGTGGCGGCGCGTGCTGCCGGTGCGCAGGGGGTGGGTGCTGGCGCGCGCCGGGCTGGCCGCTTTCGTGTCGGTGAGTTGGTATAATTCCTGGCGGGTCATGGCGTTGGCCGACACCTACGCCGTGGGTTACATCGCGCCGCTGCTGATGACGGTGCTGGCGGTGCCATTGCTCGGCGAGCGCATTCGCTGGCGGCGGGCGCTGTCCACCTCGGTGGGATTCGGCGGCGTGCTGCTGATGCTGCGGCCCGGCGGGCTGCCGTGGACCCCGATGCTGGCGCTGCTGCTGGCCGGCACCGTCGGCATGGCAGTGACGCGCATCATGACGCGACTGCTGTCGACGTCCGAAACGCCGGAGTGTCAGGCGTTCTGGCAACTGGCGGCGCACGGGGTGGCCGGCGCGGCGTTGCTGACGGTGCTGCCGGGCGTCGGCGGTGTCGGCCCGGCGGTGTGGCTGGCGCTGGCGGTGCTGGGCGTGTCCTCCGGGCTGGCGCATTGCGTGTTCGCCCGGGCCTATGCGCTGGCGCCGGTTTCCGCGTTGGCGCCCTACGAATACACCATGCTGCTGTGGGGCGGCGTCGCGGGGTTCGTGGTGTTCGGCGAGGTGCCCGGCTGGAGCACGCTGGCCGGCGCGGCGGTGGTCGCCGCGGCGGGGTTGTACAACTGGCATCGGGAAACAAAAAACCTCTCCCGCGGCAGCGGGAGAGGTCAAGGGCGCGTCAGCGCACGAGGGTGAGGGTGCCGCGTCCAGTCTCGATCCCTGGAAGCCACCCGCAGCGCAAGTCGGCAGCGTGCCGGCCCGATCACCCTCACCCGCCGCTTCGCGGCGACGTCTCCCGCGTGTCGCGCGGGAGAGGTTTGCTCACCGCACGTAGCGCTTGCAGCGCAGCACCAGCATGTCGCGGAAATGCGGGCGCATCCGGCGGGTCCATTCGGTGTCCGCCGCCTTGCTCCAGGCCTCCGAGCGCGACACGTCCGGCCCGGTCAGGTGATACAGCGCGACATATTTCCGCTCGCTCGCGGTGTCCGACGCACGGAAGCGGCGGGCGCACAGCACGCCGGGCACGCCGGCAAGCTGCGGCAGGTGCTCGGTGTTGTACCACTCGTTGAACTCGTGTTCGGCGGCCGGATCGACGTTCATCGTCGCTGCCAGCAACGCGCCCGTACCCGCTGGTGCCGCGACATCGCCCGGCACCAATTGCTCGCCCTCATAGCGCATCAGCCGCTGGCACATCGCGGTGACGCGCTTGGTCCATACCGAGGAATTGGCCCCGCCGACCGCCTCGTAGGGCGGGCTGTACAACACGCGCGGGCTGTCGAGATCATAGGCGGCAACGGCGATCTTTGGGCTGTCGTCGCCGATCCAACGCTCGGCGTTGATGAAGCCTGGCACCCGCAGGCGCTCGGGAATGTGCTCCAGGTCGTACCAGTCGTGGAACTCGTCCGCGTGCGCGCCCGAAAAGTCGAATGCTACGAACAGCAGACCTTTGGCCATGGCGGTTTCCTCCCCCGGTCCGAACCGGTGCCGATCCTGGCACGACCTGCCGCTTTATTGCCAGTCCCGGCGCTTTGCGGCATGTACGACGCCACCATGTAGCGAGGCCGTCCATGCCCTTCCTGACCGAACCCGAGCCCGAACGCGGCGCGGTGCTGCCGGTGATCCCCGGCGTCTCCCGCATCGTCGCCGCCAATCCCGGACCGATGACCTATTTCGGCACCAATACGTATCTGATCGACACGCCGGACGGCATCGCCGTGCTGGATCCGGGGCCGGAAGGGCATCCCGAGCATGTGCAGGCGATCCTGCGCGCCACCGGCGGCCATATCGCGCTGATCCTCGCCAGCCACACGCATCACGACCATGTCGGCGCGGTGCCCGAATTGCAGGACGCGACCGGTGCGCCGACCGTCGGCTTCCGCGTCAGCGGCCTGGAGAGCTTCGATCCGGACATCAAGCTGGCGGATGGCGACAGCGTCGCCGGCATGGTGGCGTTGCACACGCCGGGCCACGCCTCGGATCACTTGTGTTACGCATTGCGGGCGAAGGATGGCAGCGCGGTGCTGTTCAGCGCCGACCACGTGATGTCGTGGTCCACCAGCGTGGTCAGCCCGCCGGGCGGCAGCATGGCCGACTACTTCAACAGCCTGCGCAAATTGCTGGAGCGCACCGACGAGGTGTTCCTGCCCGGGCACGGGCCGCAACTACCCGATCCGCGCGCGTTGGTGCGCGAGATGCTGCATCATCGCCAGGTGCGCGAGCGCGCCATCCAGGACAAGCTGGCCGCCGACGGCGCCGCCAACACGTTCACGCTGATGGATACGATCTACTCGCAGGTGCATCCGCGGCTGCGCCGCGCGGCGGAGCGCAACGTGCTGGCGCACCTGATGAAGCTGGAAGCCGAAGGCAAGGTAGTGCGTGATGGCGAGTTGTGGCGCGCCGCCTGAAGACGGGAGAAAGCCGATCTCCGGTTGGCGTCGGTTAAAAATGGGCGAGTGATACGATGCCGTTGTGGTTTCAGGCACGCAGATACGGGTGGGGCTGGACGCCGGTCACCATCCAGGGCTGGTTCGTAGTTGTCGTATTTCTCGCTGCGATTGCTGCCGATGTTGTCTTCCTGATTTACCGAACGCGCACAGGGGCTGACATGGGATCGGCAATGGTCACGTTTTACCTGTGGCTCGCCGTCCTGATAGTCGCACTCCTCGCCGTCTGCTGGTTGACCGGCGAACGCCCGCGCTGGCGATGGGGGAATTAGCAGTGCCTATGGTCAGTGCATAAAAGATACTGGAGACCAAGCATGGCGATCCCGGCTCTCGACATCGATCCGTTCTGCCGGGAGTTCTTCGACGATCCGTATCCCGCGCATGCCGCGCTGCGCGACGCCGGTCCGGTGGCGTACCTGCCGCGCTACGACTGCTTCGCCGTTGCACGCTACGACATCGTGCACGCCATGCTGCTCGATTGGCAGAGCTTTTCGTCGGCGCGCGGCGCCGGTCTGAGCGACTTCAAGAAGGAAAAGCCCTGGCGCCTGCCAAGCCTGCTGCTGGAAACCGACCCGCCGCTGCACGATCGCACGCGCAAGCTGATGGATCGTGTGCTGTCGCCGGCCGCGGTGCGCGCCTTGCGTGCCGATTTTGCGCGTGCCGCCGATGCGCTGATCGATGAACTTCTGACGCGCGGCAGCTTCGATGCGGTACGCGACCTGGCGGAGGCGTATCCGCTGACGGTGTTCCCGGACGCGGTCGGCATGCCGCCGGAGAACCGGCGCTTCCTGCTGCCGTACGGCAACATGGTGTTCAACAGCTTCGGTCCACGCAACGCGTTCTTCGAGGCCGCGGTGCAGGATGCGGCTCCCGTACTGCAATGGGTGCAGGCGCAGTCGCAGCGCGACGCGCTCGCGCCGACCGGCTTCGGCGCGGTGATCCACGCCGCGGTGGACACCGGCGACATCACCGCGGACGAGGCTCCGATCCTGGTGCGTTCGCTGCTGACCGCCGGTGTGGACACCACGGTGAACGGCATTGGCGCAGCGGTCTATTGCCTGGCCCGTTTCCCGGCGGCGTTCGCGCAGTTGCGCGGCGATCCGTCATTGGCGCGCGCGGCGTTCGAGGAAGCGGTGCGGCTGGAAAGCCCGGTGCAGACCTTCTTCCGCACCACGACGCGCGATGTGGAAATCGGTGGTGAAATGGTCGACGAGGGGCGCAAGGTGCTGATGTTCCTCGGCGCCGCGAACCGCGATCCGCGGCGATGGGAGCGCGCGGACGAGTACGACATCACGCGGCGCAATGCCGGTCATGTCGGGTTCGGCACCGGCATCCATGGTTGCGTCGGCGCGGTGCTGGCGCGGCTGGAAGGCGAACTGGTGCTGTCGGCGCTGGCGCGCAAGGTGGTGTCGATCGAGATCACCGGCGAGCCGCGGCGGCGCTATAACAATACGTTGCGGGGCATGGCGAGTCTGCCGGTGACGGTGCGATAGGGAACCTCTCCCGCTCTCGCGGGCGAGGTTAATTTGTGCCGAACGTCCTGCGATAGGTCTTCGTCAGCAGGTCGTCCAGCGTCGTGCCGGGTACGAAATCCGCCATGCCTTGCGGGAATTGAAGCCCGGGCAACTGGCGCGCACATTCCGAGGCTTCGCCCACGACCTGCGTGACCGGATACACGGCGCTCCAGGCCGGGACCGACGCATAGTCGGCTTCGTCGTCCGAGACATGGGTGTTGCGAATCTTGCCCGACGCGGTTTCGATCGCCATGCCCATCAACGTGGTCGCCTTCAGCTCCTGTTCCGTGGGCTGGCGGATCAGCGCGGAGCGGCCGGGATAGACGCGGTCGATGAAATTATCCATCAGCTTGAGTTTTTCCGCCCGATCGGTGACCGCATGCGCATGGCCCCAGGCCATCACCGAGCGATAATTCACCGAATGGTGGAAGCCCGAGCGCGCCATCACCAGCGCATCGAGATGCGTCACGGTCAGGCAAACCAGCATCCCGTCCTGCTGCCGAATGGCTCGGCTGGCCGAGGAGCCGTGCCAGTACAGGTGATCGCCTTCGCGCCAGAACGCGGTGGGCGTGCAGAACGGCCGCCCGTCGATCACATAGGCGATGTGGCAGACCAGCGCGGCATCGAGGATGGCGTACACCGTCGCCTTGTCGTAATGGCCGCGTTCGTGCCGGCGGCGCAGGCGATTGACCTTGGTAATTTCGAAAGCGGGCGGCGCGGCGGTCTTCACGTCGGACATGCGGGCAGATTCCAATCATCGCGGTGCCCTACTGGAGCCGGGAATTGGCATGACCGACAGTCCCAATCGGCGGTTGCGCCCTTGGTCCAATTGGCGGCGAACGGGCGATCACTCCATCCGCGGCGTACGGTCGCGCAGGATCGGCGTGTGGGTCAGGGCTTTGCGCTCTGTCTCGGTCATGCCCAGCCAGACGCCGACGCGCTCCAGCACCAGGCGCGTCGGCAGGGCGAGCTCCAGCGCGAGCGCTTCCTGAATGGGGTAGAAGCGCAAGTTCTCCAATTCGCCGTCGCCGCCCAGCGTGCCGGACACGGCGTCTTCCGGCACCAGCAGGAAACGCGCATTGAAGCGGATCGGACTGGCGGCCGGCGTGACCGCGCGCATCAGGTATTCGAGCATGTCGAGCCGCGGCGGCGAACCGAGGGTCAGCCCGGTCTCCTCGTGCAATTCGCGCGCGGCGGCGCTGCCGAGGCCATGCGCCAGATGCTCGTTGGCAGCCTTGCGCAGCAGGTGCTCGGTATGCCGCGATAGCGGTGTGGCACAAGGCGCGGTGAGGTCGGCGCGATCGACGGCGCCGCCGGGATACACCAGGCGGTTCGGCATGAAGCGATGCTTCGCGCCGCGCATGCCCATCAGCACGCTCGGCTCGCCGCCATTCCGGCGCAGCACCACCAGGCTCGCGGCATGGCGTGGTTGCACCACTCCCGGGCGCGGCGCCTCCGACTGATCGATCAGGTCCGCGTGGTGCGCGTGGTCCTCAGGCAAGTTCGAACCCTCGTGTCCGGAGATACGCGGCGAAGCCGAAACGCTCCGGCACCGAAAGCTGGCGTGCGACGTTCTCGCTCCAGCCCACGCCGTCGCGCGGCGGATAGACGTCGTTGTTCTTCAGGCTGGCGGCGGCGACCGGTTCGCGCGCGCGGCGGCGTTCGTCATAGGCACGCACGTCGGATTCCATCGCGCTGTCGTCGTAGCGCTCGCGATGCACCACCACGGAGGGTGGCAGGCGCATCGACACCGGCCGGCGGAACACCGGCCAGCCGACGCTTAGTCCGGCCACCGGATAGACGCCGGACGGCAGGCCGAGCAGGGGTGATACGCGCTCGATATGGCTGCGCACATAGGAGATCGGGCAGGTGCCGAGGCCGACCGCCTCGGCGGCGGCCATGAACTGGCCCATGGCGAGCGAGCAATCGACCGCGGTGTTGAGGAACGTGTCGAGGTTATTGTTGGCGTGCGGCATGCCGTGCATGTCGCACAGGCGCTGGCCGCGCCGCATGTCGCCGCACCACACCAGGAATACCGGTGCGGTGGCGATCCAGTCCATGGTGCCGATCCAGTCGGCGATCTGCTTGATGCGGGCGGCGTCGCGCATCACCACGACGGAATATTGTTGCAGGTCGGACTTGGCCGGCGCCGACTGCGCCGCGGCCAGCAGCGCATCGAGCAATGCGTCGGGCACCGGCTCGTCGCGATAGCGCCGGACGACGCGGCGATCGAGCAGCGGTGCGATCGCATCCGGTACTTCGGCGCCCGGCACATCGATACCGAAGCGCGCGCGCAACAGGTCGGCTCCATTCGCCATTGCAGGATCCCCTCAAGCCTTCGGACCATTGGCTCACCCTTGCCGGAAAAGCAATCGGCCCGCGGTGCATGAGGCAGGCCTACCGGGCGATGGCGGGCAACGCTGGCGGCGGAACGGCGGGGCCGTCGCAGGCGATCCGGGCCGTGCATCCGGGGGGGCTGGCGTTTTAGGCTCTGGGTGGCCCGGGGCTCCGGCTATTGTCCATGATCGGGGCTGTGGCAGCAGAGCAAGCAAGGTTTAACACAGATTTTCACGGAAAGATCGAGCCACAGATTTTCACAGAAAGTATTTTCCTATTTCGGACCGTGCTGCCAGAACTCTCCGTCAAAGACAGAGAATCTATTTTTCGGTGAAAATCTGTGGCTCAATCTTTCTGTGAAAATCTGTGTTAAATCTTGCTTGCTTTGCCGCGAGCTCCCGAGATGATCCATGCCATTAGCGGACCACCCCGAGCGCACGCTTAACTGCGACAGCCCTGCCGACGCCCCGGCTGGCCAGCGCGAAGCGCGCACCGTATGGATATGCCGAAGGGGGCTGGCACCACGCGGCGTGGGCGGCCAGTCTGGCCATCCTGGATCGGGTGGTGCCAACCCCGGACCGGAACGGAGGAAACCAGGGAATGATCAGCCGCCGCGTTTTTGTCGGCACCTCGGCCGCGATCCTCGTGCCGTCGCTCACGACCGGTGTCGCGCGGGCCAGCGACCTGGCGTCCGTTACGCTCGTGCAGAGCAGTCTGAGCTTCAATTTCGTGCCGCTGTTCGTGGCGCAGACAGCGGGGTATTTCAAGGCGGAGGGCATCGACCTCAGTGTCGTGCTCGCCGGCGGCGGGCCGAAGGCGATGACCGGGCTGATCGGCGGCGGCGGGCAGTTCTCCGCGTCGGTGCTGTTCGACGGCATCATGGCGCACCGGCGCGGCCTCGATGACGTGCGGGCCATCGCCACACTGTCGCTGTTCCAGGGACCGCTCGTGGTGCTCACCGATATCGCCAAGCAACGCGGCCTGTCGCTTGACCAGCCGTTGCAACGGCGGTTGCAGGCGATGCAGGGACTCAGGATCGGCATCACCACGCCGGGCGCCACCTCCGACATGTTCATGCGCTACCTGTTCCGCACCAACGGCATGAACCCGGATCGGGACTTGCAGATCGTACCGCTCGGCGGCGTCAGCGAGCAAATTGCCGCCATGGAAGCGGGGCGGGTGGACGGCGCATCCTGTCTGCCGCCGGTTGACGTGATTACCGGGCGGCAGGGACTGACGGTGAACGTTATCGACCGGACGAAGGATATTCCGCAACTATCCGGCGTGACCTATGGCACGCTGTACGGGTTGGCCTCGTTCAACAAGGCGCATCCGGAGGTCATCAATGGCGTGGCGCGCGCGATCACCCGCGCGACGCTGCTGATCGGGCATGATCCGGACGCGGCGCGGCGGGCCACGCGGCCGTTCCTCAAGTCACTGGATGAGGCGACCTTCGACGCAGCCTGGGCCGCCTATCTGCCGGATTTTCCCACCTCGCCCGACATCACCGAGGCCAGTTACGCCAAGGAACTGGAATTCGAAAAGGCCGTGCTGCCGGCGAGCGACGCGTCCGTGCCGTACGCGCAGGTGGTCGATGCATCCTTCGTTCGCCGTGCGATGCAGGAACTGGCGCATTGACCGACCAACCGCTGATCGAATACCGCGGCATTGCCCGCCGGTTCCAGAGCCGCTCGGGCACGGTGGTCGCCTGCGAACATGTCAACCTGGCGGTGCGGCGCGGCGAGTTCCTCGCGGTCGTAGGGCCGAGCGGTTGCGGCAAATCGACGCTGCTGAACATGGCGGCGGGGCTGCTGGCGCCCAGCGCCGGCTCGGTGCTGTATCGCGGGGCGCCGGTGCGCAGGCCGAATACCGATGTCGGCTACCTCACGCAACGTGACACGCTGCTGCCGTGGCGGACGGTGGAAGACAACGTGGCCATCGCGCTGGAGTTGCGCGGCGAGTCGCGCGACGCGCGGCACCGGCGGGCGCATCAATGGCTGGCCCGCATGGGCCTGGCGGGGTTCGAGAAATCCTATCCGGCCCAGCTCTCCGGCGGCATGCGCCGGCGCGTGAGCCTGGCGCGGACCCTGGCCTACGAGCCCGAAACGATCCTGATGGACGAACCGTTCGGCGCGCTGGATGCGCAGCTTCGCCTGGTGATGCACGACGAACTGCTGAAGCTGTGGAGCGGCACGGACAAGACGATCGTTTTCGTCACGCATGACCTGGCCGAGGCGCTGACGCTGGCCGATCGCGTCGCGGTGTTTTCCGCCCGTCCCGGGCGCATTCGTGCGATCGAGACGGTGGATCTGCCGCGGCCGCGCGATGTCTTCCGCATCCGCTTCGACCCGCATTTCGGCGCGCTGCACGATCGCCTATGGTCGTACCTGGAAGCGAGCGTCCGTGGTGACGTCATGGTGAACTGACCGTGTCAGAGGCAGAAACCACACCGGTCCCGGCCGAGGTCGCACTCGGGCGCGATCCGGCGAGCGTTGCGGCGCCCGGGGCGGGCAGCGGCTGGCTGTCTGTGCTGGGCTGGCGGTTGGCGATCGTCATTGTCGGGCTCTCCGCCTGGCAGTTTTCCAGCGGACGGCTGATCAAGCCGTTCTGGATCTCCAGCCCATTGCTGATCTGGGACCAGCTTGCCACGTGGATCGCCACCGGCGAGCTATGGATGCATGTCGAGGTGACATTGCTCGAAACCGTGATGGGCTTCGTGTTCGGCGCGGTCGGCGGGATTGCGGTGGGGCTGGCGCTGGGACTGAACCGGCGGCTGGCCGCGGTGTTGGATCCGTTCATCGTTGCGTTCTACAGCCTGCCGAAGATCGCGCTGGCGCCGCTGTTCATTTTGTGGTTCGGCGTCGGGCTGACGTCCAAGGTGGTGCTGGCGACGTTCGTCGTGTTCTTCCTGGTGTTCTACAACACTTACGCCGGCACGCTGGCGGTGGAGCAAGAGCTGGTGGATGTACTGCGGCTGATGGGTGCGAGCAGGGCGCAGATCATCCGCAAGGTCATTCTTCCGTCGGCGCTGATCTGGATCTTCACAGGGATGAAGAGTTCGGTGCCATACGCGCTGATCGGCGCGGTGGTCGGCGAGATGATGGCGTCGAACAAGGGGCTCGGCTACCTGATCCAGGCCGCGGCCGGGCAGTACGACACCGCGGGCGTGTTCGCGGCGCTGTTCGTCCTGATGATCATCGCCACGGGTTTGCACGAGCTGTTGAAACAGAGCGAGCACCTGATGCTGCGCTGGCGGGAAGAGGGCCATGGCGATCAGTGATTACCAGCCGCCGATGAGACCGATAGCAGCGACCGTAACGATTCACTCTCGGCTGGTTCGCACGACCCGCTCCCCCCGTCATGGCCGGGCTTGACCCGGCCATCTATGCAGCCGCGGTGCCGCGATAGATGGCCGGTCAAGCCCGGCCATGACGGGAGCGGGTCGTGCGAACCATCGACCCAGCCGAGAGTCAACCGTTAGGGCTCCTGGTATTATTCCGCGTGCCGCTCCACTGTAGGAGAGGAAAGACCGATGCCGAATGTCCGTCCCTCCGCTGACCTCGACATGCACTATGAAGTCGATGACTTCACCGATCCCTGGCGCCAGCCGGAGACCATCCTGATGCTGCACGGCAATGCCGAGAGCGGGGTGGCGTGGTACGCCTGGGTGCCGAAGCTGGCGCGGCAGTATCGCGTGGTGCGCCCGGACATGCGCGGCTTCGGCCAATCGACCCCGATGCCGCGCGACTATGCCTGGAGCCTGGATGGCTTGATCGATGATTTCTGCCGCTTGATGGACCACCTGGGCATCGCGCGCTTCCACCTGGTCGGTGCCAAGATCGGCGGCACGATCGCCCGAGCCTTCGCCGCGCGCCGGCCTGCGCGGATTGCCACACTGACGGTGATCGGCACGCCGCCGCCACTGCGTCCCGGGGCCGCGGAACGCGTCCCGGACCTGATCCGCGATTTCGAGCAACACGGCGTCGAATATTGGGCGCGGCAGAACATGGGCGATCGGCTCGGCAGCGGCTTCCCGGCGGAGGGCGTGGCGTGGTGGACGGCCTTCATGGGCCGCACCGCGGCCTCCACCCAGATCGGCTTCATGGGACCGATCGCCGCCGCCGACATTCGCGCCGACCTGCCGAAGATCGCCTGCCCGACCCTGGTGGTCGTGACCGAGCAAAGCGCGCTTGGCTCGGTCGATGAAACCCGCGCCTGGCAGCAGCAGATTCCGGATTCCGAGCTGCTGGTGCTGGCGGGCAACTCGTATCACGTCGCCGCCACGCATGCCGATCTCGCGGCCGAAGCGACGCTGGATTTTCTGGCTCGGCGTGGCGGCGGCGCCTGACGCACGCACCGAGCTTGCGCTGCAAACCCAAGGAGACATCGATGCCGGCACCGTACGAAAAACATCGCGCGCAGATCAAAGCCATCGTATTGGCCTGGGGCATGCCGGAGGACAACGCGGAAGCGACCGCCGACATCCTGTCCTGGGCGGATCTGCACGGGGTGGACAGCCACGGCATGTCGATGATCCCCGGCTACGACCGCCTGCGCCGCTCCGGGCGCGCGAAAATGGACGCACGGCCGCGCATTATCAGGGAGTCGCCAGTGTCCGCCTTGGTGGACGGCGACGGCGGCCTGGGCCACGTGCCGGCGCGCTTCGCCATGCAGGTGGCGATCGACAAGGCGAAGCAGTCGGGGATGGCGATCACCGCGGTGCGCAACTCGGCGCATTTCGGTGCCACCGGCTACTACACGCTGATGGCGGCGCAGGCGGGGCTGATCGGCATGGCGTGCACCAGCGCGTCCGGCATCCAGGTGGCGCCGACCTTCGGCAAGGAAGCCAAGCTCGGCACCGACCCGTGGTCCTTCGCCGCGCCCACCGCCGACGGCCAGCCTTTTCTGCTTGATATGGCAACGACCACCGTGGCGGCCGGGCGCATCCGCAACAAGGCGAACGAAGGGTTGCCGACGCCGGACGGCTGGGTGCTGGACCGCGAAGGCCGGCCGAGCAACGACCCGCTGGTGGCGCGCGAGAAGGGCGGGTTCCTGACGTCTCTTGGCGGGTCGCCGGAGAATTCCAGTTACAAAGGCTATGGGCTGTCGGCGATGGTCAACATCCTCGGCTCGTGCCTGTCGGGCGCGACGCTGATCACCGATCCGATGCATACGAAGAAGCCGCAGGGCATGGATATCGGCCACTGCTTCATCGCGATCGATCCGGGTCTGTTCCGGGAGCGCGAGGAGTTCACCGCCGACGTCTCGCGGTTCTGCAACGATCTGCGGGCGACCAAGCCGATGGACCCGGCGCAGCCGGTGATGGTGGCGGGCGATCCGCAGTGGAAATACGCCGAGAAGCGGATGGCGGAGGGCATCCCGGTCGGACCGGGACTGCTGAATCAGGTGCGGCAGATTGCCCAGGCCTGCGCCGCACCCTGGGTGCTGGATTAGAGCGGGAAGCGGGTAATTGCGGCGGTTCTCCCCCTCCCCTTGCGGGAGGGGGTTGGGGGGGAGGGGTTGGTCGGTGCGAGCTTCCGACCAACCCCTCCCCCCAACCCCCTCCCACAAGGGGAGGGGGAGTCGCGTGCTACCCACCGGACACGTCAGTGCGGATCGAACACCGGCGCCGCCGTCGCGGTGGCGTCCGGCAGGTCCGGGGTGGCGTATTGCAGGAAGCTCGCCGGCAGCGCGCCGCCCCAATAGACACCGGTGCCGCGGTCGGCTTCGTTCCAGCGCACCGGTTCGAAATCCGGCGCCAGTACCAGGAAGCTGCCGGAATAGATTTCCACCCGGTTGCCGCCGGGTTCGTAGCTGTAAAGATAGAACCCCTGCGAGTTGTTGTGCTTCGCCGGTCCCGCCTCGATGAACACGCCGTTCTCGCGCAGGATGTCCGCCGCGCGCAGCACGTCCTCCCGTTCATCGACCCACATCGCGAAGTGATGCAGCCGCGCGTGGCCTGCCTTCACATCGACCACATAGGCCACCTGGTGATGCAGCGGCGACGGGCTGAGCCACGAGCCGATCTCGGTCGCGCCGTTATCGAACACCACTTGCTCATGCAGCCGCAGCCCCAGCAGGTCCTGCGCGAACACGCGATTGGCGGCGACGTCGTTGCACAGCAACGCCAGGTGGTCGATGCGCCGCACGCCGACGCCGCGTGCCGGATAACGCGACGGCAGGTTCTTCAATGTCGAGCGCGTGGCGTCGCTGGGCTGGTAGCGTTGCTCGACGAAATACAGCTCCATGCGGTGGCCTTCCGGATCGTGGAAGCGGAAGGACGGACCACGGCCATAGTCGCCATTGCTCCAGCCGTCGCCCAGGCCCGCCGCATCCAATGCCGCGGCCCGGCGCTGCAACGCCTGCGGACTGCTGGCGCGCCAGGCGATGGTGCCGACGCCGGCCGCCGGCGCCGCGGTGAGTTTCAGCGTCGCCGCCGCGGTGTCGCCATAACCGCGCAGCCAGGCGGAGCCGGCTTCCTCGTGCACCACCTCCATGCCGAGCACGTCGTGGAAGAACCCACGGCTTTGCTCGGGTTTTGGCGTCAGCAGTTCGACCGCGCCGAGATGCGCGACGTCGTGCAGGGGGTCGCGGAATTCGGTCATGCGGGAAGCCTGGGGGAAGCTGCCGCAGCGCGCGTTGATCCAGATCAAGCACCGGAACCCTCTCCCGCGCTTTGCGCGGGAGAGGGCAGGGTGAGGGTGCATCGTGCCGCACGCATCATCCTCACCCTACCCTCTCCCGCATTGCGGGAGAGGAAGTTATACTCGCCTGCAACGACACGGGGGGACGACGAATGATCGCCTGGTTCACCGACCTGACGGCGCGTGAACGCCGCACCATGGGCGCCTGTTTCGGCGGCTGGTCGCTCGATGCGCTCGACGTGCAGATTTTCAGCTTCGTCATCCCCAGCTTGCTCGCGCTGTGGAAAATAACCGCTGGCCAGGCCGGCGAACTCGCCACCGTCACCCTGCTGGTTTCCGCGTTCGGCGGCTGGCTCGCCGGCGCGCTGGCGGACCGCTACGGCCGCGTGCGCGTGTTGCAGGTGACCATCCTGTGGTACGCCTTCTTCACCTTCCTCTGCGGCTTTGCCCAGGACTTCACCCAGCTCTTCATCTTCCGCGCGTTCCAGGGGCTGGGCTTCGGCGGCGAATGGGCGGCCGGCGCGGTGCTGATGGGGGAGGTGATCCGCGACAAATACCGCGGCCGCGCGGTTGGCCTGGTGCAGACCGGCTGGTCGATCGGCTGGGGCGCCGCGGCGTTGCTCTACACCATCCTGATCGCCGCGCTGCCCGAGGAATACGCCTGGCGCACGCTGTTCTGGATCGGCCTCGCGCCCGCCGGGCTGGTGTTCTGGATCCGCCGCTTCGTCGAGGAACCCGAACTCAACCGCCGCAGCGCCAACCCCACCAGCATCTGGCACATCTTCGCGGCGCTGAAGCCGCCCTATCTTTCCACCACCTGGCGCGTCGCCATGATGGTCGCCGGCGCGCAGGGCGGCAGCTACGCGCTGACCATCTGGCTGCCGACCTACCTGAAGACGGTGCGGCACATCTCCTCGGTCGGCACCGGCAGCTATCTCCTCGTGCTGATCCTCGGCGCGTTCTTCGGCTTCCTCAGCGGCGCCTATCTGGCCGACGGGATCGGCCGCAAGCCGACCTTCATGCTGTCGGCGATCGGCTCGGTGGTGCTGACGCTGATCTACCTGTTCGCCCCCATCAGCAACGCGTGGATCCTGCCGGTCGGGTTCCTGCTCGGCTACGTCTCGCTGATCATGTTCTCGCCGATGGGCTCGTTCATGACCGAGCTGTACCCGACCGCGGTGCGCGGGGTCGGCCAGGGCTTCTGCTACAACGCCGGCCGCGGCATCGGCGCGCTGTTCCCGGCATTCGTCGGCTTCCTCTCGGCGCGCCTCGGCCTGGGTGCCGCGATCGCGATATTCAGCCTGGGCGCCTACGGGCTGATGATCGTCGCGCTGCTGCTGCTGCCCGAGACGCGTGGGCGCACCCTGCTGAGCCTGGAGAGTACCGCCGCCGAATGACCGCCCAAAGGGGTTGACGCCGACCGGCGTTAACCACCGGTTCAGGCTTCCGGAGGCAGCATGCGGCGCTAAGCGGAATGCGCCCCATGCTGCCTCATCTCATCAACCTTGCGGCCCTGATGGCCCACCCACGCGCCAGGCACCTTCTGGTGGCCTGCGGGCTCGTCGTCGGGCTCGCCCTGGCTGCCGGCACGGCGATGCTGCTGGCGGAATCGCGCAAGGATGTCCTCGATCATGCCGGGCAGGACCTGAAGAACCTGTCATTGGTGCTGGCCGAGGAGACCGATCGCACGTTCCAGGCCACGCAACTGGTGCAACTGGACCTGATCCAGCATCTGCATGAGCAAGGCATCGATACGGTGCAGAAGTTCGAGCAGGAGCTGGGCTCCCTGCTGGTGAACCTGGACCTGCGCCGCCGCATCGCGAGCGCGCCGCAGATCCGCAGCCTGGTGTTGATCAGCCGGTTTGGCGACGCGATCAACGTCTCGAGCCAATGGCCGGTCACTCCGGCCAATCTGCGCGGCCGGGACTACGTCCGCGCGCTGGCCGAAGACCCCGGACGCGAAACGTTCATCAGCGTCCCGGAGATGGATCACGCTACCGGGATATGGTCGATCGTCGTCGCCCGCGCATTTACCGCACTGGACGGCCGGCTCCTCGGTTTCGTCAGCGCCAGCATCCAGCTCGACTCGTTCGAGCAATTCTTCGCGCGGATTTCGGGGCAGGGCGATCCATCGTTCGCGCTGTTTCGCCTCGACGGCGTGCTGCTCGCGCGCTTTCCGCACATTGACGGCATGATCGGCCGGAATTACGCCGACGCGCCGAACTTTCGCCGCGAGGTCGGCTCCCTGGACCATAGCGTCCTGCAGGAGGCCAGCATGCTCGACGCCGCGGAGCGGGTGGTCGCTCCGCACAGCGTTGCGCACTTTCCCCTGTTTATTTCCGCCACCGATACCGAGGACGCGATCCTTGCCGGCTGGCGTGTCCAGGCGCGTTCGCTGGTTGCGGCGACAATACTGATCGAATTGGTCGTCGCCGGCATCGTCACTCTCGGTGTGCGGCAACTGC
>Ga0181521_10000131_pt1 | contig 82865 bp, 82 predicted proteins | sample PEATcosm2014_Bin_32_FD_119764 | JGI IMG/M metagenome (GOLD analysis project Ga0181521, IMG submission 119764) | Peatland microbial communities from MTU Mesocosm Facility, Houghton, MI, USA - PEATcosm2014_Bin02_60_metaG | ecosystem: Environmental > Terrestrial > Soil > Wetlands > Peat | place... | reverse complement strand
TGGCCGGCCGGCAGCGCGCGCCGCAGATCGATTTCAAGCAGGCGCCGAGCGCGCGCTCTCGCGTCCATCTCCGGCTCGAAGAAGCGGAAGGCGCGCCGCCCCTCCTCCTTGGCGCGGTAGAGCGCCATGTCGGCGTTCTTCAGCAGAAGGTCCGAGGAGAGCCCGTCGCCTGGCGCCATGGCGACGCCGATGCTGGTCGCGATCTCGACGCTATGGCCGTCGATGACGAAGGGCCGGCTGACTAGGTCGACGACATAGGAGGCGAGCGCGCTGGCCTCGTCCGGACCTTTGAGGCCGCCGCGCAGAATGGCGAATTCGTCGCCGCCGAAGCGCGCGACGACGTCGCTCGCGCGTAGCCCGGTGCGCAGGCGATCGGCGACGGCGCGCAACAGCGCGTCGCCCGTGGAATGGCCGAGCGTATCGATGACGGCCTTGAACTGATCGAGATCGAGATATAAGACGCCGACATCACCCTGCGCCGGGTAAAGGCGCGCCAGCGCCGCGTCGAGGCTCTTGCGGAAGAAGGCGCGGTTCGGCAGATCGGTCAGGTCGTCGTGATGCGCCATATGCGCGAGGCGGCGCTCGGCGCGCCGTTTCTCCGTCACGTCGAGGAAGGTGACGAGCTCGGCCGGACGCTCGCGGAACGTCAGGGCGCGCCAATAGAAAATGACGTCGATCAGGGTTCCGTCCGAACGCAGCTGACGTCCCGTCCGCTCCTGCACGGGGCGGACAGGGGCCTGCTGCGCGCACCGGCGCATGTCGTCCCAATCCTCGCGCGGGGCGACGTCATAAAGGCTCATCCCAAGCAGGGCCTCGCGCGAATGACCCCAGAGCGACGCCGCCGCGTCGTTGACGGCGAGAAAGCCGTAACTGCGCGGATCGCACAGCGCAGTCGGGATCGGATTGCCGTCGAAGAGGAGGCGAAAGGAGGCCTCCCGAGCCTTGAGGTCGCTGATCTCTGTCAGCCGCACCGCCACGAGATCGTTCATGGCGCCGCCAGCCGCCCGCCCGTTCTCCGCCCGTCCGACCTGCGCCCCGCGTCTTTTCGCCTTCGCCGGCATGCCCACACTCCACCCACGCTCGTTTCGCGAGAATGGCAGATGAGGCTTGACGTCAGCTGTCGGGAAAGGCTCGAATTTGATTGTTTTTGACCCGGGGGATCCCGGCCGTCGAGGCCGCCAAAGTTAAAGCGCGCCTGTTAGCTGATGTTGATCATATAAAACGCTGCGCTTTTCGGGATCATGCCTGGCGCACCACGATCAGCGCCCGCAATCCCTCGACATCCCGCACGGGCAAGGAGCATGTTCCTTCCGCGCACACGAAGGCGGCGGCGCCTTCTGCGCCCTCGCCCGCCAGCGCCGCTTGCGCGCGCGCCGGATGCCCTACGGGCAAATCCAGCGGCCGATCGAGATCGATCACAACGCGGTCGCTGAAAGGCGCCGAAAGCGCGGCGTCGTAGAGGGGCCCCCGCGCGGCGCCTGCGGTGACGATCTCCTTCGCCCGCAGCCGGAAATCGAGCGCGTTGAAAACGCCCGCGTGGCCGATGGGGTTCGCGCGCACCGAGGGCGCGAGCGCGGAAAACAGCGCGTCCGCCGGCGCGAGCCATCGCGCCTCGCCGGTCAGGGCCGCAAGCCGCGCCAGCGCCGCGAGATAGACCGGATGCGCGTTGGGGATGGCGTCGTCCGCGGTCGGCGCAAGGCGCAGGATCACGTCGCCCGCATCGCGCGCGGACATGCACAACAACCCGCTGCGCGGATCGACATGCCATGCATCCAGCGCCTCGGCCCAACGCATCGCCTCGGCGAGATAATCGCGGGGCGCGCCAAGCTCCGGGAGATTGCGCGCCTCGTGCAGCGCCAGCGCCGCCCGCATCATCGCGGCGTAATCCAGCGCCAGCGCCGGCTTAACCAGCACGCCCGCGCGCCAGCTATGGGCCAGCCGCGTTTGCCCAGCGCCATTGGCATATTGCAAGGTGGAGACGATGAAATCATAAGCCTTCGCCGCGAGGCCGATCCAGCGCGGCTCGCCAAGCAGCGTGCCGGCGTTGACCAGCGCCGCGATCATCAATCCGTTCCAGTCGGCCATGATCTTGTCGTCGAGGCCTGGATGGATCCGCTGCTCCCGCGCGTCGAACAGCTTCCGCCGCAAGGGCGCGAGCCGCGCCTCTTCCTCCATCGTCGGGCGCGCCGATTCCAGACGGTTCAATATCGTAACCCCGCCCGGGTAATGCGCATCGGCCCAATTGCCGATCGGCGAGGCGTTGTAGAATCGCCCAAGAAACCGCGCGTCCTCATGGCCGAGAACCGCGACGATCTCGTCCCAAGTCCAGACGTAGAATTTGCCTTCGACGCCCTCGCTGTCGGCGTCGAGGCTCGCGCAGAACGCGCCGCCCGCAGCGGTCATCTCGCGCTCGATCCAACCAACCGTCTCCTGCGCGCGCGTGCGAAACAATTCGTCGCCCGTTTCATGATGCGCAAGCGCTAGCATTTCTAGAATCTGCGCATTGTCGTAGAGCATTTTTTCAAAGTGCGGCACGAGCCAGCGATCATCCGTCGAATAGCGCGCATAGCCGCCGCCGAGATGATCGTAGATGCCTCCCTCCGACATATGTTGCAGCGTCAGGCGCACGCTCGCCCTGTAGGGCGCTTCTCCGAGCCTCCCGCCCGCGCGCCATAACAATTCGAGGATCGGCGTGTTGGGAAATTTCGGCGCGCCCTTGAGGCCGCCATCGACGCTATCCATCGCCTGCAACAGATGCGGCGCAATCTCGTCCGCAAGCGCCAGCGAAAGCTCGCCCGCGCCGGCGCCATGCGCCTCGGCCTTCGCCAGCCGCGCGCGAACGGCCTCGACATTTTTCGCGATGCGGTCCGGTTCGGCGCGGAAAGCGTGCTCCACCGCGCGAAGCACGCTGACGAAGGCCGGGCGGCCGTACTGGTCCTGCTTCGGAAAATATGTCCCGCCCCAGAACGGCTCGCCTGCAGGCGTCAGGAACATCGTCATCGGCCAGCCGCCGCGCTCGCCGAATGCGTGCAGCGCCGACATATAGATATGGTCGATATCGGGCCGCTCCTCGCGATCGACCTTGATGTTGACGAAGAGCTCGTTCATCACCGCGGCGGTCGCCTCGTCCTCGAAGCTCTCATGCGCCATCACATGGCACCAGTGGCAGGCCGCATAGCCGACCGACAACAGGATCGGTTTGCCCTCCGCCTGCGCGTCGCGCAAGGCGGACTCGGACCACATCCGCCAATGCACGGGATTATCCGCATGCTGCAGCAGATAGGGGCTCGCGGCGTCTTTCAGTTCATTGGCGGACATAATCATAGCTCTTGCGACGCTCGTCCGAATCTATCCCGAAACCCCGCGAGGAGCCACCCGCGGCGCGCGGAAAGATGCGAAGCCCCGTCTCCATTTCAGAGCGAAGCGGGCGCTGGGAGGAACTGTGCTATGCAACGTTCGTCGAACCGGCCGCATCAGGAGACGCCGATGAAACGCTTCGCCGCCGAAGTTAAGGATCCATGCGCCTGCCGAAACGATCTGGTCGATCCTGACCGACGGGCCCAACTACCCCGCATGGAACTCGACGGTGGAACGCATCGACGGACGCATCGCGCCCGGCGAGAAGCTGACCATTCATCTGCGGCCGGCGCAGGCGCGCGCGTTTCCTGTGACCGTTTCCGCGTTCGAACCCGCCACGCGAATGGTCTGGACGGGCGGCTTGCCGATTGGCCTTTTCACCGGGACGCGCGTCTTCAAATTGACGCCGCGGCCAAACGGCGCGGTCGCCTTCGACATGCGCGAGGAGTACGCCGGTCCGCTGGCGCCCCTGATCGGCAAATCCATCCCCGATTTGCAGCCGGCGTTCGACGCCTTCGCCGCGGACCTCAAGCGGCGCGCCGAGCGTATCTGATTCATCACTACGTGGCGTCGGCGGCAGACGGCGTAGCCGACCGGGCGGAAGAACGGGTTTGGCGGCGGCGAATCGTTAAGCACCGGCGGCGCGATCCCCGCTACCTGCCGGACCATGTCGAGGGCTCGCCCTACCGCTGTCAGCCAGGCTTTTCGCCCGCGCCGCGCAGTTCGTCATCGGAGTGGCGCAAAGCGTTCTCAGATGAAAGATCTTCGGCATCGAAGACACGACATCGGGCGCCGCGCTGCGCCGGCGCTCACGTCGGATCCATGACGCCCATCCCCATCGTCAGTTATATAAATATTTTACATTTCATATGGTGGCGGCTTGAACCTCCGCCTCGGGAAATGCATCCTGTGAGCCTCCGGGGCGTGATAAAAAGCCTGCAGCGAACAAATGAGGCCCCATGCCCGAACTGCATGAAGACAGCCGCGCCGCGACAAACGACACGATCTTCGCCTTCAGCTCCGGCGCCGGGCGCGCCGCGATCGCGGTTCTGCGCCTCTCCGGCCCCGCTACGCCCCTTATTATAAAGAGTGTGGTCGGGAGACTGCCCGAGCCCCGCCGGGCGAGCCTCGCCACATTGAAAGACCCCGCGACAGACGAGCCGATCGACTCCGGGCTGGTCCTTTTCTTTTCCGCGCCACGCAGCTTCACCGGCGAGGATTGCGCGGAATTCCACATCCACGGCGGGCGCGCCGTCGCGCAGCGCCTGATCACGACGCTCGCCGGATTTCCCGGAACCCGCGCGGCGGAGCCCGGCGAATTCACGCGCCGCGCGCTGTTGAACGGCAAGCTCGATCTCGTCGAGGTCGAGGGCCTTGGCGATCTGATTGAGGCCGAGACCGAATGGCAGCGCCGTCAGGCCCTGCGGCAGTTGCAGGGGAGCCTCAGCCGCGAGGCGGAGCGCTGGCGCGCCGCGCTGCTCGAGGCCGCTGCGCTGGTCGAGGCCGAAATCGATTTTCCCGACGAGGGCGACGTGCCGCAGGCGCCGAGCCGCGGGGTCGGCGCGCTGGTGCGGCCCGTGCTTCAGTCCCTCAACGCCGAGCTTGCCGCCGGGGCCGCGGGCGAGCGCATCCGCGACGGCGTCACAATCGTGATCGCGGGGCCGCCCAACGCCGGCAAATCGACGCTGATGAATGCATTGGCCCGGCGCGACGTCGCCATCGTCTCGCAGATCGCCGGGACCACGCGGGACGCCATCGAGGTTCATCTCGACCTTGGCGGCTGCGCTGTGACGCTGATTGACACGGCCGGCCTGAGAGAAAGTAAGGACGCGATCGAGTTGGCCGGGATCGCGCGCGCCGTCGAGAAGGCGAAGAATGCCGATCTGGTGCTGTGGCTGAGCGAGGCGGGGCGCCCCGTCGAGCCGGATGTAAGATTGGGGCCGGGGGCGGTCTGGCGGATCTTGACAAAATGCGATCTGGCACCGGCGGAGCCCGGAATCGCGGCGCATGCGCTGGCGATCAGCGCGGAAACCGGGCAAAATCTCGATAAGCTGTTGAAAGACCTCGCTGATTTCGCCTCTTCGGCGAGCGGGGCGGGGCACGCGGGCCTGATCACGCGGGAGCGGCATCGCAAGGCTTTCGCCGCCGCGGCCGAGGCCCTCACGCGGATCGAGGCTGAGCCCGATGCGCCGATCGAAATTCTGGCGGAGGATTTGCGCGCCGCGCTATTCGCGCTGGAGCGGCTGGTCGGGCGCGTCGATGTCGAGGATATCCTGGGCGATATCTTCTCCCGCTTCTGTATCGGGAAATAGCCGCCCGGCCGGCAGGGGGGTGTTTCACGTGAAACACCCCCCGTACCTGTTTCACGTGAAACACCCCCAGACAATGAAGGCGCGCTGACCCTCGTGGTCGCTCGGGATCGCGAAACGGGGGCGGGGGCGCCGGGGGTGTTTCACGTGAAACACCCCCAGACGACCAGGGCGCACGCTGACCCTCGTGGTCGCTCGGGACCGCGGAACGGCGGCGGGGGCGCCGGGGTGTTTCACGTGAAACACCCCCTCCTGTTTCACGTGAAACACCCTGCGCGACGATGCGCTGGAAAAGACGCGTCTCATGCGTTAAAAGGCGGTGGGGGTGTTTCACGTGAAACACCCTGACCCTGTTTCACGTGAAACACCCCCAATGAACCCCGGTGGAGTTCGAAGCGATGCGCGCATTTGACGTCATCGTGGTCGGCGGCGGCCATGCCGGCTGCGAGGCCGCGGCCGCCGCCGCGCGCATGGGCGCCCGCACGGCCCTCCTCACCAATTCAGCCGCCACGATCGGCGCCATGTCGTGCAATCCGGCCATCGGCGGACTCGGCAAGGGCCATCTCGTCCGCGAGATCGACGCCCTCGATGGCCTGATGGGGGGCGTCGCGGACGCCGCCGGCATCCAGTTCCGCGTTCTCAATCGCGCCAAGGGCCCCGCCGTGCGAGGTCCGCGCGCGCAGGCCGACCGCCGCCTCTACCGCGAGGCCATGCAGGCCGCGATCCGGTCCACCGCCAACCTCACGCTTCTTGAAGGCGAAGCCGCCGATCTGTCGATCGAAGACGGCCGCGTCGCGGGGCTGGTCACCAGCGACGGGCGGGCCTACGCCGCCCCCGCCGTCATCCTCACCACCGGCACCTTTCTGCGCGGCCTGATCCACCGCGGGGCGACGACGATCCCGGCCGGCCGGATCGGCGAGGCGCCAGCCGTCCGCCTCGGCGAGACCCTCGAGTCGCTGGGGTTTCGCATGGGCCGGCTCAAAACCGGCACGCCGCCGCGGCTCGATGGCGATACCATCGACTGGGCCGCGCTCGAACGGCAAAGCGCCGACGCCGAGCCGGAACCTTTCTCGTTTTTGACCAAAGCCATCGCGAACCGGCAAGTCGATTGCTTCATCACCCATACGACGGCTGAGACGCACGCCGTCATCCGCGACAACATCAGGCAGTCGGCCGTCTATTCCGGCGCCATCGCCGGGCGGGGGCCGCGCTATTGTCCCTCGATCGAGGACAAAGTCGTGCGCTTCGGCGAGCGCGAATCGCACCAGATCTTTCTGGAGCCGGAAGGCCTCGACGACCGCACCATCTATCCCAACGGAATCTCGACCTCGCTACCGGAAGACATCCAGCAGCGCTTCCTCGCCACCATTCCGGGCCTCGCCAGGGTCGCCATCTTACAGCCCGGCTACGCAATCGAGTATGATTTCATCGATCCCCGCGAGCTTAAGACAAGCCTTGAGGCCAAGCGCCTGCCGGGCCTTTTCCTCGCCGGCCAGATCAATGGCACGACCGGCTATGAGGAGGCCGCCGCCCAAGGCCTCGTCGCCGGCCTCAACGCCGCCGCGCTCGCCAGCGGCGCGGCTCCGATCGCCTTCGAGCGCTCGGATGCCTATATCGGCGTGATGATCGACGATCTTACAAATCGCGGCGTCACCGAGCCCTATCGCATGTTCACCTCGCGCGCCGAGTACCGCCTGTCGCTGCGCGCCGACAACGCCGACCAGCGGCTGACCGGGCGTGGCGTCGACATCGGCTGCGTCGGCCGCGAGCGCCGCGCCGCCTTCGCGGCCAAAACCGGCGCCTTGCAGGAGGCCCGGACCCTTCTGCAGCGTCTCAGCCTCACCCCGAACGAGGCGGCGCGCCATGGCCTCAAGATCAATCACGATGGTCTGCGCCGCAGCGCCTTTGACCTTCTCGCCTTGCCCGACGCGACGATTGAATCCTTGAGGCCTATCTGGCCGGAGCTTGGCGCGATCGAGCCGAAAATCGTGGCGCAGATCGAGATCGACGCCAAATATGCGGTCTATCTCGACCGCCAGGCGAAGGACATAGAGGCCGCGAGGCGCGACGAGGCCCTGACCATCCCGGAGGCGCTGGATTATCGCCTGCTGCCGGGGCTTTCCAGCGAGATCCGCGCAAAGCTGGAGCTGATCCGGCCGCGCACCATGGCGCAGGCCGGCCGTATCGAGGGCATGACCCCGGCGGCCATGACGCTGCTCGCGTCGAAAGTCCGGCGCGCCGCGACCAAGCCTTCCGCCGAGGCGCTTTGAGCCGCGACGCAAATCCGCCTTCCGGCCCCGCCGCACATCCCCTTTTGCAGCACATCGCACCGGCGATGCTGGAGCGCCTCAGGATTTACGAGGCCCTGCTGCGCAAATGGCAGCGCACCATCAATCTTGTCGGACCGACGACTCTCGACGCCATCTGGATCCGCCACTTCGCTGATTCTATTCAGGTTTCAGACGCGGCGCCGGAGGCGCGCCGCTGGCTCGACCTTGGCTCCGGCGCGGGATTTCCGGGGCTCGTCACCGCCATCCGCTACGCCGACGACCCCCAAGCCGCTGTTCATCTCATCGAATCCGACCAACGCAAATGCGCGTTCTTGAGGGGTGTTTCACGTGAAACAGGGGCGCCGGCGATTATTCATTGCGGCCGGATCGAAGCAATCCTCCCCGAATTCGACGCGCCGGTCGAGGCGATCAGCGCCCGCGCCCTCGCGCCGCTGCCGGTCCTTCTCGATTATGCGGGAAAACTGATCGAAAACGGCGCGACGGGCGTGTTTTCCAAGGGAGAACAGGCTGAAGCGGAATTGACCGATTCAGGGTTGACCAGTAGGTTTTCAATTACGACCCTGGCGAGCCGGACGTCGCCCTCGGCGCGCATTTTCATCGTCAAGCGCCGGCCAGATTTCGGCCAGCCGCGCGCCGCATCAACCGGCCCCGCGTGATGCCGCTATCCTTTTGTTTCTACAGGTGAAATAACCAAATGTCGGCCCCTTTCCTGAAAGCGCGCGCGAGGATCGGCCCGAGCGACGCCCCGGAGGCGCAGGAAGCGCCGGCGTCACCGGAGCGCGCCCCGGACATGCGGGTCCTCGCGCTCGCGAATCAAAAGGGCGGCGTGGGAAAAACGACCACGGCGATCAATCTCGGCACCGCGCTGGCCGCGATCGGCGAGAGCGTTCTCATCATCGATCTCGATCCGCAGGGCAACGCCTCCACCGGCCTTGGCATCGAGCGCCGCAATCGCAAGCTCTCGACCTATGACGTCATGGTGGGGGCCGAGCCACTGCGCGCAGTGCTTCAGGCGACCATCGTGCCCCGGCTCAGCATTGCGCCGTCGACGCTCGATCTTCTCGGCGTCGAGCTTGAAATCGCGAGCCGCAGGGACCGCGCCCATTGCCTGAAGGCGGCCGTGCAGGCGCTGCGCCAGGAGCAAAAAGAGCGGCCCGAAGCGGAGCGTTTCACCTATGTGCTGATCGATTGCCCGCCGTCCCTTAATCTCCTCACCATGAACGCCATGACGGCCGCCAACAGCGTCCTCGTGCCGCTGCAATGCGAATTCTTCGCGCTCGAAGGATTATCGCAGCTTCTGGCGACGGTTGATCAGGTGCGCGCCAACCTCAATCCCGCGCTGACGATCCATGGCATTGTGCTCACCATGTTCGATTCGCGCAACAGCCTCGCCTCGCAGGTCGTCGCCGACGTGCGAGGCTTCATGGGCGACAAGGTCTATCAGACGGTGATCCCGCGCAACGTCCGGGTCTCCGAGGCGCCCTCGCACGGCAAGCCCGTTCTTCTCTACGATCTGAAATGCAGCGGCAGCCAAGCCTATCTGAAACTCGCGTCGGAAGTGATCCAGCGCGAGCGGGCCTTTCGCGCCGCTGCGAGCCTTGAAAGCGAAGCATCATGAGCGCATCGAAATCGACGGAGGAGGCGCGGCCCCGCCTCGGACGCGGCCTCGCCGCCCTGATCGGCGACAGCGAAGACCCCGTGAGTGCGCCGGCGAAGGGACAAAAGAAGGTCCCCATCGAATTCCTGCGACCCAATCCCCGCAATCCGCGCAAGAGTTTCGACGAGATCGATCTCGACGAACTCGCGGCGTCGGTGAAGGAGAAGGGCATTCTGCAGCCCATTCTCGCCCGCCCGGCGCCCGGCCTTGCCGACGCCTATGAGATCATCGCCGGCGAGCGGCGCTGGCGCGCGGCGCAGCGCGCGGGCCTGCACGAGGTGCCGATCATCGTCGTCGAGGCCGACGATAGGCAGGCGCTGGAGCTTGCCATCATCGAGAACGTCCAGCGCAGCGATTTGAATCCGCTGGAGGAGGCCTCCGGCTATGAGCGCCTCGGCACGGAGTTCAAATATTCGCACGGCGACGTCGCCAAGGTGATCGGCAAGAGCCGCAGCCATGTGGCGAACTCCCTGCGGCTGTTGAAGCTGCCGGATCTGACGCGTCGCATGCTGGCCGAGGGGCATATTTCCGCCGGCCATGCGCGGGCGCTTCTCGCCGCCCCGGACCCGGACGCGCTGGCGGTGAAGATCGCGGCGCAGGGACTTTCCGTGCGCGACGTCGAGGGGATTTTGCAGACCGACGCCGAGGGCGGCAAGCCCAAGACCTCGCATAAGGCGAAGGAGAAAGACGTCAACACGCGCTCGCTGGAGACCTCGCTTTCGGTGGGATTAGGCCTCAAGGTGACGATCGTCGGGACAGGCGAGCGGGGCGAATTGCGCGTGGCGTATAAAACGCTGGAGCAGCTTGACGGGCTGATCCAGCGGCTGCATCCGGCGTAGGGGCTTTTGGAAGAGGCCAACGGAGCCCTCATGATGAGGAGCAGGCGAAGCCTGCGTCTCGAACCTCGAGGAAGTGCTGAAGGAAGCTCGCGGAGTTCGAGCGCCGGACATCTTTCGAGGCGGGGGCTTTGCGCCCTCCTCAGGATGAGGCAGCGGCAAAACAACCCTCGTAAGATGCTATTTGGATGCATTTTAATTGTACACAATTGAATTGCTTACTTATCGCATTGAATTGGCTTGCATGTATGCTTGACGTAACACGTCAAGGGCTTATCATCGCCCGATGATCCTGAGCTACCGCGATAAGCGGACCGAAGCGTTCGCGCGCGGCGAATTCGTGCGGGCGTTTCAGGGTTTCGAACGACAGGCCTATAAACGCCTCGAAATTCTCGACGCCGCCTCCGGGCTTCAGGATTTACGGGCTTTGCCCAGCAACCGTCTGGAAGGCCTGAAAGGCGACCGGGCCGGCCAGTTCAGCATCCGCATCAACAGCCAATGGCGGATCTGCTTTGTCTGGTCCGAAGGAGCGACCGGCCCGTCGGATGTCGAAATCATTGATTATCATTAAAGAGGAAGCCGTGCCCCGCCCCGCCATTCACCCTGGAGAAATCCTCGCCGACGAGCTGGCCGAGCTTGGCGTCACGCCGACCGCGCTTTCGCGTCAGATCAATGTGCCGGCCAATCGCGTGACGCAGATCATTCATGGCCGTCGCGGCGTCACGGGCGACACCGCCCTGCGTCTGGCGCATTGGTTCGGCACGAGCGCGCAGTTCTGGCTCAACCTGCAAAGCGCCTATGACATCCGCCTCGCCGAGGAGAAAGCGGGATCCGAAATCGCGCGGCTGCCGACGCGACCCGCGGAACGGGTCGGCGACCCCTAGCCCTCACAAAAAACTCTGCGGGTCGATGTCGATCGCGACCCTTACGCCGCCGCGCTGCTTTGGCCCCGCCGCCAGCATGGCCCGGACAAAGCCTTGCAGGTCGGCGGTGCGGGGAGCCCGGACGAGCAGCCGGAAGCGATGGCGCCCGCGGATGACGGCGATCGGCGCTTCGGCCGGACCCAGCAGCGCGATGTCGTTTTCAGCCGGAAGGCCGCCGGCGGGCGCGAGGCTCCAGAGCGGCGAGGGCGGCAGCTCGTAGGCCGCCCGCGCCAGCGCCCGCGCGAAAACTTCGGCCGAGGCGGAATCATTGCCCGATATGATGAGCGCGGCGAGGCGGCCGAAGGGCGGGAGGCCCGCGAGGCGGCGCTGTTCCGTCTCCGTTTTATAGAAGCGTTCGGCGTCGCCCGACAGAATGGCGCGCATCACCGGGTGTTCGGGCTGGAAGCTCTGCACCAGCGCGCGGCCCGACGTGCCGAAGCGTCCGGCGCGCCCCGTCACCTGCTGCAACAGCTGGAAGGTGCGCTCGGCCGCGCGCGGATCGCCGGAGGTGAGGCCGATGTCGGCGTCGATCACGCCGACGAGCGAGAGAAGCGGAAAATTATGGCCCTTCGCGACCATCTGCGTCCCGATGACGATATCCCATTCGCCGCGCGCGACCGCCTCGAACTCGGCGCGCAGCCGCTCCGCGCCGCCGGGCAAATCGGAGGAGAGCACCATGATCCGCGCGTCCGGAAAGAGCGCACCGGCCTCCTCGGCGAGCCGCTCGATGCCGGGGCCGCAGGCCATCAGCGAATCCGGCGCCTCGCAATTGGGGCAGAGGTCCGGACGGCGCTCGACATGTCCGCAATGATGGCAGACGAGCGCCTTGCGGAAGCGATGCTCAACCAGCCAGGCGGTGCAGTTCGGGCACTGGAAGCGGTGGCCGCAGGCGCGGCAGAGCGTTAGGGGCGCATAGCCGCGCCGGTTGAGGAAAAGAAGCGCCTGCTCGCCCCGCGCCAGCGTTTCGGTCAGCGCGGCTGCTAACCGCGGCGAAATCCATTTGCCCCGCGCAGGCGCGGCGAGGCGCATGTCCACCGCCTCGATCGCCGGCATGGCGCGGCCCTCGAAACGCCCGTCGAGGGCGAGGCGCGCATAGCGGCCGGATTCGGCGTTGACGCGGGTCTCGAGCGACGGCGTCGCCGAGACGAGAACGACGGCGGCGTCCTCAATGCGGGCGCGAACGACGGCCATGTCCCGCGCGTGGTAGATGACCCCCTCCTCCTGCTTATAGGCGCCGTCATGCTCCTCGTCGACGATGATGAGGCCGAGCGACTGGAAGGGCAGGAACAGCGCCGAGCGCGCGCCGATGACGATCACAGCCTCGCCCGAGGCCACCGCGCTCCAAATGCGCGCGCGGTTGCGGGCGCTGACGCCGGAATGCCACTCGACGGGCGGCGCGCCAAAGCGGGCGTTGAAGCGCTGGATGAATTGCGCGGTGAGCGCGATTTCCGGCATCAATACGAGGGTCTGGCGACGGCTCTCCAGCGCCGCCGCGATCGCCTCGAGATAGACCTCCGTCTTGCCGGAGCCGGTGACGCCTTCGAGCAGGGTCACGCAGAACGCGGCGGCCTCGACGCTTTGGCGCAGCGCCGCCGCCGCCTCGGCCTGGCTGGGCGAGAGCGCCGGCGGGTTGAAATGCGGATCGTTCTTCGGCGCGGCCGGCACGGGCAGCGCGGCCGTCTCCAGAACGCCCTCATGGATCAGGCCGTCGATGACCCCCGCCGAGCAGACGGCGGCTTTGGCGAGCGCCGCCTTGGCGAGGATCGCGCCGCCTTCCGCCGCGGCGAGCACGCGCGCGCGGGCGGGCGTCATGCGCCGGGGCGCGGGTCCCGCGAGGCGCACGCCGGTGCGGACGACCTCGGGCGCGCCCTGGAACGCCGCCCGAATGGCCATGCGCAAAACCATGCCCCGCGCGGACATGCTCCAGCGCGCGACCCAGTCGATGAAGTCGCGCAAACGCTGGTTCAGCGGCGCCGCGTCGACCCTCGCCGCGATGGATTTCAGATTGGAGGCGCCGTGCGGGGCGTCCCGCAGCGCCCAGACGACGCCGAGCGCCATGCGCGGCCCAAGCGGCGCCTCGACGAAGGCGCCGGGCTCGAGCGCGACGCCCGGCGGGACGGCGTAGGAATAGGCGGTGTCGAGCGCGACGGGCATCAGGACGTCGGCGATCGCTGCGGCTTGCGCTCCGGCCGCCGCGGGGTCGTCGGTCATGCCCTCGGACGGCGCTTTCGCGCCATGATGTTGAGGCCCTCGACGAGCCCGGAGAAGGCCATCGCCGTATAGATGTAGCCTTTGGGAAAGTGGAAGCCAAAGCCCTCCGCGATCAGCGTCGCGCCGATCAGCAGCAGAAAGCCCAGCGCAAGCATGACGATCGTCGGATTGCGATGGATGAAATTGGCGAGCGGATCGGCGGCGAGCAGCATGGCGAGCACGGCCGCGACGACGGAGATGATCATGATCGGCAAATGCTCGGTCATGCCGACGGCGGTGATGATGCTGTCGATCGAGAACACGACATCGAGCGCCAGAATCTGGCCGATGGTGGAGAGAAAGCCCCTCGGGCGCTTCTCCTTTTCAAGCGCGCGCTCGTCCGGATCGACCGCTTCGTGGATTTCATTGGTCGCCTTCCAGACCAGAAACAGGCCGCCGGCCATCAGGATCAGATCACGCGCGGAAAAGCCGAAATCATTGATGACCAGCACCGGCTTCGTCATCTTGATGATCGAGCTAATGGTGAAGAGCAGCCCGATGCGCAGGATCAGCGACAGCCCGATGCCGATGCGCCGCGCTCTGGAGCGCATATGCTCCGGCAGCTTCGACGACACGATGGCGATGAAGACGAGATTGTCGATGCCAAGGACGATCTCCATGGCGATCAGCGTTGCGAGCGCAAGCCAGCTCGAAGGCTGCGCGGCGAGCGCGTAGAGATCGTTCATCGGTCAGGCGCCCGCGCGTCGAGGATCCGCGTCGCAGCGCGGCTCAGGTCTCGCCACGGCGCGCCGGCGCCCGGTTCGAGTGCGATGCGGAAAAACAGAAGGCGTTCTCTCTGATGCTCTCGATTTCAGCTGGCCCGGCCAGGCCTCGCCGAAGGATCGCGGGAGCATAGAGCGTTCGCGTCGAATCGAACAGACGCATCGCCTGCTTTCGCCAAAAGCAGGCGCCTTTTTGCGCGCCGCGTCGATCTTCGCTTTCGGGATTTCAGAGGCTCGCGGGGCCGCCGGGCCAGCCTTTGGCCGGATCGTCGAGACGGCCGGGCGGTGGCGCGAACCAGGAGCGCCTGTCGGGCTTCACCATCGCCGCATAGCGGAACGCCCCGAAGATGGCGGCGAGACCCACAAGAAGGCTCGCCACTTTGAGTAGAACGTCGTCCATGAAGTCTCGCCTCTCCACTCGCTGCTTAAGGGAGCGCGCCCTCACCTTAGAGCCACGCTGTCCGCAGTCTTCCAAAGCGCTTGCGGCGACCGGTTTCATCCAACGCCCGCACCCAAGCGCGAAAGGATTTTTTCATTGTTTCGCGGCGGAAAAGCGGCTGCTGGACCTTAAATTCACGGATCCGTGAAACCGCGGGCAGCGCCTCGATCCGGACGTCATCGCGCCGGCTCTGAAATACAAGCATGAGCGGGGAATTGAGGACGCCGATAAAGGACTTCTGGAGCTAGACCGGCAACATGCTCAAGACCCCTCATCCTGAGGAGCCGCCGCAGGCGGCGTCTCGAAGGACGGGGGGTCGTTCTTCCCCGTTTCGCGCTTCGCCGTCCTCCTGGCGAGCGCCGACAAGGCGGCGAAATCGCCGCGCGTCATGGCTTCCTTCTTGGCGCGCGACCAGCCCTTGCTGCGGCGCTCCGCTGCGACGGCTTCGTCGGTCCGGGGGTAATATTCGCTGAAGACAAGTTCGGCGGGCAGGCGGCTTTCGGTGTAACGGCCCTTGACGAGCTTCTGCGCGTGCTCGCTTACGCGCTCGACCACGGAGCGCCGCGTCAGGCCGGTACAATAGCCGCCGTCGGCGCAACGCAGAATGTAGATGGAGGCGCCCTGCATCGGAAACCCTCGTCCTTCGAGACGCGCCCTTTGGGCGCTCCTCAGGATGAGGTTTCTGGGTCCGCAGGCAACGCTCAGGATGGAGAGCTACGGCCATCGCCCTAAGTGTTCATCGCCTCGAAGAACATGGCGTTGCCTTTCGGCGTCTCGCGCAGCTTGCCGAGCAGGAACTCGATCCCGTCGATGGTGCCCATCGGATTGAGGATGCGGCGCAGCACATACATCTTTTTCAGGATGTCCGGCGGCACGAGCAGCTCTTCCTTACGCGTGCCGGACCGCGTGATGTCGATGGCCGGGAAGGTGCGCTTGTCGGCGACCTTGCGGTCGAGAATGATTTCCGAATTGCCGGTGCCCTTGAACTCTTCGAAAATGACTTCGTCCATGCGCGAGCCGGTGTCGATCAGCGCGGTCGCGATGATGGTCAGCGAGCCGCCCTCCTCGATATTGCGCGCGGCGCCGAAAAAGCGCTTCGGACGCTGCAGCGCATTGGCGTCGACGCCGCCGGTCAGCACCTTGCCGGAGGAGGGAACGACGGTGTTATACGCGCGGCCAAGTCTTGTGATCGAGTCCAGAAGAATCACGACGTCGCGGCCATGCTCGACGAGGCGCTTGGCCTTTTCGATGACCATTTCGGCGACCTGGACATGGCGCACGGCAGGCTCGTCGAAGGTCGATGAGACGACCTCGCCATGCACGGAGCGCTGCATGTCGGTGACCTCCTCCGGGCGCTCGTCGATCAGCAGGACGATCAGATAGCACTCGGGATGATTGGCCGTGACCGACTGCGCGATGTTCTGCAACAGCACGGTCTTGCCGGTCCGGGGCGGCGCGACGATCAGGGCGCGCTGGCCCTTGCCGATCGGCGCGACGATGTCGATCACGCGGGCGGAGAGATCCTTGCGGGTCGGATCGTCGACTTCGAGCTTTAAGCGCTCATCGGGGTAGAGCGGCGTCAGATTGTCGAAATGGACCTTGTGCCGGATTTTCTCCGGATCCTCGAAATTGATCGTATTGACCTTCAGAAGCGCGAAATAGCGCTCGCCTTCCTTGGGGCTGCGGATCAGGCCCTCAACGGTGTCGCCGGTGCGCAGGCCAAAGCGGCGGATCTGCGAGGGCGACACATAGATATCGTCGGGACCGGCGAGATAATTCGCGTCCGGCGAACGCAGAAAGCCGAAGCCGTCCTGCAGCACCTCGATCACGCCCTCGCCGATGATTTCGATCTCGCGGCTGGCGAGTTGCTTCAGGATCGCAAACATCAGCTCCTGTTTGCGCATGATCGAAGCGTTTTCGACTTCGTGTTCTTCAGCGAAACCAAGCAATTCTGTGGGCGACTTGAGCTTCAAGTCTTGTAACTTTATTTCCCGCATGGGGATGACGTCCTTGGAAAATGGCGCGATTCGTTTTCACGCAGATGCAGGAAGGCTATGGCGCAGCCAAATCCTGATCGAACAGGTGGGTTGACCCCAAAATCAGGTGGGAAGAATTCGACGCCGCGCGGAAGCCGATATTTGCAGCCAACGGATCCGCAGGAGGAAACTTTTGGATAAATCAATTTCCCTATTTTGACAAGCAAATGTGTTTGAGGGCGTTTTATTTCGCTTCAAAAGGGCTTGATCACGACCAGAAAGACAATGCCGATCAGCAAAATCGTCGGCGCTTCATTGATGATGCGAAAGAAACGCGCGCTCTTCAGATTGGTCCCCGCGGCGAGCTTTTTTTGCGCCGCGCTGAAATAACCATGCAGCGCGCTCATCAGAATAACCAGCGCGAGCTTGCCATGCAACCAGCCGGCCGTAAAGAAGCCGCCCTCAAAGGCGAGCGTCAGACCGGTGATCCAGGTCGCGATGATCGCGGGCAGCATGATGAAACGCAGCAAGCGGCGCTCCATCGTCGCCAAGGTCGTCGCCAGCTCGGAGCCGCTTTCCGCGCTGGCGTGATAGACGAACAGCCGCGGCAGATAGAGCATGCCGGCCATCCAGGCGATGACCGAGACGATATGCGCGGCCTTGATCCAGAGATAGCCGCCGCTCATGAGGCGCCATGCCCGCGCACGAGCCTCATCAGCGTCTCGACATGCGCGATGGGCGTCGGCTGCGCAACGCCATGGCCGAGATTGAAGATATGCGGCCGGCCCCTGAACGCTTTGAGGATGCGCGCCGCGCCGGCCTCTAGCGCAGCGCCACCGGCAAGCAAAGCCAGCGGATCCAGATTGCCCTGGAGCGCCTTGGCGCGGCGAATGTTTTGCGCCGCCCAGAGCGGATCGACGGCGCTGTCGAGCCCGAGCGCGTCGACCCCCGTCTGCGCGGCGAAATCATCGAGGTGCGAGCCGATTCCCTTGGGAAAGCCGATCACTCTCGCATCCTTGTGACGCCGCCTCACGCCGGCGATGATTTGCTTGATCGGCCCGAGGCACCAGCGTTCATATTCGCCGGCCGGGAGGACGCCGGCCCAGCTGTCGAAAATCTGCACCGCCTCGACGCCGGATTCGATCTGACGCGCGAGATAATCGACCGAGGCTTCAACCAGCCGGTCGATCAGGCGCTGAAACAGCTCCGGCTCGCGATAGGCGAAAAGCCGCGCCGGAGCCTGATCCGGCGTGCCGCGCCCAGCGATCATATAGCTTGCGACGGTCCATGGCGCGCCGCAAAAGCCGATCAGCGCCGTCATTGGGGGAAGGGCGGCCCTGACGCGCTCGATCGTCTCGAAGACGGGGGCGAGGCGCTTGAGGTCGATCGCTTCGTGAAGCCTGCCGAATTCCTCTTCCGACAGGATAGGCTCCAGCCTTGGTCCTTCATTGACCTCGAAACTCACCTTCTGGCCGAGCGCGTCGGGCACGACGAGAATATCGCTGAAGAGGATCGCCGCGTCGAAGCCGAAGCGCCGGATCGGCTGCAACGTCGCCTCGCTGGCCGCCTTTGGCGCATAGCAAAAATCCAGAAAGGTCGGGAATTTGGCGCGGATCTCGCGGTATTCCGGCAGATAGCGCCCGGCCTGACGCATCAGCCAGATGGGCGGTGGCGACAGCGCCTCCCCGTCGAGGACGCGCAGGAATGGCTTTTCGGAGGAGGAATCGGTCAAAACGGGACTTTCCTAAACAATTCTAAGAATCTCTTTCTTAACTTCTTCTTCTTCATATTGGGGGCTCGAAAAGGCCTGCGCAGGATTGTCCACACGTCGTTTAGCATAGCCGGAGTTATCCTCTGAAGTCACCGCTCCGTGGAATGCGCATAGGCGTTAAGGATTTATTAATGATTGCGCCGCGCTAGGCTTTTTTGCGTCGCGCGTCGCGAACAGTTTGCGACGGCGGGGGTGGCGTCCACAGGCGGGCCTTGCGCCGTGATCCAACGCGCGAAAGCTGTTGAGACTTTCGCCTGGGCTTGCGCAGATTTCGGTTGCAATTGCGCCCTCGGCGGCTCTTATCCACCAATATCCTCAGCAATGCGCCCGGTCGTCTCACCGCGGATCGATGGAGGCGCTGGCGGAGCCGTTTTGGGGAGGCGATCGTGCCGCGCCATCATATCAATCTGCATCTCGTCTCCGACGCGACGGGGGAAACCCTGATCGCCGTCAGCCGCGCCGTCGTCGCACAATATGAGGGCGTCTGTTCGCAGGAGCATGTCTATCCGATGGCGCGCAGCGTCGCGCAGATCGACAAGGCGATCGCCGCGATCGAGGCGGCGCCCGGCATGGTCCTGTTCACGCTGGTCGACCTGGAGCTGGCGCATCGCCTGACCGAGGCCTGCGCACGCCTTGGTGCGCCCTGCCTCTCCGTTCTGGCGCCGATCATAAACCTGTTCGAATCCTATATCGGCGTCGCGGCGACGCCGCGCCCGGGCGCCCAGCACACGCTGAACGCGGATTATTTCCGCCGGATCGACGCCCTGAACTTCACCATGATGCACGACGACGGGCAGCATTCGGAGACCTATGAGGCGGCGGACGTCGTGCTCATGGGCGTCAGCCGCACGTCGAAGACGCCGACGAGCATCTATCTCGCCAATCGCGGCGTCAAAACCGCCAATCTTCCCTTCGTGCCGAACACGCCGTTGCCGAAGTCGCTCGAAACTCTGCGCAATCCGCTCGTCGTCGGGCTTCTTGCCTCGCCCGAGCGCATCGTGCATATCCGGCAGAACCGCCTCGCCTCGCTCAACGGCGATCCGGGCTCGCCCTATGTCGACCAGCGGGCGGTCGCGGACGAGGTGGCGCAGTCACGCAAGCTGTTCGCGGATCGCGGCTGGCCGACGATCGACGTGACGCGGCGCTCCATCGAGGAGACCGCCGCGGCCATCATCGATCTGCACAAGCTGCACAAGATGAAATTCATCTCCGCCACATGAGCGCGCTCTGGCGCGGCGCGGCGCCGCTTCTCCTTGCTTCGAAGAGCGCCGCTCGCCGCGCGCTGCTGACGGCTGCGGCAATTCCGTTCGAAGCCCGCGATGCGATGATCGACGAGCGCGCCCTTGAGACTCCGTTGCGCCAGGCGGGAGCGGGCGGCGCGGCGATCGCGCGCGAACTCGCCCGCAAGAAGGCTCTCGCGGTCGCTGCGCGGGAGCCGGGCCGCCTCGTCCTCGGCGCCGACCAGACTCTCGTTCTGGGCGACGAGCTTTTCACCAAGCCGGGCGATCGCGCGGGGGCGGCCGCACAGCTCGCCGCGCTCTCGGGCAGAACGCATGAGCTTCATTCGGCGATCTGCGTCGCGCGGGACGACGCCGTGCTGTTCGAGGCCGCGCCCGTCGCGCGGCTGACGATGCGGGCGCTGACGGGCGCCTTCATCGAGGCCTATCTCGACGCCGCCGGCGCGGCGGTTCTGGGCAGCGTCGGCGTTTATCACGCCGAGGGGCTCGGCGTTCATCTTTTCGAGCGGATCGAGGGCGAGCATTCGGTCATTCTCGGCCTGCCGCTCGCGCCGCTCCTTGCATTTCTGCGGGCGGAGGGGAGTCTGACGGCATGAGCTCCAACCTTGAAATTACGCGCAAAGCCTGCGTCGTCGGCTGGCCGATCGCCCATTCGCGCTCGCCGATCATTCATAACTTCTGGCTGACGCATCTTGGCCTTGCAGGGTCTTACGAGTCGGTCGCGGTGACGCCGCCCGATTTCGCGTCGTTCGCCCACGATCTCGCGGCCAATGGCTTCGTCGGCGCCAATGTGACCATTCCCCACAAGCAGACGGCGTTCGAGGTCTGCGGCAAGGTTTCGCCGACAGCGGCGAGCCTCGGCGCGGTCAATACGCTCTGGCTGGAGCATGGCGCCCTTTGCGGCGACAATACCGATGTCGCGGGCTTTCTCGCCGCGCTCGACGAGGAGGCGCCTGGCTGGGACACGGCGTCCGGCCCCGCGGTCGTGCTCGGCGCCGGGGGCGCCGCGCGGGCGGTCGTCCATGCGCTGCGCCATCGCGGAAAGAGGGTCCTGCTCGCCAACCGGACGAGAGCGCGGGCGGAAAGCCTCGCCACCGATGCGGGCGCGGGCGTCGAGGTCTACGACTGGGCGCAGCTGCCTTCGGCGCTGGAGGGCGCGAGTCTTCTCGTCAATACGACATCGCTCGGGATGAAAGGCCATCCCGCGCTCGATATCGACCTTGCGCCCTTGCCGCCGCACGCGGTCGTCAACGACATCGTCTATTTCCCGCTCGAGACGACGCTGTTGCGCGCGGCGAAATCGCGCGGGCTGCGCACGGTGTCCGGCGTCGGCATGTTGCTGCATCAGGCGGCGCCGGGGTTCGAGCGCTGGTTTGGGGTGAGGCCCAGCGTGACGCCGGAACTGCGCGGCCTTGTCGAGGCCGACGTTCTGAAAAGCCTCTGATGTTCGTTCTTGGCCTCACCGGCTCCATCGGCATGGGGAAATCGACGACCTCCGCGCTGTTTCGCAGGGCCGGCGTTCCGGTGCATGATTCCGACGCTGCGGTCCACGCGCTTTATGCGGGAGAGGCGGCGCCGGTCGTCGAGCGCGCCTTTCCCGGCGTGACGCATGAGGGAATCGTCGACCGCGCGCGGCTCGCCGCGAGGGTTCGCCACAACCCGCACGAGATGGCGCGGCTCGAGGGGATCATCCATCCGCTTGTCCGCGCCGACCGCGCCGCCTTCGTTCGCGCGGCGGCGGCGCGGGGCGAGAAGCTCGTGGTTCTCGATGTGCCGCTGCTGTTCGAATCGGGCGCCGACCGCGAGTGCGACGCCACCGTCGTCGTCTCCGCGCCCGAAGCTGTGCAAAAAGCGCGGGTCTTCGAGCGCCCGGGCATGACGCCGGAATGGCTTGCAGTCATAATGTCGAAGCAGATGCCCGATTCGGAAAAGCGGCGGCGGGCGCAATTCGTCGTCGATACGAGCAACGGCGTCGACGCCGCCGAGCGGCAGGTGCGGAGCATTCTTCGCGCCCTGGCGGGCGCGGAGGGTAAGACGCGGTAGTAGCGTGTGGCGACTCTCGTCGTCCGTCATGGCCGGGCTTGACCCGGCCATCCGGGGGCCAAATGCGGGAGTCTGGATGGCCGGGTCAAGCCCGGCCATGACGGAAGGAAACAGGTGCGCGAGATCGTTCTTGATACGGAGACGACAGGCCTTGATCCCGCGAGCGGGCACAGGGTCGTCGAGATCGGCGCGATCGAGCTTCTGAACGCGATCCCGACCGGCCAGACCTTTCACGTCTACCTCGATCCTGAACGAGACATGCCGGAGGAAGCCTTCCGCGTGCATGGGCTTTCACTCGAATTCCTGACCGGCAAGCCGCTCTTCTCCGCGATCTCAGCCGAGCTCATCGAATTTCTGGATGAGGCCAAGATCGTCGCGCACAACGCCGAATTCGACATGCGCTTTCTCAACGCCGAGCTGGCCCGGCTCGATCTGGAGCCAATTGGGGGCCATCGCGTCATCGACACGCTGGCGCTGGCGCGACGGAAGTTTCCGGGCGCCTCGAACAGCCTCGACGCGCTTTGCGCGCGCTTTGGCGTCGATGCTTCGCGGCGCACGCGCCATGGCGCCTTGCTCGACGCCGAAATTCTGGCGGAGGTCTATGCCGAGCTTTGCGGCGGACGCCAGGCGGCGCTGATTTTTGGCGGTTTGGCGGGGGCGGCGAGCGGCGCCGAGGCCTTGCTGACGCGGCGGCCGGAGCCTTTGGCGCTGAAACTCAGCGCCGAAGAGCTTGCCGCGCATCGGGCCTTTGTCGAAGACCTGGGCGCAAAGGCGCAGTGGCTGGCTTACATGCAGCTCCCGGCCGCGGCGGCGGAGTAATTTACCCCGCTGCGCCGGCGAGATGCAGCAGCATGCCGGCGATGGCGCAAGCGGCGAGCGTCCTGATGGCGCCGGCGTTGAAGCGGAAAATCAGCAGCGCCGCCGCCAGGGTCAGGGCCAGCGCCGCGACATCGAGCGAGCTGAGGACCGGGAGCTGCAGCCGCAGCCCGGCGAAATCGATCCGCTCGACCTGGTGGAACAGCGTGTGCAGCGCGAACCAGACGGCGAGATTGAGGATGACGCCCGCAATCGCCGCGGTGATGGCGGTGAGCGCTCCCGCGAGCGCCTTGTTGCCGCGCAGCTTCTCGACATAGGGGCCGCCGAGGAAAATCCATAAAAAACAGGGCGCGAAGGTGACCCAGGTCGCCAGCAGCCCGGCGAGCGCGCCGGCGAGCAGCGGCGGCAGGCCGCCCGGCTCGTGAAATCCGCCCATGAAGCCGACGAACTGCAGAACCATCAGCATCGGGCCGGGCGTCGTCTCCGCCATGCCGAGGCCGTCGAGCATCTGGCCGGGCGTCAGCCAATGGTAGGTTTCGACGGCGGTCTGCGCCACATAGGTGAGCACGCCATAGGCGCCGCCGAAGCCGACGACGGCCATCTTCGAGAAAAAGACCGCGATCTGCGTGAAGACATCGCCCCGTCCGCGCAGCAGGAAAAGCAGCGCGACGGGGGCGAGCCAGAGCGTCAGCCAGATGGCCGCGGTCTTCAGCGCGCGGGGCAGCGATGGCTGCGTATGCTCCGGCGTCTCCTCGCCGAGCGCGGACGCGGGCTCTGCCGCCTGCGCGCCATCAGCGCCGAGGCTAAAACCCAGCCGCGTGGCGAAATAGCCGAAAACGCCGGCGCTGAAGATGATGAGTGGAAACGGCAGGTCGAGAAAGAAAATGCCGATGAAGGCCGCGCACGCCAGCGCCCGCATCGGCGCCGTCTTGAGAGCGCGCCGGCCGATGCGCAAAAGCGCGTCGATGACGATGGCGAGAACGGCGGCCTTGAGGCCGAAGAACAGCCCCTGCACCAGCCCGACATGGCCTAGGGCCGCGTAGATGAGGCTCAAGCCCATGATCGCGACGGCGCCGGGCAGAATGAAGAGAAGGCCCGCGATGAGGCCGCCGCGCACGCCATTGAGCAGCCAGCCGAGATAGGTCGCGAGCTGCTGCGCCTCGGGACCCGGCAGCAGCATGCAGAAATTCAGCGCCTGCAGGAAACGCGCCTCGCCGATCCAGCGCTTCTCCTCGACGATAAGGCGATGCATGATGGCGATCTGCCCGGCCGGCCCGCCGAAGCTGGTGAGGGCGACGTGGGTCCAGACTCGGGCAGCTTCGTGGAGGGGAACCGCGTGAGGAGCAGGCGTTAGGGGGACGCTTTTCGTTTCGCTCACGCGAGCCCGCCCGGCTTCGGCCCGCCATAGGCGTAATCGAGCCATTCGACGGTGTGCAGGATGGGAAGGTCGAGACCGCGCGAAATCTGCGTGATGCAGCCGATATTGCCGGTCGCGACGCCATCCGGCGCGGTTTTAAGGATATTGGCGACTTTCCGGTCGCGCAGCTCGGTTGCGATCTCCGGCTGGAGGATATTGTAAGTGCCGGCCGAGCCGCAGCAAAGATGCCCTTCCGGCACGTCGCGCACGGTAAAGCCCGCCTTCGTCAGCAACTCAATGGGCGGCGTCGTGATCTTCTGGCCGTGCTGCATCGAGCAGGCGGAATGATAGGCTAGCGTCAGGCCGGGTTTATTGACCGGCTCGGGCGGCGCGAGGGTTGCAAGAAATTCGGTGATGTCCTTCGCAAGCGCCGCCACCCGCGCGGCTTTTTTGGCGTAGGCCGGGTCGTTGCGGAAAAGGAAGCCGTAGTCCTTGATCACCGTGCCGCAGCCGGACGCCGTGATGATGATGGCGTCGAGGCCGCCGCGCTCGATCTCGGCGGTCCAGACATCGATATCGTGGCGCGCCTGTTTCAGGGCTTCGCGCTCTTCGCCGAGATGATGCGCCAGCGCGCCGCAGCAGCCCTCGCTCCTTGGCAGCACGACTTCGACGCCAAGGCGCGTCAGGAGGCGGATCGCCGAATCGTTGATCGAGGGCCGCAGCACTTTTTGCGCGCAGCCGCCGAGGAGGGCCACGCGCGCGACGGGCCGCGCCTCGGGCCGGACTGTTCCCGGCTTGAAAGACGAGCCCCACGGCAGCCGGATCGGCGCGAGGCGCAGCATGGCGGCGAGGCGCTCGCCGCTGCGGCCCGATCTCGACAGGAAAGGGATCAGCGGCGTCGCCAGCGCGGCGGTGCGCAGCGCGATGCGGAAGCGCCATGGGAAGGGAAGCACGAGGCCGAGCAGCATGCGCACGGCGCGGTCGCCGAACGGGCGACTGTAGGATTTCTCGATGTGGACCCGCGCTGCGTCGACGAGATGCATGTAATTGACGCCGGAGGGGCAGGTCGTCATGCAGGAGAGGCAGGAGAGGCAGCGGTCAATGTGGGTGACCGTCTCGGCGTCGGCGGCGCGGCCGTTTTCGAGCATCTCCTTGATGAGATAGATGCGCCCGCGCGGGCTGTCGAGTTCATCGCCAAGCAGCACGAAGGTCGGACAGGTCGCGGTGCAAAAGCCGCAATGCACGCATTTGCGCAGGATCGCCTCGGATTCGGCGAGGCCGGGATCGGCGAGCTGGGCGGGCGAAAAATGCGTCTGCATATTAAACCTCCGCCTGCATCCTGCCGGGCTCGAGAATGCCGAACGGATCGAACTCCGCCTTCAGGCGCTGCGACAGGGCCTTCAGCGCCGGCGGTTGCGGCTGGAACACGCGCGCGGCGGCGCGGATATCGTCCGGGGCGCGCACAAGGGTGGCGTGGCCGCCGCCATGCACCGCGATGGCGCCGCGGATCAGCTCCGCGCCGGCGTCGGGGCCGCAATCGGGCTCGAACGCGAGCCAGACGAGGCCCCCCGACCAGTCGAAGAGGGCCTCGCTCTGATAGACCTTGGCGATGGTGGCGGCGAGCGGCGGGCCGGCGGTGGGCGCGACCGAGATCTTCCAGATGATCTTTTCGGATTGCTCCGCGAGCGGGGCGACGTCGCGGATACCGCGCCAGAGGGTTGCGGACGCGGCGGCGTCGAGCCGCTCTGCGCCGGCGAAGGGTTTAAGCAGCGCCGCCAGCCGCTCGAAGCGCTCATTGACCGAAGGCGTGAAGCCTTCGAGGCGCAGCAGCGTCGCGGAGCCCGGAAAACCCAGCGCGCGTGCGGCGAAAGGCGGCAGATGCGCCGCGCCGGAGACGTCGACAGGCGCGCCCATGGCGGCGCAAAGCGCCTCGATCGCCTGTTTTGGGGGAAGGCCCGGCAAAGCCAGGGTTGCGGCGGTTTCCGCGCGCGGCAGCACTTTGAAGGTGACTTCGGTCAGCACCGCGAGCGTTCCGAACGAGCCGGCGAGGCCGCGCGAGAGATCATAGCCGGTCACGTTCTTGACGACGGTTCCGCCCGCCTTGAACGCTTCGCCGCGGCCGTTGACGCCCTTGACGCCGAGCACGTGGTCGCGCGCGGCGCCGGCCTTGATGCGGCGCGGGCCCGAGAGGTTGGCCATCAGGCAGCCCCCCAGCGAGCCCGGCCCCGTGCCATAGAGCGCGCCAAACGACATCGGCTCGAAGGCGAGCTCCTGGCCGTTCGCCGCGAGCAACGCCTCGATCGTCTCGATCGGCGTCGCGGCCAGCGCGGAGAGCACGAGTTCTTCCGGCTCGTAGAGGGTGACGCCGGAGAGCGCAGAGAGATCGAGGCGGCGCGCCGCGTTCCAGGGCGCGCCGAGCCGCGCCTTGGAGGCGAGGCCGTTGATCGACAGGGGCGTGCGCGAATTCGCCGCCTCCGTGACGCTGGCCGCGACCTCGGCGGCCGTGGCCGGAGCTTCGAAAGTCATTTCAATGGCGAACCCTGGCGCTGGAACGGGATAAAGACACCCCGCTCCGGCCTTATATTGTTATTTTAGCTTGTCGGCGATGCCTTTGAGGCCGGCCTCGTAGATGCCGGCGACGGTCGCCTCGGCCTTGGCGTCCTCGGCGCCCTTGGCCTTGAACTCGCCGGCCCAGATCACCTTGGAGCCGGCGCCGGAGGGCCGCACCGTGATGGTGGACTTGTAGCCCTCGACCGGCAGCGGGCCCTCGAGAATCGTATAGGTGTAGTTGTGCCGGTCGTCGCTGCGGGAGACCTGCTCCTCGATGATCGTGCCGCCGCCCTTGAGGCTCAGGGTGCGGATGTCCTTGCCGTCCTTTTTCGAGAGCACGCATTTCTCGATGGCCGGATGCCAGTCGCCGATGCCGCAGAACTCGCCGATCACTGCCCAGACCTTGGCGGGAGGCGCGGCGATATCGGCCGAGCGCGAGACGTTGAGCGCCAGCGCGGGCGTTGCGGCCATGGCGGCCAGGCTGGCGACGGCTGCTGCAACGAAGGCTGTGGCGGAAATTGGTGTTTTGCGCATTTTTGCGTTTCCTCCGGGGTTCGCGGCCTGAAGCGGCCGGTTCGACCGGAGCGGACTTGTGCCTAGAGTTGCGGCAAGGTCAAGACGGCAAAATTCCGCCCGCCGGTCGCCGCCCCGCTTTTACCTAGAGCTTCCGCAGCTCGACTTCCTCGATCCGGTGGCCGGAGCCCTTGGTCAGGATAAGGCTCGCCCGCGCGCGCGTCGGCAGCAGGTTTTCGCGGAGGTTAGCGAGATTGATCCGGGTCCAGATGTCGCGCGCGACCGCCTCGGCGTCGGCCTCGCTGAGATCGGCGTATTTCCGAAAGTAAGATTGCGGATCGCGGAACGCGGTCTCCCTCAGCCGCATGAAGCGTTCGACGAACCAGCGTTCGAGATCGGCTTCCGCGGCATGCAGATAGATCGAAAAGTCGAAGAAATCGGAGACGAAGGGGAGGCCCCTGCGGTCCTTCGCCGGGCGGTTCGGCAACAGCACGTTGAGGCCCTCGACGATGAGAATATCGGGGCGATCGACGATGATGCTCTCGCCGGGGAGCACGTCATAGGTGAGATGCGAATAGACGGGCGCCCGGACGCGCTGCTGGCCGGCCTTGACGTCGGAGAGAAAGCGCAGCAGCGCCGTGCCGTCGTAGCTTTCCGGAAAGCCCTTTTTGGCCATCAGGCCTTCGCTTTCGAGGACGGCGTTGGGAAGCAGAAAGCCATCGGTGGTGACAAGCTCCACCTTAGGCGTGTTCGGCCAGCGCGAGAGCAATGCCTGCATGACGCGCGAGAGCGTCGATTTGCCGGCCGAAACCGAGCCGGCGATGCCAATGATATAGGGCGTCTTGCCGCCCTCGGCGCCGAGAAAGCGCTGGGTCGCTTTGTAGAGGCCTTGTGTCGCGGCGACATAAAGCGCGAGCAGGCGCGACAACGGCAGATAGATCGCCACCACCTCTTCGAGCGAGATGGGATCGTTGAGCGATTGCAGGCGCGAGAGGTCCTCCATCGTCAGGGTGAGCGGCGTGTCGGCGCGCAGCGCCGCCCATTCCGCGCGGGTGAAGCGATGGTAGGGCGAGAGGGCGTCTGCCGCACGTGCGATGCGCTCGTCCATCAGCAAATCCTCCGGCGCTCCCGCCCGGATTGCGCGCTCCGCGAGCCCAATCCGCCGCAACGTATCGAGATCGAGCGCGGCCATCAGCGCAGCGCGCTCTGGCGGGAGGCCTTTTCCTCAAGCCCGGACTGGCGCGTCCGGCGCTCCAGCTCCCCCAGCACGTCGCTCAAGGGGACGCCGCGAAGATGCAGCGCGACTAGGAGATGGTAGAGCACGTCGGCGCTTTCGCCGACAATCGCGTCGCGGTCGCCTTCAACCGCCGCAATGACGAATTCGACCGCTTCCTCGCCGAATTTTTTGGCGCAGCGGGCCGGGCCGGCGTCAAGCAGCGATTTCGTGTAGGAGGCGGCCGCCGTCGATTTTCCGCGCGCGGAAATCATGGCGGCAAGGTCGTCGAGGCTGAACGGGTCCATCCAGTTTTTCCAGCGTCCGCGGAAAATTATCCTATTCCATCCAGCCGCATCCGCAATCCGGATTTGGCCATATAGCGCTTCGCCTCGGCGATGGTGAATTCGCCGAAATGAAAAATCGAGGCGGCGAGGACGGCCGTTGCGCCGCCGTCGCGGATGCCTTCGACGAGGTGCTTCAGTTCGCCGACGCCGCCCGACGCGATCACCGGCACGCCGACGGCGTCGGTCACGGCGCGGGTCAGCGCAATGTCGAAGCCGGCTTTGGATCCGTCGCGATCCATTGAGGTCAGCAGAATCTCGCCGGCGCCGAGTGCGACCACTTCCTTTGCGTATTCAACGGCGTCGAGGCCGGTTGGATTGCGCCCGCCATGGGTGAAGATCTCCCATTTGCCGGGGGCGGTCGCTTTGGCGTCGATCGCCACCACGATGCATTGGCTGCCGAATTTTTCCGCCGCCTCGCGGACGAAGCCGCGGTTTTGCACGGCGGCGGTCATGATCGAGGCCTTGTCCGCCCCGGCGAGCAGCAGCGCGCGGATGTCTTCCAGCGTGCGCACGCCCCCGCCCACAGTGAGCGGCATGAAGCAGGCTTCAGCCGTGCGCCTGACGACATCGAGCAGGATCGGGCGGGCCTCATGGCTCGCGGTGATGTCGAGGAAGCACAATTCGTCGGCGCCGGCGGCGTCATAGCAAATAGCGCATTCGACCGGATCGCCGGCGTCCTTGAGGTCGACGAAATTGACGCCCTTAACGACGCGCCCGTCCTTGACGTCGAGGCAGGGAATGATGCGGGATTTAAGCATGGGCCTTCGCCTTGCGGATCAATTCCAGCGCCTCGGTCGGATCGAGGCGGCCGTCATAGAGCGCGCGCCCGGTGATCGCGCCGTTGAGCCTGGCGCAGTCCGGCTGCAGCAGCCGCTCGACGTCTTCAAGCGAGGCGAGTCCGCCCGAGGCGATGACGGGAATTTCGAGCGCGCCGGCCAGCGCCAATGTTGCCTCGATGTTCAGCCCCTGCAAAATCCCGTCGCGGGCGATGTCGGTATAGATGATGGCGGCGACGCCCGCGTCCTCGAAGCGCAGGCCAAGCTCAAGCGCGCCGATTTCGGATTTTTTGGCCCAGCCTTCGATCGCGACGATCCCGTCCCGCGCGTCGATGCCGACCGCGACGCGGCCGGGATGGCGCCGGGCCGCCTCGCGCACCAGCGCCGGATCGCGCACGGCGGCGGTCCCGATGATGATCCGCGCGACGTCTTTTTCGAGCCAGCGCTCGACGGTTTCGAGGTCGCGGATGCCGCCGCCGAGCTGAACGGGGATTTTCACGCTGGCGAGAATTTCCTCGACCGCCTCGGCGTTCATCGGCTTGCCGGCGAAGGCGCCGTCGAGATCGACGACATGCAGCCATTCGAAGCCCTGCCGCGCGAAGGCCTCCGCCTGCGCCGGCGGTTCGGCGGAGAAGACCGTCGCCTTCTCCATGTCGCCCTGTTCGAGGCGAACGCAGCGGCCGTCTTTAAGGTCGATGGCGGGATAAAGGATCATGGCCGCCACCTCAAAAAATTGGCGATCAGCGCCAGCCCGAGGGTCTGGCTCTTTTCGGGATGGAACTGCGCGCCGAGGATATTGTCGCGCCCGATCAGGGCGGCGAACGCGCCGCCGTAGTCCGCGCTGGCGACGACCGCGTCGGGGTCGAGCGGCCTGAACACATAGGAATGCACGAAATAGGCGTGCAGGCCCTTTGGCCCGGTCGGGATGTTGTCCAGCACCGGATGCGCGCGGACGGGATCGAGCGTGTTCCAGCCCATGTGCGGGATGCGCAGCGCCGGGTCGTCGGGTTCGATCGCAGCCACCTCGCCCGCGATCCAGCCGAGGCCTTCCGTCTCGCCATGTTCGAGGCCACGCGTCGCCAGAAGCTGCATGCCGACGCAAATGCCGAGGAACGGGCGGCCCTTTTCGAGCACAGCGGCGCGCATGGCTTCCACCATGCCGGGCACGGCGTCGAGGCCCTGCCTGCAATCGGCGAAGGCGCCGACGCCCGGCAGCACGATATGGTCCGCCGCCGCCACGACTTTGGGGTCAGGCGTCACGGCGATGGCGCAGGAGAGCCCCGCCTCGCGCGCGGCGCGCTCGAAGGCCTTGTGGGCCGAGTGCAGATTGCCCGACCCGTAATCGACGATGGCGACGTTCATTCCTAGGCCTCGGGCGCCGGAAAGCTGCCGATCACAGGGGCGGGGCCCGGGGGCGGCGGCGGGCGGCGCGGCTGCGCCGCCGCGATGCGTTGCGGCGCGGTCTCGGCTTGCGGGTCGAGCCGGCGATAGAAGGCCATCTCGGCCTCTTCGAGATCGGGCGCGGCGACGATTTCGGCGAGGTTGTAGCCACGCCGCCAAAGCTTGTTCTCGATCAGGCGGTTCGCCTCGAGGCCGAGAAAAATCTGCAGAAGAAGCGCCAGCGCGAGGACGGCGCCTGAGGAGAGGGCGCCCCCTGCGACGAGGTTCAAAGGGATGAGGATCGCGGCGCACCAGAGCGCGGCGGAGAGCCAGAGCCCGCGCGCGAGCAGCCAGAACGGCCCGAAGAAAAACGCGGACCAGCAAAAGCCTTCCCGCACGAATGCGGCGTCGGCGGCTTCGGCGCCGCCGCCCGCGCCCGGCAGATGGACCGAATAGACGGCCATGATTTTCTGGCTCCTTGCCAACGGGTTCGTTTGGGCGCTCACCCCTCCTGAGGAGCGGGCGAAGCCTGCGTCACGAAGGACGAGTTCATTAAGCTTCTCTGGAGCGCGCTCCTCGCCATGAGGGCTTTTAATTACCCTCCGAGCGTTCCCTTGGTGGAGGGGATGGCGCCCTTCTGGCGCGGATCGAGCGCGACCGCAAGGCGCAGCGCGCGGGCGAGGCCCTTGAAGCATGTCTCCGAAATATGGTGCGCGTTCGCGCCATATAAAGTCTCGACGTGCAGCGTGATCCCGGCGTTCATCGCAAAGGCCTGAAAAAACTCGCGCACCAGCTCGGTGTCGAATTCGCCGATTTTCTGGCGCGGAAACTCGGTTCTGAATACGAGAAAAGGCCGACCCGAGACGTCGATGGCGACGCGGGTCAAGGTTTCGTCCATCGGCAAAAGGGCGTCGGCGTAGCGCGCGATGCCGGCGCGCTCGCCAAGCGCCTGCCGGACGGCCTGCCCCAGCGCGATGCCGACATCCTCGACGGTATGGTGCTGGTCGATATGGAGATCGCCCTTGGCGGAAATGGCGATGTCGATCAGAGAGTGGCGCGCGAGCTGCTCCAGCATGTGATCGAAAAAGCCGATTCCGGTCGAGATTTTGGCCGCGCCGGTCCCATCGAGATCGACTGAAACATCGATCTCGGTCTCTTTGGTCTTGCGGGAGATCTTGGCGGCGCGCATCGGAAACTCGGTATAATCTAGCCGCTGCTCTAGCAAGTCGGCGAGCCGTTGGCTAGCAGAACCGGATTGGTCCCCTACGAGGAAAACTGGATGAAGCCCGGAGTCCTATGGCTGGCCCCAATGTTTGCGCTCACGCTGGGGCCTGCGGATTGCCGCGCGCAGACGACCGGCGTCGAGCAGCTGCAAAAGTTCATCGGCTCCGATTTTCACAAGGAGCTGATCGGCAAAGCTCTGTCCGCCATCCCGCCGGCTGTGTTCCAGCGCTGTCCGGCGCTCGAGGCAAATGGCTCGCAGGTGACGATCCTCAGACCCGTCTCCTTCGGCAAAGGCGGGCGCCCCAAAGCCGGCGCCTGGAGGGAGGCGTTCCCCGTCGCGGGTTGCGGAAACGACACCGTGCTCAACGTATTTTTCGAGGCGGGCAAAGATGAAAAAATCAATACGCTCGTCGGCGCGCCGGGAACGACTCACGCCGACCCCGTTTTACAGAGGGACGCGCAGCTGTACGCCTTCGTCGGCGCCGGCGCATTAGCCCGGAACTGCGAGAAATTCGACGTCAAGGACACGCGATTCGAGGCGTTCGGCCTGTCGGATCCGCCGACCGCCGATCCTGGCGCAGGCGATCCTTTGCGCCCGTGGTGGGAAACCTGGACGGTGACCGGTTGCGACCGCACCTTCGACGTGCAGCTCGATTTCGCACCCGACCAGACAGGCACGCAGATCACGCAACCCGCCGACGGTCGCAAAGAGCGCTAGGGAGCGGGGATCGTCGCGGGGCTTATTTAAATCCGATCACGACGCCGTCGGCGCCGAGCGCGAGTTGCAGCCCCTCGCGCTGTGTCTTGAGGCGCATGGTGACGCCCTTGTTGTTGCTGAGCCACAGGGTTCCGCCGCTCTGGTCGCCGACCGCCCAGCCGGCGCGAACCTGGACATAGGCGCCGGCGAAGTCCGCCCGGTTGGTGAGGCCGTAGACAGCCCCCGAGGCGGTCAGGCGCGAGGCGCCGATGCCGCCGACGCCAAGGCCCGCGACCGTGATCGGGTAGGATTTGCCGCCATATTTCAGCGCGCCGCCGCCGATGGCGCCCGAGCCGATGAAGGCGACCTGAATCTGTTGGATCGAGACCGTCGCGGACGGCGCGCCCTGGGGCTTCTCCTGAGCGAGGGCGGGCGAGGCCAGAAGGACGCAGGCGGCGAGGCCGGCAAGGGCTGATTTCAGGGTCATGGGGGGCTCGCGGGCAGGGGCTGGGTGGGCGTGATTCGCGTTGAAGCTTAGTTCGCGGCCCAGCGGCTGTCCATTGGACCAGGTGGATCATTTGCCCGGGAAATCGACCACTTCATTGTTGAGGGGAAGCTCGTCCTTATGCTGGCCGGCGAACCAGCCGGCGTCGATCGCGGCCGCCGCGCCCTTCGTGAAGAAGGCGTCGTCCGGCTCGACCCTGCCCGCGCCGGTGAACGCCGTGAACTCATAAGGAAGCCCGCTCGAGGCCAGCGGCGAGGGACCGTCCATGACGTGAAAATGCAGATGCGGCGCATCGCTGTTGCCGGAGCTGCCGAGACGGGCGATCACATCGCCGGTCTTGACATGATCACCGGGATGAACAGCGACCGAGCCGGTCAGGAGATGCGCGTAGAGAGCGAAATTGCCGTCGCCGAGATCGAGCACGATATGATTGCCGGCGGCGGTGTCGACGGTGACGGCGCGAGCGACGCCTGGCGTCGCTTCGGGCGCGCCGTCCGACGTCTCGACGACGGTTGCGTCGGCGACGGCGTAAACCGGAACGCCGAACGAGGGGTAGCTCGCCACGTCGGCGAGGGCGCCGACGAACGGGCGATCCGCCTTGTCGAGCTGCATGAAGTCGATGGCGAAGCGCTCGGCGATCAACGCCTTGCCGTTGAAAGCCATGACGCCGCCGCGATGGGAGGTGAGCTGATCGCAGCAGCCATTGAACGCCACCCAGCGCGGCCCCCTCAGCGGCGGCGCGATGACCACAGCCTTCTGATCGTCCACGGCGATGTCCGCGCCCTCAAAGGCGATGCTGTCCGGCAGCTTGAATTTGGGATCGAGCGGAACGGTCTTGTGCTCGTCGCCCGGCGCCTGCATGAGGCGCGTCACCGTGATGCGGTGGCGGAATGATTTCGGAATCGACGCGCCCGCCGGCAGCGCGACGTCGAGGAAGGCGTAGCCCGAGTGCGAGGGCGCGAGAGTGACGCCGGGCTCGCCGCCATTGACGCGGAAAATCGAGCCGAGAGCGTCGCCCTTCCATTCCGCGAGCGTGGCGCCGGACGCCGGGTCGATCGCTGCGATGGCGTCGATGCGCGCGATGAGCTTGGTCTCGTTGACGAAGGAGAGTTCATAGGCGAGGTGGATGCGCCCGTCGGCGTCGGCGACGGGGCGCGGCGCGGCGAGCGGCGCGACGACAACGCTGGTGAACTGAACCTCGGATTCCAGCGGCGCGCCGCAGGCCGGGAGCGCGGCGGACGCCAGCCACAAAAGGGCGCAGCAGAGCAGCCTTGGGGAAGGTGCGGACAATGGGCTGATCCTCGATGAACGCGGGGGAATTAGGTCAAATCGCTACGTCTGTCGAACAGGGCGCGCCGCGGGGGCGATTCAACGCAGCAGCGATTTCACCTTGCGCACGCCGTCGAGGACGGCGGGGGGCAGGAAATATTTGACCGCGTTCGCCAATTTTTCGCGCGCCGCCAAATCGGCGGTCTTAGGGAACTGCGTCGTAAGAAAGCCCGACCCGTCGCCGTCGGGACGCCCGTTGCTGTAGAAATAGGCGGCGGCCGACCGGCGCGGGCGCCCATTCGGTTCGGAAATCGGCTTTGGGTGGCCGTGCAGGCTTTTCGCCGAGTGATAGTAGAGAACGGAGCGGCCGAATTCCGGCACCACCTCGGTGACGAATTTATTCTCGTCCATATCCCAAAGCTCGAGGGCGCCGCCATAGGACGAGCGCCAGTTCTTGTTGAGATAGGTGATGAACACCAGCCGATTGTCGAGCCGCGTCACCGAGTGCTGGTTGAAATCGATATGCATGGCGAACTTGCCGCCGGTCGGAATGTCGTGCAGGCCGGCGGCGGAAAGTCCGGGATCGGCGATCAGCCCCTCTATGCCCGTCACGCGCTCCAGAAAATCGACGAAGCGGCCGGAATGGATCGTGCTGAAATAGAGGTGGCTCGCGTGCCCCAGCCATGTTTTTGGCGCGGATCCGCGTTTGAGCTCTTTCGCATTGTCGTAGCGGCGCCAGTCGCTCCAGTTGAGCCGATCGAAATCGGCGTAGACGAGATCGAGAAGGGCCGGCGCGAACAGGCCATCGATGACGACATGGGGAACCGGCTTGGCGTTGATGAACGTCTCGCGCAGAGCCTCGACGCGGGCCGGCGCGAAAAATCCGGCGTTGACGATCTCATCGAGACCAAGGGACACGCCATCGATGGTGACGTGATTGCGGGCGAGCTCATCCCCGCCAGCGCGGGGCGCGGCCGGGCGAGAGGTTGGCGAGCGTCGGCGCTTCTGAGATCGGAGCTTCGGACATGGACGAACGATCCTTAAGGTCAGGGTCGGCGACGGCTGTTTTGAAACCGCAAATCCCAAACATCTGGCGAGCGCCGCTTCGAGCAGCCAGCGGCGCCATCGCGGATTCGGCGAATTTACGATTTCCATCAATGAGAATAAGCTTTGTCGAAGCGTATAATCCGCCCGTGGCGGCGTCAAGTATTCGCGGCCGATTAATAGGGTGCGGCAAAAAGGCTTGAATGAATCTGAGCTAATTGAGACTAAATGAAAAATATTCATCTCGTTTGACGCAGATCAATGCCTTTTCAGTTTGACTTTGCCTGGCGTCCGGCGCGTCTCCATTCAAAGTCTCGCCGGCTGGTTCGGCCGTGACCGCCGCGCGCTCTTGCATCGGTTCGGTCGAACCCATAGATGGATGAACGTCGAGCGGCCGGCGGGACTTTGAAATTCGACGCCCATTCACAGAAGGCCTCAATGAACAATCCCCCGTCCGGCCCGCAATCATGGCATGCGACGACCATTATTCTGGTCAAGAAGGACGGCCGCACGGTGATCGCCGGCGACGGCCAGGTCTCGATCGGCCAGACGATCGTCAAGGGCAACGCCAAGAAGGTGCGAAGACTCGCCAAAGGAGAGGTCATCGGCGGCTTCGCGGGAGCCACCGCCGACGCCTTCACGCTGTTCGAGCGGCTGGAGGCGAAGCTGGAGCAATACCCCGGCCAGCTTCTGCGCGCCTGCGTCGAACTTGCGAAGGACTGGCGCACCGACCGCTATCTGCGCCGGCTCGAGGCGATGATGCTCGTCGCCGACAGGCAAGTCGCGCTGGTCCTGACCGGCACGGGCGACGTTCTGGAGCCTGAGGCGACGGAGCGCGGCTCGGTGATGGGCATCGGCTCGGGGGGCAATTATGCGCTGGCGGCGGCGCGCGCGCTGCTGCCGACCGATCTCGACGCCGAGACCATCGCGCGCCGCTCGCTCGAGATCGCCTCGGAGATTTGCGTCTACACCAACCGCAACGTCGTGCTGGAAAGCATCCCTTGAAGATCTCCGAGCAAAGCCTCGACCTCGCCGTCGCCCAAGGCATTCTTTCGGTCGAGCAGGCGGCGCGCCTGCGCGCGCTCGAAGCCGCCGATTCCGGCCCTCTCAACGAGGACCGGCAGGACGATGAGAAACTGCGCTTCATCGGCGGCTTCGGCGATATTTTCGTCACCCTCGGCATCGCTCTTCTTTTGGGATCGAGCGCCTATTTCGCCCAGACGAATTTGGGTACGGGGTGGATGTGGGCCGTTACAGCGGGCCTTTCATGGCTCCTCGCCGAGTTCTTCACGCGCAGACGCCGCATGGCGCTGCCGAGCATCGCGCTTCTTTTGTCTTTCGTCGGCTCGGCTTTCGGGACTTTCGATTTCGTCTTCGCCATGGCGCTGCCCGAGGGGCGGCCGGTATGGCGGGAGGGCCTCGGCTTCCTTCCGGATACGACAGGCTGGGCGGTCGGATTGAGCGCCCTCGTCGCGACGGGATTGGCCGCGCTTCATTATTGGCGTTTCAGGGTTCCGATCACCGTCGCCGCCGGGGCTGCGATGGTCTCGACCGCAATTATCGCCTTCGTGCTGGCGCTTGCGCCGGATCTCGACGTCCGCCTTCGCAGCGCGCTCGTCATCGCCTGTGGCCTCGTTGTCTTCCTCGAGGCGATGCGCTTCGACATGGCGGACCCCGCCCGCGTCACGCGCAAAACCGATATCGCGTTCTGGCTGCATCTTCTGGCCGCGCCTCTTATCGTGCAGCCGCTCATCTTCGGGTTTTTGGGCGGCGTCGCGAATCTCGATACGCCGCGCGCCGTCGGCATCATCGCAATCTTCCTCGGCCTTGGGCTTGTCGCCGTCGTCATCGACCGGCGGGCGTTCCTGGTGTCGGCTCTGGCCTATGCCGGCTTCGCCTTCGGCGCGTTGATCCACCGCTCCGGCATTCAGCACGAAACGACGCCCGCGACGCTTCTGGCGCTCGGCGTCTTCGTGCTGGCGCTCAGCGCCGGGTGGCGGCCTTTGCGCCATGCGGCGCTGCTTCTGCTGCCTGAAACTTTGACCCGGCGCCTTCCCCATCCTCTTGCATCGAAGACCACATGACCGATTTTTCGCCGCGCGAGATCGTCTCCGAACTCGACCGCTTCATCGTCGGCCAGCACGACGCCAAGCGCGCCGTCGCCATCGCCCTGCGCAACCGCTGGCGGCGGCTTCGCCTCGAGGGCTCCATGCGCGATGAGGTCTTGCCGAAAAACATCCTGATGATCGGCCCGACCGGCTGCGGCAAGACGGAGATTTCGCGCCGCCTCGCCAAGCTCGCGGGCGCGCCTTTTCTGAAAGTGGAGGCGACGAAATTCACCGAAGTCGGTTATGTCGGCCGCGATGTCGAGCAGATCATCCGCGATCTCGTCGAGACGGCGATTTCCATGATCCGCGACGACAAGCGCAAACTCGTGCGGGCGAAGGCCGAGCTCGCCGCCGAGGAGCGGCTGCTCGACGCCCTCGTCGGCGCCGGCGCCTCGCCGCAAACCCGCGATAGCTTTCGTAAAAAACTCCGCGCGGGCGAACTTGACGACAAGGACATCGAGATCGAGTTCGCGCAGGGCGGCGGCGGGATGCCGATGTTTGAATTGCCCAATATGCCGGGCTCGCAGATCGGCGCCATTTCGATCGGCGATATTTTCGGCAAGGCGATGGGCAAGGGCGCCAAGCCGCGCCGCACCACCGTGAAGGACGCCACGGCGCCGCTGATCACCGAGGAGAGCGACAAGCTCGTCGATCAGGACCAGGTCGTGCGCGAGGCGATTCATGAGGTCGAGAACAACGGCATAGTGTTCCTCGACGAGATCGACAAGATCTGCGTGCGCGAGGGGCGCGGCGGCGCCGATGTCTCGCGCGAGGGCGTGCAGCGCGATCTGCTGCCGTTGATCGAAGGCACCAACGTGCCGACCAAGCATGGCGTGGTGAAAACCGACCACATCCTGTTCATCGCCTCGGGCGCGTTCCATGTCTCGAAGCCCTCGGATCTGCTGCCGGAGTTGCAGGGACGCCTGCCGATCCGGGTCGAACTCGCGCCGCTGACCGAAGATGATTTCCGCCGCATCCTGACCGAGACGGAGGTGAGCCTCATCAAGCAATATGAGGCGCTGCTCCGGACCGAGGGGGTGCAGCTTTCGTTTACGCCAGACGCCGTCAACGCGCTGGCGAAGATCGCGGCGGAGGTCAATTCGGCGGTCGAGAATATCGGCGCGCGGCGTCTGCAGACAGTGATGGAGCGCGTGCTCGATGAAGTGAGCTTCACGGCGACCGATCGCTTCGGCGAGACCATCGTGATCGACGCGGCTTTTGTCGAAAAGAACATCGGCGATCTGGCGCGAAACGCCGATTTGAGCCGGTTTATTCTTTAGGTTCGCCGCCGCCGCTTGCCTTGCGCGCGAATCCTTGCGATAGCGCAACGCCGCTTGATAAAAGCGTCGATCCGCAGGACCGCATTATGGCGCAATTCGTTGAGCGTGTTTTCTCCGGCGTGCAGCCGACAGGAAACCTGCATCTTGGCAACTATCTCGGCGCGATCGTCAAATTCGTCGAGCTGCAGCGCACGCACGACTGCATCTATTGCGTCGTCGATCTGCACGCGATCACCGTGCCGCAGAACCCGCCCGAACTGAAGGCGAGCATCCGCGAGGTGACCGCGGCCTTCATCGCGTCGGGCGTCGATCCGAAGCAGCACATCATCTTCAACCAGAGTCAGGTCGCCGAGCACGCCGAGCTCGCCTGGGTGTTCAATTGCGTCGCGCGCATGGGCTGGCTGAACCGCATGACGCAGTTCAAGGAGAAGGCCGGCAAGGATCGCGAAAACGCCTCGGTGGGGCTCTACGCCTATCCGTGCCTGATGGCCGCCGATATCCTTCTCTACCGCGCGACGCATGTGCCTGTCGGCGAGGACCAGAAGCAGCACCTCGAACTCGCGCGCGACATCGCGCAGAAGTTCAATCTGGACTTCGCCGAATCGATCGCGGCGCAGGGTTTTGGCGACGCGTTTTTCCCGTTGCCGGAGCCGCTGATTCAGGGGCCCGCGACGCGCGTGATGAGTCTGCGCGATGGCGCGAAGAAGATGTCGAAATCGGATCCGTCCGATTATTCGCGCATCAATCTCTCGGACGACGCCGATGCGATCGCGCAGAAGGTGCGCAAGGCGAAAACCGACCCCGAGCCCCTGCCTTCGGAGGTGGAGGGTCTTGCGAAAAGGCCGGAGGCCGAAAATCTCGTCGGCATTTATGCGGCGCTGAACGGCGAGTCGCGGGCAGAGGTTTTGCAGACGTTCGGCGGCGGCAATTTCTCGGCCTTCAAGGCGGCGCTGGCCGATCTCGCCGTCGCGAAAATTGGCCCGATCGGCGCGGAGATGACGCGGCTGAAGAACGACGTCGCCTATATCGACGGCGTGCTCGCCGACGGGACTTTGCGCGCGAAGGCGATCGCGCGCGAGAACATGGCGGCGGTGAAGGATATTCTGGGCTTCGTGCGGTAATCTCCGCGCCGTCTGTGGCCAGACAAAAACCCGAGCCCTCATGGTGAGGAGCGCCCGAAAGGCGCGTCTCGAACCATGAGGTTGGCGCAATGGAGCCCGTGGCTTCTTCCGCTCATCCTTCGAGACGGGCGCTGCGCGCCTTCCTCAGGATCAGGGTCGTCGCTGTCGGAGCGGCCGGGCATGAATGGATGCGCGTGGCCAATAGGACCACGCAGGCCTCAGCCCTTCCGGCAGTAGAGTTCGTAGAGCGTCCCCAGCACGGCGACGACTTTGGGATCCGCGATGGCGTAATAGATGCGCTTGCCCTCGCGGCGCGTCGTCACCAGCCCCTCCGTCCGCAGCACGCCCAATTGCTGCGAGAGCGTCGGCTGGCGGATATCGAGCAGTGCCTCCAGTTCGCCGACAGATTTCTCGCCCGCGCTCATTTGACACAGCAGCAGAAGGCGGTCCTCGTTGGCGAGAACGCGCAGCACAGTCGTCGCCGTAGCCGCTGCGGCCCGCATGTCGGCGATGTCAAAGGATGGCGTCATCGCATCGATGGTTTTCATCATTATGCGACAATATATTATATTGATTCATATTATGTCTAGTCGTATGAAACGCGGCGATGGCGCGTTCGCCATCAAAGAGGAGGGTTCGCCATGGAAGCCAATGTTGGCACAATCGATCGGGCTGCGCGCATCGTGATTGGCCTCGCGCTGATCGCGGGCGCCTTGAGCGGGATGATCGGCGCATGGGGGTGGATCGGCGTCGTTCCCCTGGCGACGGGCGCATTTCGTTTCTGTCCCGCCTATCGCCTGTTCGGCCTCAACACCTGTTCCGCGCCGCGCCGCTAAATTTTCAGGAGCATTGCGATCATGAGTCCTTCCACCGCGGGATACCGCGAGCTGACCCACGGGGTTTCCAAAAACCTCGCGACTTTGCGCGCCGATCTTCCCGAGGTCATGAAAGGCTTTGGCGAACTGGCGCGCGCGGCGACGCAGGACGGCGCCCTCGACAAGAAGACCAAGGAGTTGATCGCGCTCGCTCTCGGCGTCGCGGCGCATTGCGACGCCTGCATCGGCTTTCACGCCCAGACTTTGGTGAAGCTTGGCGCGACCAAACCCGAGCTGGAGGAAATGCTGGGCGTAGCGGTTTACATGGGCGGCGGCCCGTCGCTGATGTACGCGGCCAATGCGCTCGCGGCCTTTGAGGAGTTCTCCGCCGTCTCCTGACGGGTTTGCTTCAGTGCCGATGCCGGTGATGCAAGTCGGGATAGTGCGGGTGCGTGTGGGTCAGCGGCTCGTGGCGATGCCAGTGCGAATGCGGCTCGCTGACCTGCCCTTCATGCCTGTGCTGATGATGATCGTCATGCACATGGACGTGCTCATGTTCGAGCGCTTCGTGGCGATGTTCGTGGACATGGCGCTCGGCGAGGTGAAGCCATAGGCCAACGCCCATCAAAACGCCCGCGGCGACGAGCTTTGCGGTCAGCGGATCGTGCAGGAACGTCACCGCGAGCACGGCCCCGATGAAAGGCGCGAGCGCGAAATAGGCGCCCGTCCGCGCCGCGCCGAGATGGCGCAGCGCGAGGATGAAGGCGACCAGACTGAGGCCGATGCCGATAAAGCCTACGAACACAGCGGCGGCGAGGGTTCCCGGCGCCGGGAACGCGGCGCCGCGCCAGACGGCGAGGCCCATATTCGCCGCGCCGGCGGCCAGACCCTTGATCATGGCGATCAGGACCGGATCGGCGGCTGAAAGCTTGCGCGTCAGATTATTGTCGATGGCCCAGCAGAGGCAGGCTCCCGCGATCAGGATCGCGCCGCCGTTCAGCGCGACGCCGGCTCCGTTCCACGACAGGAGCAGCGCGCCGGCGAGGATCGCAAAGGCCCCGATGAGAAGACGCCGGTCGACGTTTTCGCGAAAGACGATCCAGGCGATGCCCATGGTCGCAAGCGATTCGAGGTTGAGCAGCAACGCGCCGGAAGCCGCGTCGGTGCGGGCGAGGCCAAGCATCAGCAAAAGCGGACCGAGGACGCCGCCGAAGACGACGACCGCGCCGAGCCAGGGCCAATCGGCGCTCCGCAGCGGAGCTTCTTGCGCGGGAATGTCGAACGCCGCCCGCGCAAAGTGAACGATGGCGAGCCCTGCTCCGGCGCCGATGTACAGCACGCCCGCCAGCAATTGGGGGTCGAGCGCGGCGAGCAGCAGTTTGGATAGCGGCGCGAGCGCGCCGAACAGAACCGCCGAGGCGAGGGCGAGAGGAACGCCGGGCCAGAGCTGCGCGCCCATGTCTTGTCTCATGGCTGGAAAACCCGGGCCGGCTCGAAGGGCCTCAATGGACCCCCTTGGAATAGAGACTGAGCACTATAACGCCGGCTGCGATTAAACCCATCCCCGTCATTTCGCCGGCGCTGAGAGACTGCTTGTAGATGATCCAGCTAATCAGGGACACAAGAGCTATTCCGACGCCGGACCAGATCGCATAAGCGACGCCGACCGGAATCGCGCGCAGGGTGAGCGACAGAAAATAAAAGGCCAGCGCGTAGCCCACGATGACGGCAAGCGAAGGGACGAGCCGCGTAAAGCCCTCCGCCGACTTCAGCGCCGAGGTAGCGACGACTTCCGACACAATGGCGATCGCGAGTTGGAGCCAGGGCATGGGCGACAAGTTTCTTACCTTTCCGTCCGGCAGGTTTGTGGAGGCGATATCAGCGCCGGCAACGCAATGATGGGCCAAACCATCAAATAAACGTTTGGCGCCCACCACGCAGGTTCGAAGTCGCCGCGAATGCTCCAGAACGACAGGGCCATGAAGCCTGCGCAGAAGGTGAGCGCCGCCGAGAGCAGGGCGAGCGTTCCCCACGCGGGGCGCCCCGCCCGCGCGAGGCTCAGCGCCGCGAAGCCAAGCGCGCTCGCCAAAAGATCGAGCGGCGCGAAAGACCAGTTCCACGCCTGAAGGATCGGATTGTCGTAGTCCTTGAACAGCAATGTCCGGGGCAGCAAATGAAGGCTGACGGCCGCCCAATAAAGGAGGAAGCCAACGTCCGTCACCAGCAGATTCCAGCGAAGAAATGCGGGCGGCGTTTTCATGCGCGGCGCCTCACGCCTTCCCTTCGAGCGCCCCGGCTCCGCGATCAGGTCTTCGATCATGCCGAGCCCGATCTGCCAGAGGGCGGTGAGGGAGGAATCTTTGAAATTCTTCGAAATCGACGTAGTTATATTCAGCCAGTCGCTACGATGGCAAAGATTGTCTAGGGTTTCTGCTCAGGAATACGAGCTTTATCAAACTCGACCTTGGCGTCGTCGTTTTTGCCCTGCCTCGTCAAGATCAGGCCCAAGTTAAAGTGAGGACGCGGATCACGGGGATCAATTTCAATCGCTTTTCGGTACTCGGCCACCGCCTCGCTGATCCTTCCATCATCCGCGAGGGCGAGCCCCAAATCATTATGGGCGTTTTCGTCATAGGGATCTAACTCAGTGGCTTTTTGCCCTTCGACTATTGCTTCGGCGGCCTTTCCCTTGGCATCGAAGATGAAGCACAGGTTAACGTGGGCGCGTGCATCACGAGGATCAAGCTCGACCGACTTCCGCCATTCGGCGATTGCCTCGTCGGTCATTCCTTTATTTATATATGCAGAACCCAATCCATCGTGTGCGAGCGCCAAAAATGGATCGAGTTGTATCGCCCTTTTATATTCGGCGATTGCCTCGTCTGTTTTGCCTTGGTGGTTAAGGGCGCTACCCAGATTAGTGTGAGCGGGGGCGGAGCGAGGGTCGAGCTCGATAGCCTTCTTGTATTCGGCGACCGCCGTCTCGATCTGCTGCTGCTCAAGTAGGATGTTGCCGGCTAAAATGTGCGCCCAAGGCACAAGGGGATCACTCTCGGGTCGGTTCGAGACGATCTGTTTAGCGATCTCCAGACTTCTACCCGGAGCGCTCTTGGACAAAAAGACAGCCAGAACGTATGGATCGCTTTCTTCAAAAATTTTTTGGGCCGCGGCCATGAATACATCATCGGGCGTCTCGCGATCTTCGCCCGCAGCGCTGGCATCAATGTCATGCCCGTTCATGCGCAATCGCAGCCATAGCTTCTTGTCTACCCGCGTAATTTCGCCGGATACATTCCACCGCCCGTCATAATGAAAAAACCGCCGCATTTGGGCGGCGACCGCCTCCGTTGATAGAGACGTGCTTGGCACAACAATGCTCGGTAGATCGGCTTGTCCAGCGACATCCGGTCCCCGCTTTAGGGAATGAGCGCTGGCGACAATTTCGTTGAGCGCATCCTCCAGTCGCTCTGCGGCGACATCAGGGGTATAGCCCTCATCCGCCAGCTCCTTCGGCACGGAGATAGGTGAGATAGAAATGACTTTTTGAAATATGGATTGCCACAAAATGAAGCCAACAAAACCGACCGCCAAAATCGCTACACCATTTTTGGCAAGCGTAGCGAACCTATTCCAGTAAAATTCCCCGACCTCCCACGCCGTCCGTTTTTTGTCCGCGGGCTTGCGACGTGCTCTTGCGGCGGCCAGCCGAGCCACCTTACTGCGTGGTATGATGAGGCCTTTTGCTCTTCGCCATCGAAGCATGGTCTAGCTTACAAAGCTTTGCCGGTGCCTTCAATCGATTTTCATTGCGCTGCAGCCAACTCACGCCTTCCCCTCCAGTGCCTCCAGTTCCGCGATGAGCCCCTCGATCATCCCAAGCCCGATCTGCCAGAAGGCGGGGTCGCGCGCATCGAGGCCGAAGGGCGCGAGCAGTTCGCCATAGGGCTTGGCGCCGCCCGCCGACAACAGCGCGAAATAGCGCTCCGCAAAGCCTTCGCGCGCGTTCTGATAGACGCCATAGAGCGAATTCACGAGGCAATCGCCGAAGGCGTAGGCGTAGACATAGAAGGGCGAATGAATGAAGTGCGGGATATAGGCCCAGTAGGCCCTGTAGTCGTCGGTGAGTTCGATCGAGGGACCAAGGCTCTCGCTCTGTTCGCTCATCCAGAAATCGCAGATCTGCTCGGCGGTGAGTTCGCCGTTGCGGCGCTCGGTGTGGACGCGGCGCTCGAAGGAATAGAAGGCGATCTGTCGCACCACCGTATTCAGCATGTCCTCGACCTTCGAGGCGAGCATCGCGCGGCGCTCCGCCACCGTGTCGGCTCTTGCGAGCAGCGCGCGGAAGGTCAGCATCTCGCCAAAGACGGAAGCCGTTTCGGCGAGGGTCAGCGGCGTTGGTGCCATCAGCGCGCCATTGTGGGCGGCGAGCACCTGATGCACGCCATGGCCGAGTTCATGCGCGAGGGTCATCACGTCGCGCGGCTTGCCCTGATAGTTCAGGAGCACATAAGGATGCGCGGAGGGCACGGTCGGATGCGCGAAGGCGCCGGGGCTTTTACCGGGCCGCACCTGCGCGTCGATCCAGCGCTCGTCGAAGAAGCGGCTGGCGATGCCGGCCATTTTCGGCGAGAAATCGCCATAGGCGCCGAGGACCGCGCGGCGCGCATCCTCCCAGCTATAGGTTTTGGCCGGAACATCGGGCAGCGGCGCGTTGCGGTCCCAGAATTTCAGCGCGGGCTTGCCGAACCATTTGGCTTTCAGCCTGTAGTAGCGATGCGTCAGGCGCGGGTAGGCGGCGCGCACCGCGCCGGCCAGCGCATCGACCACTTCGCCCTCGACGCGGTTCGAGAGATGGCGCGAATCGGCGACATCCCTGAAGCCGCGCCAGCGATCGGAAATCTCCTTGTCCTTGGCCAGCGTGTTGGTGATCAGCGTGAACTGGCGCAAATTGTCCTTGAACACCGCGCCGAGCGCCTTCGCCGCTTTCTCCCGCGTCTCTTCTTTCTGGTCCTGCAGCAGGTTGAGCACGGGCTCGATGGCGAGCAGCTGCCCATCGACGTCGAAGCGCAGCGCGGTGATGGTCTCGTCGAACAGGCGGTTCCAGGCGCTGTAGGCGGTCGTCGATTTTTCGTGGAACAATTGCTCCAGCCGGTCGTCGAGCTGGTAGGGCTTGCCCTTGCGGATGTCCTCGATCCATGGCCGGTAATGCGCCAGCGGGCCGGCGGCCAGAGCCGCGGTGAGCGCGCCATCGTCGAGCCGGTTCAGCTCCAGTTCGAAAAATAGGAGATCGGAGGTGGCCGCTGTGATCTTCTCCTGCGTGTCGCCGTAGAACTTGCCGCGCGCGGGATCGGAGGTATCGCCGGCGTAGACGAGGCCGGCGTAGGATCCGATGCGCCCGAGCAGCTCGTCCAGCGCCTCATAGCGCGCGACGGCCTCCGCCAGCGCCGCGCCGGTCTTGTCCTCTGCGAGCGTCGCGATCTTGCCGCGATAGTCCTTGCCGAAAGCCGCGCTCTCGGCGCCGGCGCGGGCGAGATCGGCGGCGAAGGCGGGATCGTCCGGGGCGGCGTAGAGGTCGGCGAGATTCCATTCCGGCAGCGCGCCCAAATCCGCAGCCGGGGCCGCTTGGCGCGCTTCGGCGGCGGCTTTGAACATATCGGGCAAGCGCGCGCGGGTTCTGAGCATGGGAAATCCTGATCTTGGAGGAGCGTCGGGGTTCGCCCTGATGGCGCGTCAGCTGTCATATCGGAGCGCGTACGGATAGATCAACCTTGGCGGGGCGACTCGGGCGTCCCGCGCCGCGGCGCGCCAAGTTGGTTTTCCTTACGTTAACGCCTCATTTACCCTAATCGGCCAGCATGGCTGCGTCGGGGCGCTTCGCCTCGCCGATTGATTTGCAGGCCGGCTGGTCCTGGCGCTTGTCGCTCAAGCGCCGGGCCGGGGTCGCGCGAGGCCTCATGTCTCCAAACATTCTCATTGTCGATGATGATCCGGTGCAATGCCGGCTGCTCGAAGTGCTGGTTCACCGCTTCGGTTATGGCGTGGAGACGGCGGCGAGCGGCGCCGCCGCGCTGGAGCGGATCGCGGACCAGCTGGCGCCGCGCGTCGATCTCATGATCCTCGACCTCGTCATGCCGGGCCTCGACGGCATGGCCGTGCTAGGCCGCATGCGCGGCGCGCCCTTCGCCGTGCCGGTCATCGTAGAGACGACGCACGGATCGGTCGAGGCTGCGGTTGCGGCGCTGCGGGCCGGGGCGATCGATTTCGTCCTGAAGCCGGACGGCGGGGAGCGGCTGCAGGCTTCGATCAAGAACGCGCTGCGTCTCGCAGCGCTCGAGGCCGAAATCGGGCGCCTCGGGCGCCAGGCGCTGGGCGGACTGTCCTTCGCCGATATCGCCGGGCAATCCCCCGAGATGGAGCGCGCCGTGAGGCTCGGCGAACGCGCCGCGAAATCGACCGCGCCGGTCCTGCTGGATGGCGAGGCCGGCGTCGGCAAGGAAGCTTTCGCGCGCGCGATTCTTGCCGCCTCCGACCGGCGCGGACGGCCCTTCGTGACGCTCGCCTGCGGCGCTCTGCCGGCCGACGCCATCGAAGCGGCGTTGTTCGGACAGGACAAAGACGCTAGCGAGCGCAAGCTCGGCAAATTCGTCGAGGCGCATGGCGGCGCGCTGTTTCTCGACGACATCGGCGCCCTGCCGCTGCAAATGCAAGGCAAGCTGCTGCGCGCGCTGCAGCAGGGCGAGGTCGAGCCCGTGGGAGGCGGCCGTCCGGTCAGGGCCGACATCCGCCTGATTGCGGCGACGACGGACGATCTGCTCGAACGGGTCAGGGCCGGCCGTTTCCGCGAAGACCTCTATTACCGCCTCAACGTGCATCCGATCGCCATTCCGCCGCTGCGCCGCCGCCAGGGCGACATTCCCGGCCTCGCGCGCGGCTTCTGCGCCCGTTTTTCCGCGCAGGAAGGCAAGCGCCTGCGCGGCCTCAGCGCCGGCGCGCTGAGCCTGCTTTCCGCCTATGACTGGCCGGGCAATGTCCGCCAGCTGGAGAACGCCGTTTTCCGCGCCGTGGCGCTCGCGGAGGGCGACGAACTGACCGTCGCCGAATTCCCCCAGATCGCCGCGGTCGTTCCGGGCTTCGACGTGCGGGTTCCGGCCGCCGCGCCCCCGCGCGCCGCGCTTGCGCCCCGCGCGCCCGAACTTGTGACCGTCGAGATCGCCGACCCCAACGCCATGCCGCTGCTCGACGAGAACGGCGACATGCGCAAGCTCGACGAACTGGAGGCGGCGGCGATCCGCTTCGCGCTCGTCCATTATCGCGGCCGCATGTCGGCGATGGCGCGAAAACTCGGCATTGGCCGCTCGACCCTCTACCGCAAGATGAAGGAATATGGGCTTGCCGTGGAGGCGCAGGCGCCCGGCGACAATATCGCCGAGGCTGCCCCAGCGGAGGCGGAGCGCCGCGAAGGGGCCGCGGCGTGAGCAAGGCGCGTTTGGATGCGGCGGGCTTTGTCTCACTCCATTTTGTAGTGTCAGTTAGCGCCTGTCTCCCTATATGCGATGGCGACGATGTCTGATCGGGAATCGCCAAAGGGGCCAGTTGAGACGATGCGCCTGCCGGTCGGGGAAGCCTTTCTGAAGAACGCGTCCGCATTGGCGCTGGCCCTCGCCCTGTGGGGATCGCCCGCCCGCGCGCTGGAGGCTTATGACTCCGGCGCCGCGCCGTCCGGCTCGAATTTCGCGGCGCTGGCGCGGGTCGGGACGCTGCCGCCGATTCCCCCAGGCGGAGCGGCTGAGACCGGATCCGCGCCAGTCGCCGCCCCCGCCCCCGCCCCCGCCGACGCGCCGCCTCCGGCGGCGGCGGACCCCTCGGCGCAACCGCTGCCCGCGCTCAATGCGGCGGTGAAGGCGGTTCTCGACGCGCAGGCCGAACATGACAAGGCCCGTCCCGCCGGCGCCGAGCGCCGCCGCGAGAATGAAGCCATCGCAGCTTTTTACGCGGCGCGCGACTTTGCGCCGCTGTGGTCGCATGGCGGCGCGCCCGACCCCGAGGTCGCCTCGACGCTGCAGCGTCTTCAGCGCGCCGGCGAGGATGGGCTCGATCTGAAAGGGCCGCCTGTCCACTTTGCGGCGGACGGCTCTCCCGACGCGGTCGCCAGCGCCGATGTCGCGCTGAGCGAGGCGGTCGTCGCCTATGGCCGGGAGGCCGGCGGTTCGCGCGTCGATCCGCACGCCATTTCGCCCCTGATCGGCGCGCGGCCGACGCTCGCAGACCCCGCCGTCATCCTTGCGATCGTCTCCTCCGCCGGCGAGGGCGCCGGCGCGGCGCTGCAAAATTTCAACCCGCCGCAGAAGGGCTATCAGGCGCTGCGCGCAAAGCTCATCGAGGCGCGCAGCGAACGCGCGCCGGCGGCGAGCGGCCCCGCCATTCCCGCCGGACCGGCCTTGAAGGTCGGCATGCGCGATCCGCGCGTGCCGCTGATCCGGGCGCGCCTCAGCGTCGATGAACAGATCGATGCGCCCGAACGGGACCTCATCTATGACACAAGGGTCGCGAGCGCGGTGGCCGACTTCCAGAAGGCCAATGGCCTGCCCCCGTCAGGTCAGCTCACGGCGCGCACCATCGCCCTCATGTCGGGCGCCCCGCAAGGGGGACTCGAGGCCGAGATCATCGCCAACATGGAGCGCTGGCGGTGGATGCCGCGCGACATGGGCGACAGCCGCATCGAGGTCAATATTCCCGATTACGAAGTCGTCGTGATCGAGAACGGCGCGGTGACGCAGCGCAATCGCGTCGTTGTCGGCAAGGAGGCGACGCCGACGCCGATCTTTTCCAACACGATGCAGTTCCTGATCGTCAATCCCTCCTGGAACGTGCCGCAATCCATCATCAGGAAGGAATTGCTGCCGAAGGGCGGCGGCCATCTTGGCTACCTGCATCGTCTCGGCTACGAGACCGGTTACCGCGACGGCCAGTTGACGGTTCGTCAACCGCCCGGCGAGCGCAACGCGCTTGGGCGCATCAAATTCATGTTCCCGAACGACTATGCGGTCTATCTGCACGATACGCCCATGCGGGCGCTGTTCGAGCAGGACAAACGCGCCTTCAGCCACGGCTGCGTGCGCGTCGACGACCCGTTCCGCTTCGCCGAGACGGTGCTTGGAACAGGCTGGAGCGAGGCGCGCATCAAGAAGCTCATCGGCGGCAAGGAGCGCTACGTCAATCTGGCGCGGCCGTTGCCGATCCACATCGAATATTTCACCGCGGAGGTCGACGATCTCGGCCGCCTGCAGTTGCGCGAGGATATTTACGGCTATTCGCGCAAGGTGAGGGCGGCGCTGGGACTTGAGGGGTAGACGCGCCGCGGCTGGCTCAAGCTTGCAGCTTCAACTTGGTTGTAGGGCGTTTTGAAGCGCGGCAACCGGACGTTGTCGAATTGGCGCGTTGCTCTCGCCTGATGATTCATGTTGACGAGCGTCGTCCGATTGCAATTAAGTCATGCCATTAACGGGCTGCCGGTTTGACCGGCTAGCGGCCCCACGGGGCTCAATTTCAGAAGCGGGCTCGGCCGACTAACATTGGCTGGGTGCGCGCGCAACCGAGGTGACCATCATGAGCGTCAAGGCTCTTGAGGAACCTGGACAGGAAACGCCGCCGCTGCGCCGGGTCGGGATCTCTCTCGATAGGCCGGCGCAGGCGCGCTGTTTTGGCTCCGGCGCCCGCTTCGCCAGCGTCGCCGCGGCCAGTTGCTTCGCCCTTGCAATTGTCGTCAGTCCGGCGAGCGCAGGCTTCTTTGATTTTCTTTTTCCTTCCTACCAGCCCCCGGCGCCGGTCTACAGGCCGCCGCCACATTTTTTCCATCGTCGGGTGGCGCATGTCGAACATCATCCGAAAAAGGTGGCGGTGGCGCACCACCGGATCGTCGAGGCGAAGAGCCATCCCGTTGCGTCCGGGGCTGTCGATGTGATGGATGACGACAGTCTGCGGGACGGCGATGCGGTGATGACGTCGGACGGTCTGCGCATCTTCGTCGGCTCCGCTGGGGACCACCACAACCGGGGCGACTTCGTCAAGATATCCGAAACCGAGGGTCTTCCACGCAGCGAGCGCAGCGCCCTCCTCGCCCTCGACGTCAGTCATGAAGGCCAAGCGCAGCATCCGGCTGCCCTCGCCGGGCGCTCGGCCGCCGAGGCGGGGATTACCGCGGGCGTGCCGATGGTCGATCCGAGAGGCCGCAAGATCCGCTACGTCGGACCGTAGAGCGCGGCGATTCAAAATCGCGCGCGCCGGCCGGCGCCGTTCCAGCGGCGATGCGGCGTCAGTATTTGGCGACCGCTGCGGACGGCGCAAACAGGTCGAATTTGTAGTTGAGGCCGGCCCGAATGACGGCGACGGAGGTGTCGAAGCGGGCGCCGTAAATGAGGCCCGCGGCAAATCGCGTGCCGGCGCCGGTACCCGGCGGCGGAACCACGAAAGTCGCGTTGGCGTGGCCAAGATCCGCATAGAGCGCTTCGCCCTTGATCGTCCAGTTGGGGGTCAGGCCGTATTCGACGCCAGCGCCGACGACCCAGCCAAAGCGCGTCGAGCTGGCGTTGAAATCCGGCAATTCGAATGTGGGCGAGCCATTGGAAGAATTATTGTAGAGGGTGTTGTTGACGTTCGCGTAGGCGAGGCCCGCCGTGAAGTAGATCAATGTGCGATCAACCGCGAGACCGAGGCGGCCGCGCACCGTGCCGAGGTAATCCAGACGGTTCGATTCGTAAGGTTGGTAATTGTTGATGACGTTGGGATCGAGGTAGGTGGTCCTGTTGCTGAGCCAGTTTATGTCGGTCTCGAGACCGTAAACCAGGCTCCCCGCCTGGAGGTTGACGCCAAGCGTGCCGCCCCCGGCGAAGCCGCCGCTTTGCGTGTCCGCCAGCCCGGGGTAGCCGTCGAAGGCGCCATTGAGATCATTGAATGTGTGGAAGCCTTCCGCATATCCGGCCGTCACGCCGAGGTAGACGCCGGCCCAGGTGAAAGCCGGCGGCGGGATATAGACCGGAGGGGCGACGCGGGGCGGAAGGTCGGCCGCGAGGGCGCTCGTCGCGAGCGCCGCAATGCCCACTGCGGCAAGTAAAGATTTAGAAAGCATGTCCGTCCCCTATGATTGCCCGTATCATCGCGGGTTGCATGCATCGAGATGCCGATCTCTCACTTAATGAAGAATAACGGACGGATGTGCTGCTACGTATTTTTATCTGTTGTTGCGTAAATACATCAGCAATGTTGAGCTTAGCTGGTCAGCTTGGCGGAGAACCGCTGACCCCTCGTGTAGACAGCGTGAGCCGTCGTCGCAATACTGACGGTGCAGCTTGCACGCGAGGCCCGATTGCTCACCTTCGCTCGAACTGCTCGATCCGCTTGTCGGGGACGAACCACAAGGCCGCGATCAAGATATACATCGCGATCGAAAGCCAGGGCGTGACGAAAGCTAGCGGAATGGCGAGAAGATACAGCGTCAGCGACAGCTTGCCCTTGCGGTCGTCGCCGATCGCAGCGGCGAGAATGGAGTTAGTGCCATTGCAGGCGATGATCTCCGCCTGCAGCCAGGTATAGCCGATCCCCGCCATCACGAAGACCACGCCATAGGCCGCCGTCGGCAAAGCGGCGAACCCGCTCTCGTCCATCCATCGGATCACGAAGGGCGCCAGCGAGAGCCAGAACAGAAGGAACAGATTGGCCCACAAGGCGCGGCCATTGACGCGCTCGACCGCCTGCATCAGGTGGTGGTGGTTGTTCCAGTAGAGGCCGATGTTGATGTAGCTCAGGACATAGGCGAGAAACACCGGCAGGCTCGCCGCCAGCGCCGCGACATCATGGCCCGCCGGGACTTTCAGCTCCAGCACCATGATGGTGATGATGATGGCGACGACGCCGTCGGTGAAGGCCTCCATGCGGCCCTTCGGCATGCCCTTTCCCGGCTGTTGCGTTTCCGGCATCGGCCCATTTCCCTGCTGTCTATCGCTATTCGGGCGCGCTCGCCGCCCAGCTCGCGTAGGACACGTGCGGCGACTGCTCCACAAGGCCGGCCACGGCGTCAAGCTCGGCCGGATCGACGGCCGTGCTGATCAAGGTCGCGACGATCTCACTGACTTCCGGCGCGCGCTCGAAAACCTCGATCTCGCGGATCGGATAGTTCGCCTGTTCGAGCGCTTCGGTCAGGAAGTCCCGCACCTCGCCGACGTTTTCTGGATGCGTCGCGACATGCACTTCATAGGTCGCCTCCGACGTCCGCTCGTCGATCGGCGCACGGTTGATGGCGTTGACGAGCGGCCGCAAGGCCGTGTTGCCCGCGAGGATCGCGAGGGTCAGCACGCCCGCCTCCGCGGCGAGCCCGCCGCCGCAAAGCGCGCCGACGGCGGCCGAACACCACAGCGTCGCGGCGGTGTTCAATCCTGAAATCTGCGCACCCTCCTTCATGATGACGCCGGCGCCGAGAAAGCCGATGCCGGAGACGACATAGGCGGCGATCTGGGTCGCGCCCTGGGCCCCGTTGACGCGCATGCCGAGTGTGACGAAGGCGGCCGCTCCGACGGCGACCAGCACATTGGTGCGAAGCCCCGCGTTGCGCTGCCGGTACTGCCGCTCGGCGCCGATCAGCGTCGCCAGCACGAAGGCGATGGCGAGGCTGACGCAGAGGTCGAGCAGTCTGCTGGCCTCGAAATTCTGGATGAGGGACATGATTGAACCTTTGGCCGCTGCGCCGCGTCGAATGTGCGCACATGCGCCTCAGTGATATGAATCGCCAACCGGCGCAAGAGAGGCGCGATTTTTTGGGTTGACAGATCGCCCCGGCGAGATCATTTCCGCTATATCGACGGGGCGCGTCCCAGCCGATTCACAACCATCGAAAGAGACATGGGCAGTAAAGGCTTGGGCTATTCGGCCGCGGCGCTGCGCCGCGATCCGTCGCCCCACGACATCGCAACGTCCGCGGGCCGGAATCCCGCGTGAGCGCCGAAGCGGCCTAAGGGCCGCCGCCCCGCTCGCCGTCCGGTCCTGGATAAAACTTAAGGATCGGAGGCGAGCCATGAAAAAGCTCCCACACGCCATTTTGGTCATTGTTCCGCACGCATGGCGGCAACGTCCCGCGCGCCCATGCCGGACATCGACGGCGCACGCCGCGACGCCCCGCGCGCGCCGAGCCGCGATCCCTCGCCTCAAAGGAGTTTCGATATGAAAGACGGCCCCAGTAGGCCCGTCGAAGTCCTTTGCGAAGGCTGCGGCGGGCGCCCCGATCGGAACATCCAGTCCATTCAAGACGGCCGCAAGGCGCGTCGGAGCGTTTCGGCCGCATAAGCGGGCTGCCTCCGCGCCCGATCCGGCCAGGAGGCAGCCATGACCATCCACGTCTCAAACGACACCGTGCAATCCGCCGTCCTCGACGAGGCCCATGTCGGCCACATCCACGGCGCGTTCGGAACAATCCTCCATCACGACACCGGTCGGCGGCGCGGCTGGCGGCGCCAGCTGTCGACGCTGCTTGCAATCCTTGGTCCCGGCCTCATCGTCATGGTCGGCGACAATGACGCCGGCGCGTTCGGAACCTATACCCAGGCCGGCCAGAACTACGGCGTCTCGCTGCTCTGGACGCTGCTGCCGCTCATCCCGATCCTCTATGTCAATCAGGAGATGGTTCTGCGCCTCGGCGCGGTGACCGGGGTTGGTCACGCCCGCCTGATCTTCGAGCGGTTCGGCAAATTCTGGGGCGCCTTCAGCGTCATCGATCTCTTCATTCTGAACGCCTTGACGATCGTCACCGAATTCATCGGCGTCTCGCTGGGCCTTGGCTATCTCGGCCTGCCGAAGGAGCTCGGCGTCGTCCTGGCGGCCGTTGCGATCATCGGCGCGGCGAGCACCGGGGATTTCCGTCGGTTCGAGCGTTTCGCTGTGGCTCTTTGCGCTGGCAGCCTCGTGCTCGTGCCTATTTTCCTGATGGTGCATCCGCCATTTGGCGAAATCGCGCGCAATCTTTTCGTCCCGCAGTTTCCGGCGGGCGGAAAGCTCAGCGACGTCATGTTGCTGGTGATCGCGATCGTTGGAACCACAATCGCGCCGTGGCAGCTCTTCTTCCAGCAGAGCTATGTCATCGACAAGCGCATCACGCCCCGCTTCATGCGTTATGAGCGCGTCGATCTTTGGCTCGGGATCGTTCTGGTCATCATCGGCGCCATCGCGATGATGGCCTTCGCCGCCGCGGCGTTCGCCGGCCGGCCTGAATTCGGCGCCTTCACCGATGCGGCTGGAGTCGCCGCGGGACTCGAAGCGCATGCGGGCCGTCTGCCGGGCGTGCTCTTCGCGATTGGCCTGATCGACGCGAGCCTGATCGGCGCGGCGGCGGTAGGGCTTTCCACGGCCTATGCGATCGGCGACGTGCTCTCGATCCGGCATTCGCTGCATCGCAAGGTGAAGGACGCCAAGGGATTTTACGCCGTCTATTGCGGGCTGATGGCGGTCGCCGCCGCTCTGGTGCTGACTCCCAACGCGCCGCTCGGCCTCTTGACCAATGCGGTGCAGACGCTGGCCGGCGTGCTTCTCCCGAGCGCGACGGTGTTTTTGCTGCTGCTCTGCAACGACCGGCAGGTCGTCGGTCCCTGGGCCAATTCGCGGGCGGTGAACCTGTTCACCGGCGCGGTCATCGTGGTCTTGCTGCTGCTGTCGGTGATCCTGACCGCCTCGGTCCTGTTCCCCGACCAGACCAATGAGACGGCGATCCTGGCGATCCTCGGGGGCGGCGGCGTGCTCGCGCTGGTCGCGCTGGTCGCCTCGGGCGTGCTGAAGCGCCCGGTCGAGACCGAGGATCCAAAAGTCTGGAACCGCGAGATGTGGCGGATGCCGAAGCTCTCCGAGCTTCGCCCGGCGCAACTATCCCGCGCGAGCAAAATCTGGATGATCGCGCTGCGCTTCTATCTCGTCCTGGCGGGCGGCCTCGTTCTCGTCAGGATCGTTATGCTGGCGACGGCTGGCTGAGGAGCTGCGGCGGCTCCCTGGAGCCGCCGTAACGCCGGCGTTCGGCGCCGCGGTCCGCTTATTCCGCGCCTCGCGGAAAGATTTCGAGTCCGAAGCGCGGCGCAATCTCGACGATGCGCTGGAAATCGGCTGGCGTCGGCGGGATCGGGTCGGCTTTGGCGTCGGCAAGTTCCGCGCCAATGAGGCAAAAAAATTCGTCCATTCCCGCGGGCGTCGCGGTGCAGAGAAGCCGCCCCGGGGTCGCACCGACATTGGTGAAACGATGCGCGATCTCAGGCGGGGCCAGCAAGGATTCGCCTGACTTTCGCCTCAGCGTTTCGCCGCCGACGTAGAATTCGAATTCGCCATCGAGAACGAAAAAGAACTCCGTTTCGCGATGGTGGAGGTGCAGCGGCGGGCCGTTCCCGGCGGGGATGTGGAACTCGAATGCGGCGAAAGCGCCGCCCGTCTCCTTGCCCGTCGCCAGAAAAATATAGCGATCGCCGACGACGCTCATGACGAGTCCGCGTCTTGGCTCGGGGCTGTGTTGCTCCGACATCGCTGAGGCTTTCTGAGGTCGCGGTCCGCGCCGTAGCTCAGGCGGCTTTCTTTTTCGGCTGCACTTCGGCGGAATAATCGTCGATCAGAGCGCGGGAGATCGCCGACGGCGTGAAGCGGTAGGGGCCGATCTCGGCGACTGGCGTCACTTCGGCGCCGGTGCCGGTGAGGAAGCATTCCTCGAAGCCCTCAAGCTCCTCCGGCATGATGCGCCGCTCGATCACCTCGACGCCGCGCCGGCGCGCGAGGTCGATCACGGTGCGCCGCGTGATGCCGTCGAGGAAGCAGTCGGCGATCGGCGTGTGCAGCGCGCCGTCAGAGACGAAGAAGATATTCGCGCCCGTGCATTCGGCGACGCGGCCCTGCCAGTCGAGCATCATCGCGTCCGCGTAGCCGCGCCGCTCCGCCCGATGCTTGGAGATGGTGCAGATCATGTAGAGGCCGGCGGCCTTGGCGCGGCAGGGCGCGGTCGCCGGATCGGGGCGCCGGTACTCGGCGATGTCGAGCTTGATGCCCTTCATCTTGGTTTCGGTGTCGAACATGCTCGGCCAGTCCCAGGCGGCGACGGCGACGTTGATCGTCGAGTTCTGCGCCGCGACGGCCATCATCTCGCTGCCGCGCCAAGCGATCGGGCGGACGTAGCAATTCTCGAAATTATTCTTGGCCACCACCTGATGCTTGATCGCATCGAGTTCGGCGACCGAATAGGGAATCGTGAAGTCCAGCGTCTCGGCGGAGGCTTTGAAGCGTTCGGAATGCTCGCTCGACTTGAAGATGCGGCCGCCATAGGCGCGCTCGCCCTCGAAGACGGCGGAAGCGTAGTGCAGGCCATGCGAGAGAACATGAAGCTTGGCGTCCGCCCAGGCGACGAGGGCGCCGTTCATCCAGATAAAGCCGTCGCGCTGATCGAAAGGCAAAACCGACATTGACTGCAATTCCTCATGCACTGCGTTCGCGGTCAGGGCTGAAGCGCGTAACGGCCGCGCGAGCGCCCTCTCCAACGGGAGCTTCGTTCATCATGGCGGGCGATGTAAAGACCACTTTAAAAGAAAATGCAATTATTTGTAACTTATCGTGATGACGGGCTGCGCCGGTCGCCCGGCATGTCGGTGGCGCGCGCCGCCGGGTTCCGCGTCGCCCGCGCGTCCTGGCCGCTTGTTATTGACCGGGAATTATTTTGCTGAAATATTCGAAATAAAGGAAATAAAGGCATTGGCGTGGGTACGGCGCTCGAAAAAGAACCAATAATTCACGGCGACCATCCGCTTTCAGGCCTCACGCGGGCCGGCGGAGGAGCGCCTGACGACGAGCTGATCGAGCTGATGTTTTTCGCCTATCGCGATCTCGTCGGCGACGCGGATCACCTGCTGGAGGACTTCGGCCTCGGCCGCGCGCACCACCGCGTGCTGCATTTCGTGAACAGACGCGCCGGCCTCACAATCGCCGAATTGCTCGACATATTGAAGATCACGAAGCAAAGCCTCAATCGCGTGTTGAAGGATCTGCTCGATCGCAACTTTGTCGTCTCCTGCCCGGGCGAAAACGATCGTCGTCAGCGCCTGTTGTTTCCGACGCGGCGCGGCGAGGCGCTGGCCCTTGACGCCGCGCGGGCGCAATCGAGGCGATTCGCCCGCGTGTTCGCGCAATTGCCGCTTGGCGCGCGCGCGAAGGCGAGGGAATTCCTTCTCGCCATCATCGATGAGGGCGAGACGGAAAGAGCTGCGGCCCCTGTCGCTTCGGCTCGTCCCCGCGAGGTTCGCGAATAGCCGCGCGAGAGCTTGGGCCAAGACCTTGGGCGAAGAGCTTGGCGATTGGAAAATTCGAATCGATCACGGTCTTCGTTGCCTTGTTTTGCCGCGTGAATCCGAGGGAAGCCTTCGCTTTCCGGGATCATGCCGCGGGAGCCTGACGAGATGGATTCGAGAGATGGACCCGTGACCCTTGATTCCAACGCCGCCCCCATGGCCGGCGCGCCGGCCGACGACGCCGCGCATCTGCTGGTCGTCGACGACGACCGCCGCATCCGCGCGCTGCTGTCGCGCGTCCTCACAAATCAGGGCTATCGCGTCACCACGGCGGGGGACGCGTCCGAGGCCATGGCCTGCCTTAAAAGCCTGGCTTTCGACCTCATCGTCCTCGACGTCATGATGCCCGGCGAAAACGGCTTCGATTTCGCGAGCCGGTTGCGCCGCGATGCGAGCGATCTCGCCAGCGTGCCCATACTGATGCTGACCGCCCGCACGGAGGCGCAGGATCGCGTGACGGGTTTTGAGAGCGGCGTCGACGATTATCTCGGCAAGCCCTACGAGCCGCGCGAACTTGCCCTGCGCATCGCCTCGATCCTGCGCCGCGCGCAGCCGCGCGCCGCGCAGGGGCCGGTGACGCAGGTGCGCTTCGGCGATTTTTGCTTCGATCTCGATCGCGGCGAATTGCGCCAGCGCGACGAGGTCATCCGGCTCACCGACCGCGAGCGCGAAATGCTGCGACTGCTCGCCGAGCACGCCGGCGAGACGGTTCCGCGCGAGGCTCTGGCGGGATCCGGCGTCGCCGGCAACGAACGCACCGTCGATGTCCAGGTCAACCGTCTGCGCCGCAAGATCGAGCGCGACCCGGCGAATCCGCTGCATCTGCAGACGGCGCGCGGTGCCGGCTATCGCCTGCTGGTCGACCGCTGAGGCGCGTTTGCCGCGCCGATCAAGGCTCGACGCCTGTTTGAAGCGGCGATTTCAAGCGGAAAGACGGATGTGCTAGGAAGGCCCGTCAGCTTTCTGCGGGACCCGCGCGTTGAGCATTTCCCTTGCCGGTTCGATCGAGCGGCCCCGCGCGATTTTGCGCGGGTTCTGGCGGCGAATCATCCAGATCCTGCCGGAGGGCCTCTATGCCCGCTCGGCGCTGATCGTCATCGCGCCGATGATCATCCTGCAATGCGTGCTGACCTACGTCTTCATGGAGCGCCACTGGCAGCTCGTCACCAACCGGCTTTCGACGGCGCTGACGCAGGACATCGCGGCGATCATCGATCTTCATAAAACCTTCCCCGGAAGCGACGACGAGGTCACAAGGATCGCGCAGGACCGACTCAAGATCGACGCCGATTTTCTGCCGCTGGGCCCGTTGCCGCCCGCGCTGCCGAAGCCGTTCTTCCAGATCGTCGACGCGGCGCTCTCGAGCGAGATCCGGCGCCAGATCAGCCGGCCGTTCTGGCTGGATACCGTCGGGCGCTCGAACCTCATTGAAATCCGCATCCGGCTCGACGATTCGATCCTGCGCGTCACCGCCTACCGCAGCGCCGCCTACGCCTCGAACTCCTATATCTTCCTGCTCTGGATGGTCGGCACGTCCTTCGTCCTCATCGTCGTCGCCGTGATTTTCCTGCGCAGTCAGATCAAGCCGATTCTGTCGCTCGCCGGCGCCGCGGAGGAATTCGGCAAGGGCCGCGACCGCGACTTCAGGCCGCGCGGCGCGCGCGAGGTGCGCCGGGCCGGTCTCGCCTTCATCGAGATGAAGCGCCGCATCGAGCGCGCCATCGAGCAGCGCACCACGATGCTGAACGGCGTCAGCCATGACCTGCGCACGGTTTTGACCCGCTTCAAGCTGTCGCTAGCGCTTATGGGCGACAGCGAGGAGACGCAGGAGCTGCAAAAGGACGTCGCCGAAATGCAGCGCATGCTCGAGGCCTATCTCGCCTTCGCCCGCGGCGCCGCCGGCGAGAGCGCCGTGAAGATCGACATGATCGACTTTCTCGAGGAGCTGCGTTTCGACGCCGTTCGCGAGGGCTTCGACGTCAAGATCGCCTATAGCGGCGATCCCATCGTCACGCTGCGGCCGGACGCCTTCAAGCGCTGCCTTTCCAATCTGATCGGCAACGCGCAAATCCACGCCAAGAACGTCGCCGTCGAGGCGGTGCGGGACAAGCGCTTCCTGACGATCCACGTCGACGATGACGGGCCGGGCATTCCGGCGGCCTTGCGGGAAGACGTGTTCCGGCCGTTCTTCCGCATCGACGAGGCGCGCAACCAGGATCTCGGCGGCACGGGGCTCGGCCTTGCGATCGCCCTCGACATCGCAAGATCGCATGGCGGCAACATCACGCTGAGCGACAGTTTTATGGGGGGCTTGAGGGCGACCGTGCGGGTGCCGGTGTAGGCAACCGTGTCTTAACGTCGGCGAGCGCTGACGCGGAGCGGGTCGAACGGCGCGCTTGACGGGCGGTTTGGCGCTGTATATAATCATCTGGTTATATAACAGATTGGTTTGTTATGACGGACCGCCTCAGCGCCACGCTTTCTGCGCTCGCCGACCCGACCCGGCGGGCGATCCTCGCAAGGCTCGCGCAGGGCGAGGCCTCGGTTGGCGAACTCGCGGCCCCGTTCTCCACTAGCCAGCCAGCGATTTCAAAGCATCTCAAGGTGCTCGAGCGCGCCGGCCTCATCAGCCGCGGGCGCGCGGCGCAATGGCGACCTTGCCGGCTCGAGGCCGCGCCAATGCGGGAGATAGCCGGCTGGCTGGAAACATACCGCCAGTATTGGGAAGGCAGCTTCGACCGGCTCGACGCCTATCTCAACGACTTGCAGAAAGGGGATCCCGATGCGCCTCGCGGCTGAGACGCGGAGTCCGGCCATCGCTGTCTCGCGCCGCTTCGCGGCGCCGCCAGAACGCGTGTTCGACGCTTGGTTCGATCCCGACGCCGTCGGCGCCTGGCTCTTCGCAACGCCGGATGGGGTCTCGAAGCATGTCGAGATCGATGGCCGCAATGGCGGCGGTTTCGCCATCCACGAGCAGCGCGGCGAGACGCTGGCGACGCATTTCGGCGTTTATCGTGAAATCGTCCGTCCGAGCCGCATCGTCTTCAGCTTCGGAGCCGATCGGCAGGGAAGTTCAACCGCCGTCGCTGTCGACATCCGGCCGGACGGAGGCGGCGGCAGCCTGTTGACGCTGAGGCATGAGCTTGATCCGGAATGGGCGGCGCTAGACGCCAGCGTCAGGGCCGGATGGGCGGGAATTCTGGAAGGGCTGGCGCGGGCGACCGGCGAGCCGGGAAACGGCCATACGCTGATCCTGCATCGCACCTTCGACGCGCCGCGCATCCTCGTCTGGAAAGCCTGGACCGAGGCCGAGCACCTGATGCGCTGGATCTGCCCCGCCGGGATTCGCGTGCTCTTCGCCGAGGCCGATCTCAAGATCGGCGGCAAGTGGCGCTCCGGCATGCGCTCGCCGGACGGCGACGAATACATCCATGCTGGCGACTATCTGGAGATCGACCCCCCATCGCGCCTCGTCTTCACCCACAAATGGGAGAGAAACGACCTCGAGCCGCGCATGACGAGCGAGATCACGGTCACGCTGAACGAGCGCGATGGCAAGACCGACATGATCTTCGTCCAGTCCGGCCTCGGCAGTCGCGAATCCGCGGCTTCGCACAAGCACGGCTGGACCGGCGCGTTCGACAATCTGGCGCGGCTCGCAAGCGCTCTCGCCAATCCTTGAGAGGTTATCATGGCGGTATCGTCCCAAAACGCGACCCCGGCCGATGTGCTGGATCCGTTCGTTATCTCGCGAAGCTTCGATGCGTCGCCCGCGCTCCTCTGGAAGGCCCTGACGGAGCCGGAGCGCATGGCGAAATGGTGGGGGCCGAAGGGCTTGCCCGTCGTCGCCGCGAAGATGGATTTCCGCCCTGGCGGCAGATATCTCTACGGATTGAGGACCCCCGACGGCGGCGCGATGTGGGGGCGGTTCATCTATCAGGAGATCAAGGAGACGACGCGGATCACGCTCGTCAGTTCGTTCTCCGACGAGGACGGCGGGCTTGCGCGCCACCCGATGAGTCCGACCTGGCCGCTCGAAATGCTCTCCGACTTCGCGCTGGAGCCCGAGGGACAGCGCACGAAGCTGACCATCAGCTGGCGGCCGATCAACGCGAGCAACGAGGAGCGCGCGACCTTCACGGCTGCGATGGACGGCATGAAACAAGGCTGCGGCGGCACGCTCGATCAGCTCGCCGAATATCTCGCCGGCCTCTGAACACAGCCGCTGCCGGCTGATTCACCCAGTCCGATTCAACACCAAATCGGGAGGATTATCATGGCGATTCAACCTTATCTGTTTTTCGAAGGCCGCGCCGACGAAGCCGTCGCTTTCTATCAGAAAGTCTTCGGCGCCGAGGTGCAAATGCTGATGCGCTACAAGGACAGCCCCGATCCATGTCCCGAGGGGATGATCCCTCCCGGCTCGGAGGGCAAAGTCATGCATATGAGCCTGAAAATCGGCGACGGCGTCGTCATGGGGTCGGACGGCCGATGCTCGGGCAAGCCCGACTTTCAGGGCTTCGCGCTGTCCTATGCCGCGAAGGACGCAGCGGAAGCGGACCGCGTGTTCGCCGCCCTCGCCGACGGCGGCGTTGTGCAGATGCCGCTCGGCAAGACGTTCTTTTCGCCGCGCTTCGGCATGGCGGCGGACCGCTTCGGCGTCTCGTGGATGGTGATCGTCCCGGGTTGAACGCCGACGCGGCGTCGGCGTTCAAGATACATCCGTCGACTCCGGGTCGGCGGACGACAATAAGCGCCTCGAACAGGCCGCGCGACAACAGCGCGTCGCAATCCAGCGGGTAAATAGCGTTCCGGCGGCCGCGGCGCCGCCGGGTCCTGCATTGGTTTTTGGGAGAAATCCGCCATGAAGACGTTTAATCGTGTAATCCGCGCAGCCGCTATCCTTGGAGCCTTGTTCGTCGCGGGCTTCGTCGATGATGCGCCGCCGCAGACCTGGCTCGCGAAAGGAATCTCCATCTCGCAGGCGGGTGCGGTCGTCGGCCATCCGAGAACGCCGCGCAGCGCCGCCGGCCGGGCGAGGCGCCACGGCTACTGATCCGGGCGGCGGCTCCGGCCGCCCGTTCCTCTACGGAAAAAGGCTGGGCGCCCCTGACGAGGCGCGACGAATGTGATCGATTCCTAGGGCGGGGTGCGGGCCGGTTCCCACTTTTCCTCATCCCGCTCTAAGGCGCGGCGTCCAGAATAGCCGCGATCCGGGCGTCGCGGGCCGGACCTTCGGGCGGCATCGCGATGAGCCCATCAATGACGAGTGTGGCGAGGCCATGCACGATGGACCACAGCGCCACGGCGGCCGGCGGCGGCTCTTCGCATTCCCCTGCCTGAACCTCAGCTTTGACGCCGGTCGCGGCGACGCAGCGCTCGAAGGCTTCCGCGCCGGCTGCGACGAGACCCGGAAAGCGCGCTCGGGGCGAGAGATTGACGCCGAACATCAGCCTGTAGAGCGCCGGATTCTCCAGCGCGAACAAGACATAGGCCACCCCTGCGGCGTCGCGCTCTGTCCCGCGACAGGCCGCGGCGTCGATAAACCGGGTCATTTCCCGAAAGCCCTGCTCCGCGACGGCGGCGAGAAGCTCGTCCTTGTCCCTGAAATGCCGGTAGGGCGCCATATGCGAGACGCCCGCGTAACGCGCCGTCGCGCGCAGCGTCGCGGCCTCAAGCCCGTCGCGTTCGAGCAGATCCCGCGCGGCGATGATCAGCCGGGTCTTGAGGCTCCGCCCATCGTCCGGCGGCTTTGGCGCGAGGGGCGGTTTCGCGGGCATGGCTCGGCCTCATTCATTAATGTTGACGCTGTAAACGTAGCAATGTATACAGCGTAAACAGAAATGAGGCGTTTGAGGAGTCTCTCCCTTGCTGTCGTACACAAGCTTCAAGATCATTCACATGCTGGGGATCGTGCTGTTTCTCGGCAATATAATCGTCACCGGCGTGTGGAAGGCCTTCGCCGACAGAACCCGGAATGCAGAAGTGATCGCCTTCGCGCAGCGGCTGGTGACATTGACGGACTGGGCGTTCACGTTCGGCGGCGCGGTCCTGATTCTCGTCGGCGGCTACGGCATGGCGAGTGCGGCCGGGTATGATCTGAGATCGACGTCCTGGCTCGTCTGGGCGCAGGCCGCGTTCCTTGCGTCGGGCCTGATCTGGGTCGCGATCCTCATTCCCGTTCAGATCCGGCAGGCCCGGCTCGCAGAGGGCTTCGAGAATGGCGGCGCGATCCCGCCGCTCTACTGGCGGCTCAACCGGCGCTGGTATTTCTGGGGCGTCCTCGCCACCCTCATCCCGCTCACCAATCTTTATGTGATGGTGGCGAAGCCATAACGGGAAAGTTCAGCCCGGCCGCCGCGCGGGCTTCCCGTCCTTGTCCGCGAAGGGAAAAATCCCGCACATGAAACTGCGCGCCATGTGTTGCGCCCGCGTGATCGCCGCCTCGGCGTAGGCTGGCGGCAGGAATTTATTGGCGCTCGCCTCGAAGAGTTCGAGCCAGCGCGGAAAATGCTCCGGCTTAAGCGGAAGCTGCAGGTGGACCGGGAACGGGAATCCCTTGTAGCGCTCGGTTTTCAGAAGGGCATGCGACCAGAAATTGGCGACGATGCGCAGATGCACGTCCCAATCGGCGACGGCGGCGTTGAACACGGGGCCGAGCATGGGATCCTTGCGGGCCTTGCCGTAGAAATCTTCGACGCAGGCGGCGATGGCCTTTTCGATTTCGGCGTGGTCCGCGTCGGAGCTTGCGGTTCGGGCGGCGTCCATGACACGTCCTCGGGGAATGGCGCTATATCATCGCGGGTACAGAATTTCTCCTAATCCGGATCGCGCCCTTTGTCTTTGATCGTATTGACGCATGGCGCGCCTGTCTCCTCAGCTCAAATCCCTGAGGTGCCGGAACACGATGATGCGCGACACGAGTCCGGTGACGATTGCGATCCCCGCGGTGATCAGCAGGATCGCGACATAGACGTTGCGGCCGAGCGAAAAGCCGCCGAACAGCGCCTCGACCTGATCGCCGCCCGGCGTCGCGCGCGTCCAGGCGGCGAGCGTCGAGGCGGCGTAGAAGGCGAGGATCGCCGCGCCGCCGCCGATCGCGCCGCCGCGCAGCCCAAGCTGGAAGAAATGGCGCTGGAACTGGCGCGAGATGTAATCATCCGCCGCGCCGACGAAATGCAGCACCTCGATGATCTCGCGGTTGCCCGCCATCGCGCCGCGCGTCGCGAAGGTGACGGCGAGGGTCATGGCGACGAGGACCAGAACGAAAATGACGCCGGCGACGACGACGACCGTCTTCGCCATCAAGGCGAGGCGTTCGAGCCAGCGCTGATGGTCGTCAAGGCTCGCGCCCGGAACGGCTTCGCTGATGGCGCGGCCGAGCGCCGCCGTGTCGAGGCTGGCGCCCGGTTCGAGGCGGATCACGACGAGGCGCGGCACCGGCAATTCGGAAAGATCGAGATTGCTCCCGAGCCACGGTTGCAGCAGCGCCTCCGACTCGGCCTTGGTGTAGGGCCGCGCCAGCGCGACGCCCGGCGCCTTGCGGGCGATGTCGGCGGCCTTTTCGGCGTCGGCGCCGATGTCGCGGCCGTTGGCGGGGCGAATCTGGACGGTCATTTCGCGCGCGACCTCGCTCTGCCAGGCGCTCGAGGCGTCGGCGATGAGGATGGCGGCGCCGGCGGTCAGCGCGGCGAGAAAAGTCATGATGGCGACGACGGTGACAAGCGCGCGGCCCGCGATCGAGGCCGCCGGCACCAGCGCCTTCTCGCGCCGGAACTCGCGCCGCAGGCGCCTTTCGTTGAGCGCCTGCGCCGCGGCCTGAAAGAGGTTCCCGGCCACTGATCCTATGCTCATCGCGGGCCTTTTTTTCACGCGGCCGGAGGGGTTATCAAGTCTAGTCGAAAATATGCAGGCGGCCATCGCCAAGGACGAGACGGCGGGCGCCCTCGAACTGGTCCATCAGCGCCAGATCATGGGTCGCGATCACGACCGACGTGCCGGATTTATGCAACTCCGTGAACAGGCGCAGCAGCCGTCGCGCGAGATTCGGGTCGACATTGCCAGTCGGCTCGTCGGCGAGCAGCAATTGCGGGCGCACGATGAGGGCGCGGGCGATCACGGCGCGCTGCTTTTCGCCGCCGGAGAGGACGGGGGGAAGCACGTTCATGCGCTCGCCGAGTCCGACCCAGTGCAAAAGCTCGGTGACTTCGCCGCGATAAGTCGCCTCGTCCATGCCGCGCACCCGCATCGGCAGCGCGACATTCTCGTAAGTCGTCAGATGATCGAGCAGGCGGAAATCCTGGAAGACGACGCCGATGCGGCGGCGCAGATCCGTGATGGCGGACTTGTCGAGGCTTAAGGCGTCGCGGCCGAACAGGCGGATCATGCCGCGCGTCGGCTGCAGCGACAGGAGAATGAGGCGCAAAAGCGTGGTCTTGCCGGCGCCGGAGGGGCCGGTGAGGAACTGGAAGGACTGCGGCTCGATCGAAAAGCTGATGTCCTTGAGGATTTCGGCGCCCATGCCATAGCGCAGGCCGACATTTTCAAAAACGACCAAGCGGGTAGCCCTCTGACGGAACAAGCTGCACCGGCCGCATCGCCGGAGCTAGATCGCCACATCTTCCAGCGGGCGGCGCCGCGCGTCGCCAGGCGCCCGCCGTCAAATGGTCTAGCGAAGATTCGCGCGCGGCGCCATGCGTCGTTCGAAATCCGAGGCTCCCGGCGCCCTCATGTCCCCAGAAGATCGATCAGCGCTGGGATCAGCGGCGCGTCGGCGGCCGGCATCGGAAAAGACCGCAAATCTTTCGGGAATGCCCATTTCAGCGCCTGATGCTCCTTTGCTGCGACAAACCCGGCCCAGCGCCGGCAGACATAGAGCGGCATGATGAGATGAAAATCGGGATAGGCGTAGCTGGCGAAGGTCAGCGGCGCGAGGCAGGCTTCCTTCACCTCAATGCCAAGCTCCTCGCGCAGCTCCCGGATCAGGGCTTCTTCGGGCCGCTCATCGGCGTCGATCTTGCCGCCCGGAAACTCCCAGAGCCCCGCGAGCGTCTTGCCTTCCGGCCGCTGCGCGATCAGCACGCGCCGGTCCGCGTCGATCAGGGCGCAGGCGACGACGAGAAGCAGTTTCACGCGGCAAGCCTCACGAATTCGTCCCTCGAATTCGCCTCTCGAGCATCACGAGCGATAATCGCCGTTGATCTCGACATATTCCTTGGTGAGGTCGCAGGTCCAGACGGTGGCCTGGCCGCGTCCGAGGCCGATCTCGATATAGATGTCTATTTTCGGCTTCTTCATAAGCGCGGAGACCTCGGCTTCGTCGTAGCGCGGATCGCGCTGGCCCTTGGTCGCGACGCGAATATCGCCGAACCAGATCGCCAGAAGGTCGCGATCGGCTTTTTCGCCGGCCTTGCCGACGGCGGCGACGATGCGGCCCCAATTGGCGTCCTCGCCCGCGATCGCGGTCTTGACCAGCGGCGAATTGGCGACCGACAGGGCGATCCGCTTGGCGGCGGCGTTCGAGGCTGCGCCGACAACCGTGATCTCGACGAATTTGCGCGCGCCTTCGCCGTCTTTCACGACCTGATGCGCGAGATCGAGCAGCAGCGCGTCGAGCGCCATCTTGAACGGCGCGAGGCGGCGGTCGCCCGCGGCGGTTATTTCCGGCGCGCCGCGACTTCTGGCGGCGCCGGTGGCGAACAGCAGCAGCGTGTCGGAGGTCGAGGTGTCGCTATCGACGGTGATGGCGTTGAAGGATCCCTGCACGGCTTTGGACAGCATCGCCTGCAGGGCCGGCGCGGCGATCGGCGCATCGGTGAAGACGAAGGCGAGCATCGTCGCCATGTCGGGCGCGATCATGCCGGCGCCCTTCGCCATGCCGGACAGGGCCACCGGGACGCCGTCGATTTCGACGCCGACGGTCGCGACCTTCGGATAGGTGTCCGTCGTCATGATCGCCGTGGCGGCCTCGAACATGTCGCCGGGCTTCGCCTTCGCCGCCAGCTTTTCCAGCACGCCATCGAATTTCGAGGCGTCGAGCGGTTCGCCGATCACGCCCGTCGAGGCGAGGAAGATCTCGGTCTGCGGCGCCCCCGTGGCTTTCGCCGCGATCGCCGCCGTGAGCTTGGCCGCCTGCGCGCCGGCCTTGCCGGTGAAGGCGTTGGCGTTGCCGGAATTGACGACGAGCGCGCGCGCCTTGCCCGCCGGCAGCCGCGCCCGGCACCAGTCGACTGGCGCGGAGGGACATCTGGATTTCGTGAAGACGCCGGCGACCTGCGTCCCCTTGTCGAACAGAGCGATCATCACATCGGTGCGGCCCTTGTAGCGGATGCCCGCCTCCCCCGCGGCGAAGCGGACCCCTTCGATTTCAGGCAGTTCGGGATAGGATTTGGGCGCGAGCGGCGACGGGGCGGCGGCCATGGGTGCGGTCCTTCGATGCAATCCTTCAAGGGGGGAAGCCCGGCGGGCGTCGGCGATGTCGGCGACGCCAGTCGAGGGCCCGAACCGGCGCAGCGTCCCGCGCGAGACCGGCTCAGCCCGGACCCGGCGCGGCGAACTCGAGGTTCGCGCGCCGGATTTCGGGCCGCTCGTTACTTCTTCTCGGGCGCGGCGGCCGGCGCCGGAGCGTCGGGCGCCGGGGCGTCGGGCGGAGCGTTGGGATCGACCTCGGGCTCGGCGCGGTCGATCTTGGCGGTCTTGCGCAGTTCCGTCACCAGCTCGCTCTGGGCCTTCTGCACGACATAGCGGCTGACCTGATCTTTCACCTCGTCGAAGGGCGGGAAGGTTTTCTCGCGCTTGCCCTCGACCTCGATGACATGCCAGCCGAACGGGCTCTTCACCGGCTCGGAGATTGTGCCCGGCTCCAGCTTGAAGGCCGCCTCGGCGAATTCCGGCACCATCTTGTCCTTGGTGAACCAGCCAAGATCGCCGCCGTCAGAGCCCGTATCCTTTGAAACCTCTTTCGCGACCTTGGCGAAATCTTCGCCGCCCTTGAGCCGCTTGATCACCGCCTGCGCGTCGGCGTCGGTGGCGACCAGAATATGGCGCGCGTGAATCTCGGTTTCGGGCTTTTGCGCCTTGGCGGCCTCGTCATAGGTCTTTTTCAGGGCCTCGTCGGTCAGGGCCGCCTTGGCGATCTGGCCAAGCTTCGTCTCCATCAAAAGTTTTTCGTGATAATAGGCGAGCTTGTCGGCGAAATCGGGGGTCTTGTCGAGGTTTTCGGCCTGCGCCTTCTGTGCGACAAGGACGCCGTCGATGAGGAAATCGAGGATATAGGATTCGCGCGCCTTGCCCTTAATCTGGGCCGGAAGGCTCGGCCCCAGATCCTCGGTCGCGATCTTCAGATCTTCCTCCGTGATCGGCTGTCCGTTGACCGTGGCCAGCACTTTGGCGGATGCTGGAGCCGCCGCTGGATCTGCAAGCAGGAGGGACGGGGCGCCGATCGCCAGGGCGAATGCGAGGCCGGCGGCCATGGCGCGCGAGGATGTCTTATTCAACATGCAATTCAGCTCCGGGCTTTTTAAGATGGAAACGAAGGGATCGCCGTGGCGCCGCGCCAGGCCTTCGGCTTTAGGCCTGATGATTGCGCGCGGGGAAACATGCACGGACAGCCGGGTTTGACAAGGTCCGGGCGCAATCTTATCTCTCCAGGGCTGAAGGGGCGAGGTTTTTGGGGGCGCGGCGAGAGGCTTTGCGGCAGGCGCGCGGGCGGCTGCGGCCGCGAGGGCGTTCGCGAAACGTGAAGTTTTACAGCGCTTATCGCCAACGGATCGCGGCGCGGACACGCGCCGCGCAGAGTATTTCCGAAAGATAAGCTGGGTCATTTTAGAGATTAAAAAGTGAGCGGCGCCTACGCAGGGAGCAGGCGCCAGCGGGAGCGGGGCCGCGCAAAAGCGGGCAAGTTTGGTTGAAGCGGGACGAAGGCGTCAAAGCGCGATCGGATCCGGTCGATGATGCTGTTTGGCGGCAGGAAAGGGTTTTTTGAATATGCTGGGCTCCTTCGCGAAGAAGATTTTCGGATCGTCGAATGATCGGCGGCTGAAGAGCTATCGGCCCAAAGTCGCGGCGATCAACGCGCTCGAGCCTGAATGGCGCAAGCTGACCGATGCGGAGCTCGCAGCCAAGACGGAGGCCTTTCGCGCGGAGCTTGCGGCCGGCAAGACGCTCGACGACATCCTTGCGCCGGCCTTCGCCACGGTCCGCGAGGCCTCCCGGCGGGTGCTCGGACAGCGTCATTTCGACGTCCAGCTCGTCGGCGGCATGGTGCTGCATGAGGGCGCCATCGCGGAGATGCGCACCGGCGAAGGCAAGACGCTGGTCGCCACCCTCGCCACTTATCTCAACGCGCTCGCCGGCGAGGGCGTCCACGTCGTCACCGTCAACGATTACCTCGCCCGCCGCGACGCGGAATGGATGGGCGCGATTTATCATTTTCTCGGCATGTCCACAGGCGTCATCGTGCATGGCGTCGAGGACGACGAGCGCCGCCGCGCCTACGCCGCCGACATCACCTACGGCACCAACAACGAATACGGCTTCGACTATCTGCGCGACAATATGAAATACGAGCTCGCGCATATGGTGCAACGCGGCCATTCCTTTGCGATCGTCGATGAAGTCGATTCGATCCTGATCGACGAGGCGCGCACGCCGCTCATCATCTCGGGACCCTCGGACGACAAGTCGGAACTCTACAATTCGATCGACAAAGTGCTGCCGCGCCTCGACCGTGAGGATTACGACGTCGATGAGAAGCAGCGTTCGACCAATCTCACCGAACGCGGCAACGAACACATGGAGGAGCTGCTGCGCGAGGCGGGGATCCTGACGGAGGGTTCGCTCTATGAGGCCGTCAACGTCACCATCGTCCATCACGTCAATCAGGCCTTGCGCGCGCATAAATTATTTCAGCGCGACAAGGATTATATCGTGCGCAACGGCGAAGTGGTGATCATCGACGAATACACTGGGCGCATGATGCCGGGCCGGCGCTATTCGGAAGGGCTGCATCAGGCCCTTGAAGCGAAAGAGCATGTGCAGGTCCAGCCCGAAAACGTGACGCTCGCTTCGATCACCTTCCAGAATTATTTCAGGCTCTACGCCAAACTCGCCGGCATGACCGGAACGGCGACCACCGAGGCCGACGAGTTCGCCGAGATCTACAGGCTCGACGTCGTTGAAATTCCGACCAACGTGCCGGTCGAGCGCTTCGACGAAGACGATGAAGTCTATCGCTCGGCCGAAGAGAAGCTGCGCGCCGTCACCCGCGAGATCGAGGCGGCGAACGCCAAACTGCAGCCGATGCTGGTCGGCACGACCTCGATCGAAAAATCCGAGCAGCTCGCCGAGGCGATGAAGGCGCAGGGCTACAAGCAGATCGACTTCACCGAGCCGCGCGCGCTCGAAAAGCTCTACGCGGCGGCGCGATCCGCCAAGCCATCGAAACTGTTCGCGGTGCTGAACGCGCGCTTCCACGAGCAGGAAGCCTATATCGTCGCGGAAGCCGGCGTGCCCGGCGCGATCACCATCGCCACCAACATGGCCGGCCGCGGCACCGACATCAAACTCGGCGGCAATGTGGAGATGCGCGTCGCGCAGGAATGCGCCGATGTGCCGGAAGGCCCGGAACGCGAAGCCAAGGAAGCCGAAATCCGCGCCGAGGTGGAGGATTTCAAGGCCAAGGCGATCGCCGCCGGCGGCCTCTACATCATCGGGACGGAGCGGCACGAGAGCCGGCGCATCGACAATCAGCTGCGCGGGCGCGCCGGCCGTCAGGGCGATCCGGGACGTTCGAAATTCTTCCTGTCGCTGAAAGACGATCTGATGCGCATCTTCGGGTCGGACCGCATGGAGAACATGCTGGTCAAGCTCGGCCTCAAGGAGGACGAGGCGATCGTCCACCCGTGGATCAACAAGGCGCTGGAGAAGGCGCAGCAGAAAGTCGAGGCGCGCAACTTCGACATGCGCAAGAACATCCTGAAATACGACAACGTCATGAACGACCAGCGCAAGGTCGTGTTCGAGCAGCGCCGCGAGATGATGGCGAAGGATTCGCTCGAAGAAATGATCGACGACATGCGCGAGGGCGTGGTCGACGATCTCATCGCCAAACATGTGCCGCCCGACGCCTATCCCGAGGCCTGGGATGTCGAAGGGCTCGCCCACTCGGTCGAAGCCGCGTTCAATATCGCCTTGCCGCTGGCCGACTGGGCCAAGGAAGAGGGCATCACCGAGGAGGACATGCGCGAGCGCTTGAAGAAGGGCGCCGACGAGGCCTACGCCGCGCGGGTCGAAAAGAACGGCCCGGAAGTCACGCGCTATATCGAGAAGCAGGTCGTCCTGCAGGCGCTTGACCATCTCTGGCGCGAGCATCTCCTGACCCTCGACCATCTGCGTCAGGTGGTCGGCTGGCGCGGCATGGCGCAGCGCGATCCGCTAAACGAATACAAGTCGGAAGCCTTCCAGCTTTTCGACGAGCTGATTGCGCAGCTGCGGGAGGCGACGACGACGCAGCTCTCCCGCGTCGAGGTCGCCTTCGAGCGGCCGCCGGCGCCCGAAAGCGCGCCGGGAGCTTTTCTGCAGACCGGCGCGGGGGCGTCCTTCGAGGGTCCCGTCTCCGCCGCGCCGACGCTCGCCTTCCATCCCGCCGCGCCTGCGTTCGGCGCCGAGGAAGCCGGATCGACCGCGACGCTGGTGCGCCCGGCGCAGGACGGGGAGGCCGCTTACGGCAAGGTCGGCCGCAACCAGCCGTGCCCCTGCGGCTCGGGCAAGAAATACAAGCACTGCCACGGCGCGCTGGCCTAAGGCGCGCGCCTGATCCTGGAAGCCGCGGCGGCGGCGTCCTACCCCGCCCCGCCGCCCCAAATTAACAATCGTTAACGAACGCGTGCATCCGCGCACAGCCTGCCGCCTCAGGCGGACCTAACCTCCAGACGTCGCCGCACGGAACCCGCGCGGCGAATGCAAGGAGAGAGGGTCATGAGCACTGTTCGCAGGACAATCGCCGCCGGCCTCGCCATCGCCACGCTGAGTCTTGGCCTCGCCGCATCCGCCACGCCCGCCGCCGCCTGGGGCTATCATCCCTGGGGCTGGGGTGGAGGCTGGGGCCCCGGTTTGGGCTGGGGCGTCGGCGCCGCCGCCGCCGGAGTTGCGCTCGGCGCAGCCGCCGCGACCGCGACCCCCTATTACGCGCCGGCCTGCGGTTTCGCCCGCCAGCCCGTCGTCGACGGCTATGGCAACGTCGTCGCCTATCGCCGCATCCGGGTCTGCAACTAAAGACCAGCTTTTCGCCCTTGTTGCGAGGTCCGCCGCCTCGCGCGACGCTCACCCGGAGCCTTTGGATCCCGTCCAGAGGCCTTCGGCGGTCTTGTGATCTAGGAAACGTCGGCTTGCGGGCGCCGGTCAGCCATTGCCCGGGTCTCGACGGGCGCCGCCGCGGGGTGTCGCTCCTCGTGGTGCAGAACTTCCTTCAGCTTGTTGCGCTCGAACAGAACGACGATGACGAGCGAGAACAGCAGCGGAATGATGAGATAGAACAGCCGGAACACGAGAAGCGCGGTCAGCACCTCGGCCTGCGGCGTCGCCGGCATGGCCTTGATGAACAGAAGTTCGAAGACGCCAAGGCCGCCCGGCGCGTTGGAGGCGAGCGCCGCCGAAAACGAAGCGATGAACACCGCGAGGACGACGAAGAAGCCGGGATTGCCCACCGTGGGCAAGGCGAAATAAATGATGCCGGCCGCGCCGATGAGTTCGAGCGGCGCCGCGAGAAGCTGCCGGATGGCGATGCCGGGTTTGGGATATTCCAGCCGGAAGCCGCGAATGATCACCGGTTTGAAGCCGAATATCGAGCCGATCATATAGATCGCGACGAGGACCAGCAAAACGACGCCAACGGTGAACGCCGTCGCCGGGGTGGTGAGGGCGTCGGGCAGGACGCCGCGGAATCGCGCCAGCTGATGCGGCTCGAACACGAGGACGAGGCCGCCCATCAGCATCGTGCCGAGCCCGAAGGTCAGCGAGCAGATCGCGACCAGCACCGCGACCTGCGCCGCGGTCAGGCCCTTCGAGTGATAGGCGCGATAGCGGACCATCCCGCCGGAGAAGACGCTCGCCCCGATGTTATGCGCGAGAGCGTAGGTCGTGAACGAGCAGAGCGAGATGAAAAACCACGAGATATGCGTGACGCCGAGATGGCGCAGCGCAATCCTGTCGTACCAGGCGAGCGCCGCATAGGCGAGCAGCGTCGAGGCGACGGCGAGCGCATAACGCGACGGCGGGATCGCCTTGAGCGCGCGCCAGACTTCCGGCCCGATCTGCTGGCCGCGAAATTCCCGGTAGAGCAGCCATACCGAGGCGACGACCGCGAGGAAGCCAATCGCGGGCCAGACGAAATCCAGAACTCGTTTCATGACGCTCCCGACAGGAAAGCCGCGCGGCGACTTTTCTCTTACCGCATGTCGGCGCGAAAGGCGCAAAATTTTCGGTAAAGAAGTAAGGAGCCGGCGCCGCGACGATGCGGCGCACGCGCGGGCGCGCGGTCGAGCTGGGGCTGCTCGGTCAGGCCGATGCGCGCGACGTTATCGGGTCAGACCTGGGCGGCGCGCAGACGCAGGCCCGGTTTCGCCTGGCCGGCGAGGGCGAGTTCGCCGGCGCCCTCGGCCGCCGGGTCGCGGGCGTCGAAACCTTGCGCCTTGCTGAGATCGTCGAGGGCGTCCTCTAGCCGGCCGCGGGCGTCTTCGAGCTGGGTCATCAACTCCGCCGCGGAGCGGTTGAGATTGTCGCGGCGGGTGCGGGCAGCGCGCGCGTAGGTCGGATAGGCGAAATGGGCGGTGTCGAAAATGCCGGAGCGCTGCTCCTCGATCGCGACCTCCTGCTCAAGCTCGCGCGCGATCTTGGAGAATTCGGCGACCATCGATTCAATCTGCGCGACCCTGCGGCGCTTTTCCTCGACCTGAAACCGCTTGAGGCGAATGAGTGTTTCCTGCAGCTTCATATTGTTGAACTCCCAAGGGGCGGCGATGAGCGGCGCCCGGCGGGGCCGCACTGCGGCCGCGCGCTTGGCGGCTTGCGCCCGCGAACAACCGCCCGAAGTCTCGTCTAGAATCTCGTCCGACCTGGAAAGTTTGCAGCAGTAAAGTTGCCCATTCGTTACCTCGTTCGCGCAAACGCCCATCCGCGCGCCGATTCGGCCCGCTTTTTGGTCATCGACCCCGGCTTTTGCCGCGATGCGCCGCCAATGATCCGGCCAGGGGACAGAAAACATTGCGGGGGGAAAGGCGGAATTCTTCGTCGCGCAAGCTTGCGCGGGCAGACTCCGTTCGATGACAGTGTCGCCACCCTTATCGCCCGCGGGCGAAAATTGATTCGGGCGGCGCTGGATTTGGATGTCGGCGGGCTGCGGGAATGCTTTTGTTAACCAATGGCCGTTAAGGTTACGAAACTCGGAATGAGGGGTTAACGGCTGGGCCGACGACGCGCCCGGCGGGGAGACTCAAGAACGATTTCGCGCGCCGGCGGGCGACCCGGCGGGGCAATGTGGGGACCCAACATGCGCGTTTTATTGATTGAAGACGACAGCGCGACAGCGCAAAGCATCGAGCTGATGCTGAAATCCGAGAATTTTAACGTCTATACGACGGATCTCGGCGAGGAGGCGATCGACCTCGGCAAGCTCTATGATTACGACATCATCCTGCTCGATCTGAACCTGCCCGACATGTCCGGCTACGAGGTGCTGCGCACGCTGCGGGTCGCCAAGGTCAAGACGCCGATCCTCATTCTCTCCGGCTTCGCCGCGATCGAGGACAAGGTCAAGGGGCTCGGCTTCGGCGCCGACGATTATCTGACCAAGCCCTTCCACAAGGACGAACTCGTCGCCCGCATCCACGCCATCGTGCGGCGCTCGAAGGGCCACGCCCAGTCGGTCATCGCGACGGGCGACCTCATCGTCAATCTCGACCAGAAGACCGTCGAGGTCACCGGCGCGCGGGTCCACCTCACCGGTAAAGAATACCAGATGCTCGAGCTGCTCTCGCTGCGCAAGGGCACGACGCTGACCAAAGAGATGTTCCTCAATCATCTCTATGGCGGCATGGACGAGCCGGAACTGAAAATCATCGACGTGTTCATCTGCAAGCTGCGCAAGAAACTCGCCAACGCCAGCCACGGCCGCAATTACATCGAGACGGTGTGGGGCCGCGGCTATGTGCTGCGCGAACCGCTGGATGATGAGGAACGGATTACGGCGTAAGGGGCCGCGTCGCGCGCGCGGATCGAGTCGCGGCGCGCGGCGACCGTTGGGCGGTGATTGTAAATTAAGCGATCATGAACTGAGTAGCGCGCGTCGCCAGATTCTACGGCGTCGAGCCAGACAAGTCCCGAGCGTCGCGCAAACTCGGTATGCCGCCGACGCTGGGGCGCGTCGCCGTCAGGCGACGGCGGAGGCTGTCTCGGTTCGCGCCAGCGCCAGCGCCGGCAGCGCTTCGATCGTCACGACATCGGCCTCAGTGCTTACATGCAGGGTCATGTTCGCCGCCCTGGCGACGAGGCCCGCGTAGAAGGGCTGGATGGCGTGGGCGTCGACCGCATTATGCTCCGGGACGCCGGCGAGCAGGGCCGGCGTGTGACCGGCGAGCTTCGCGTTCGGCCCTTTCGCGGCGACGCTGATTCGAAGGCCGTCGCCCGATGCGCCGCCCGCCTCCCGCACCGTCACCGTGATGACGCCGCCGCGCGGAATGGCGCCCGCGGCGATCAGGCAGAGATTGAGGATCAGCTTGACCTTGTTCTTGGGCGCCAGCACGCGGGGCGCATTCCATTCGATCTGCGTCTTCTGATCGGCGAACAGGCCGCGGACGACCTTTTCGGCCTCGCCCGTGTCGATCGAGGCGCCGGCGGAGCCCGCGGCGCCGAAGGCGAGACGGCAGAATTGCAGCCGCGCCGAGGCCGTCTCGGCGCTCTTGCGAATGAGATCGAGCGCGATGGCGCGCATCTCCGGGTCTCTCTCGTCCTCCAGAACCTCAAGGCCGTTGACGATGGCGCCGACCGGGCTGATCACGTCATGGCAGACGCGCGAGCAAAGCAGCGCGGCGAGATCGAGAGAATCGAGTTCGAGAACCGTCATGGGCATCCACTCGCGGCCATTGGTGAAGTCAACGAACGGGTCAACGCCGTAGCGCCGCGCGGGCGCTGAGTCGGACCTCATTTTGCAGAAAACAGATTAACAAAATGAGCGAAAAGAACCAGCGAATCGATGCGTCAATGCGCGCCAAATAGCAGTGCGGCCCGAAGCTTCGCGCTCCGGGCCGCTCTGTCTTCTTCCGATAAGGGTCCGGTTTAGCCGAACTGGTTCATCGTGTTGTGGGCGCCGCCGGCCTTCAGGGCCGCTTCGCCGGCGAAATATTCCTTGTGATCGTCGCCAAGGTCCGAGCCCGCCATGTTCTGGTGCTTGACGCAGGCGACGCCGCCGCGAATTTCTTCGCGCTGGACGTTGCGGACATAGCCGAGCATGCCCTGCGCGCCGAAATACTCCTTCGAGAGGCTGTCGGTCGACAGCGCCGCCGTGTGATAGGTCGGCAACGTGATGAGATGGTGGAAGATGCCAGCCCGTTTCGACCCGTCCGCCTGGAAGGTGCGAATGCGCTCGTCGGCCTCGGCGGCGAGAGGGGTGCCGTCATAGTCGATGCTCATCAGGGCCGCGCGATCATAGTCGGCGACATCCTTGCCGGCGACTTCCCAGGCGTCATAGACCTGCTGACGGAAATTCAGCGTCCAGTTGAAGGACGGCGAATTATTGTACACCAGCTTGGCGTTCGGGACGACGGCGCGGATGCGATCGACCATGCTGGCGATCTGCTCCACGTGGGGCTTTTCGGTTTCGATCCACAGCAGGTCGGCGCCGTTCTGCAGCGAGGTGATGCAGTCGAGCACGCAACGATCCGCGCCGGTGCCGGAACGGAACTGATAGAGGTTGCTGGCGAGGCGCTTCGGCCGCAGCAGCTTGCCGTTGCGGTTGATGATGACGTCGCCGTTGCGGGCCTCGCCGGGCGCGACTTCCTCGCAGTCGAGGAAGGAATTGTACTGGTCGCCAAGATCGCCCGGCGCGTGGCTGACGGCGATCTGCTGGGTGAGGCCGGCTCCAAGCGAATCCGTGCGGGTGACGATGATCCCCTCTTCGACGCCAAGCTCAAGGAAGGCGTAGCGACAGGCGCGCACCTTGGCGAGGAAGACCTCGTGCGGCACGGTGACCTTGCCGTCCTGGTGGCCGCACTGCTTTTCGTCGGACACCTGGTTTTCGATCTGAAGTGCGCAGGCGCCCGCCTCGATCATCTTCTTGGCGAGCAGATAGGTCGCTTCCGCATTGCCGAAGCCCGCATCGATGTCGGCGATGATCGGCACGACGTGGGTCTGGTAGTTCTCCACGGCCGCCAGCAGCGTCTGTTCCTTGGCTGTGTCGCCGGCCCGACGCGCGGCGTCGATCCCGCGGAAGATGCCGCCGAGCTCGCGGGCGTCCGCCTGGCGCAGGAAGGTGTAAATCTCCTCGATCAGCGCCGGCACCGACGTCTTCTCGTGCATCGACTGGTCCGGCAGCGGGCCGAAATCGGAACGGAGCGCCGCGACCATCCAGCCGGACAGGTAGAGATAGCGCCGGTCGGTCGTGCCGAAATGCTTCTTGATGGAGATCAGCGTCTGCTGGCCGATGAACCCGTGCCAGCAGCCCAGCGACTGGGTGTAATTGGCGGAGTCGGCGTCATAGGCGGCCATGTCCTTGCGCATGATGGCGGCCGTGTATCTGGCGATATCGAGACCCGTCTGGAAGCGGTTCTGCAGGCGCATCCGGGCCACCGACTCAGGGTTGATGCCGTTCCAGGCGCCGTTCTGGCGCGCGACGAGCTGGCTCACCTCGGCGATATGGCTTTGGTATTCGTTGGGCTGGGGGAACTGGCTTTGATAATTCATCGGATGCGCCTCATATGGCTTTCAAAACTGACCGCTTTGCTCATTTCGTTCTCCACAATTTCTTGAATTCCCATTATGTGACTTCAACAAATTTTCAGGGAGAATGTTGCCGGCATATAGGCGGCAAATCCTGTTTTCAGGCAAGACATTAGGCGCATAATGAGGTAAGAGAGTAAATTAAATTCGATGTAAATATGTCTGTAAGTAAAGAGTTTACAATGGCAACGGATTTAGCGCCACGAAAAATTTTTGCCGGCCCCCGCCTCAAGCGCCTGCGCCGCGAGCGCAGGCTGACCCAGGCGCGCATGGCCGACGAACTCGATGTCTCGCCGAGCTATCTGAACCTGATGGAGAGCAACCAGCGCCCGATCACCGTGCAGGTGCTGATCCGGCTCACCGACGTCTATGGCATCGATCCGCGCGATTTCATGGAGATCGAGGGCGAGCAGTCGGTCGGCGACATGGAGCAGATCCTCGCCGACCCGCTGTTTCGCGACGCCGCCGTCCCCCGCGCGGAAGTGCGCGACGCCGCCGAGCATTCGCCCGCCCTGCTCGCCGCCATGCTGCGCCTCTATCGCGCCTATTCGACCGCCCGCGAGGCGAGCGAGGCCGGCGTCTTTTCCGGCGGCGACCGCGACCGCGCCGAACCCCTGCTCGGCGAAAGCCCGATCGAGAAGGTGCGCGGCATCCTGCAGGAGGCGCGCAATCATTTCGCCGGCCTCGACGAGGCGGCGGAGACGTTTTCCGCGACGCTGCCAAACGATGCGCAGGGCCTGTTCTCTCCGCTCGTCGAATATCTGCGCGCGCGCCATGGCATCCGCGTCCGGGCGCTGCCCCTCGAAGTGATGGGCGATCGCCTGCGCTGGTACGACCATCACCGCAAGCAATTGATGATCTCCGAGGTGATGGATCAGCCCGGGCGCACCTTTCAGGCCGCCTATCAACTGGCCTTGACCGAGTTCAACGCGCTTCTGAACGAGACCGTTTCGCGCCTTGAGGGATCCGACGAAGTCGCCCGCAAACTGCTGCGCGTGACGCTCGCCAATTATTTCGCCGGCGCCTTGATGATGCCCTATGGCCGCTTCCAGGAGGCGGCCGAACTCGTCGGCTATGACGTTGAGCTCCTGGCGGCGCGCTTTGGCGCCAGCTTCGAACAGGTGGCGCATCGCTTGACCACGCTGTCGCGGCAGAACGCGCGCGGCGTGCCGTTTTTTCTGCTGCGCGTCGATATCGCCGGCAATGTGTCGAAGCGGTTTTCGTCGAGCCGCTTTCCCTTCGCCAATTCCGGCGGCACCTGCCCGGTTTGGAACATCCATGCGACCTTCTCGAATCCGGGGCGCATTCTGACGCAGGTGATCGAGCTGACCGACGCGACGCAATGGTTCTCGATCGCGCGCACGGTGCGCCGGTCGATCACGCCCTGGGGCGCGATCGAGCCGCGCTTCGCCATCGGACTTGGCTGCGAAATCAAATATGCGCGCCGGCTCGTCTACGCCAAGGGGCTCGATTTCGACAATCTGGAGGCGACGCCGATCGGCATCAACTGCCGTCTCTGCGACCGGCCGGCCTGCCCGCAGCGCGCCGCGCCGCCGGCCCTGCGCGCGCTGCTCGTCGACGAATCGACGCGCAACGTCTCGCCCTTCCCGTTCAAGGATGTCTGAGGCGGCCCCCGCTTACGGTCCGATCGCGGCGCGCGCGCCCGAGCCGGCAAGTTCGATCGCCTGATATTCGCATTCGCCCCGGGCCTTCTGAAAGGCGGCGACCGCAATCAGCCAGACGCCGACGATCCGCTGCGGGGGCGCGCCGCCGATCGCCTTCGCATAGTCCGCCAGCACGAGCTGCTCCTCGTCCAGCCAGCGGCCGAGGTCGGCTTCGCCGGAGCGCGCGACCTGATGCGTTTCATGCTTGTTCCACCAGGGCAACGGGCATTGAAAGACGGTCCCGACCGGCAGGGCCGCGCTCCAGATGTAGGTGAGATCGAGGCCATTATCGAATTCGACGGCGATCGAGAGATAATCATGCGTCGGCGCGCTGTCCTCGGCGACTTTTGAAGGCAGCGCGATCACGCGCCAGCGCCAGGACAGGCGCGTCGTGGGGTCGAGTGGAATGTCGACCGGATATTTGATGATGCCCGCATTGCCGCCGCAGCGGCAGACGATGGTCGGAGCGTCCGTCGCAACGAAGGGCTCGCGGAAGATTTCCGTGGCGCCGGTGCGCCAGAGCCCGGCCCAGCCGCGCGGCGGCCGGACGGGTTCGAGAAAGCGCGCGCGCGCGCTGGCCGCAAGCCCGCTCTTGTCTTTTGCGGCGAAGAGCGCAAGCGCGTCGGCCGCCGGCTCCTTCCAGACGAGGATCGCGACGGCGAGCGCGCCGACGCCGGCGTTGCGCGGCCAGTCCGGCGCGAGGCCGCCCGTCTCGTCGAGCCATGCGCCGGGATAATGCGCGACGAAAAAGAGCCGCCCCGACTCCTTCGCTGTGAATGTCTCCGCCGCCGCCGGAAAATTGGCGATGGCGCCATGCGCGCCGATCCGGCGCCACAAAAACAGATCGGCGGGAAAGCTCGCCTCCGGCGCGCCCGCAACGCCGAGCGCGCCGGCTGAAAGCAGCGTCACGGTCTCTCCTGCGCGAACGTCAAGCCCCGAATCAACCCAGTCCGGGCTGTCGCAAGGAACCTCCACAATGGCGTGGCGAAGCAGCGCTTCGCCCGACTTCGCGATCGCCGCCTTCCAGGCCGACGTGATCCCATCCTTGTCTTGACCGGGCATTTTTCCCTCCCTCACGCCGATGCGGCCGCGGCCGGGGCTGGTCCCCTCGCCGCAGACGTCGCGTAACTGGTTGTTTAAAAGTAAGATTTTCTTCAGGGCCGGTTCTCGCAGCCGCCAAAAGACGATAGCGAGGCGCGGGCATGGCCGCTTGCCATGTTGCGCCACGCGCCTCACTTTTCTCCGGAGCGGAATGAGGAAAAGTGTCAGCACTTTTCCGCCCGCATCCCGCTCAGGCTCTTGGATCGAGAGGGCGGAAACATGCGCAGCTATGGGCTGACCAGGGCGCGGTCGATGGGGCCGGTCGCCGACATCGTGGAGCGATCCGGCGGCTCGGTCGCCCGCGCGTTCCGGCGCGCCGAGCTGCCTTTGCGGCTGATCGACGAGCCGGACCGTCTCATCCTTCTCAGGGATCAGCTCAATCTGGTCGAATGCGCGGCGCGCGAGATCGGCGACGAGGCGCTGGCCGCGCGGTTGTCGACCGAGGCGGGATTCGCCAGTCTTGGACCCTACGGCAGGCAAATGGAGACCATGCCGCGTCTCGACAAGGCGATCGCCTGCGCCGGCGCGACCATAGGCTCTCTGTTGCAATCATCGACACGCCTCAACCTCACGGTTTCGGGAGGCCTCGCAAAATGGACGTATGGCCTCACCGACCGGGTCGAGGTCGGCCGGCAAAAGAATGAGATGCTGGCCTTCGGCTATATGCTCGATCTGATCCGCCGCTTCGCCGGGGCCGGCTGGACGCCCGCGCGGGTCGAATTGCCGGGGCCGCCGCTCGCCGCGCGGACGGCCGTCGAAGCCGTGTTCCGCTGCGACCTTTCGAGAGGCGAGGCTGCGACGATCGCCTTTCCGGCCGAGCTCCTCGAGGCGACGAACCCGCGGGCGCCGGGGCCGGGGCCGAGCGATCCGGACGAACTTCCGGACCCGGAAGACATCGTCGCCTGCGTCGCGCATCTCATCGATCTCGGCCTTCTCGATG
>Ga0181521_10000130_pt1 | contig 82871 bp, 78 predicted proteins | sample PEATcosm2014_Bin_32_FD_119764 | JGI IMG/M metagenome (GOLD analysis project Ga0181521, IMG submission 119764) | Peatland microbial communities from MTU Mesocosm Facility, Houghton, MI, USA - PEATcosm2014_Bin02_60_metaG | ecosystem: Environmental > Terrestrial > Soil > Wetlands > Peat | place... | reverse complement strand
CAGGAGAAGCTCACCCGCTGTCGACGGACCTTGGAGCAGATCAAGCCCGGCTGCACCAGCCCCAAGTCCAGAAAGCGGAAAAAATGAACTGTCTAGTTATTTCGCAGACACTACACTAGGTGTTGGGGCGCCCCGCCGCCCAATCCTCACCGGAACAGCATCTCCACTCCACGTTGCAAAGCCGCCGCGCCCGCCGCCCCCGCCGCCGCGGGCCACAGCGCAATCGAAAAACCGCAGCGCTTCCATTCTTCGTGCACGGCGTGAAAGCCCAGATAGAAAAGCCATCCGGCGGTGAGGCCGAGCGGGTAAATGGTCCATTCCTCGCCCAGGCGCGGCGCCATGGCCAGCGCCAGCACCCCTCCCAGGAAAGTGGCGCCTTCGGCCGCCACGCACCAGGCCAGCGCGCCCGCGCGGCGCTTCACGGCGGCGCGCAGAATTCCGCCCAGCGCGATGCCTTCGGGCAGCTTATGGAGGGCTACCGCCAGCGGGACGGCGATGCGCAGCGAGAGCGGGAAACTGCCGCCGGAAACCGTGACCACTCCCCATCCATCCAGGAAGCTGTGCAGCGCGGCGGCGGAAATCAGCGGCGCGGCGAATCCGTGCAGCTCCATCGTGCAGGCGGCGTGGTCGTGATCGTGCGCGCAACTGGGGCATACCGAGTAGCCGTAGCGGTTGAGCAGAATCAGCAGCCCGTAGCCCGCGGCGAAAAGCGGGAGGGCCCGCAGCCAGCCGGATTGAGCGGCCAGATCGGGCAGCAGATCGAACAGGGCGACGCCGATCAGCACGCCCGAGCTGAACGGAATCACCACGCGGGCGCGGCGGCGCATGCCGGTGAGCCAAATGCCCAGGACGGCGCCCGAGATGCCGACGGCGGTAGCCAAAGCGGCGACGAACAGCGCGGAAGAGAACGGCAAGTTCTAAGGGTAGCTCGAAAAGCCGCCCGGCATGCGGCGGCGCGGCATGCTGTACGACATTTCACAAATTTGGGGATGCCGCTCATTTGACAAGGTTTCGGTGAATTCCCTATGATGAAATTTCACGTGTATTCCGTTTCCAGGCGCGCATCCCGCGCGCCCGAGTCTGCTGTGATCTGGGACAAAAAAACATGATTAAAGTCGAGGGTTTGACCAAACGCTACGCCCGTACTGTGGCTGTAGACAATATTTCCTTCGAAGTGGAAAAGGGGCAAATCGTGGGCTTCCTGGGGCCAAACGGCGCCGGCAAGACCACCACGATGCGCATCCTCACCTGCTTCCTCCCGCCCACCTCGGGGACGGCGAATGTAGCCGGGTTCGACGTGCTGGAGAATCCGATGGAGGTAAAAAAGAGGATCGGCTACCTGCCGGAAACGCCTCCGCTGTATCCCGATATGGAAGTCACCGAATACCTGGATTTCACCGGCAAGCTGAAGGGCATTGCCTCGGCCGACATCAAACGCAAGGTGGACGACGTGGTGGGGCGGTGCGCCCTGGGCGAGGTGCGGACCAAGCTGATCGGCAAGCTTTCCAAAGGCTACCGGCAGCGCGTGGGCCTGGCGCAGGCCATCATCCACAACCCCGACGTTCTGATTCTGGACGAACCCACCAGCGGCCTCGACCCCAAGCAGATTATCGAAATCCGCGACCTGCTGCGCTCGCTGGCGGGCGACCACACCATCATTCTGAGCACCCACATTCTTTCCGAAGTGGAGCATTCCTGCGAGCGCGTCATCATCATCAGCGAGGGCAAGCTGGTGGCTATCGATTCGGTGGCCAATCTGACCAACCGGCTGCGCGGCTCCGAAGCCGTAGCCATCGAAGTGCAGGCCGCCGACGGCAAGCCCAATCCGAGCGAAGTGCAGCAGCGCCTCGAGCAGGTTGCGGGCGTCAGCCGGGTGCTGATGCGCGATTCCAAAGACGGGCGGCTGGTTTTCGAAGTCGAGAGTTTGCAGGGACGGCACATCCGGCCGGACGTGGCGCGCATGGTGGTCAATTCGGGCTGGAGCCTGAATGAGATGCGCAGCGTGGGGCTGAGCCTGGAAGACATCTTCCTGCAACTCACGGCGGCGGAACAGAAGGTGGACGAGACTGCCCAGGAAGGAACCAAATGAGAAACGTGCTGCTCATCGCCCGAAAAGAATTCAAGGGCTATTTCACTTCGCCGATTGCGTACCTGCTGATGGCGTTTTTCGGCTTGATCTTCGGGTTCGGATTTTACACCGCGACCCGCGACATGGTGCGCTTCGCTTTAATGAGCCAGATGCAAGGCCAGCAGCAGCCCATGAATCTGAACCAGCAGATCATCGGGCCGCTGTTGGGCTTCGCCAGCACCATCTCGCTGTTTGTGATTCCCATGATCACCATGCGGCTGATCGCCGAGGAAAAGAAAACCGGCACCATCGAGCTGCTGCTCACCTCGCCCATCAACGATATCGGGATCATCCTGGGCAAGTGGCTGGCGGGGATGGCGCTGTACCTGTGCATTCTGGGAATGAGCGCCATCAATATCGTTCTGCTGTTCGCCTGGGGTAAGCCCGACCTGCAGCCGGTGCTGGTAGCTTACCTGGGGCTGATTCTGCAAGGCGGATGTCTGCTGGCCATCGGAGAATTCATCTCGACCCTGACCAAGAACCAGATCATCGCCGGCGGCGTAACGTTTTTCGTGTGCCTGCTGTTGTGGCTGCTGAGCTGGTTCACGGCATCGGAGCCCAACGGCGTGCTGTCGCAGGTGGTGAGCTACCTTTCCATCATCACCCACTTCGATGATTTCTCGAAAGGTCTCTTGAGTTTGAAAGACGTGGTGTTTTACCTGTCCATGATTTACTTTGCGTTATTCCTGACTTCCAGGTCCATGGAATCGCTCAGGTGGAGGAGCTAAGATGGCGGCGAACTGGCTGAAAACGCGGCAAACGAAGTATACGGCTTACGTCTTCGTTTACATCCTGGTGATACTGGCGGTTCTGACGGCGGTGAATTTCCTGGCGAACCGCTATGACAAATCCTACGATTCGACCAAGAACAAACAGTTCAGCCTCTCCGAGCAGACTGAGAAAGTGGTGAAAGGGCTGAAGAACGACGTCACCATGACGTACTTTGGCGAGACCTCCAGCTTTCCGCAGGCGAAGGACCTTCTGGCGCAGTATTCGGACCTTTCCCCCAAGCTGTCGGTGAAATACATCGACCCGGTCAAGAAGCCGACCGTGGCCAAAGCGGCGGGCTACCGCTCCGATTCGCCGGTGGTGGTGGAAAGCGGTCCGCGCATGGAAGGCGCCAAGAGCCTGAGCGAGGAGGAAGTCACCGGGGCGTTGATTCGCGCGCTGAAGACCGGCGAGCGCAACGTGTACTTCCTGACCGGCGCGGGGGAACATTCCATCGACGACGACCAGGGCAACGGATTTGCCAATCTGAAGACCCTGCTGGAGCACGAAAACTATAAGGTGAAGGCCATCGAGCTGAAGCCGGCCGCGCCGGAAGCGGGCAAGAACGTGGCCATCGGGCAGACGGCTCCGGTGGGAAACGTGGAAGTCCCCAAGGATTGCACCGCGCTGATCGTCGGCGGCCCGCAGACGGCTTATCCGGCGCCCACCGTCAATGCCATCAAAGCTTATGTGGAAGGCGGCGGGCACGCGTTTTTCATGCTGGATAACGTGCTCCGCATCGGGCGCACCGAACCGGCCAGCGAACAGCCGGAACTGACCAAGGCGCTGGACGATTGGGGCGTGACCGTGAACAAGGACCTGGTGCTGGACCTCAGCGGGCTGGGGCAGATTTTCGGCTTCGGGCCGGAAGTGCCGGTCATCGGGCAATACGAATCGCACCCCATCACGCAGCCGCTGACGCGCGTCCCCACGGCGTTTCCGCTGATCCGCTCGCTGGACGTGAAGAACGGCGCCAAAACCACCGTGACCAAGCTGCTCGAAACCGGCGAAGACAGCGTCGCCGTGACGGACATTCCGCCGAGCGGCGCCATCGATCCCAAGAAGGGCAAGAAGGGGCCGCTCACCCTGATGGCGGCGGGAACCTACTCGGGCGCGCCCAGCGGGCGCTTCGTGGTGATCGGCAGCTCGCTGTGGGCCACCAACAGTTTGACGGGTTCGCGGCAGTTGGGCAACCGGGATTTGTTCGTCAATAGCGTCAACTGGCTGACGGCGGACGAAGACCTGATTTCCATCATGCCCAAGGCGCCGGAAGACCAGCCGTTCAACGTGACGCCGCAAAGGCTGAATTCGATTTTCTGGCTGAGCATCGTGATCTTCCCGCTGGGGGTGGTGGGCTTCGGCCTGGCCACGTGGTGGAAGAGGAGATAAGGCAATGAAGCCGAAAGGGCTCCTGATCGCGGTGGGTCTTCTGGCTGTGCTGGGCGGTGTGGTGTGGTGGTCCAACAAGAAGCAGGCCGCCGCCGAAAAGAACCCGGCCGATACCACCGTCAAGATCGTCTCCATTCCGGAAGACCAGATTCAGGCAATCCGGATTCAGCACGCCGGCGGAGAGACCGACGACCTGAAGAAGGACAACGGCAAATGGGTGATGACCGGGCCCAAACCGCTGCCGGCCGATCCCGACGCGGCGGCGTCGCTGGTGAGCTCGCTGACCACGGTAACGGCCGACCAGACCGTCGAAAACAACGCCACGGACCTCTCGCCTTACGGCTTGAACCATCCGCAACTCGATGTCAAGGTGACGCAGAAGGACGGCAAGACCGACGATCTGCTGATCGGCGACGACACCCCGACCAATTCCGGCAGCTACGCGATGCGCGCCGGCAACCCGCATGTTTACACGGTGTCGAGCTACGTCAAGACCAGCCTCAACAAAAACGAAAACGACCTGCGCGACAAGCGCCTCCTGACGTTCAACCAGGATGCGCTGACGCGCATCGAGCTGGAGGGCAAGGGGCCGGCCATCGAGTTCGGCAAGAACAGCCAGAACGAATGGACCATTCTGAAGCCGCGTCCGCTGCGCGCGGATTCTTCGGCGGTGGATGGGCTGGTGAGCAAGCTGCATGACGCCAAGATGGATTTGACGAATCCCGACGCGGATGCCGCCAAGAAGTTCGCCGGCGCGGCCAAGATCGCGACGGTCGCGGTGACCGACGCCGCCGGCAACCAGACCCTGGAAGTGCGGCAGGATAAAGACCACACCTATTTCGCCAAAAGCTCGGTGGTGGAGGGCGTTTACAAAATCGCCAGCGATGTGGGCGACGCGTTCAACAAAACGCTGGACGATTTCCGCAACAAGAAGCTCTTCGACTTCGGCTTCAGCGACCCTGGTTCGGTGGAGGCGAACGCGAACGTTTACACCAAATCGGGCGATAAATGGATGTCCGGGGCGAAGACCATGGACAGCGCGACGGTGCAGAGCCTGATCGACAAGCTGCGCGATCTGTCGGCCACCAAGTTCGTGGACAAGGGCGGCGGCCAGCCGGTCTTCAAGGCGACGGTTAAGTCCAATGACGGCAAGCGCGTCGAGACGGTGACCATCGCCAAGGAGGGCGACCGGTATTTCGCGCAACGCGAAGGCGAACCCAGCATCTATGAACTGGACGCCAAAAGCGTGGAAGATCTGCAAAAGGCGGCCGGAGACGTGAAGGAGCAGGCGCCCGCGCCTGCTGTTGCGCCGAAGAAGAAGTAAACGCAAATCGGGGCCGATTGACCATCGGCCGCAGGTTTCCAACCTGCCCTACCACACATGAATGGGCTGCTGACCGACCTGTACGAACTCACCATGGCGGCCGGGTATTTTGAAGCCGGCAAGAGTGAGGAAAAGGCCACTTTCGAGCTGACCGTGCGGCGCCTGCCGGCGCATCGCAATTTCGTGATCGCGGCGGGCCTCGCGCAAGCCGTCGAGTACCTGCAAAACCTGGGCTTCACGGACGAAGAAGTCGCGTATCTGCGCGGCCTTCCGCAGTTCCGCGGCGTATCGGAAGCGTTCTTCGATTACCTGCGGGCCTTTCGTTTCACGGGAGATCTTTTCGCGGTGCAGGAAGGAACTCCGCTGTTCGCCGGCGAGCCCATGCTGGGCATCCGCGCGCCCATTATCGAGGCGCAGATTCCGGAAACCTACCTGCTCTCCGCGCTGACCTTCCAGACATTGATCGCCAGCAAGGCGGCGCGCTGCGCGGCGGCGGCGCAGGGACGCGCCGTGGTGGAGTTCGGCACGCGGCGCGCGCATACGCCCGAAGCCGGAGTGCTGGGCGCGCGCGCGGCGTACATGGGAGGCTGCTCGGCCACCAGCAACACGCTGGCGGGGCATCGTTTCGGGATTCCGGTTTCGGGAACGGCGGCGCACTCCTGGGTGATGTCGTTCGCCTGCGAAAACGAAGCGTTCAAAAAATTACAACGGGTGCTGGGCGAAAGCACGGTGCAACTGCTGGATACGTATGAACCGCTGGAGGCGGCGCGGCGCGCGGCGGCGCTGGGAAAGCCGCTGTGGGGCGTGCGGCTGGACAGCGGCGATTTCCTTACGCTCTCGCGGGAGGTGCGGGCGATTCTGGACGCCGCCGGCTTGCGCGATTCCAAAATCATGGCCAGCGGCGATCTGGACGAATATAAAATCCGCGAGCTGGTGCGGGCCGGCGCTCCCATCGATGCCTTCGGAGTGGGAACGCAGTTGGCCACCTCGGCGGACGCGCCGGTGATGGGCGCGACCTACAAAATGGTCGAGCTGGATATCCACGGCATTAAGCGCTTCACCGCCAAATACAGCTACGACAAGGAGACCTATCCGGGAGCCAAGCAGATTTTCCGCGATCAGGCGCGGGATGTAATCGCGCGCTCGGGAGAATGCGGCAACGGCGAGGCGCTGCTGCGGCCCATTCTGTTGGGCGGCCGGCAGGTGGAACCGCTGGCGACGCTGGAGCAGGCGCGGGAGCGCACGGCGGCGTGCCTGGCCCGGCTGCCGGCGGAATTGAAGGAATTGGAAGAGGCCCAGCCGTGGCCGGTGATTTACAGCCGCGAGCTGCGGGAGCTGACGGACCGCACGCGGCATAATTTGAAAGGCGCGGCCGGTTGACAGACAGTGGGACAGACGCTTTCGCCTGCCAACAGTAAATCGCCATGAAAACCGCTTTTCTCGACGTAGATTCCCAGCTCGACTTCGTGAACCCTTCGGGGGCTTTGTACGTGCCCGGCGCGGAGCGGGTGGTCCCCGCCATCGCGCGGCTCAACGCCTACGCCGCCGCCAAGCGGATTCCGCTGATTTCGACGGTGGACGCGCACGCGGAGAACGACGTCGAATTCGCCGCCTGGCCGCCGCATTGCATCGCGGGAACCCTGGGACAACACAAAGCCGCGGCAACGCTGGTGGGGCAGACCATCGCCGAGAAGCAGACCGTGGACGTATTTCAATCGGCGCATGTGCGGGAGGCCATCGAAAGGGCCGGCGCGGAGCATTTCGTGGTCTACGGGGTGGTGACGGAAATCTGCGTGCTGTTCGCGGTGCGCGGCCTGCTGCGCCTGGGGAAGCGCGTCACGGTGGTGACGGACGCCATCGCCGAATTGCGGCGGGCGGATGCCGAAAAGGCCCTGGAGGAAGCGCGCGCCGGCGGGGCGCGGTTGGCGAGCACGGAAGAAGTGCAGGCGGGTTACCAACCCGCCGCGGGATAACATCCTGCCCTACAGCCGCGCGATGATTTCGAAATTGCTGCCGGCCGCGCGCAGCGGCGTGCGCAGAATTACGTCATCCAGCGCGCGCGCGGCGCGGTAGCCCCAGCGCCAGCCGGGGAACAAGCCGGCCAGCGGCGAAGAAGCAAAGTCGTACATCCCGATCCGCGTATCGAAACCGGCATCGCGAAACAGCGCCGCGGTGGACTGGGCGTCCAGCTCGCGTTCATCGGCGGTTTGATAGCGCTTCATCAGGCGCGGAATGAACAAACGGCCGAGCGCGCCGGAAAGACGCCGGCGGCTGGGATCCAGCGAATAGAAAACGCCGTGCGGCGCGAGCCAGCGGCGGAGCTGCGCCGGCAGGGCCGCCAGGGCATCGTCCGAGAGGTGGTGCAGGAAGAAGATGGCGATGACCGCGTCGTAAACGCCTGCGGCGGTTTCGCCTTGCTCGAAACGGGCGTTGGGGATGGCCAGACGCTCGGCATCGGCGCGGGCCTGGCGGATGGCGGCGGGCGAAAGGTCCACGCCCACCACTTCGCCCACGTGGGGCGCCAGCAGCAGCTCGGTATCGCCGATGCCGCAGCCCAGGCTGAGAACGCGGGAATGCGGACCGGCGCCAGTGAGCCGCAAGACGCGCCGCACCATGTGGGCGCGCAGGGCGCGGACGGCGGGACGCGCGAAGTGCCGCTGCGCGAAGCCGGAATACAGGTTCTCGTGGTATTCCAGCTCGCGCCGGAGCAGCTCGCGCCGGAGCACGTCGCGCTCAGACATTAGCCATGCGGCCGCGGCGCAGAAATGCCATCGCCGTGACGAAGATGGAGCCGGCCACCATGGAGCCATCGCGCAGCATGGTTTTCCAGGAGATGACTTCCCCGGGGCCGAAGCAGCCGCAGTTGATTTCCATGCCTTTGAAATGCGCGCGCAGCATGAGGCTGAAGAATGTCAGGAGCAGCAAGGACGTGGCCACGGTAGTGACGCGCCGGAAAATGCCGGCGATGAGCAGCACGCCCAGCAGGAGCTCGAACCAGGGCAAAGTCCTGGCTACGAACTCCACCCAGCGCAAGGGCAGGATGCCGTAGGAATCGATCGACATGGCGAAGAGCGCCCAGGGATCTTTGAGCTTGCTATAAGCGGCGTAGACGAAGATCACGCCCAGCAGGACGCGCAGGACGAGCGCGGCCATGGAGAGAATCTTACTTTTTGAGAAGGTCATCGAGGAAACTCTTGACGAGCGGGTAGTTGAACGGCTCCTGGCCGCCGATGGGGTAGCGGTGCAGCCGGTAAGTGACCAGCAGAGTGGGAGTGCCGGTCACGGGGACGGCTTTGCCTTCTTCGATATCGCGATTGATTTCCGCCTGCACCGAGGGCGCCTTCAGAAGCTCGCGCAGTTGCTTCTGTTCGGCGGGGGGGAACAAAGTATCGACGGTCTCTTCCACTTTGCCATCCTGCGCCCAAATCGATTGCCGGGCAAAGAGCAGGTTGGCGGCCTGTTCCCACTTGCCGAGTTGGGCGGCGGCGCAGACGTACTCGGCGGCTCTGCGGCCGTAGGGGTGCATCTCCAGCGGGAAGTAGCGGTAGATGAGATAGACCTTGCCCGGCTTGACGAAATCCTCCATCAACCGCGGCAATTCGGTATCGTGCAGTTGCTTGCAGCCGGGGCATGCAAAGTCGCTGAAGATCTCCATCAGAATGGGAGCGCGCGGCGTGCCGAAGGCGTTGCCCTTGACGGAATCGTTGCCGGAGGCGGCGCAGGCCAGTAGAAGCACGGCGGTGGCGGCGGCGTAGAGCTTCATAGTTCTATCTTAAACAACACCGCCGCCGCGGCGTTTGTGACTTAAAGGGCGGCAAGCGCTTTCGCCTGCCCCGCCTTAGTGGAGGCTGTTCAGGAACTGGGTCAGAAGGTTGTAATAATTCGCGGGGACGCCGCTGAAGGGGTAGGTTTTGCCTTTGTAGGTGATGATTACCGTGGGGGTGGAATTGATGGCGTCGGCGGTGCCCGCTTCCCAGTCGCGCTGCACTTCGCCGGTGACGCCGGGTTCCTGCGCCAGGGCCTGCACCTTCTTCTGCTCCGGCAGGGTGAGGACGCTGGCGACGGTTTCCCAAACCTTGCCGTTCATGGCCCAGGTCATCTGTTTTTTGAAAAGGGCCTCGGCGACTTGCGGGTACTTGCCGATGCGCGCGGCGGCAGTGGCGTCGTTAGCCGCTTCGCGGGAATAGGGATGCCCTGGGCCGCTGAGAGGAAATTCGCGCAAGACGATATAGACGCGGCCGGGCACCACGAAATCGCGCATCAACATGGGAAGGATGTCCTCGTGCAGGATTTTGCAGTGAGGGCAGGAGAAATCGCTGAAAATCTCCATGAGGATGGGAGCGGACGGATTGCCAATGGCTTTGCCGGTATCGACCTGGGGAGAAGCGGCGAACGACAGCACAGCCGCGGCAAGGGCAAGAGCGACAGATTTCATATTCCTATATTCTAAATGACGCGCGCCGGGGCGGCGGGGGTTTCAAGGGAAAGCTTCGATCAGGCGCTTCTGCGCGGTCTTGAGGCTGAAATGGGCGGATTCCAGCTCGCCCACTTTTTCGCGCGAGTCGCGGCACAGGCGGGCGCGCTCGGCGCCGCTTTGCATCACCAGCGGCAACTGCTGGTTGTCCCAGGGCTTCTCCAGGTATCGACGGGGTTGGATTGCACGAAGGCCGCGGCCTCCTCGGAGCCGGTGAACGCTTGGCAGCCACCCTCGCTACAATGGAAGCAGTGCTGGTCTCCATCGCTCCCCACATTGAACGCCCCGCCTGGCTGCGCGCGCCCGCTCCCGCCGGCGAGAACTATAAAGAGCTCAAGGAATTGATTACCCGCCTGCGCCTGCACACGGTTTGCGAAAGCGCCGCCTGTCCCAACGTGGGGGAATGCTGGAACCACCGCACCGCGACCTTCATGATTCTGGGCAACGTGTGCACCCGCCGCTGCGGCTTTTGCGCCGTGCAGAAAGGCGCCCCCCTGCCCGTCGATTACGATGAGCCCGCGCGCGTGGCGGAAGCCGTCGCCGCCATGGGGCTGCGCTTCGCGGTCATCACCAGCGTCAATCGCGACGATCGCGAAGACGGCGGCGCCGAGCTCTTCGCGCTGGTCATCCGCGCCATCCGCGCGCGCGTCCCCGCCTGCGGCGTCGAGGTCCTGATTCCCGATTTCCAGGGCAGCCACGCCGCCGTCGATACGGTCATGCAAGCCCGCCCCGACGTCCTCAACCACAACACCGAAACCGTGCCGCGGCTGTACCGCCAGGTTCGCCTGGGCGCGCGCTACGAACGCTCGCTCGATATCCTCGCCTACGCCAAACAATCTTCGCCCGCCACGCCCGTTAAAAGCGGCCTCATGCTGGGCCTTGGCGAAACTCCCGGCGAAGTCCTCCAGGCGATGCGCGACCTGCGCGCCCACGGCGTCGATATCCTGACCCTCGGCCAATATCTCCGTCCCTCCCCCAAGCACCTGCCCATCGTGCGCTACGTGCGCCCCGAGGAATTCGAAGACCTGCGCCGCGCCGGACGCGAAATGGGTTTCGCCCACGTCGAATCCGGGCCGCTGGTGCGCAGTTCCTATCACGCCGCAAGCCACTCGCTCGAACCCGCCGCAGCGTGCTCTTTCTAACTCTGGCCTCTGGCTTGCTAATCCAGTCGTTTATGAGGCAGGGCCGGCTTCTGCCGGTCGCGCCTGGCCCTGCCTTGACTTGACCGCTTGCCGGCCCGCGCGGCTCCGTTCCCGGTCGCAGCCGCAACCGTAAGGAAGCGGTCCTGCCCTCAGAACATTTTCAGGCGCAGATACTTCTGCGGGTGTTCCCGGAAATCCGCGAGCGTTTTCCGCCACTCCTCCGCCATTCCGTTCAGGCTCTCATACACCGAGGTGGTCTCCATCGTGGGTTCGGCGTTGAAATGGTCCACCGTCTGAATCAGCGCCGCCACATTCCGGTTCCACGATACGTACAGCTCGTCCGACGCCATAAACGAGCTTTCCCGTACCCCTTGGATCGACTCCCGCAGGCCGCGCACGGTGCTCATCAGGCTCTCGTATTCGGCATTGTCGCGCAGCAGCGCTCCTCCGCTTCCCTGTCCGGATTGCAGTACGGCCAGTTGCCGGTCCAGCTTCTCGATGGGGTCGCGAATCTGCCGGTAAAGCCGGTCCGTGTACAGCGCGTCTCCCAGGCTCGTCGTGGTGCTCACCGCCGTGCGCACCGCCCGCTCGATCTGCTCCACGCGCCGCAGCACGTCGCCGTACATCTGGTCGCCCTGAATAAACTGCCCCAGTTCGCTGCGCCCCCTTTCGATGTCGCTCAGCACCGCGTCCACGGCCCGCAATTGCTTCTCAAGCTGCGGAATATCCACGGTCTTCATGATGTCCGAGGGCGGTTTGAAGCGCAGTTCGCCGCCCGGCTGCAAATGTCCCTCGGCCGTGCCGCTGGTCACATCCACGAATTGGTCGCCGATAATGCCGTCCGAGCCGATCTCCGCGTACGAATCGGGCGTCATGCTCTCCAACCGCCCGCGCTCGATTCGCAGCCCCAGCCGCACCACCCGGTTGGGATTGCCGGCGCGGGCGAACTCCACCGCGCTCACCTCGCCCACATCGATCCCATCCACCCGCACCGGCGATTTCACCGCCAGCCCGGTCGCATCCGGCACGTACAGATAAATCGTCGATTCCTCCTGGAATACCGACCCGCCGGTCATCAGGTACGCCAAAGTGAGGAAAATCAACGCCGCGACGGCCCCTACGACGGCCACCCGGAACTTTGCCCAACTCACCCGCCTTGCCGATGGCATTTCAACCAGGATTGTACCGCGACACCGGATGGCAACGCGGGTTACAATATAAGCGTCAGTTTAAATAAGAGCCCATCCGAGCCGTGGCCATAAGGAGCGGCGCCGCAAAGTTGAGTTTAAAGAGGAAACTATGGAAACAATTGGAATGCCCGAGTTGCTGGTGATCCTGGGAGTTGCTGTTTTGTTGTTCGGCGGGAAGAAGATTCCCGAAGTCGCCAAGGGTCTTGGCGAGGGAATCCGCAACTTCAAGAACGCCCTGAAGGGCGAACCGGAAACCAAGGAAGTCGAAAAAGTCTGATCGTTTACCTGGTGGCAGGTGAAGATCCGCTCCAGAAAATTTGATGGCCGCTGTGCCCGCCACAAGCGTTACAATCCTGCAACCGGCGGGCAGGGCGCTATTGTCGGTGCGTGCCCGCGCTGCAGCCTTCTCTTCGACATCTGGCAAGCTTCCCTTACGCTCAACAAACTCATCCGGAAATTCGACCCCTCCCACGACGATCTGAAGAAACCCGCCCCGCCGCCGCAAACCGAGGCGGGGGATCCGCGCCAGCTCAGCCTGCTCTCGGAGTGAGACCCATCTTTCAGCCGCATTGCGGCCGGGCGATTCGGGCAAGCGGTGACGGCCGGTTACTTCGCCTTGTATCATGAACTACGCCCCGCGTGGGGCAGGCGCTTTGCTTTCGCCTGCCAACAGCGCTGGATTGGCGGGCGGGCCCAGAGTCACCCCGCCTGCCCCAATTTCATTCCTACTCTTGCCAGCGAGCTGGCCGGAAAACACGCGTGCACGGCACTCGCGAGCAACCGCCCGGCAATTCGGCTTTTCACGTAACGGCCGGCAATTATTTCGGATGGGAAATATGATTGCACCGAACCGGTTTCTTTCCAGGCGCGGCTTCGCCCGCATTCTCGCCCTGGCGCCGCTGTGCAAACTCGCGATCCAGCCCCCGTTGCGCGCCGCGCGCCTGCAATGGCGGGCGCAACCGGACGCGGGCAGCGGCGCGCAACGGCGTTATCGTGCCGACGCCCAAATCGTATTGTTGTCCGTGCCGCTCCTGCGGCGCGCGGGAGTGGGCGCCGGAAGCGCCGCCTGGGCGGAAGAAACCGGGCTTCGCCTGCTGGAATTCACCGGCTATTCTCTTCCCGAACGCGCCGCCGGCTTGAATCGCCTGGGGTTGATTCGCGAGATGTCGCGCGCGAGAGCGGAGAGCGAAACCATCTATTTCGGCGTCATGACGGCATCGCCCGAAGATAGCGCGGCGGAGGCCAGAAAGGCGCTGCACCAGCAATCGCGGACGGTAGTCTACAGCGCCATCGAAGGCCGCGTCGCTCCCGGCCAGGTGGAAACCGCCACGGCGCACTTTACCGCGCCGGCGGCCGCGCGGCGCGAGGAACTCGCCAGGATGGCGCAAGAAGCGCTCTCCTCGGCGCCCGCCAAACCGCCCGACTTCGACGCCCGCGCCGCCACCGCGCAGACCTTCCTGCAATCGCTGGCGGCGCTCTTGCAAAATCCCGGTCCCAGCGAAACCCGCTGCATCTATAATGGCCGCCTGTATCGCCTTTCGCTCCACAAAACGCCCGACCCCAAAGCCGCCGCCTATTTCCGCGAGCGGCGCCTGATTGCCCAAAATGCGCGTGTCATCCGCGCCGAGGGCAAGCTCCGGCGGGAAGCCGGCGGCAAGGAAACCAGCTTCCGCGTCTGGATCGAAGAGGCCGCCGCCCGTCCCCTCCCTTTGCGCATCGAGTATCAAGCCAAATCCTACCTGCGGCTGATGTTCGAAGCGGAATGAAGGGCGCCTGCGCACCGCGCATGGCGAACGTAAGAACGTGATGCCTCCGCCGGGCCGGGCCGCCTGCTATGCTTCTCTTACCGTAATGAACGGCTCACGCTTTTAACGAGCCCCACGGCGCAGGCTTTCATGCGCCGGCATCTGCAACAAGCTCTGGTAACCGATGCCTTTGCGCGTCGCCAGACTGCGATTACCTGGACCAGACGTCGAGAAGGCGCGTCCTTTCGCCGCCTTCTTCCGGGGTTCGGTCGATTTCTGTCTTAGAAACTTGCGGCCCTCACGGCTTGCCCACCAGGCCGCCTCTTCGCCGCGCAACAGGCCGAAGCCGCTCTGCAAGCGGTTGGCAAGCCGACCCCGGCCAAAGCGCCGGAGCTTCGCTTACCCCTGCCCCATCACCGCCCGTCCCACAATCCAGACTTTCTCCCACACCGGCAGCCGCATGCGCCGCTCGAACACGTCGTAGTTGCTCCGCTCGATGCGCTCCAGCAGCCGCGAATAAATCGCAATCAGCGCCCACAACGAGGGCCGGCTGCGCGGATGGATCAAATCCAGCAGCGCCGCCGATTCGTTGTAATACGCCCGCGCCCGTCCCGCTTCGAACTGCATCAGCTTCACCAACGCCGCGCTGCGCCGCCCCGCCAGCAGCTCTTTTTCGCTCACGCCGAAGCGCCGCAGGTCCTCCGCCGGCAGATACACGCGCCCCCGCTCGCCATCTTCGCGGATGTCCCGCAGAATATTGGTGAGCTGAAACGCCACCCCGCACTTCTCCGCCAGGGGCAGCGCGCTGCGCGTATCGAAGCCGAAAATATGGATGGTGGTCAGCCCCACTACCGACGCCACCTGGTAGCAATAGCGGTACAGTTCGGCGAACGTCTCGAAGCGGCGCGGCTCCAGGTCCGATACCACCCCGTCGATCATGGCTGTGAAGTACTCGCGCGGAATTCCGAAGCGCCGCACCGTGTGGTGAAACGCCGGCCACACCGGGTGCCCGCTGTAGCGGCCCTCCAGCGCATCGCTCAACTCGTCGCGCCACCGCTCGATGGCCTGGCGCGTGGCCCCCGGCTCGTCGCTCAAATCGTCGCAGTAGCGCATGAACGTATAGATCGCGCACATGGCCTTGCGCTGCTGCCGGGAAAGCAGCATGAACGAGTAGTAGAAGTTCTTGGCGCGGGTGCGCGCCACCTTCATGCAGTACTGGTAGGATCGATCGACCGCGTTCATCAGACCGCCCGCGCCAACGTCACCCGCGCCAGCGAGCCCATCAGCAGGCCCACGCGCTCCCACCTGGAAATCGCCGGCCGCGACGCCAGCACGTCGAACCCCTGCCGTTCGATCTTGTCCAGCACGCGCATGCCGCCGCGGCTGAAAAGATCCAGGTCCAGGGCCAGCCGCCGGCCCACCATCCCGGCCAGCGGGAGCCCTTCTTCAAACAGCCCACGCGCCTTTTCCACCGCCTCGCGCATGGCCGCGCCGAAGGCCGGCGTGAAGCGCCGGGCGAAGATTTCGTCCACGCTCGAGCCATGCCGGCGCAGGACGTCGAGCGGAAGATACACGCGGTCTTTCAGCAGGTCCACCGTCACATCCTGCCAGAAATTCGCGAGCTGCAGCGCCGTGCAGGTGGCGTCGCTCAAGCGCTGCCGCTCTTCGTCCGCGTAGCCGCACAGGTACAGCACCAGCCGTCCCACCGGGTTCGCCGAGCAGCGGCAATAGCCCAACAACCCGGCCCAATCCGGGTAGCGCGTCACCGTCTGGTCCTGCACGAACGCCTGAATCAAATCCGCGAACGGCTGGCGCGGAATTCCGTGCCGCTGGACGGTCTGGGCCAGCGCCGCGAATACCGGGTGACTGGCGCGCCCATCGTACATGGCGTCCAATTCCGCGCGCCACCACGCCAGCAGCCGCAGGCTCTCCGCGCGGTCGCCTATTTCGTCGCCCAGATCGTCGGCCCAGCGGCAATATGCGTAGACGTTATAAAAATCCTGGTGCAGACGCCGGGGAAGCAAAAAACTGACGACGTGAAAGTTTTCGTAGTGGTGGGTGGCCAGCCAGCGCGTATAAGCCCGCGCCTCTTCGGCGGAGTATGTCCGCGCCATGGCCTCGGCCGACCGCACAAACTCCGCCGGCGGCAACTCCATCCCCGCCCCCATCGCGCGCGGCCTCACAGGCCCTCGAATCTTACCGCAGAGACGCAGAATAAGCGGAAATCGTCCTTGCTCAGCGGCGCAAACAAGAGTCCAGCCTTCCTGTTTCTTCTCTGCGATCTCCCGGTTTTTCTCTGCGTCTCTGCGGTGAACTTACAGCCCGCCATTTACGGAACAATGGCCGTCTTCAGATGCCCGTTGTGGCTCATCAGGTGCCGCATCACTTCCAGCAGATTGGCCAGGGGCTCTTCCCGGTTGACGAAGAACGAGGCCGCGATGTGCCCCGCGCAGACCAGCTCCAGCGCCTTGCGGATATATGCCGGGGTATGGTGGAAGCTGGCCTTGCAGGTGATCTCCGAATAGTGCAGCAGCGCCGTGTCCAGGTTCACGCGCGTTTCGTTGGGACATCCGCCGAAGAAATTCACCGTGCCGCCGCGCCGCACCATGTTCACGGCCCATTCCCAGGTTTGCGGCTTGCCCACGGCTTCGATGGCGATGTCCACGCCGCGCCCGTGGGTCATGGCGCGAATAGCCTTCACCGGATCGCTTCCATCGTCCCCCGCGATCAATTCGTCCGCGCCCAGGGCCGCCGCCCGGTCGAGCTGCGTTTTGCGCCGCCCCACCGCGATCACCCGGCAGCCGCGCAGCTTGGCCAGCTTGACGAACATCAGCCCAATGGGCCCCAGGCCCGTCACCGCGATGGTGTCGCCTTCGCGCGGCAGCGTCTCTTCGAATCCCCGCGCCACGCACGCCAGCGGTTCGATCAACGCCGCGTCGTGATATCCCACGTGCGCCGGAATGTGGTAGGTGTTGCGCTCCACGATGCGCGCCGGAATCCGGATGTATTCCGCGTAAGCCCCGTTGTTGAACAACAGGTCTTCGCACAAATTCTCCAGGCCGCGCTTGCAGAAAAAACATTCCTCGCAAGGAGCGGAATTCGCCGCTACCACGCGCTGCCCGACCGAAAATCGCGTCACTCCTCTGCCCACGGCGACGACATCGCCGGCCAATTCGTGCCCGAAAACAGCAGGGGGCACGATCATGCGAGCGTGATATCCGCGGCGAAATACCTTCACGTCGGTGCCACAGGTCAACGCGACCTTCACCCGGACGAGGATATCTCCGCTCTCGATTGTGGGAACGGCCACCGGCTCCACCCGCAAATGTTCCTTGCCGTAAAGCACAGCCGCCATCATCTGGCTATTCACTATGAGTACCTCTGTGGCTGAACGATTATTTTCAACGATTTAGGTCCTGGATGCAATGCCAAATCAAATCCTGAACGGATTTTAACCAACGGCAAACGGTGCGAGATTAATTCCTCCAAAGGCAACTCGCCGCCAAAAACGAGGTTTGCGGACTCTTTTTGTAGGTCTACAGAAGCACTATAGCACCCGAAAAGAGTTCTTTCACCCGCACAAATGTCCGCGCCCGACGCTTCGATTCGCTCCGCCGCCGAAGTTTGCGCAAAAAGCAGGATGCGCGACCCCGGCCGCGAACAGCCGATCGCCTGCTCCACAATCCCCGGCGCCGAGGCCGCCACAATCACCAGGTCCGCCCCGCGCCCTTCCGTAAGCCGGCGAACTTCCGCCGGAAGGTTCACTACCCGAGGGTCCCACGCCATCTCCGCGCCGCAAATTTCCGCCAGGCGCAGCCGCTCCGCGATGGTATCGGTCGCCGCGATCCGCGCGCCCGTGCGTTTGGCCAGCATGGTGAACATCAGGCCGATGGGCCCCTGCCCCAACACCACCACGAATTCTCCCGGCTGCGGGTCGCACTGCACCACCGCTTTCAAACAGGTATTCAGCGGCTCGACCAGGGTGGCCCGCTCGAACGAAATGCCTTCGGGAATCCGCTCCACGCCGCGTTCCACAATCCAGTCCATCACCCGCACGTACTGGGCGAAACCGCCGCCCGCCGGCTCGAACCCCGCCGTGATTCCCACCCGCTTGTACACCGCGCACTGCGCGTAATTCCCGCGCGCGCAGTAAAAACAGCTTCCGCACGGAATGTGGTGGAACGCCACTACGCGGTCGCCCGCGCGAAACTTCGCGACCCCCGCCCCCACTCTCGCCACTACGCCCGCCGTTTCGTGCCCGTACACCCGTGGCGGATCCAGCAGGTTGTGCTCGATCTTTTTCAGGTCCGTATGGCAAATGCCGCACGCCTCCACGCGAATGAGAATCTCCCCCGCGCCGATGGCGGGCGTGGGAATCTCTTCCACATGCACCAGGCTCCGGCCTCGATAGACGGCCGCCTGCATGGTTCCGGGTATGGCGCTCAGGTCAGAATCGGCAATCGGCAAAAAAATCTCCAAGCACACGCGCGGCCCGCGCACACCTTCTGCGCAGCCGGAACAGTTCCGGTATTCGGGCCAACGGATGGCGCAACGCTTCCCTTAAAACAACAATTGTAGCGAAGTGGCCGTCCGAACGCAGGGCCCCATTGAAATCGTTTGCCAAAGTTTCGTGCGCCAGGTCTGTCACGGTTTTTATGCAGTAAAAGGGCAATCCGGCCAGGCTCGCCCTTTCGGCGGGCTCGGCCGCCTCCATTTCCACCGCCATGGCGCCTGCCGCGCGCAGGCTGGCGCGCTCTTCGCGCGATCCGGCAATGTGGTCCAGGGTGCGCACCAGGCCCCTGTGGGCCCGCGCTCCGGTGACCGGGAGCGCCGGGAAGCGCTGTCCGTCCCAGGCCACCTCCGTGGCCACCACCACATCGGCGATTCCCAACTCCGGCGCCGCTGCGCCGCAAAATCCCGTGCTCACCAGGGCTTGCGGCCGGAACGCATCCCAAACCGCATCCAGCGCCGCTCCCGCCCGCCGGCGCGTGGCCCCATTGGCCAGCAGCAGAAATTCGTGTTCGCGGATGTTGGCGGAACGAACCCAATCCACCGGCAATCGCGGCTTCTCCACGGCTTGGGCATGCGAGAGGATGCTGGAAAACTCCATCGGCAGGGAAGCCACCACCAGGATTCTCATTTATGCCGCCTCGAACCATTCCACGGCGCGCGCCAGCGCCCCGTCCGCGGGACCCGGTTCGAACCCCAATTCCCGCCGCGCTTTCTCATGCGACACCCACATCTTTTTTTTCGCCATCCTGACCGCATCCAGCGGCACCCGCGGGGCCTTCCCCGTCACTCCCGCCCACGCCGTGCTCAACACTCCCGCGCCATATGCCAGTGCGTAGGGCAGCCGCACCGTGGGCGCCTTGCGCCCCGTGATCTTCGCCAGTTTCTGCAAGATCTGCGCCAGCGTGAGATTCTCCGCGCCCAGAATATACCGTTCCCCCGGCTTCCCGCGCTGGCAGGCCAGCCAGTGCCCCTCCGCGGTATCGCGCACATCCACTACGTTCAGCCCGGTGTCGATGAAGGCCGGCATGTCGCCATGCAGGAAATCCAGCACGATTTTTCCCGTGGGCGTAGGCTTCACGTCGTGGTCGCCGATGGGCGCCGTGGGGTTCACAATCACCACCGGCAACCCGCGGCCCGCGAAGTCCAGCGCCACCCGCTCCGCCAGGAATTTGGAGCGCTTGTAATCTCCCGTCATCTCTTCCAGCGACACCGCGGCGGTTTCATCGCCGATCCCGCCCGGCGGAATCCCGATGCAGCCCACCGTGCTGGTGTAGACTACGCGCTCGACCCCGGCTTTTTGCGCCGCCGCCAGCAGGTTGCGCGTGCCATCCACATTGGAGCGATACAACTCCGCGGGGTCTTTGGCCCACAGCCGGTAATCCGCCGCCGCGTGAAACACCAGCGAGCACCCGCTCACCGCGGCCTCCAGCGACTGGGCATCGCGCAGATCGCCGCGCACGGTCTCCACATCCAAGCCGTCCACGCACGACCCTGGCCGCACCAGCGCCCGCACCGTGAGCCCCCGTTCGAGCAGCACCCGCGCGATATGCCACCCCAAAAAACCCGAAGCTCCCGTCACCAGCGCCGGCTTCATAAAAGTAACTAGCCGCCGATGAACGCCGGTGAACGCGCATAAGCCAAGCGCAAAACCAGCGTGCTTCGCTTATCTGTGTTCATCCGTGTTCATCGGTGGCCAAATGTCTTCTTACCGCAGCATCCAGCTCAGCATTTTGAAGTTGTCGGTGAACTTCCCGTTGATGCCGAAGGCGGCCGAAGGCTCGAAGCCGCAGTGCATCATGCAGTGCTCGCAGCGCGGGTCGTTCCCGGGGCCGTAGCTTTCCCACGGCGTCTGCGTCATCAGGTCCTCGAAGGTCTTGTAGTGGCCGTCGGTGATGAGGTAACAGGGACCCTTCCAGCCCTTGATGTTGTAGGTCGGATTGCCCCATGCGGTGCAGGGCAGCTCCCGCTCGCCTTTCAGAAACTCCATGTAGACGGGGGTTTGCCGCACGTTGTACTTTTTGGCGATGCGGTCGAAGCCGCGAAACTTTTCGTGCACGTCCTCGCGCGTCAGGAAGATTTCGCGGTCGTTCACCGCCGAATATCCGTAGGCCGGCGAAATCTGGTGGCCGTCCACGTCGAACTGCTTGAGATATTCGAACAGCTCTTCGATTTCCGCCGTGTCCGTCTCTTTATAGACGGTGGTATTCGTGCACACCAGGAAACCCGCGGCCTTGGCGGCTTGAATTCCCTCGATGGCATCGCGGAACACGCCCTGCTTTTCCACCGCCAGATCGTGGTTCTTCTCCATGCCATCCAGGTGCACGTTGAAGTAGAAGCGCTTGTCGGGCGCGAACTCGTGCAGGCGCTTTTTGATGAACATGCCGTTGGTGCACAGGATGATGTGCCGGTTGCGCTCCAGAATTCCCGACACTAGCGGTCCGATCTGCGGATACATCATGGGCTCCCCGCCGCAAATCGAAACCATGGGCGCGCCGCACTCCTCCACCGCCGCCAGGCATTCTTCCAGCGGCACGCGCTCGGTAATGGTGGATTCGTACTCGCGGATGCGGCCGCAGCCGGTGCACGTCAGGTTGCAGGCGTGCAGCGGTTCGAGCATCATGACGATGGGGAAACGGCGGGCGATCATGGGATGCGGCTGGCGTTTCTCGCCGGTCTTGACGGGCAGAATCCGGAAGGGGTTGGAGGCATCTTCGGCGGGCGCGGCGTTCTTCTGCCACTCCGGACGCGGATGCTTCTTATTCTTGTAAATGTACCCGGCCATTCCGGCCACCATCGCGAGAGGAAATTTCATGATTTACCCATTTGAATTGGCCCTCGTCTTCACGAACGAAGAAAGCGCCAGCAGCGGAAAATAGTCTTTATACAAGTGGTAATTCAAATAAAATACTTTGGGAAATCCCGTGCCGGTGGCCAGATCCTCGTCCCACGAGCCTTCCCGGCTCTGCCTCTCCAGCAGGTATTCGACGCCGTGCTGCACGCTCAGGCTGTCGGCGTCCCCGCCCGCGATCAGCCCCAGGATGGCCCAAGCCGTCTGCGAAGGCGTGCTCGGCCCCGGCGTGAAGATGCCGTTATCGTAGCTGGCGCAGCTTTCGCCCCAGCCGCCATCGGCATTCTGGATGGAGCGCAGCCATTCGCCGGCGCGCAGAATGTGGGCTTCCCGGTCGCTTTCGCCGGATGCCGCCAGGCCGCGCAGCGCGAAACACGTGCCGTAAATATACGCCACGCCCCAGCGTCCGTACCAGCTTCCATCCTGCTCCTGGTTTTTCACCAGCCACTCGACGCCGCGCCGCACCGCCTGGTGATTGGGATCCACGCCGTGCGCCGCCAGCGCTTCCAGCACGCGGCCCGTGATATCCGGGCAGGTCGGATCCAGCATGGCGTTGTGGTCGGCAAAAGGAACCTGGTTCAAAAACTTCCAATTATTGTCCGCGTCGAACGCCGCCCAGCCGCCGTCGCTCGATTGCATATCCAGCAGCCACTGGAGGGCCCGCTGGTGGCAGACCCGCTGCGCTCCCGCATGGGAGCCGTGCGCGTGGCCCAGCGCCAGCATCACCATGGCGGTATCGTCGATGTCGGGATAGAACTCGTTGTCATATTCGAAGGCCCATCCGGAAGGCGCCGTGCGCGGCCGCTTGACGCTCCAGTCGCCTTTGCGCCGCACTTCCTTGGACAGCAGCCAATCGGCCGCCTGCCGGACGGGGCTGTTTCCCGGAGAGGCCAGGAGGCCTGTCCCACCGGCTTCGTCCGCCTGCGCCAGCGCGTAAGCGCCGATGGCCGTATCCCATACCGGCGAAAAACACGGCTGGAAGAAGAACCGCTCGCCATCGTCCACCATCAGCCGGTCGAACTGGCGCAGCGTTTCCACGCGCAGCGGATCGTCCGGCGCGTATCCCAACGCGTCCAGCGCCATCACCGAATACATCATGGGCGGATAGATGGCGCCCAGGCCGTCGGAATGCCGCAGCCGCTCGATCATCCAACCCTTGGCGCGCGCCACCGCCTTGCGCCGCAGAGCCGGAACCTTGCGATTGCCGCGGTGCTCCCACCACTTCAGGAACCCGTCGATGGCGAGGAACGTGTTGTGCCACGTGAAGAGGCGCCGGTCCTTGCGGAACGCCGGGCTCACTCCCGGCAGCCAGATCTCGTCCAGGTGGAACCCCGCCGGCACCGGCCGGTGCGGATTGGCCGCGTGCACGATGGCCAGCGAAACCACGATGGCGCGCGTCCAGGAAGACATCTGGTAGAGGAAATGGAAGGGCAGCAGCACCACTTCCGGCGGAATGGCCGGACAGTATTGCCGCGGGTAGAGATCGAACAGGCTGAGGTTGACCTTGACGTAGCCGTTGGCCGCCTGGATGCCGCCCAGTTCCAAAATGCGCTCGCGCAGCCGCGTCATGCGCGCGTCGTCCATCCCGAGGCCCGCCAGCTTCAGGGCGAAGTAGGCTTTCACCGAGGCGCTTACTTCGCTGGGCCCGCCCGCGTAAATATTGAAACCGCCGTCGGGAAGCTGCCGGTCCAGAATGGACCGCACCGCTTTGTCGATCAGCGGCCGCGACCGGGGCTCCCATTTCCCTTCGCGCGGCGGATGCAGCCACAATTGGAACAGAATGTAATCCGATTCGAGAGTGGTATCGGCCGTCAGTTCGGCGCACCAGTGTCCGTCCGCCTGCTGCAAACCCGCCAGATACTCCGCGGCGCGGCGCATGGCCTCCGCCGCGGCCGCTTCCAGCGTGTTTCCGATTTGGACCGGTGCGCTCATTGAATGGAAATCATCAGTTCGCCGGGCAACGAGAAGCGCACGTCCTCGTCCACCAGTTCGATCTCCTCCATCCGGCTGAACCCCCAGCCGCGCAGGAATTCGATCAGGTCGCTCACCAGGTGCTCCGGAGCCGATGCCCCGGCCGTCACCGCTACGTTTTTCACGCCTTCCAGCCAGGCCGCATCCACGTCGGCGCAGTCGTTCACCAGGTAGGAGCGCACTCCGAAGTTGTGCCCCACTTCCACCAGGCGCTTGGAGTTGGAGCTGTTTTGCGACCCCACCACCAGCAGCAGGTCGCAGTATTCGCTCACCGCCTTCACGGCCATCTGCCGGTTCTCCGTGGCGTAGCAGATGTCTTGCGCGGGCGGACCTTGAATCAGCGGAAAGCGCTCTTTCAGCCGGCCGATGATGTCGCGGGTTTCGTCCAGGCTGAGAGTGGTCTGGGTCAGGTAGCGGACGCGCGTGGGGTCGGGCAGTTCCAGGCGGTCCACATCGTCCACCGTCTCCACCAGGTAGCTGCATAGCGGCACTTCGCCCAGGGTGCCGATCACTTCGTCGTGGTCCTTGTGGCCGATCAACACGATGCTGAATCCGTCGCGCGCGAATCGCACCGCTTCCAGGTGCACTTTCGTAACCAAAGGGCAGGTGGCGTCGATCACGTCCAACTGCCGTTCCCGGGCCTCTTTGCGCACCGCGGGAGCCACCCCGTGGGCGCTGAAAATCGCGCGCCCGCCCGACGGAACCTCTTCCAGTTCCTCGACGAACACCGCTCCGGCGTCGCGCAGCTCGTCCACCACATGCTTGTTGTGCACGATTTCCTTGCGAACATAGACGGGAGGCCCGTACAAATCCAGTGCGATCTTCACCACGTCAATGGCTCTCACCACCCCCGCGCAGAATCCACGCGGCTTCAGTAGAAAGATCTTCATTTCCGCCCCGGTGTTGGGCTCGAAGGGCTTTAAAGGCATAGGTCCGAGTGCTTCCGATTATAGCAGGAGCACAACCCCTTCCGCATCGCAAAATCGGTGAATAGCAAGGATTTGGCGTCGTTCGGACGAGCGCCGCATCGGGGGGCGCGCCGGTTGACAATCCGATGTCACTCACTTTTTTTAAGAATGGGAATGCGGCATAAGCCCCCTGGTCCGCGCGGGACGCCGCGAATTGGGAAATTGAGGAGAGCGCGCGCGAGGCCCGGGCCAGCGTCAGAGCAACCGCAGAGTTTCATTATCCCGGGGCGCCAGTGTTCGTGAGAAACTAAAAACGCATCATGAATCGCCGTCAGTTTGTTTCCTTATCGGGGGTTGCGGGCGCCGTGGCCGCCGCTCCGCAGCCGGCGCCGGGAGCGCCCGCGCGCGCTCTCATGAAACTGGGATGCCAGAGCGCTCCCACCACGGATGCGCACCTCAAGTACCTGGCGCGATATGGAGTGCGCGACATCACCGGCTACCCGGCCATCGCCGATGGCCGCCTGTACGCCACCCAGGAAGAGCTGAAGAGCATGCTGGGGCTGGCGGAGCGGAACAAGATTACGATCGAGGGGATTGCGCTGCCGTTTCTCACCTCCAGCCATATCGATCGCGAAAAGCATCCGGCCATCATGCTGGCGGAAAGCCCCGAGCGCGACCGCGATATCGAAGCCGTGCAGACGATGATTCGCAACTGCCAGGCAGTGGGGATTCCGTCCATCAAGTACAACATGAGCATTCTGGGAGTGCTGCGCACGGGGCGCGTGGCGGGGCGCGGGGATTGCACGTACAGCGCGTGGCGCTTGCAGGATGCGCAGCCGGCCACCCCGCTGACGCGCGCCGGAAGGGTGACCGCCGGCCGCTTTTGGGAGCGCATCACTTACTTTCTGGATCGCGTGATCCCGGTAGCCAACGAATACAAAATCCGCATGGCGTGCCATCCGCACGACCCGGGCGTCCCTCCGGAAGGCTATCAGGGCGTGGACCGTGTGCTGGGAACGGTGGATGGGCTGAAGCGCTTCATCGCCATTCGGGAGAGCCCTTACCACGGACTGAACTTCTGCCAGGGCACGGTTTCGGAAATGCTGGACGACCCGGGGAAGGAAATTTTCGACGTGATCCGCTATTTCGGCTCGCGCCAGAAGATTTTCAACGTGCACTTCCGCAATATTCGCGGGCATCGGAACGAATTTATCGAAGTGTACCCGGATGAAGGCGATGTCGATTTCGTGAAGGCCATCCAGGTTTATAAAGAAGTGGGCTATCCCTACCTGCTGATGCCGGACCATGTTCCGCAAGCGGCGGCCGATCCCGGCGGTCTGCAATCGTTCGCGTTCTGCTACGGCTACATTCGCGCGCTGATTCAAGCCGTGGACCGGATGGGGTAGGCGATGCGCTTTTCCAGTATGATCACGGCCGTGGACGCGCACGCCTGCGGCGAGCCGGGGCGCGTGATTACCGGCGGCGTGCTGGACGTGCCGGGCGCCACCATGTTCGAAAAAAAAGTCTACCTGGAAACGCAGGCCGACCACATCCGGCTGCGCATGCTGCGCGAACCGCGCGGGTACCCGGCCGCCAACTGCAACCTGCTGCTGCCGCCCACCCATCCGCAAGCGGACGCGGGCTACGTGATCATGGAGCAGGTGGAATACCCGCCCATGTCGGGGACCAATACCATCTGCGTGGCGACGGTGTTGATTGAAACCGGCATGGTGCCGGCGGTGGAACCGGTGACGCGCTTGAAGCTGGAGACACCGGCGGGGCTGATTGCGGTGGAAGCCGAGGTGCGCGCGGGGAAGGTCACGATGGTGACGTTCCGCAACGTGCCGGCCTTCGCGGCGCACCTGGACGCGCCCATCGAAGTGCAAGGGCTGGGGACGGTGACGGTGGACGTGGCCTATGGCGGAATGTTCTATGTGATCGCGGAGGCCGCGCCGCTGGGGTTCAGGCTGCGGCCGGACGAGGCGCGCGACATCGTGCGGGTAGCCGAAATGATCAAGGCTGCGGCGCGCGAGCAACTGCCCGTCGAGCATCCCGAAAATGCGGCCATTGCGGGGGTGACCATCGCGCAGCTTTCGGGCGAGCCTTCGCACGCGGGGGCGCACCGCAAAAACACGGTGGTGGTATCGACCGGGACGCTGGATTGGTCGCGGCCGGAATCCTGGACCGGCGTGCTGGACCGCTCGCCCTGCGGCACCGGAACCTGCGCCAAGATGGCGGCCATGCATGCCAAGGGGCAACTGGAGCTGCATCGGGACTTCGTGCACGAAGGGATTTTAGGAACGACGTTTACGGGCCGGTTGATCGAGGAAACGCGCGTGGGGCGGTATCCGGCGGTGGTGCCCACGCTGGCGGGGCAGGCGTGGATCACGGGGTTCGCGCAGTATGTGGTGGACCCGGAGGATCCTTTCCCCAATGGCTTTACCGTGGGGGATATCTGGGGCGGCGCATAGGCGGCCTGGCCTCCATTTGGTGCGCCGAAACGCATCGCCCGGAGTGGCGATGCGGCACGCAGAGTGCGTGCGCGGAGTGCGTGCGCCACTGGGCGCGTTCCAGCATGCGCGCTAAGGCATCTCTTCGTCGAAGCACACCGCAACTTTCCCGCACTTCCCCGACGACATCAGCGCATACGCATCCGCCACTTTGTCCAGCGCGAAGCGATGCGTAATCAAATCCGCGGGATGCAGGTTCCAGCGCACCAGCCGTTCCACCAGCTCGTCCATCAGCCACGTCGAAGTCACCCACGAACCGTAGATGGTCTTCTGATCGTGAATGATGTCCGGCGACGGGTTAAACTCCACGCGCCCGCCTTCGCCCAGAAAGACAATCCGGCCCCACTTGCGCGTGGCGCGAATGGCGGTCGAGCGGGCCGCGTCGTTGGCCGAACAATCCACCGCGCGCTCCCACGCCATAGCCGCCGGTCAGCTTGCGCACCTGGCTCACGTTGTCCGCTGCGCCGGCCAGCACTTCGTCGCAAAGGCCCAGCTCGAGCGCCAGTTTCATGCGCTCTTCCAGCACGTCGATCCCGATGATCTTCTGCGCTCCCAGCTTGCGGCACAGCGCTCCCGTAGCCAGCCCGACCGGCCCGAGCCCGGTGATGAGCACGGCATCGTTGCCGCTGATGCCGATTTTCTGCAAGCCTTCGTAGACCGTTCCGAAGCCGCACGCCACCTGCGCGCCATCGGCGTAGGAAAGCTCGGCGGGCAGAAAGATCAGGTCCTTTTCCTCGGCCAGCAGATAAGCCGCCATGCCGCCATCGCGCTGCCATCCGTAGGCGCGGCGATAGCGCTCGCTGGTGCAGGAGATCATGTAGCCGCGCCGGCAATCGTTGCACACCCCGCAGCCGGAGATGTGATATACAATCACGCGGTCGCCGGTTTTGAACAGGCGGCAGCCGGGCCCCGTCTGTACCACCTGCCCGCACGGCTCGTGGCCCGCCACCACCCCTTGGTAGCCTTCCGGGCCTTTGCCCAGGTGCTCGTGATAGATGCAGCGGATATCCGACCCGCAAATGGTGGATGCCTTCATCCGCAGCAGTACTTCGCCATGCCCCGGTTCCGGGACACGCACTTCGCGCAACTCGACGGTGCTGTTACCGGGCAGATACGCCCCTTGCATGGTTGCCATGTTCACGCTTCGATCTCTCCATCCAGGTCCCACAGATCTTCCCAGGTTTGATCGGCCTTCCACAAAAAGACCTGCCCCTTGATCAAGCGGCAGTTCCGGTCGATCCCGGCGATGGCCCGCATGTCTTCCGCGGTTAAAGGCTCCGTCACCGCGCCGCGCAGGTTGGCCAGGTAGTTGCGCGGATTGGTGGAAAACGGAATGGGCGTCTGGCCGCGCTGGATGGCCCATTTCACGCACACCACCGCCGGATGCACGCCCAGCCGTTGGGCGATCCCGGCGATCACCGGGTCTTCGATATCGCAGGTATCCCCGGGCGTGCGGTCGCGCGCGGGACGGCCGGGCGAACCCAACGGCGAATAGCCGATCGGCTGGATGCCGTTAGCCCGCACGAACTCGAAAAGCGCGGGCTGCTGGAAGTGCGGGTGCAACTCCATTTCGTTCACCGCCGGTCGGATGCGGGCGTCGCGCAAGAGCAGCTTGAGTTTCGGAATGGTCATGTTGGAAGTGCCGATGTGCCGCACCAGCCCCAGGTCCACCAGCCTCTCCATCTGCCGCCACGTTTTCATGAAGTTCTCGTGGATGTAGGGCCGCGCGCCGGGACTGCGCGATTCCACGCTGCAGCCGGGCGGATGGAAATTCGGAAACGGCCAATGCACCAGGTACATGTCCAGGTAGTCGAGCCGCAAATCCGCCAGCGATTGCCGGCAGAGGAATCACGTCGGCTTCGGCATGCTTGTCGTTCCACAACTTGGAGGTGATCCACAGTTCGCCGCGGGTAGGAGAGGCCTCCCGGCCTGTCCACAGTTCCTGAAGAGCCGCGCCGATGCGGTCTTCGTTGCGGTAAACCGAAGCGCAATCCAGGTGACGGTATCCGGCGCGCACCGCGCCTTTGACGGCTTCGGCCACTTCATCCGCCGAGACATGGTCGCTGCCGAACGTGCCCAGCCCGATGGCCGGCATGCGAGCGCCCGTGTAGAGCCGGCGCTGGGGGACCAGCGCGGGGTCTACGGCCCGGCTGGTATCGGTTGGATGCATGGTTCCCTTCCAGAATGCCACACGGCGCGCGTGGGGCGGGCAGCCCGCGGCGGGTTGATAACCCGCGGCCGGGCAGCGCCGGTAAGCGCGGAGCGTCGGGTATCATTCGAATATGCAATACCGTGTCCGCTTCACCTTGTCGTTATTTTTCGCACTCTTCGTTCTAACCATACCGCTGTCCGCCCAGCTGCTCTCCAGCAACGCTTCTTTAATGGGCCAATACTACGTCCGCTACCTGGGAGTGGACGGATACTGCCAGTGCCCCGTCAGCTTTTCCGGGGTCTTCACCTTCGATGGAAATGGCGGATTCACCGTTACCAGCGGGCAAGGCATTTACAACAACGGTTCGGATAATGTCCTGAATACCCTGGTCACGGGCTCTTATACAGTTTGGTCCAGCGGCCTGGTCAGCATGACGAACCCCTTCGACAACACCAACAGCGGCACTACTCTCTATGGCGGCGTGGGGCAGGGAGCGGTGGTCGCGAGCAGCACCGACACCGCGTACCTGGACCTGTTTGTAGCCATTCCGGTAGCTACCGGCTCTTCCAATGCGACGCTCAGCGGGACCTATCAGGTAGCCGACCTGGAGTTTTATGCCGGCAGCTTCAATAACAGCCGCAACAACCTGTTCACCATGACCGCCGATGGCAGCGGCAACCTGGGCAACGTCACGGTGAGCGGCGCCTCCATTAATCTGAGTAACAAGCCCACTACCCAGACGATCTCGGGCGCCACTTATACGGTCGCGGCCAACGGCAGCGGCACGCTCACCCTGCCCGCGCCGAGCGGCGTCGCCACGCTCAACCAGCTTCTGGCGGGCTCCAAGGCGCTGTACGTATCGCCGGATGGCAGCTTTTTCATTGCCGGCTCGGCGTCCGGTTACGACATTATCGTGGGCGCCAAGGCGCCCTCGGCCAGCGTGCAGCCCAAGTTCACGGGATTGTACTTTACCGGAGAGCTGGAGAATTACGCCAACGGCGGCGTGAACGCCGGCATTTACGGATACGATGGCGCCTCGAATGAATTAGGCGACGCCGCGGGCGACGAACTGGTGCACGAGCGAGTCAATCCGGATGGCTACCCTTCCTACGACGAAACCTACAACGACAACTTCACCTTCAATGCGGCGGGCGTCGCCAGCGGCAACGACTATGCGCTGGCGGTTTCGGGCAACGGCAACTTCGCATTCGTGATTGGCAACGGCGGCGATTACTACCTGCAGGTCTACGTCAAAGCTCCTGCCAATACCGCGCCGGCGAGCGGCGTGTTTCTCTATCCCACCGGCGTGGTGAACGCGGCCAGCAATTCTCCCTTCACGGCACAGCTTTCGCCGGGCGAAGTAATCACGCTCTACGGCGCCGGAATGGCCAATACCACCACCAGCAGTTCCGCGCCGTTTCCCACCACGCTCGCGGGCGTTCAGGTGCTGCTGAACGGGGTTGCCATTCCCATTTACTCCGTCAGCCCCACGCAGATTTCCGCCGTGGTGCCGTATGCGATTTCGGGCAACAGCGTGGTGCTGACCGTGCAGGTGAACAACAACGGGACCATGTCCAACCAGGTGTTCGAGTACGCCGGCACGACGTCTCCGGGGGTGTTCACCGTTCCGCCGGGAGGCTTGGGCGACGGCGCCATCCTGCACCCCAACTACAGCCTGGTTTCCGAATCCAGCCCGGCCAAGGTGGGGGAGACCATCGCGATTTACCTGACCGGGCTGGGACCCGTCACTCCCACGGTAACCGCTGGAACTCCCGCGCCCAACAGCAGCGCCGTGGTCAATCCCCTGGATGTCTATATCGATGGCCTGCCGGCGACCGTTGCCTACGCCGGCCTGGCGCCGGGCTTAGGCGGCTTGTACCAGTTGAACGTGACCATTCCCGCGGGTGTCACTAGCGGCGATGTCACGCTGGAGATCTCGACGGTGGATGCGGATAACGTGCAGGCCACCATCCCCATTTCGCAGTAGGGCAGGATGGCATCCTGCGCGCCCGTTGCCAACCGGCGCAGCGCGGCAGGCGGGTTGCCAACCCGCCGCGGCATGACATCCTGCCCTACCCTTCCAGCTTGTATTTAGTGGCGGCGAGGGCATACAGCCGCCGCCACACCAGGCGGTTGATGGTGACCACCATGACCGCCATCGCGATGGTCGCGCCCAACAGCAGCGGGAAATTGCCTTTGTCGGTGGCCTGGCTGATCACCGCGCCCAGCCCCACGGTGGAAATCGTCTGCCCGTGAAACTTGAAGTACTCGGCCACGATGCTGGCGTTCCACGCGCCGCCCGATGCGGTGACGAATCCCGTCAGCAAATACGGAAAAATTCCCGGCAGCAGCAGCTTGCGCCAGCGTTCCACGGTGGGCAGCCGGAACACGCCGCAGACTTCCTTCAGGTCCGTGGGAATCGCGCTGGCGCCGGCGATCACGTTGAACAGGATGTACCACTGCGTGCCCAGCAGCAGCAGGATGATGGAACCGATTCCCAACCCGCCGCCGGCGCGCACCAGCACCAGCAGCACGATGGGGAACAGCGCGGTGGCCGGAACCGAAGCGGCGATTTGCGCGATGGGCTGCGCCACAGCCGAGAGCCTGGGCCGCAGCCCGATGTACACGCCCGCCGGAACGGTCCACAGTCCGGCCAGCGCCAGGGTGGCTTCCACGCGCAGGAAGGTCGCGCCCCCGCCCCGGAAAATGGCTTTCATCTCCGGCGAAGAAAGGCCGCGCAGCATCAGGATCATGCGCGTCACGGCATACAGCAGCCCGGCTATGGCGAGAACCCCCACGGCAATCCCGATGGAACGCGCCGCGAGCCCGCGCGCAGGCGGTTGGCGGATGGCTTCTTTCCGGGCGAAGTGGCGCGTCAGGACCTCGCGCAGCGGAGCCACGGTAACCCGCGCCACGCTCGCCGTGATGTGCGAACGGCGCAGGAAATCCAGCATGGGAGAGCGCGGCGCCTGCGACGCTTCCACCTGTTCGAACTTGAACTTCTCGCCCCAGGCGATCACCGGCCGCCAGATCAACTGGTCCATCAGCACGATCACCGCGATCATGGCGGAGACGCCCCACAGAATGGCGCGCAGGTCGCCCGCGTTGGCGGCGGTTTGCAGATAGGAGCCCAGGCCGGGCAGCCGCAGGTCGCGATCGCCCAGCACGAACATCTCGCAGGCCATCAGAAAGAACCACGCGCCGGCCACCGACATCATGGAATTCCATACCAGCCCGATGGCCGAATAGGGCATCTCCAGTTGAATGAATTTCTGCCACCAGCTCAGCCGGTAGACTTCGGCCGCTTCGATGAGCTCCTGCGGAATGCTCTTGATGGAAGAGTAGACGCTGAACGTCATATTCCAAACCTGCCCAGTGAAGATCAGCAGGATGGAGCCCAGCTCGACGCCCAACTGGCGGCTCGGAAACAGCGTCACCATCGCCACCATGACGCCCGGCAGAAAGCTGAGCACGGGGATGGATTGCATGGTATCGAGCAGCGGGATCATCACCTTTTCGGCGCGCCGGTGATGCGCCGCGATGTAGGCGTACACCAGGGTCACCGCCAGGCTTACGGCATAAGCCACCACGATGCGCGCCACGGAGAACGCGGCGTAGCGCGGCAGCGCCCAGGGAGTGAGGTGGATTTCCGGCTGCGTGTTCACCGGTCCGGCCCAATAGCGCGCCAGCGAGAGCAGTCCGTAGAACAACGCCAGGCCGGCGGCCAGGATGGGCAAGTCGCGCAAAAGCGCCAACCAGGGCGGCGTGGATTTGCCGGGCGTCACGGCCGGCTCTCCCGGGCGGCGTGGGGCAGGATCCGGCGCTGCTCCGGCCGGCGGGTTGCCAACCCGCCGCAGGTTGCCAAGCTGCCCCGCAAAGCCCTCACGCTTCGGCCTCTTCGCGGTCGGGGTCGTGCAACAGCAAACGGTCGGTCTCCGAATCGTAGGTGAAGATGTCGCCGTAACGGCCCCAGTTCAGAACCGTATCGATTTGCCGCTGCACTTCGGCTTCGGAGAAATGTTCCTCCAGCACGCCGCGGAAAAATTCCAGCGGCATGGAATGGTCGGCTTTGCTGCACAGCGTATTGTGTATCTGCTGCAGGAGCGCGACGTTGGCCAGCACGGCCTGGCGGAAAAGTTGGCGGCGCGTGGCGATGTCCGCTTCGGCGAAACTCTGGCCGAAGGGCGTCATCTCCAGGTCTCCCTTTTCGGCTTTGAGAAACCCCAGCAGGGTGGCCGCTTCCACCAGCGGCAGCAGATCGTCCACTTCCATTTGCAGCTCGTCGGCCACGCGGTAAAGGTCGTCTTTGCCGCCGCGGTCGTTGAGCAGTTCGAGCAGGCCGCCGATGCCTCCATGGCGCGCGTGCGGCAGCATCTGGTAAGGCGCTCTGGCGGCGCGCCCCGCCAGGTCCGGCGGCCCGGCCTGCAGCTCGGGCTGCGTCATGAGCTTGTAGATGTAATCCACGTAGAGCAGAAACTCGGCCGAGGTGCGCTCGCGCGGCCGCTCCAGAGGCACGCGGAAATCGGCGCGGATGCGCGCCGGGTTGCGCCCCAGCACGAGAATGCGGTCGGCCAGCAGCACGGCCTCTTCGATGTTGTGCGTCACCAGAAAAATGCTGCGCGTGGGGATGCGCTTGGCCTGCCACAGCTCCAATAGCTCGCCCCTCAGGTTCTCGGCGGTGAGCACATCCAGCGCGGAGAACGGTTCGTCCATGAAGAGCACTTCGGGCTCGACGGCCAGCGCGCGCGCGAATCCCACGCGCTGCTTCATGCCGCCCGAAAGCTCCTTGGGGTAAGCCGATTCGAAACCGGTGAGCCCCACCGAATCCAGCGCCTTGAGCGCCTTGCGATAGCGCGCGGCGCGTTCCATGCCGCGCGCCACCAGCGGCACTTCGACATTCTCCACCACGGTGAGCCAGGGAAACAGGGCGAAACTTTGGAACACGATGGCCACGCTGGGGTTGGCTTGGCCGAGCGGCTTGCCATGCCAGAGAACTTCTCCTCCGGTGGGCGCGCTCAAACCGGTGAGCATGCGCAGCAGCGTGGATTTACCGGAGCCCGAGGGCCCCAGCAGCGCCAGAATGGCGCCCGGTTCCACGTTCAGATCGGTGGGTGCGATCACCTGCACGCGCGCGCCGCCGGGGCGCTCGAAGGCCTTTTCGATGCGCCGCGCCTCAATGATGGGTTCGGGCGCGCGGGGCGGAGCTTCCGCGGTTTCCGGGACAGGCCAGGAGGGCTGTGCTATGCCGGACACCTCATCCATCAATGCCTGCAAGGCTTTCTCCGGCAGCTCTTCGAGGAAGTTCAAACGGTCGCCGTGGGTCATGCGGTCGAGAATGGCATTCATCTCTTCCAGCGGCCGCGCGTGCAGCAGGACGTAGGCGTGATAGTAAGGGAAGATGGGCAGCAGCCGCGCGGCAAATTCCACCGGCAATTTGCCGAACAGAAGCTGCTGCTGCTCGAAGGGCAGGCTGGTGAGCGCGTCCGCCGCCACCGGCGGGTCCAGCTTTAGCAGCAGCGGGACCACCTCTTCCCAATGGCCGCGCGCCAGCAGAGCGCGCAGCTTATCGGCGGGCGGCGAACTCACCAACTCACCTGGATGAGGGAAATCGCCTGGCGCGGCAAAGTGAACCGCAGGCGCAGCGCGCCTTTCTCGACCGGCATCCACGCGGGCGAACCCAGCGTTTGAAGTTGGCCGGCGGCTTCCAGCCTGGCGTATTGCCCGGGCGAGGGATTCTGCGGCGAGCCCATCTCCTTCCACGCCGTATACGCGTTGCTGTGGGTCTGGTCGATGCGGTAATGGCGCACCAGCGCTTTTGCGATTTCCGCGGGAATGCCGGTGACGGTCGTGTCGATGGGCACGCCGGGACCCGGCACATCGTCGTCGTGATAGTTCCAGGCCAGGATGGAAATCTGGTTGGGCGCGCGCGTCGCCAACGCGTCCACGTCCGGCGCGCCGCGCACTCCCGATTGCAGAATGTCGTCCAGCCCGATGGCGCCGCTGGATTGCGCCCGCACGCGCTCGCCGCGCATGAGGCCGAACATGCGGAAGACGTTCAGGATGGGCTTATCGATGCCGTTGGTGGCGAGCGTGCGGAAACCGTCGAAATACGGCTGATCGTCGAATTCGAAGGCCCACGTGAGCATGCCTTCGAGGTTGCTGTGCCGCCGGTACGCCATGCGCAACATGCCAGCCAGCGCGGCTGCCGTATAGGCCGGATACATGGTTCCGTTGCGATAGGCGTTGGCCGGAGAAGTGCGCGCCGGGCAGGCCGCGCAGCCTTCCGGATCGGCTTCGCTCAGGATGATGGGCAGGCTGCTGTAATGCGGAAAGCCGGCCAGGATTTCCATTCCCCGCTGGCTGTCCCGCAGTTCGTGATCGAGCCCCATGCGGACGTGCCCGTCCACCATTCGCACCGAGCCCTTGGCGTGATAGGTGACGAAATCGAGCGGCGTGTTCTGGGCCCGGCAGTGGGCCAGAAACTGCCGCAGGAAGTCGGCGGACCGGCCGCCGCCGCCCGGTCCGGTGGATGCGGGTCCGCCCACGCGCGCCTCCGGCAAAGCTTTCTTCACGGCTGCCGCGCTGTAGTCGTAAAGCTTATCGTATTCTTCGGGAGTGCCCCGCCAATACCCGATGTCCGGCTCGTTCCACACTTCCCAATACCAGGTGGCCACTTCCGCGCGGCCGTAACGCGCCACGGAGTGCAGCACCAACTGGCGCACCAGCTCGGCCCACTTCCCGTAATCCTTGGGCGGGTAAGACCAACCCTTGCCATCGTCCGGTTTGGGCCAGTGGCGGGTGTAGGGCAGGGGATTGGCGGAGAGCGCTTCGGGCATGAAGCCGAGCTCGACGAACGGCTTGGCGCCAGCGTGAATGTAGGTATCGAAGATGCGGTCCACGATGCGCCAATCGTAGACCGGCCGGCCGGCGGCGTCTTCGGTGTAAACGTTGGTCGAACCCCATTTCAGGGCGGGCGCGCCATCGCCGGTCACCAGCAGGTGATGGGTTCGAAGGAACACCGGGGCGGCGCTGAGTTCCGCCAGCTCGCGCACCAGCTTGGCGCCGTTGGCGGTGTAGGTGTAATTGGGCTCGTCATAACCGAAGTAGGAAAACACGGGGCGCCAGGGGCCTTCGGTGGCGAGGGAATCCACCTGGATGGCGACATGATCTTGGGCGGGCAAACAGGCGCAGCTCAGAACGAGCGCGGCCCACAACGTGCGGAATGTGCTGGCTGCCATTACCCGATTCTAACGGGTTCAGCCCCGGCTATACGGCCACGCGGGCGGCGCCGCGAACAGCAGGACGATCGATATGATCGGCAACAGAAGCATCGGTTTTGCGCTGCCAGCCTGCCCCACCTACACCCTCATGCCTCCCGAGAGCGGCGCCGGCCATTCCAGGCGCTTCCCCGCTTCCACGCCGGCGGCGATGCGCGCCGCGGCTTCGGCCGGCCAGGGCGCGGTCTTGCGCAGCCTCAAATCGGCGAAAGCGTTCATGCATTCCAGCGTGGCCGAAAGCCCGCCGCGCTGTTGCGACAGATTCACCGTGATTTCCATTGGGATGCCCAGTTTCGATTTAGTATACCCCCGGCCGTTTTCTTCGACCCCGCGAGGCGCAGGCGACGGATTTCGCCGGCGCAATCGCCGGCCCGCCGATCCGCCGTACCACGCTTCAAACAGCCACCGCGTGAGACTGCGCAACAGGTCCGCCCGCGGGAGTTGCATGTCTTCCTCGCCCAGCTCGCGCGCCGGCATGAGGCCGCCATTGGGATAAACTATTTGACTATGCGAAACCTTGCCGTTACTCTGCTGCTGGCCGGCGGTTGCCTGCTGGCGCAGCCGCGGGTCTCCCCGGAGAAGGAGGCTTCGTTGAAAGCCGACCTCGCCGGTTCCATCGACGCCATGAAGAAACAGGCGCAGGTAATGGTGGACAGCGTCTTCAGCTTCGGCGAGTTGGGATTCCAGGAGTACGAAACCACCGGGTACCTCTCGGGCATCCTGGAAAAAGAAGGCTTCAAGATCGAGCGCGGCATCGCCGGCATCCCCACCAGTTGGGTGGCGTCGTGGGGCGAAGGCAAGCCGGTGATTTCCTTGGGGTCCGATATCGACGATATTCCGCAGGCCTCGCAGAAACCGGGCGTGGCGTGGCACGATCCCATCATCGAGGGCGCGCCGGGGCACGGCGAAGGCCATAACTCCGGCGTGCCGTTGAACATTGTCGCGGCGCTGGCGGTGAAGAAAGTCATGGAGCGCGAGCACCTGAAGGGCACCATCCGGCTGTGGCCCGGCGTGGCCGAGGAGTTAGTGGGGGCCAAAGCCTGGTATGTGCACGCGGGGATGTTCAAAGACGTGGATGTGGTTTTGTTTTGTCACGTGGCCAATAACTTCAGCGTAAGTTGGGGTCCGGCGCTGAATCAGAACGGCCTGGTGTCCATCGAGTATCGCTTCAAGGGCGAGAGCGCGCACGCCGCCGGCGCTCCCTGGCGCGGCCGCAGCGCCCTGGCTGCGGTGGAATTGATGGACGTGGGCTGGAACTTCCGCCGCGAGCACCTGCGCCTGGCGCAACGCTCGCATTATGTAATCAGCAACGGCGGCGACCAGCCCAACGTGGTGCCGCCCGATGCCAGCGTCTGGTATTATTTCCGCGAAGCCGATTACGAGCACATCATGGATATGTGGCGCATCGGCGATAACATGGCCAAGGGCGCCACCCTCATGACCGACACCACTTACACGGAGCGCCTGCTGGGCAGCGCATGGCCGGGACATTTCAACCGCCCCATTGCCGAAGCTATGTACGAAAACATCAGGAAGGTGGGGCTGCCGCAATGGTCCGAGGACGATCAGACGCTGGCCAAAGGATTGCAAAAAGAACTGAAGGTGCCGGTGCGCGGGTTGAACACCGCCATTCCGCCCATGCGCGTGCCGCGCGTGCAGACGGAAGGCGACGGCGAGGGCGCCAACATGCCGACCGGCGGCGGTTCCGACGATATCGGGGATGTCTCCTGGGCCGTCCCCACCGTCACCCTGCGCTACCCCTCCAACATTCCCGGCGGTCCGGGGCACAACTGGGCGGACGGGGTCGCCATGGCAACCCCGATCGCTCATAAAGGCGTCGTGGCGGGCGCCAAAGTGCAGGCGATGACCATGCTGGATATCCTGCTGCACCCCGACCTGGTCAAGAAAGCCTGGGACTATTACAACAACGTGCAGACTAAGGATGTGAAGTACAAGAGCTTCCTTCGCCCGGGCGACCAGCCGGCCATCTGGCTCAATACCAGGACCATGGAACAATACCGGCCGCTGATGAAGCAGTATTACTACGATCCGTCGAAATACGATACGTACCTCGAGCAGTTACACATCAAATATCCGACGGTAAGATAAAAAGGCCATGGTAGGGCCGTGCCGTGAGATCCGCGGCCCTGAGGGCGCCCCGACGCCCGGGTCGGTCGGCTCCCCGCAACCGTTCCCTTACGAACCAAGCCGCCTGCTACAATCGCTGGTGCCGTGGAGGATCCGCTGGTCGGGCCCCTGGCTGCCATCGCTTCGGGGATCCTGGTTTCCCGTTTCGTACCTTTTTATAGCTTCGAGTTGATCGCCGCCGGCGCGGCATTTGTGCTGCTCGGCACGCTGGCCGCATGGCGCCATTCGCGCTTGCTGGCCGGTGCGTGCTGCGGCCTGGGACTTTTCTGCGGCGGCGCATTGCTGGCCCTCGCGCACGCTCCCGCACCCGCGCCGCAGTTGGATGCCGAAGGCCGCGAGATCGTGATCCTGGGTGGCTGCGTGGTGGAACCGCCCGCCATTTCCGGCGAGCGCGAGCGTTTCCTGCTGGAACTGGACGCCCACGCCCGCGCACAGGTCACTCTCTACACGAAGCCAGGCGAAGCGTTGCCCCCGCTGCGTTATGGCCAGAACATCGAGCTGGATGCCCGCGTGCGCAAGCCGCGCAACTACGGCAACCCCGGCGCGTTCGATTATGTCCATCACCTGGCCCGCCAGGACATTTATTGGACGGCGTCGGGCGCCGCTTCCAGCGTGCGCGTGCTGCCGGGCCGCTGCGGCGACCGCTTCCACGCCTTCGTGATGAACCTGCGCGCCGGGGCCCTGGCGCGCATCGACCGCCTGTGGAGCGGCGATAGCTACGACGCCGCCATGATGCAAGGCATCCTGCTCGGGCAGCAATATCAAATGCAGCGCGTCTGGACCGAGGCTTACCGCGACACCGGGACCTTCCATGCGCTGGTGATTTCGGGAACCCACGTGGCCATTCTGGCGGCGTTCTTCCTCTTCCTGCTGCGCATCTGCTTCGTCCCCGAGCCGCTGGCGCGGCTTCTCACCGTGCTGGCGGCGTGGCTCTACGCCTTGGTCAGCGGCTGGGGATCTCCCTGCGTGCGCTCGGCCGCCGGCCTCACTCTATTCATGGTGGCCAGTTATTTTTACCGCGGCCGGCGGCCATTGAATCTGCTGGCCGCGGTGGCCATGGGCTTTTTGCTGTTCGATCCCGATCAGCTTTTCGAAGCCAGTTTCCAGCTCACTTTCCTGGCCGGGGCATTTCTCGGAGCCTTCGCCACGCCGCTTCTGCGCGCCACTAGCGGCCCGCTCGGGCGCGGCTTGCGCGACCTGCGCGATACCGGCCGCGACCTGCGTCTGGAGCCGCGCGTGGCGCAGTTCCGCATCGAAATGCGGCTGCTCGCCGAGACCCTGCGCCGCGCGTTCCGGGTGCCCGCGCGGCTGGCTTTTCCGGCCGTCGCGTGGCCCGCGCGCCTGCTCTTTTTCTTTTTCGAAATGACGGTGGTCTCGGCCATCATTCAGGCCGGACTGGCGCTGCCCATGGTGGTCTATTTCCACCGCGTAGGCCTTTCCGGGCTTTCGGCCAACGCCTTCATTGTTCCGGTGATGGGGATGGCGGTCCCGGTCGGTTTCATCGCGGTCTTCACCGGCTGGGCATGGGTCGCGAAATTGGGAAGCGGCCTGCTGTGGCTCTCCCAGGCAATCGCCAATTGGCATGCCCATATCGAACCCCACTGGCGCATTCCCACGCCGCCGGTTTGGGTGGCCATGGCGTTTTGCGCCGCGCTCATCGCCGCGGCCATGGCGCGCGGCCGCTGGTGGCGCGCCGCTTCCGCCGCGGCCGTGGCCAGCGCGCTGGCGCTGCTGCTGTGGCATCCCTTTCCGCCCGAATACCATCCCGGCCAACTGGAAATCACCGCCATCGATGTGGGACAGGGCGATAGCATCCTGGTGGTCTTTCCCGATGGCAAACGCCTGCTGGTGGATGGCGGCGGCATTCCCGCCTTCGGACACGCCAGCAAATCGCAGCTCGATACCGGCGAGGATGTGGTGGCGCCTTACTTGTGGAATCGCTCCATCCGCACCATCGATGTGATCGCGCTTTCGCACGCCCACGAGGACCACATCGGCGGCTTGCCCGCTTTGACCGACGATTTTCGCCCGCGCGAACTGTGGACCGGCGCGACGCAGGATAGCGCGCCCTGGAAGCGCCTGCGCGATGCCGCCGCGCGCAACGGCGTAAAGATCGTTCCCATGCAGGCCCCCGGCCGCTTCGCTTTCGGCGGCGCCGAAATGGAAGTGCTGGCGCCGCTGGCCGATTACCTTCCCGGCGATACCCCCAAGAACAACGATTCGCTGGTGCTGCGCGTGCGCTACGGCCGCCATTCCTTTCTGCTCACCGGCGACGTGGAAAAGCAGATCGAGCGGCGCATGCTGGAAGAGAATGAAATCTCTCCCACCGACGTGCTGAAGGTGGCGCATCACGGCAGCCGCACTTCCAGCACGGAGGAATTTCTGGAAGCCGCCAATCCGGCCTTCGCCATCATCTCGGCGGGGTTCGAAAACAGCTACGGCCATCCCAACGGCGAGGTGCTGGACCGCCTGGCGGCACACCACGCCGCGGTATTTCGCACCGACCAGGATGGCCTGGTCAGCATCCGCACGGATGGGCGCCGGCTCTTCGTGGAAACCTGGCGCGGCTTGAACGCGGCTCCCTAAGGTGGACCTCACCGCCGACCTGGCCGATAATTGTTTTGGAAGCAAAGTGATTTGGGATTGGTCCAGTTGCGGCGCGGTGGAGCGGCACCCCGAGCGAGTGAGCGACGCTTGGGTGTTTCGCGGGACGCGCGTGCCCGTGTCGGTTCTGTTCGTGAATTTGGAGGGCGGGGCAACCGTTGAGGAGTTCCTGGAATGGTTCCCAGGCGTCTCTCGCGATCAGGTCCAAGGCGTCCTTCAGCACGCCGCCCGAAGTCTCACGGTGTCAGAGGCAGCGTGACTGCCTGATGCGTATCCTCAGACACCTTGTCTCAGTAAGCGGCCGCAGGCCGCTTGCGCCAACTCTGTGAGCGTTGGATTTATAGCACCTGCCTGTGTTTTCCGCTGGACCTGGAAGAGCAGGACAAGAGCGCGTTTCAGATGGACGAGGTTTTCCAGGCATTGATTGACCGGACCCGCGCGTCACTGGATCTGGACCGCATCTAGACCATCTTCGGCGACAGGAACCGCCGCCCGCACTATGACAAGCGGAAAAAGAATCCGGCACGATGGGGAGTCCATCTCCGGGTTGGCATGCGCGATCTCTTCACGGCTCTGGGGATTGCGGCATAGGATCGACAATTCTTTTTTCATCTATTTCAATAAGGATCTAGCCCGCGGGACGTCTTCGCCGATGCGCTTCCCCGCGCCTGCCCCGCTTCACAAATTCACCGCCGCCGTATTTCCCCCGCACACCAGCACGCCGATGCGCTGTCCCGCGCGCGCCGCGTAGCGCCCCGACAGCAACGCCGCCAGCGCCGCCGCGCCGCCCGGCTCGGCGGCGATGCGCAGCACGCGCCACAAGGCCTGCTGCGCCGCCAGGATGCTTTCGTCGGTCACCAGCGCCACCTCGCGGACATACCGCTGCGCGATGGGAAACATCAATTCGCCCACGCGCCGGGGCGCCAGCGAATCCGCCGCGATGCCGCCCGCTTCGGCATCCACCGGGCGCCCCGCTTCCAGGGCGCGCGCCAGCGTGGGCGCCTTTTCCGGCTCGACTCCGACCACCGCCGCCCTTCCCGCGTACCAGCCCGCGATGCCGCCGATCAGCCCGCCGCCGCCCACCGCAACCAGCAGCGCGTCCAGGTCCGGCGCCTGCTCTTCGAATTCCACTCCCGTGGTACCCTGGCCGAGCAAAGTCTCGATCTGGTCGTAGGCATGCACCGGCAGCGCGCCGGATTGCGCGGCCCACGTTTCGCTGGCCTCCAGCGCGTCGGCGTAGCGCTCGCCCGTCACCACCAGGTCCGCGCCGTAGCCGCGAATCCGTTCCATCTTCGCCGGCGAGGAAACTTCCGGGACGAAGATGCGCGCCGGCTTGCCCAATTTCATGGCCGCGTACGCTACCGCGGCTCCGTGATTGCCGCCGGATGCCGCCACCACCCCGGCTGCCGGCGCCGCGCGCATCAGCAGATTGGCGAACGCGCCGCGCGTTTTAAAGGAGCCGGTATGCTGCAGCAGTTCCAGCTTGAGGACCAGCCGCACCCCATACAAACCGAAATCGCCGCCATCCACTTCGATGGCCGGGGTGCGGCGAATGAACGGCCGAATCAGCGCATGGGTGCGCAGAACCTGCTCGCGCTCCAGCATCAATCAGCCACCGATGAACAGACGAACGCAGATGAAATCCACTTCTTTTTCGGGTTCATTCGCGGCCATCGGCGGCCTCTGCCTCATTTCCCCTTCTTCATCATCTTCGTATTGTTCGGCAACGTGAACAGGTTACTCTTGAGGTTCTTATCGATCTCCACCGACTCCGAGTACATTTCGAACACCTTGTCGCCGTTGCGCTCGCGCCAGACGTCGTAGGGCCATTGGATTCCGCCCACCGGACGGTACTTTCCGAACGAGGTGACCTCCGTATCGAAATCGTGAAACTGCTCGTTGCGGCGCCGCGACACCTGCCGGATGGGCAGCTTGGTGATCTGGCTGAAATACACCGTGACGGTGAAGTTATCGGCGTCGGTGATGTCCACCATCTCCACCGGCTCGCGCTCGTAAACGTCCGCGCCCTCCGAGTAGAAAGACATTCCCGGCTCCTGCAACCGCTGCCGCATGATATAGAGAATGTTGTGCAGCGTGGAATCCACGAAGGTCTTGTAGCGGTCGGGTTCCATGGTCCGCACGCCGTGGTAGTTCCACTCCCACCCGCCTTCCTCGGTCAGCAGCACCGCGCCTTCGTCCTGGTGAAGCCCGAAGGATTCGCGCTCCTGCACCGCGATCTTCCCCGCAACCGGCGCCAGGTAGCGCGTATAAATCGTGGCCACCGATAGCCCCGAAATCTGCTCCCGGTAGAAAGAATAGAGCCGGCCCGATTCCACTCTGTTCTCCATGCGCAGGTAGGCGTCTCCGCCCAGCGCCTTCAGACCTTCCATTACCACGCGTTTCCCGCGGTCCTGGCGCGTCTCCTGGGCGCCGGCCAGACCCGCCAGCGCCAGCGCGATTGCAACTATCCTTCTCATGGCCGTTTCTGCAAATCGGGCAATTGCAAGCCCGTGTCGATCTTGGTTTCCGTGACCGTCACATCCGCGAATTTCCGCCCGCCTTGCGCGATGGCCAGCTTAAGGGGAAGCTTGATGCCGTTTACCTCGTGGAATTCCGTGTACGCATCCTCCACCTCCAGGGGCGGTCCGGAAGCGCGCGGAACCTTGTAAGTCACTTTGCCGGGAAGGCCGGTAGCCTGATCGAACGCCACGCGCACCGTTTCGCCATCCGGGCCGGCGATCTCGACCGTCGAATTGTCCACCGCCGCCACGCTGCGCCCTTCGATCCGGTCGCTCAACAACAGCCGGAAGTACAAGCGGAACAGATCGCCCTGCACCTGTTCCAACTGCGCACCCTCCAGCGGCGCCGTTCCCTGAGGCGTGGAGATCCAGCCGGTCTTCCCGTCCGTGTACGCCGAAATTTTTCCGGCCGGCGTCTGGCTGTCCTGGCGGAAATAGGTGGGAGCCATCCAGCGCTCGTTTTCCTTTACGTCGATTCCGCCGAATTGCGGGGCCACCTGAACGTTCATCGCCTCTTGATAATCCTTCACGGCGGCCAGTTTATCGGCGCCGCCGGTCGCTTCCTGCGCGCGCGCCAGCAGCCGCCTGCCCAGATCCACGTTGGCGGCCTTGGGCGCCGGGCTTTCGCGTTTCGGCTCCGGAATCGTCAGGTCGATGGGGATCGCCGGTTTGCCCAGCTTGTCCAGCGGCTCGACAAAGTTGTCGGGGTTGCCCACCGCGACCACCGTGAAACGGGCCGGATCCAGATACTCCTTCGCCACCCGCTGAACGTCCTCGCGAGTCACCGCCGTCAGCGCCTTCTGGTATTGCTGGATGAAATCCTGCGGATAGCCGTAATACTCATAAGCCAGCATCCGCCCCAGCGTTTTGGCGCGCGTGTCGAAGGCGAAGACCAGGCTGTTGAGCGCCGAATCCTTGGCGATTTTGAGCTCGTCTTCGCTCACTTCCGACGTGCGGATGCGATTCACCTCCCGCAGAATCGCCTGCACGGTCTCGACCGTCGACATGGTCTTGGTGCTGCCCGAAATCCGGAACAGCCCCGGATGGTCGTAACTGGCGCCCCAGTCCGCCGCAATATCGTAGGCGTTGCCCATCCTGGTGCGGACCTGCTGGAAGAGGCGGCTCTGGAATCCGCCGCCCAGAATGTACGACATGATCGCCAGCGCCGGATAATTCCTGTCCCTGAGCTCGCCCCCGAGTTGCCCGATGGCGAAGAACGTCTGCGCCACGTCCTTCTTCGTAGCCAGGTACGTTCCGCCGCCGTCCTTGCCGGTCACCTTGGGAAAGGCCGGCACGGCGGGCTGCTGCGCGGTCCAATCGGCGAACAGCTTTTCCAGCTTGCCCTTCATCTGGGCCGCGTCGAAATCCCCCCACACCGCCAGCAGCGTGTTGGAAGGGAAAAAGTACCGCTTGTAAAACTCCTGCACGTCGTCGCGCGCGATGCGGTCCACCGTGGCGTACTGCTCGTCCCAGCCGTAGGGCGTGTCTTTCCCGTAGACGATATCGGCGAACTCCCGTTGGGCAATTCCACCGGCGCTGTCGTTGCGCCGCGAAATCGAGCTGTCCATCTGCGACCGCGCCAGGTCGATCTTGTCCTGGCGGAATTCGGGCGAGGTCAACACGTCGTGAAAAATGCCCAATACCTGATCGGTGTTTTCCTTCAAGGCCGAAAACGAAACCGATCCGGAGGTCTCTCCGATGTTGCTTTCCACGCGGGCCGCGATGTCTTCCAATTCGCTGTCCAGTTGGTCGCCGGTTTTGGCTTTTGTGCCGCCCGTCCGCAGCACCATCCCGGTCATCGTGGCGAGCCCCACTTTATCGGCCGGGTCGAAGAGGTTGCCCGTGCGAATCCGCGCGGAGCCGTTGATTACCGGCAATTCGCGATCTTCCAATAGAAAGACTTTCATGCCGTCCGCCAGCGTCACGATTTCCACTTTGGGCACTTCGATGGGGTGCAGCGGCGGAAACTTCAGCTCTTTCACCGCCGGTACCGGCGGAGTGCGCGCGGGCGCACCGGCCGGGCGCCCCGCGGCGGGAGCTCCCGGACTGGGCGCCTGTGAGGCCGGGGGCGCGGACGTCTGCGGCGCCGCACTGCCCGGCGGCAGATCCGGAGGATTCTGCCCGCCGGGGGGCGTCTGCGCGAATACCGCGCTCGACGCCAGCGCCAGGATTGCCAGCCGCATCTTCATGGACGGCCTCCTTGCGGCCGCGGAACTAATCTGCCTCCCGGCGGCAGTTGCAGATAAACCACCGTGCGGCTCTTCTGCGCGAAATACCGGCGCGCCACCCGCAGCACATCGTCGGCCGTCACGCGGTTGATATCGTCGATCGCGGTAAACAGCTTGCGCCAATCGCCGTAGTTGGCGGCGTAGGTAGTCAGCAGCGAGGCCAGCGCCGCGTTATCCCCCAGCCGCCGGATCACTCCCGCGCGCGCATTGGCCTTCACGCGCGCCATGGTCTCCTCGTCCACCTTTTTCGCCATGAAACCGGTCAGCAATTCGTCCAGCGCTTTTTGGTTATCGTCCACCGTGTGGCCTTGCGAGGGCACCAGCAGAAATACGAACAGGTTGGGATAGCGCCCATCGGGAAACGTCGCCCCCGCCTGCGCGTCCAGCGACACCCGCTTCTCTTCCACCATCTGCTTGTACAGCAAGCCCGTGCGCCCGCTGGAAAGAATCAATTGCAGGCAATCGAACACCGGGTCGTCCTTATCGTACTGATCGGGGCGCTTGTAACCGATCACCACCACCGGCTGGGTGGGCGATTCCACCGCCGCCGTCTTGGGCCCCGCCTGCGGCGGCTCGACGGTATGCAGCAAAGGCGGCAGCGGCCGCGCCGGCATGGGGCCGAAGTAACGCTCCGCCATGCGCCGCGCGTCCGCCGGATTCACGTCGCCCACCATCGCCATGGTAATGTTCGCCGGCACGTAATATTTCTCGAAAAATGCCATCGCCTCCGGCCGCCGCAGGCTCATGACGTCGCTCGGCCAGCCGATTCCCGGGTTGCGGTAAGGGTGCGCTTCGAATGCCGTGGCCAGAAAATTTTGGAACAGCTTCCCCTGCGGACTGGATTCCACGCGCATGCGCTGCTCTTCCATCACCACGTCGCGCTCTTTGTAGAATTCACGAAACACGGGGTGCAGGAAGCGCTGCGATTCCAGGAGAAACCACAGCTCGATGCGGTTGGACGGCAGGCTGTAGAAATACTCGGTGTAATCGTAAGAGGTGTCCGCATTCATTCCCGTGCCGCCATTTTCCTCGATGATGGTGGTGTACTGGTTGGGCGCCACAAAGGTCTCCGCCTGCTCGATGGCCCGCTTCAACTGGCCTTCCAGGACGATGATTTCGCCCTGGTCGGCCTTGGGTCCTTTGTTGCGTTCGGCATCCAACTGGCCGTAGATCTGGTCCACGGCGTCCATGGCCTTCTTTTCTTCCGGCCAGTTCCTGGTGCCGATGGTTTCCGTGCCTTTGAAAGCCATGTGCTCGAACATGTGGGCGATGCCGGTCTCGCCGGCCGGATCGTCCACCGAACCCGCGTTCACGTAGGTGTGGAAGGAAACCACCGGCGCTTCATGCCGCTCCACCACGATGAATTGAAGCCCGTTGGGCAAGGTGAATTCCGTGACCTTTTTTTCGAATTCCTTCAGATTTTGCGCCGGCAGGCACAGGGCCGCCAGCACCAGGGAGGCGCACAGTCTAATGCCGCTCACGATTCTATGATGCTCCTGTCACTCGGGAAACGGCGGTCTGCGCCGCCGGTTCCCCGCTTCCTTTGAGCATACCAGCCTCCCGCCCATACTACTCCGCGTCGGGGATGTTCCTCAATCGCCAACCTATTGTCTGCCATCGGAGCGCGGCTAGAACGGGAAGTACCCTGTTCAAGTACCAACATTACTGGGAATCGACCGCGCAACTCCGCATAATGAAACTCGTTCCGCTTGGAAAAACCTAAGCCGGAGGGTGGAAAACTTCATGCCGTGGGAACAGGAAGTCAAAGAGATCGAAAGCATCGGGGGCGATCGCCGCCATGACCGCCGTTATCATCTTCAACTGGAGCTGCGCTGGAAGCTCATCCGCCGCAAACGGGTGCTGGATTCCGGAACCGGCCGGACCCTCGATCTTTCCAGCGGCGGCATTTACCTCGAAACCGAACGCGCTCTCCACCCCGGGCTCAATGTCGAGCTCTCGATTTCCTGGCCCGTCATGCTGCACAACGTCGCGCCGCTGCAACTGGTCGTCTTTGGCAAGATTTTGCGCGTCAACGGCAACCGCAGCGCCATTCTCATGAGCCAGCACGAATTTCGTACGGCCGCAAGCCCAAACGCACAACGCCCTTCGCTGGCCGCCGCCGCCGCTAGGGGCGCGATGCCCTTCATGTTTAGGGGCGAAGGCGTCTCCCTGGGAAAAAGATAGTAGGATTGGCCTCCCGGCCTGTCCCCCGGGTAAGTTTGAGGACAGGCCGGGAGGCCTATCCTACCCACTACTGCGCGCGCGCGCACACCGCCGTCAGAAAGCGCGCATCCGGGCTGGGGTACTCTTTCAGAATCTCTAATCCGCCGTGATCCGCCAGCAGCCAGCGGAACGCTTCCACCGTATAGGTGTATTGGAAATTCAGCCCGATGTGCTCGCCGCGCTGCAGCGCGATCTCCTGCCCCGCCACGGTTGCCGAAAGGTCCCGCCCGGCGCGGAAATGCCTGGCAATCAGGTGCAGCCCGTCGTGCCGCTCGTCGCGCTTGTGATTGAAGCGGATCTCCCCGGCGTCCTCGTCGATTCCCAGGCTCGCCAGCAGCGACCACAGAAACCGCCGCGCGGCCGGATTGGTGCGCCGCGCCATGGTGTTCTGCTCGTCGTACAACTCGCCGTCCACGATCAACCGGTCGCTCGGTTTCATGCACTGCGCCACGTAGCGGATTTCCGCCAGCGGATCGAACGACCCCATGGTATTTCCCGAGAGAATAAACAGGCGCGGCGGCTCGGCGGCGTCGGCCGCGTAAACCAGGTGCACGGGACTGGAAATATCGGCTTTGATCCCGGCCGCTTCCAGATCGTCGTCCTCGGCGCCGCTGCAGGCGATTTCCAGCATCGACTGGCTGGCGTCCACCGGAAAGTAGAGGCATTCGCAGCCGCGGTCTTTCAGCGCGGCCATGAGTTGCCGGTCGCGGGCGCCATCGCCCGCTCCGAAGCTGATCACCGGCGCCTTGGTCCCGAAATGCCGGGCCATTTCCGCGGCATCCGCCGCGATGCGCTTCCAGGTCTCCTGCAATCCCCCGTACAACCCGGGGTCGCCGATCAGCGAAGCCCATTCGGCCGCCGACCGCGGAAACCAATAGAAGAACTTCTCGGGAAGGTCGCGGGCCTCGATGGCTTCCACGAACTCCTGCGTAATATCGGCTTCCGTCAGGACTACTTCGACTCTCATTTAGAACCCCATAATCTGCATGCCCGCGTCCACGAAAATCACGTTTCCAGTGACCCCGCGTCCCAGGTCGCTGGCCAGAAACACCGCCGTGTCCGCCACTTCCGCCGGGTCGGTATTGCGCCGCAGCGGCGCGCGGTCGGTCCCTTCCAGGATCGTGCTGAATCCCTTGATGGCTCGCGCCGAAGCGGTTTTTACCGGTCCCGCCGAAATCGCGTTGACGCGAATTCTCTTTTCTCCCAGCTCGCTCGCCAGGTACCGCATGGAAGCCTCCAGCGCCGCCTTGGCCGCTCCCATCACATTGTAGTTGGTCACCACGCGAGTCGACCCCAGGTACGTCAACGTGCTTAGCGACCCTCCCCGCGTCATCACCGGCACGGTAGCCCGCGCCACCGCGACCAGCGAATACGCGCTTACGTCCTGCGCCAGCGCGAAACCGGCCCGCGGCGTCTCCAGAAACGGGCGCGTCAGGTCCTCCCGGTTGGCGAACGCCAGGCTGTGCACCACCGCATCCAGCGGCCGGTTCAGCGCCGCCAGCGATTCGGTCAGGGCCGCCAGGTCTTCGTCTTTGGTCACGTCGCACGGCAAAATCGCACAAACGTTCAGCTCTTTCGCCAGTTCTTCGATGGAATCCTTCTGCCGTTCCCCCAGGTAGGTGAGCGCCAGAGTGCCGCCCTCCCTGGAAAACGCCTGGGCAATCGCGTAGGCCAGGCTCCACTTGTTCGCAATACCGAGAATGAGGGCAAATTTACCCTCCAGCAATTGGGACATGGATATCCAGTGTAACAGTGGGCAGGCTCGTTTCGCGTGGCGCGACCGGCGCCACCTTTGCCGCCCTCCCTCCCGGGAACCGTCGAATTTCTTACGCTTGACACAAACTGGTTTGTAGTGCAAACTAGTATGCGTACTGTTAACCATGCCGCTTTCAGTGCGGCAATCCGCTGGAGGAACGAATATGAATCAGGTCGAAAGTCTCTTACAACGGCCCAAGCTCTACTACAACGTCGACGGCGTGGGCGAGCTTGCTATCGGCTTTATGTGCTTGGGCTTTGCGCTGCTCGGCTGGTTGCAGTTGCATGCTCCACGGCACTCCGCGTGGCACCAGATGTACGCGTTCGTCATTTACATGGCGGTGCTGCTCTCCATCCTTCACTTCGGCCCCAAAGCCATCAAGAACCGCATCACCTATCCGCGGACCGGGTTTGTCGATTACCGCCCGCGCGACAAGTATTGGATTCCGATGGCGATGGGGGCTGCCGTCTCCGCCCTGTTCTTGGCGGTGCTGTACCTGGCAGTGCGGCGGCACTGGCAGATATCGACGCCCGTTTCCCTCATCGGTCTGGTTTTCGCCGCGGGATATGTCCGGATCGCCCGGACGGTTCGCTGGAAGTGGGCGGTGTTCTGCGTCCTGGTGGCTGGAGAGATTGTAGTTGCCGCACTTCCGGCGGATCTGGCGGCGGGCTTCGCGAACCATTCCAGTCTGACCTCGGCCATACCGGCCAGGGCCATAGGAGCCTATTGGCTCGCGTTCGTGGTCTACGGAACCGTGCTGATGGTATCGGGCGGCATCAGCTTTTGGTTCTACCTTCGTCATACCCAAGCTCCCGCGCAGGAAGGTCAATGAACCAGCAGATCCGCATGATCGCAGATCTCGACCGGGTGATTCACGAACCGGGGCGGCTCATGATTGTGGCCCTCCTGTTCGCAGTGGACCGGAGCGACTTTCTTTATCTACAACACGAAACCGGCATGAACAAAGGTACGCTTTCCAGCCACATTTCCCGGCTGGAGGAGGCTGGCTATCTGGAGGTGGTAAAGACCTATCGCGGGAAGGTGCCGCAGACGCTCTTGCGTCTGACAGAGGCGGGCCGCGAAGCGTTTGAGCGGTATCGGCGAAACCTCAAAGAGGCATTGTAGGTCCGCCCGCATCCGCGTCCGGAAACGGCTAGTCCGCCGCCCGAACCGGTCCATAATAGCTTCATGGAGCTCGATTCCAACGCCTGTTACCAAGCCGTAAGAACGCGCGACGCGCGTTTCGACGGACGCTTTTTCACGGGCGTGACCTCTACTGGCGTGTATTGCCGGCCGGTTTGTCCCGCGCGCACGCCCAAGCCCTCCAATTGCCGGTTTTTCCGCTGCGCGGCGGCCGCCCAGGAAGCCGGTTTCCGGTCCTGCCTGCGCTGCCGTCCGGAGGTGGCGCCCGGACTGCCGGCCGGCCAGGGCACTTCGGCCACGGTTTCGCGTGCCCTGCGCATGATCGCCGAAGGCGCGCTGGACCAGCGGCCGGTGGAAGAATTCGCCGCGGCGCTGGGGGTGGGCGCGCGCCATCTGCGCCGCCTCTTCGAGGAGCACCTGGGCGCTTCGCCGGTGGCCATCGCCGGCACGCGGCGCTGCCTCTTCGCCCGGAAGCTGCTGGCCGAAACGGATCTGCCGGTGACCGATATCGCGTTTGCCGCGGGGTTTTGCAGCGTGCGCCGGTTCAATACGGCGATGCGCTCGGCCTGCGGGCGCGCGCCGCGCGAGTTGCGCACCGGGAGGGCTGCGGAGCGGGGCGGCGGAATCGCCGTCACGCTGCCGTTTCACGCGCCTTTCCATTGGCGGGCGCTCACGGCGTTCCTGGCTCCGCGCGCCATTCCCGGCGTGGAGCAGGTCAGCGCGGAAGCGTACCGGCGGGCGATTCGCGGAGGGTTTGTGGAAGTGCGGCCGGCGCGGAGCGCCAATCACCTGGTGGCCCGCTTCCAGCTTGCCAACGTGCGCGACCTGGGACGCCTGGTGGCGCGCCTGCACCAGGTTTTCGACACGGATGCGCCCATCGCCGAAATCGAGCGGCATCTGGAGCAATCGCCGCGCCTGGCGCCTGCCGTGCAGCGGCAAAGAGGCTTGCGCGTGCCGGGCGCATGGGACGCCTTCGAGCTGACCGCGCGCGCCGTGCTCGGCCAGCAGGTGACGGTAAAGGGAGCGACCACTCTGGCGGGACGCCTGGTGGAGCGCTACGGAGAAAAAACCGCGCATGGCTTCCTGTTTCCCGAGCCGGCGGCCCTGGCGGGCGCGGATTTGACCCTCGTCGGGTTGCCGCGCGCCCGGGCCGATGCGCTGCGCGGCGTAGCCGAGGCTTTCGCCTCCAGCGCTCCGCCGGACAGCGCGGCGGAATTGCGCCGGCTGCGCGGAATCGGCGAGTGGACGGCGCAATATGCCGCTATGCGGGCGTTTCGCGACCCCGACGCCTTCCCCGCGACGGACCTGGGGCTGATGCGCGCGGCGGGAGCGGATGTGGCCGCGCAAGCCGAGCAGTGGAGACCATGGCGCGCCTATGCCGCCATGCACCTTTGGATGGAGAAGACCTCATGACGGAACTCTACACGGACGAAATACCGTCGCCCATTGGCGACATCGTGATTGCCTGGCGGGGAGAGGCTCTGCGAGCCTTGTATTTTTGCGATCGCCGCGACCGCATGCTGGCGTTCTTCAAGAGCCGTTTCGGCGAATTCGAGTTGCGGCCGCAGCCGAATGCCGCATTTCGCGAGCGCGTGGCGCGGTATTTTCAAGGCGATTTCGCGGCCTTCGATGGCGCCGTGCTGAACCCGGGTGGAACCGCCTTCCAGCAAAAGGTGTGGAATGCGCTGCTGAAGATTCCAGCCGGGAAAACCGCCGGCTATGGGGAACTCGCGGCGCGCCTCGGGGCGCCTTCCGCGGCGCGCGCCGTGGGATTGGCCAATTCGCTCAACCCGATTTCCATTGCCATCCCCTGTCACCGCGTGGTGGGCGCCAGCGGAAAGTTGACGGGCTATGGAGGCGGGTTGGAGCGCAAGCAATGGCTTCTGGAACATGAAGCGCGCGGAAAATCGGCACAAGTTGCGTTCCGGTTCCAGGACGGTCCGAGGATAGATAGTACCCCTTTCTAGTACTTATGAGTGATAACGTTGGTTAGCAAGCCGCGTACAATCCAGTACAATTAAAAATTGGAACATCTGAAAGTGTTACGAAAACTTGCTTTTCTTGTGCTCCTGTTCGCCGGCGCCGCTTCCGCCGACACAGTCCTCATTTACTTCACTACTTTACCTTCCACACAAATGAGTTCGACGTACGTAGTTACATCGGGAGATTATGTGGGGGACGTGGGCGCGACGATTGACGGCATTTCGACGGAACTGATGTGCGACGACAAGACCGACACCACCAACGTACCGTCTAACGAGGTTTACGATTTTTCGACGCTGACGGGGTCGAACCCGCTGGCCCACGTGAAATATACGAGCAACGAGACCTTCAACGGCACCGTTTATACCGATACGCAGTTGTATGAAGCGGCTTCCATACTGTTGGTGAACTTCTCGGAGTTGACCAATCCCAGTGCGCAGACCATCACCGACTACAACTACGCGATCTGGAACCTGTTCAACCCGACGGGCGTTCCGGAATCGGGGAACCCACCGAGTTCCACAAACGGTTCGACAGCCCTGCAGAACAGCGCATTGGCCGCGGTTACAGCCGGCACTTCGACGTCGGATTACAGCAGGTTGGTGATTTACACGCCCAACTACGCGACCGGTGGCACGGGCCAGGAGTTCCTGGGGATCGGCACGCCGACACCGGAGCCCAATGCGGCCCCGCTGGTGGGAGGAATGCTGCTCTGCGGCTTGCTTCTCGCGCGCCGCCGTGGGCGGGCGTAACGCCGGCGGTCTCGCAGTGAACCCGTAAAGTAGTCCGGCCTTTAGTGCGCCGCCGAAATCGCGCGCCCTTTTTCGCCACCACTTTCGAGAATGGCATACGTGCGCTGCATCGCCAGGCCCGGTCCGGCGCTGTGCAACAGGATTCCGTGCAATTTGCCGATGGCGTTTTGCACTGCCGGCCTGGTGAGGTTGAAGTGGTGCGCCAGCTCGCTGCGGTGCGGAAGGAACACCACCCCCGAAGCCGCGCCCGATAATACAGGCTCACCAGCGCGAAAATGCCGAAGCCGGCGGCGATGAGATAGCGGGTATCGATACGCGCGGTGAGCACGCCGATGAACGGCGTAACGACGGCCGCTCCGATGCCGCGCGGCCCCGGCCGTATAGTTCATGAGCGTCTGGTAAAACAGCGGCGGCAGCGCCGGCTTGGCTTCACTGCGGCGGCCGCCAGCCATGGATTCACCGCCGCGCGATCGTTCGCCAAGCCAGGGTTCTCCACAATCGCTCGCGGCAGCCCGCATGCCAAGGAGCGGAATTGCACTCGGCCGTCGCCGCTTTGTAACCTTGGGATACATGCTCCTGCCAGCCAAAGAAGTTTTGGATAACTTCGCATTGTGGCCTGACGGCGGGATCAAGCGCGGATCTCCGGCATATCGTCGTCGTGCTCGGCGATCCAGAGTTTGTGCTCGATCGGCTTATCGCTGCCTTCTTCCTGCCGTCCGGCGGCCTCACATCTTGACAATCCGAATGCCGCCGTTGCTGGTGGTCAGTTCCAGCATGGCGCCGCCGCCGCCGATCTGGCCATCCACGTGGTTGCGGCTGATTTCGCCCCGCATGGTCATTTCAAAATCGCTCGTGATGGAAGCATTGCTGGTGCGCGCGATGAGATGCGCGCCGGAATCGGCCGGCATGCGCACGGTGATGCCGCGGTTGCTGGTGTCGGCGCGGAGATCGCCCGTGTAATGGGCGGGCAAAGTCAGGTCCACGCCGCCGTTGTTGGTGTCGATGCGGACGTTGGCCTGCGGCGCGCTCACGACCGCGGTGATGGTGCCGTTGGAGGTGCCCGCATCCAGCGAACCGCGAAGATCCTTGGCGTGAATCGAGCCGTTGGAAGTGTGCAGGGCCGCGTCGCCGGCGATTCCGGCGGCCTCGATGGAACTGTTGCTGGTCTGCGCGTCGAGGCTGCCGCCCAGGTTGTCGACCCGGATGGAACCGTTGGAAGTGCGGAGGCGCGCCGGGCCCGTGCCATCCACGGTGTGTATGCCGCCGTTGGAAGTGGTGACGCGGTCGAGAACGGCGGTGCGCGGGATCTTGATGGCGAGCCGCGCTCCCTGGTTGCTGCGGCGCTCCGACGGCCGCACGACGCGAATGGAAACCCGGTCGGGAGCGTGGTCGATATCGACTTGCAGGTCTTCGGCGGCGGCTGGCGTCGGACCGAACTTGGTGCCGCTGATGTCGATGGTGTTCTGGTCCCAGCCCGTGATCTCGACCGATCCGTTGAACGTCTCGACCGAAACGTGGCCCGAGGAATTCAAGGGGAAGGCCAGGTGAAAATCGTGACTGTAGCGGGAACCGCCAAAGTCTTCGATATCGCAGGCCGTCAAACCCACAAGGGCGGCGGCCAGGACGGGAACGGCGAGCTTCGCGCGCATATCCTTACCATACGGCAGCGCGCGGCGGTTTGTTCCAGGGGTGGGCGCTTCCGCCTGCCAACCCAGTTTGGATGGGCCGGCAGGACAGGCTTCCCGGCCGGTCCAAGCCGGGGGCGGTCAAAACGCCACGCTCCGGCGCAAGTTGCGGATATCCTCGCCGGGATTGGCGCTCAACAGCAGGATGGCCGCCTCTTTGCCCGGCTCGATGGCGCCGCGGCGCGATTCCTGGTGAAGCGCGACAGCGCCGTTGCGCGTGGCGGCGACGATGGTATCGAGCGGCGGGATGCCGGCGGCGACCAGCAACTCGCACTCGCGCACGAAATCGCGGCCTTCCGAGGCCACCGCCATGGGCACTCCGGCGGCGAAGAGAGCGCGCGTGTTGGCGGAGGCGATGGCCAACTGGCTGCTGCCGGGCGGCAGCGCGGAAAGCGCCGGCGCGACCGTGATGCGCAGATCGCGCAGGCGCGAGACCAGCGCCGGCTCGAGATTTTGCGTATCGCGCATGATGCCCACAAAAGCCGACGCGCCGGCGGTTACCAGCGCTTGCGCCTCGGCTTGGGTGGCGATGTGGGCGATGACGGGAAGCCCGGCCGCGCGCGCCGCTTCCATGGCCGCCTGCGCGGCCGCCGGCGGCAGATCGCGGATGTAAATGGCGGGGACGCCGGCGGCGGCCAGGCGTTCCACGGCGGCGCGCGCTTCCTCGGGCGTGGCGGCGCGCAGCATTCCCGCGGGTTCGGCGCGGCCGCACACGTCCACGAAGGCGGGGACGATATATTTGCCGGAACCATCGATGCGGGACGCTTGCGGATGGATGGAAACGGTAATGCGCGGGCCGGCGTCGAGAATGCGGCCGTTGGCGATGACCACCGCGGAATCGGAAAGCGGCGGGCCGCCCCGGCCATCGATCAGGATGGCGCCGATGATGGCTTTGGCCTGGCTTTCTTCGGGCGGCTGGCAGGCGCACAAGGACAACAGCGCGAGGAACAGGGCGGCGCGGATTCGCATGAAGCATTCATGATAGACCCTTGCCGGGCGACTGGAGTACAATCCAACTCATATGACCCCCGAAAACGCGCCGGCCGTCGAGCCGGAATCGCAAACCATGGGTGACTTTTCCAGGCTCGCCGGAACAATTTTCGAGCCCGGAAAAACCTTCGAGGATATCGCCAGGCGGCCCACGTGGCTGGTGCCGTTGGCGCTGGTGATGGCGATAAGCTGCCTGTACATCGGGCTGTTCACGCAGCACGTGGGCTGGGAGCGTTTCATGCGCCAGCAGATCGAAAGCAGCTCGCGCACGCAGCAACTGTCGGCCGAGCAGAAGGAACAGGCCATCGCCCTGCAGGTGAAGCTGGGACCGGTATTCGGCTACGGCGGAGTAATCATCGGAACGCCGCTGGTCTACCTGATTTGCGCGGGCGTGCTGCTGGGGATTGTGGCGGGCATCATGTCGGCGCCGGTGAAGTTCAAACAGGTCTTCTCGGTGATGTGTTTTTCGGCGGTGCCATCCATCATCGGCGCGGTGCTGGCGATGGTGGTGATGTTTCTCAAAAACCCCAACGACTTCGATCTGCAGAACCCCACCATGTTTAATCTCGGGGCTTTCCTGGATCCGGACAAGAGCTCCAAGTTTCTCTATTCCGTGGCCGGTTCATTTGACCTGTTCGTCATCTGGACTATCCTGCTGATCGCCATAGGGTTGCGGGCGGCCGCGGGGAAGAAGCAGCTTTCCTTTGGCGGCGCGCTGTTCTCCGTTGTGCTGCCGTGGGGCGTGTACGTTTTAGGAAGAGCCGCGCTCAAAAGTATCTTCTAAGCTTAGTACCGGACAAGCAGGAACGGCCGATTGTGTGTGCTTCCTCACATCGGCGGGTGACGCTGTTCGCCCTAAAATTGGAAAGGTTCTGAACCGAAAAGATGTTCGCGCCGCTGGACTTCACTCAGCTTCTCGTGGATTGGCGCAACGGGGACAAGGCCGCGCTGGACGAGATGACGCCGGTGATGTACGACGAGCTGCGCCGGCTGGCGCGGCACTTTCTGGCGGCCGAACGCCCGGAGCACACCCTGCAGCCCACCGCGCTGGTGCATGAGGCGTACCTGCGGCTGGTGGGCCAGCGCAGCGTGGATTGGCGCAACCGCGCGCATTTCCTGGGGATCGCCGCCACCATAATGCGGCGCATTCTGTTGAAACACGCGGAGGCTCGCAATGCGGCCAAGCGGCAGGGGCATGCGGCGGCGCTGTCGCTGGAAGACGCCCTGGGCGTGTTCACGAATCCGCAAGTGGACATGCTGTCGCTGAACCGCTCGCTGGACGAATTGGCGAAGCTCGATCCGCGGCAGGGGCGGGTGGTGGAGCTGCGCTATTTCGGCGGCCTTTCGATTGAAGAGACGGCCGAGGTTCTGGGGATTTCGCCGGCCACGGTAAAGCGCGAATGGAGCACGGCGCGGCTGTGGCTGATGCAGGCAATGGAAGGGCCGGCGGTGCAATGAAGGCGGAGCGCTGGAGGGCCGTGAAAGCCGCGCTGGCGGGCGTGCCGGAGACCGGTGCGCCGGCTGCGGTAAAGCGCCAACGGCAGGCAATGGAAGGACCGGCGGCGCCATGAACGCGGAGCGGTGGAGCGCGGTGAAAGCCGCGCTGGCGGGCGTGCTGGAGACCGATGCGCCGGATCGGCCGGCGGCGCTGGAACGGTTGTGCGGCGGCGACGCGGAACTACGGCGCAGCGTGGAGAGCCTGCTGGCGCTGGAAGAACGCGCCGCAGCCGCCATGAACACGGCGGCCTCGCCGGGGCTGGCGCTGCGCGCCGAAACTCCCCTGCCGGAATCCATCGGACCTTACCGCGTGCTGCGCGAGATTGGCCGCGGCGGCATGGGGGTGGTTTACCTGGGCGAGCGGGCGGATGGCCAGTTTCGCAAGCTGGCGGCCATCAAGCTGATCACCGCCGGGCGCCCCGATGCCGCCATGGAGCGCCGTTTCCGCAGGGAGCGGCAAATTCTGGCGCAACTCGAGCATCCGGGAATCGCGCGCCTGCTGGATGGCGGGGCGACGCCGGAAGGGCAGCCGTATTTCGTGATGGAGTACGTGGAGGGGCTCGGGCTGCTGGACTTCTGCCAACGCAACCGGCCGGATGCGCGCGCCCGGCTGGCCCTGTTTCTGCAAGTGTGCGACGCGGTTTCTTACGCGCACCAGCGGCTGATCGTGCATCGCGATTTGAAGCCGGGAAATATTCTGGTGACGGACGAGGGCACGGCCAAGCTGCTGGATTTCGGTTTGAGCCGCGCGCTGGCGGCGGAAGCGGACGAGGAGATCACGCAGACCGGGATGCCGGCGCTGACGCCGGCCTATGCGAGTCCCGAGCAGGTGCGCGGCGAGCCGTTCACGGTGGCGGGCGACGTCTATTCGCTAGGGGTGATTCTGTACGAGCTGCTGGCGGGGAAACGGCCTTACCAGGTGACCACCGGGTCGGTGGTGGAATGGGCGCGCGCGGTGTGCGAGCAGGAGCCCGTGCCGTTGAGCCGCGCGGCCGATGGACCGGTGGCGCGCCGGCTGCTGCGCGGCGACCTGGAGAACATTACCGCCAAAGCGCTGGCCAAGGACGCGGTGCAACGCTACGCCAGCGTGGAGGAATTGGCGGCGGATGTGCGCCGGCACCTGGATGGCCGGCCAGTGAAAGCGCGCCGGGCGACGCTGCGGTATCGCGCGGCGAAGCTGGCCGGGCGGCACCGCGTGGCGGTTCCGGCTACGGCGCTGGCGCTGGCGTTGATTGCATGCTTCGCGGGCGCGGCGCGCTGGCAGGCGCAGCGGGCGGAGAGGCGGTTTCAAGATGTGCGCAGCCTGGCGCACGCCGTGCTTTTCGATCTGCACGACGCCATTGCGAAACTGCCCGGCTCGACGGCGGCGCGGGAACTGCTGGTCCAGCGGGCGATGCAATACCTGGAGGGCTTGCAGCGCGAAGCCGGCGGCAACAAGGAACTGGCGCGCGAGGTGGCGCTGGGATACGAACGCGTGGCCAACGTGCAAGGTTCGCTGGGGGAAGCGAATCTGGGCAAGGTTCCGGCGGCGCTGACCAATTACGAAAAGGCCAACGCGATTCTGGAACGGCTGGTGAAGGAGTCGCCATGGGACGCCGGGATACGCCACGACTATTCCCGCGTGGCCAACGGGCTGGTCTTGTCGTACGAAGCCGCGGGAAAGTTCGATATCGCGGCGAGCGCGGCCAAACGGAATATCGCGTTGATGGAAACGGCCCTGCGCGCGCATACGGACGCGGTTTCGCTGGAGGACCTGGCGGCGGCCGAAGCCGTGCTGGGCAGCCTGTTGGCCGACCAGCAGCAATACGCGCAAGCCATTCCGGCGCGGCAGCGGGAAGTGGAACTGGCGCGCGCGGCGGCGATCCTGCGGCCGGGGGATATCGAAGCGCAACGCTCCATCGCCATCGCCGAAAAACGCCTGGGAGCGCTGTATGGAATGGAGAAGCGCTACGGCGAGGGCAGGCAGGCGTACCAGCAGGCGCTGGCCATCGACGAACAGCGCGTAAAAGCGAATCCGCTGGATATGCGCGCGAAGATGGATCTTTCCTACGACTACAGCGACCTGGGATGGATCGCGGGCCGGATGGGAGACCAGGAGGCCGCGCTGGCGGCGTACCGGCGCACGCTGGCCATGCGGATGGCAGTGGCGGCGGCCGATCCGAACGATTTCCGCGCGGCCACGGCGGTGGCCAGCGCGACCTCGAAAATCGGCGTGGAATTGGAGAAGCAGAAAAAATTTGCGGAGGCCCAGCCGGAGCTCCGCCGGGCGACGGTGCTTTACGAGGAACTGGCCCGGCGGCCGGGCGCGCTCTGGACGGTATTGCGCGATCTGGCGGAGGTGCACGTGGATAATGCCGAGGTGATCGTCGCGCTGGGCCGGCCGAATTGGCGCACCCTGGCGGCGGCCGAATATGCCGCGGCGCGGCGATTGTACGAAGGGTTGCGCGACCGCGGCGCGCTGCCCAAGACGTCGCTGGGGCGGATTGGCGAGCTGGCGGCGTTGGAACGCGGGTTGTAGGGCCGGCTTCAACTTGCCGGCCGGGCGCAGCCCGGTCGGAGAGGCCGGGAAGCCAGTCCCAAGCCGCCTTTCGGCGGTTGCCGAGCTGACGCCGGCCAAAGCGCCGGAGCATGGCCCCCCTACGCTTTGCGGGCGAGGATGCGGGCGGAGCGGCGGGAATGGGCGGGGTCGGGGGATTCGGAATAAAAGAGAATTTTCCAGTCGGCGAATTGCCGGCGCAATTCGCCGGGATCGAGCGCGAAGGCGGGATTGTGTCCGGCTTGCCGGAGGTGGATGGCGCCGGCGAAAATGCCGCCGGTGCGGAGACCCTCGCGAATGGCGGGAAACAGGTCGCGCTGCAGATAGAAAAAGTCGCAGACGAGGTCGTACGTGTTGGCCTCGACGGAAAATTCGCCGCGCTCGAGATCGGCCACGCGCGCATCGATGGGCAGGCCGGCGGCGCGCTCGCGCAGCCGGTGGATAGCCGGCGCGGCGCGATCCACGGCGGTGACGCGCCAGCCCAGCGCCGCCAGATAGAGGGCATTGCGCCCGTGGCCGCAGGCCAGATCCAGCGCGCGGCCGGGCGGCACGAGATCGGCTACTTCCACGAGGAGCGGTGCGGGCGTGAAATCAAGACCGGCGGGGTTGCAATAGTGCTCGTGCCAGTTCCGGGGCAAGGTACCGGTTCTCCCGTGACGACGGTGCAATTGGAGCGCTCGGCGGGCGGGTGCGCCAGTGCCGCGAGCCATTCCTGCTCCAGCGCGGCAACGGATTTTCCGTAAACCTGCGGAATGCTCAGGGCGCCCTGCTGCCAGACTTGCGCGATGCGGGCCAGCCCGTAGGTGCGTTCCAGGAACTTCACGAAGCCGCCCAGTTCGGTGTAGGTGATGTCGGCGGAATACATGGAAGAATCCCACTTGGAATTGACGATCTGGTCGAGCGGCAGCAGGCGATGGGCTTTCACGTAAGCGCGGCAATCGTCGTCCAGAATGGGGGACTCGGTGGCGTAAACGGCGAAGCCCTCCTCGATCCAGGGCTCGGCCGCGCCCCAGAGATTGGAAAGAATCTCGTGGCTGATTTCATGCGCCAGGGTGCGCGGGCCGTTGATGACGTAAAAGGTGGCGTGCTGGTTGGGACGGGCGCGGCCATCCACTTTAGCGCCGATCAGGCGCTTCATCTGCGAGCGCGAATTGACGAAGAAAGCGTAGATGAGAGGATCGTAGTCGGGCACGCCCACCAGTTCGAGAATGGCGTTGCGATTGTCTTCGGCGATGATCTTCAAATCGCGGATATTTTGCGCGGCCAGAGACTTGGCCTCGAAGCAAAATTGAAAATGCTCGCTGCGCTCGCAGCTCCAGGCGAACTTGGAATGATCCAGGTATTGGCGGATGGCCGGTGTGGCATCCAGGGGCGCGCCGTCCAGCACGGTTGCCGACGCCAACCCGGCGCTCAACCCCATCAAGATTACGACTCGGGCCAAAAGGTCCATAAACCGTGTGCGCACACAGCTACGAGTCCATTGTAAGCCCAATCGGTCCCGCGGCGTGGCACGATTGAAACATGCGCGTAGTGGTTTTGATCGGGCTGCCGGGGTCGGGGAAGTCCACGTACCTGGAGCGCTTGGGGGTGGTGGGGCTCTCTTCGGACGCGATTCGCCTGCTATTGGCGGACGATGTCACGGACCAGAGCATTCACGAGCGGGTGTTTGAGACCATGCGCTATTTGCTGCGCCAGCGCCTGGGAATCGGCCGGCCCGTAACCTACATAGACGCCACCAATTTGCGGCCGGAGGAGCGGCGGCCGTATATCGGGATCGGCAAAGCTTACGGATGCCAGGTGGAGGCGCTGTTTTTCGATATACCGCTGGAGGTGTGCCGGGAGCGCAACCGGCTACGGCATAGGGTGGTTCCGGACGAAGCTATGGCGAAGATGGCGGCGCGGCTGGTGCCGCCGACGTGCGAGGAAGGATTCGACCGCGTGGCGATCGCCCCGACGGAATGACAGACGGAAGCGTCTGTCCCGCCGATTTTTTCAGAGCGTGAAGGGGCGGCCGTTGACCCGCCACGACGCGAACCGGCGGCGGTTACATCCAATCGTGGCGCCGCACCGTCGGCCGATCGTCGTCTCGCGCTCCGGGCGCGACCTTCAACCGCGGTTTCACGTCGTCCGGCTTGCGGCGACTGTCGCGCGCCAGCAGCCGCTCGCGAATCGCGCTGTACTCCGCCGTGGTCACCACGTACTCCCGACGCGAAGGCAGAATGCGATCGATTTCCCGCTGCGTCTTGCCGATGCGGTCGGCATCCATGGGGTGGGTGGCGAACAGGCGCGAAACGGCTCCCGGCTGGCTCCGCTCCAGAGCTTCCAGTTTCTCGAACATGCTCACCGCGCCGTTGGGGTCGTAGCCGGCGGCGTACATGTACTGCACGCCCAGGTAGTCGGCCTCGGCTTCGTCCTTGCGTCCGAAGCTGAGAAAGGTCATGGGAATCCCGAGGCCGGCGCCCTGCCGCGCGGCCATGCCTCCCCATCCGCCCAGCAGCACGCCCAGCGGAATGCTGCCCATTTGCGCGATCTGCTGGCGCGTGGCCTGGCGGGTCATGTGGCGCGCCGCCACGTGGGCGATTTCGTGCGCCAGCGCTCCGGCGAATTCGTCCTCTTCGTCGGCCATCTTCACGAGGCCGGTGTAGACGAACACGTAGCCGCCCGGCAGCGCGAAGGCGTTCACTTCGGGTCCATCGATGACTTCGAACGTGAAGGGCACTTTGGCATCGGAATTCCGCACCAAGTTCTGCCCCACGCGGTTGACGAATTCGCCCACCAGCGGGTCGTCCAGCAGCTTGGTCTGGCGCTTCACTTCCTGCGCCAACTGCCGGCCCAGCGCCATCTCCTTATCCAGGGAGTAAAAATTCACGCCTTTGCCGACATCGCGGTTGCCGATCTGCGACGGGTCGTCCTTCTTCTGGTCGCCCGCGTACAGCAACGCCGCCGCCAGCGCGCCCGCCGCCGTCACGGCAGGAATCAATCTCATGAGTGCCTCCAGAGGCCCTTTTGACTTATTGTAAAGGGAATGCCACTGGAATGGAGTGCAAAATCTTTCGCCGAACCGGCTGTTTGGGAACGCTTCGCCGATCAGTTCCCGGTCCGCGACCATCTGATTTATCTGAACCACGCGGCCGTCGCGCCGCTGTGCAAGCCGGCCGCCGACGCCATGAAGCGCCTGGCCGAAGATTGCTTCAACTTCGGCAGCCTCCACTACGACCAGTGGCTGGCCGCTTACGAGGGCCTGCGCGTGGCCGCCGCGCGGCTGGTGGGCGGCAACCGTTCGGAAATCGCCCTGGTCAAGAATACTTCCGAAGGCATTGCCACTATCGCGATGGGGCTGGACTGGAAGCCGGGCGACCGCATAGTGGCTTTCCAAGAGGAGTTTCCCGCGAACTACTATCCCTGGAAGCGGCTGGAGCAGCAGGGCGTGGACGTCACCTGGCTGAGCGTGGAAGATCCCCTGGATGCGATCGAACACGCCTGCCGCGGCGCCCGCCTGCTGGCCATCAGCTTCGTGCAGTTCTTGAGCGGCTACCGCGCACCTATTCAAGCGATTGGTGAGATTTGCCATCGCAACCATTGCATTTACCTGGTAGATGCCATTCAGGGCCTGGGCGCGTTTCCGATCGACGTCCGAAAATCGCACATCGATGCGCTGGCTGCCGACGGCCACAAATGGCTGCTCGGTCCGGAGGGCTGCGGCGTTCTCTATATCGGCGAAGCTCTTCAGGAACAAGTATTTCCAGTGGAATTCGGCTGGACCAACGTGGCCGGGTACAATGATTATGCTTCCCGCGACATGACCCTTCGCCGAGACGCTGGCCGATACGAATGCGGAACGCTAAACACTATTGGATGCTTTGGGTTACGAGCAGCAATTAAATTTCTTCTTGAGGTGGGGCTGGGAGAAATGGCCCCGCATATCCAAAATCTCGGCGACCGCATTGCCGAGGGAGTAGAATCAAAGGGTTACGAAGTTTTGGGCAGGCGCACTCCGGAAACCGGCGCGGGCATCGTGAGTTTCCGTAAGCCAGGCCTGGAAGCCGGCGAGATCGTGCGCCGCCTGCGCGCCGCCGGCATCTCCGCCGCGCCGCGCGCCGGCTGGGTGCGCACTTCGCCTCATTTTTATATCTGCCCGGCGGATATCGACCGGATGTTGGAGGAACTGCCATGAAAATGCGTTGGTGCTCTTTATTGCTGGCCGCCTGGGCGGCCTTCGCCGCCGTGCCCACGCCCGAAAGCTACTTCGGCCACAAGATGGGCGAAGATAAAACCGTCCTGGATTGGGACAAAGTGGTGGGGTATTTCCAGGAGTTGGCCAAGACGAGCGACCGCATCCACGTAGAGGAGCTCGGGAAAACCGCCGAAGGCCGGCCTTTCATCGCCGCCACCATCGCCGACCCCGACACCCTCCGCCACCTGGATCGCTACATCGCCATCCAGCAGAAACTGGCCGACCCGCGCAAAACGCCGCGCGCCGAAGCCGAGAAACTCTTCCCCCAAGGCAAGACCATCGTGCTGCTCACGTGCTCGATTCACGCCACCGAGATCGCGTCCACCCATACCGCGGTCGAATACGCCTACAAGTTGCTCACGGAAGATTCGCCGCATAACCGCGCCATTCTGAAAGACGACATCCTGCTGCTGGTGCCTTCGCTGAATCCCGATGGCGTGGATATCGTGACCCGCTGGTACCGCAAGACGCTGGGCACGCCTTTCGAAGGCACCAATCCGCCGGAGCTTTATCACAAATACGTGGGGCACGATAACAACCGCGACTGGTACATCTTCTCGCAGCCCGAAACGCGCCTGACCATTTCCAAGCTGCACAACGTGTGGCATCCGGAGATTGTTTACGACGTGCACCAGATGGCCGAGAACGGCGCGCGCCTGTTCGTGCCGCCGTGGCTGGACCCCATCGAGCCGAACATCGACCCCATCCTGATGCAGGAGATGAACATGATGGGAACGGCGGTGGCCAGCGACCTGACGGCGGCGGGCAAGACCGGCGTCATTATTCACGGTGTGTACGATTTCTGGACGCCCTCGCGCCATTACCAGGCGTTCCACGGCGGCCTGCGGCTGCTGACGGAATCCGCCAGCGCGCGCATCGCTTCGCCGGTCACGCTGACGCCCAACGATATCGCGCAGAGCGGCCTGGGCTACAATCCGCGCGAGCGCTCCTGGAATTACCTGGAGCCGTGGATGGCGGGCGCCTGGCACCTGCGGGACATTATCGACTACCAGTTGATCGCCTTCGATTCGGTGCTGTACAATGCGGCGCTGCATCGCGACGAGCTGTTGCGCAATTTCTATACCGTGGCGGAGCGGCAGACGGCGCGCACGGAACCGTGGGGGTTTGTGATTTCGGCCGACCAGCGCGACCCCGGCGCCACGCGCAAAATGCTGGAGACGCTGCGCTTCGGGCAGGTGGAAATCGCCAATGGCGGCGATGGCAGCGCGGTCATCCCCATGCACCAACCTTATAGCGGCTGGGCCAAAGCTCTGCTGGAACGGCAGCATTATCCCGAAGACCGGCTGTATCCCGGAGGGCCGCCCAAGCGCCCGTATGACGTGACGGCGCACACGCTGCCTTTGCTGATGGGGGTGGACGTGAAGGCCGTAAGCGCGCCGGTTCCCTGCGGCGGCGAATGGAAAGCCGCGCCGCCCAAGAGCGGCCCCGTGCTGGCGGCCAGCGATACCGATTCCTGGATGGCGGTGAACCGCGCGTGGGCCGCCGGGCGCCCCGTTTGGCGCGACCCCGCCAGCGGTGATTTCGCGCTCGCCGAACGCGCCGGATGGAAGCCGCTCAAGCGCCCGCGCATCGCGCTCTATCAACCGTGGCAGCCCAATATGGACGAAGGCTGGACGCGCTGGCTGCTGGAGCAGTTCGGCTTCGCTTACACGGGCGTGCGCAATGCCGACTTGCAAGCCGGCGGACTGCGCCAGAAGTTCGACGTGATCGTGTTCGCCGAACAGGCGGCCAACAGCATCGAAAACGGCTTCGGGGCGCGCGCCATGCCGCCCGAATATACCGGCGGGGTGGGCGCCAAGGGCGAGCAGGCGCTCAAGGAATTCGCAACCGCCGGCGGGACGCTGGTCTTCCTGAATACCGCCGGCGACTACGCCATCGCGCACCTGGGAGTGGCCGCCAAAAACGTGGCGCCGCGCGACCCCAACGAATACTACTCGCCCGGCTCGCTGCTCAACGTGAAGGTGGATACGCACAGCCCGCTGGCATATGGCGTGCCCGCCGATATCGCCATCTGGAGCGAGCACAGCCCGGCGTGGGATACCGCGCTACCGGTGGTGGCCCGCTATCCGGCATCGGGGCTGCTGGCTTCGGGCTGGCTGGTGGGGGAAAAGTCCATCGCCGGCCACGCGGCGTTGATCGATGCGCCCATGGGGTCGGGCCACGTGGTGTTGTTCGGGATGCGGCCGCAGTATCGCGCGCAGAGTTATTTGACGTTCAAGATGTTTTTTAATTCGCTGGTATATTGAGGGGCCCGCACTCACGCCACGACTCACTGCGCCGGCGCCCGCTTGACGTACTTTGGCGGCGCGGGTTCGGCTAACTGCCAAGCGCCGCAGTTCCGGTCGTCTGCCCGCCCTCCATCGGAAGCGCCGGAGTTCCCGTAACGGAATATTCCACTCCGAGCCATCCGACGTATCCGCGTGGAATGATCCATATGTTGGACGGCGAGGCCGGGCGGCAGCCACTCGGCGCCAGGAGCCACCCCCGGATCACGATGTTTGCAAACCGAAGTCTCATACGGAGTCCTCCCGCAGATTCAATGCGGGCTTTTGCTATCAAAACTTTCTCGGCTGCGGGATTGGCGGCACTTGGCAATTGAGAGGGAGCGAACCGTTCTTTACTCGGACGCGCGCAGTCCGCCGGTGTTGCCGCAGGTCGTATTCGAATAACCACGTCTGTTCGCGGATCCCCGCCCACAAGCCGTGAGCCTTCACGTAGAGGCGCTCGTTTTCGACATCGAGGCGAAGGTCTTCCGGATAGATGTAGTCGCCGGCGTCCGCGGCGACGTATTCTCGACCCGACGAGGTATCGGAAACTGTCACCCTTCCTCCGGCGATCTCCGCCGCGCTGATGGCGACCTTGGACCCGTCACGCAGGGAAAGGATGGTCTTCCACTCGCGAGTACGCGGAGCGGCCACGCTGCTTCGAAGCGGTAAGATACACGCGGCCATCTGGTACTTGGCGATAACCGAGGGTGCGCCATGCGCCGCAACGACATAAAGGACAGCCTGTAGAACTCGCAGCGCGCCCTTCGGCGGTAGCCAATTCACGTTGCGGCTCCAGTGCCGATTCATCGTATCGTCCCCGCACGCATCGGAAAACATGGCGCGATTACGCCGGTTGTTAACCGGCGCATGGCGGCAGGCGGGTTGCCAACCCGGTTGACAACCCGCCGCAGGATGACATCCTGCCCCACGCTGAAGTTCTTTTCCTTTTCCGCCGATAGGAAGGGCATGACAGCGGGGCGCGCCGGCTAAACAAGCGTGTTGATGGGCGCGGGGTGGGCGGCTTCGTAGGCGCCGATTTCGCCTGTGCGCTGGAGGATATAGCCTAGCTCGTCAACGCCTTCCAGCAGGCAATATTTGGAGAAACCGTCTACCGGGAATTCGACGGTGTGGCCGGCGGGCGTGGTGAGGGTTTGGTTCGCGAGATCGATCTTGACGGTGGCGGCGGGGTCCTGGCGCACGGCTTCGAACAGCTCGGCGTGGACGTCCGGCGGTACGGCGATGGGAAGCAGCGAATTCTTCAGCGAATTCTGCTTGAAGATATCGGCGAAAGAGGTGCTCACAATGGCCCGGAAACCGAATTGGGTGAGCGCCCAGGGGGCGTGTTCGCGCGAGCTGCCGCAGCCGAAATTATCGCCGGCCAGCAGCACCTGCGCACCCTGCGCAGCGGGCTGGTTGAGGACGAAATCGGGGTTGGGATTGCCTTGGGCGTCGTAGCGCCAGTCGTTGAAGAGCTGCTTGTCGAGACCCTGCTTGGAGGTGGTTTTCAGGAAACGCGCGGGAATGATCTGGTCGGTATCGACATTATTGATGGGAAGCGGCACGATGCGGCTTTCGAAATTGGTGAATGGCTTCATAGGAGGGTCCTCACATCGGTCACGACGCCGGTGATGGCGCTGGCGGCAGCGGTCAGGGGGCTGGCCAGGAAGGTGCGGCCGCCTTTTCCCTGACGGCCTTCGAAGTTGCGGTTGCTGGTGGAGACGCTGTACTGGCCGGGAGCGAGCTGGTCGCCGTTCATGGCGATGCACATGGAGCAGCCCGGCTCGCGCCACTCGCAGCCGGCGGCGCGGAAGAGCTCGGGCAAGCCTTCGGCGATGGCCTGGCGCTTCACTTCCTGGGAGCCGGGAACCACCATGACGCGAACTTTCGGATTGACCTTGCGGCCTTTGAGCACGCTCGCGGCGGTGCGCAGATCGCCGATGCGGGAGTTGGTGCAGCTTCCGATGAAAACCACGTCGATGGGGTGGCCGACCAAAGGCTTGCCGCCTTCCAGGCCCATGTAGCGCAGGGCTTTGGCGACGGAATCGCGCTGCATGGGGTCGGAGAGCAGGGCGGGATCGGGGAGCGGCGCGTTGATGGAAACGCCCATGCCGGGGTTGGTTCCGTAGGTGATCATGGGCTCGAGCGCATCGGCGTCGATGGCGGCGGAGTGGTCGTAGGCCGCGCCTTCGTCGGTGGGAAGTCGCTTCCAGCGGGCGAGGGCGGCATCCCAAGCCGCCCCTTGGGGCGCGTGCGGGCGGCCATAAAGGTATTCGAAGGTGGTATCGTCGGGCGCGATGAGGCCGGCGCGGGCGCCGCCTTCGATGGACATGTTGCAGACCGTCATGCGCTCTTCCATGGAAAGGGCGCGGATGGCGCTGCCGGTATATTCGAGGACGCTGCCGGTGCCGCCGCCAACGCCGATTTTGGCGATCAACGCGAGGATAATGTCTTTGGCGGAGACGCCCGGTTTGAGCGCGCCATCGACGCGCACCTGGAAGGTCTTCGATTTGCGCTGCAACAGGCACTGGCTGGCGAGGACGTGCTCGACTTGGCTGGTGCCGATGCCGAAAGCCAGCGCGCCGAACGCGCCGTGGGTAGCGGTGTGGCTATCGCCGCAGACTACCGTCATTCCGGGCTGCGTGAGACCCAGCTCGGGGCCGATGACGTGCACGATGCCCTGGCGGTCGCTATGGACTCCCAGGCAGCGAATGCCGAATTGGGCGCAGTTGGTTTCGAGCTGCGCGAGCTGCCTGGCGGCGATTTCGTCGACGATGGGGAGCGAGCGATCGGTGGTGGGGATGGAGTGATCGGCCGTGGCGATGGTCAGATCGGGACGGCGCACCCCGATGCCGCGCTCGCGCAGTCCCTCGAAGGCCTGCGGAGAAGTGACTTCGTGCACCAGATGCAGATCGATGAACAGCAGGGTGGGAGCGCCGGGCTGCTCGTGGACAATGTGGGAATCCCAGAGTTTTTCGATGATGGTTCGTGGCATAAGATCTTCAATTTCACCGCAGAGACGCAGAGGGGAAAAGAGAGGTCCGCAGAGAAAACACTATTATATTCTCCTCCGCGATCGCTGCGTGTTCTCTGCGTCCCTGCGGTGAATTGCACTGCTTCAAATTTAGCTGAACGCGGGCCGGTAAGCCCGCGCTCAGCCGATCGCGGCGCACACCGCATTCCCCACCTGTTCAGTGGTTGCGGGCGCGCCCGAAGGTCGTAAATCCGCGGTGAGGTGGCCGCTTTCGAGGACGGCTTCGATGGCGGATTCCACCGCGGCGGATTCTTCTTTCAAACCGAAACTGTAGGCCAGCATGGCGGCCACCGAACCGATGGCGCCCAGGGGATTGGCTTTGTTCTGGCCGGCGATATCGGGGGCCGACCCGTGCACCGGCTCGTACAATCCGACCCATGCGCCGGAGGGCCGGCGGTCGCCGATGGATGCGGAAGGCAGCATGCCGATGGAGCCGGCCAGCACGGCGCCCTCGTCGCTCAAAATATCGCCGAACATGTTTTCCGTCAGGATCACGTCGAAACGGCGCGGGTTGAGGATCAACTGCATGGCGCAGTTGTCCACCAGCAGATGATCCAGCGCGACGTCCGGATAGTCTTTCGCCACCTCCACCACCACGCGGCGCCAGAGCTGGGAATTCTCCAGCACATTGGATTTATCGACCGACGTGACTTTCTTGCGCCGCTGCCCCGCCAGGTGGAAGGCCACGCGGGAGACGCGCTCGATTTCCGCGCGCGTGTAGGTCATGGTATTGACCGCCCGCGTTTCCGCGCCGTTTTCGGTAATGCCGCGCGGAGTGCCGTAATAGATGCCGCCCGTCAGTTCGCGGACGATAATCATGTCGGTGCCTTCCACCAGGTGGTTCTTCAAAGGCGACGAATCCAGTTGCGAAGCATACGCGCGCACGGGCCGCAGGTTAGCGTAAACGCCCAGCGCCTGGCGAATGCCGAGTAGTCCTTTTTCGGGCCGCAGTTCGGGCGGCGCGTTATCGAACTCGGGCAGCCCCACCGCCCCCATCAGGGTAGCGTCGGCGGCGGCCGCGAGGCGGGCCGTCTCTTCGGGAAACGGCGAGCCGGTTTTGTGAATGGCGACGCCGCCCAAGAGGCCCTCCGCAAGGACCAGCTTGTGATTCCACCGGGCCGCCACATGGCGCAGCACGCGCACGGCTTCGCGCGTGACCTCGGCGCCGATGCCATCGCCGGGCAAAACCAGTACGTGCAGGTCCACGATTAATCCGCCGCCGCTTCGTTGGCCAGTTGGCCCTCGCGCACAAGCGCGGCGATCTCTTCGTCCATGAGACCCTTCTTGCGATGATCGGCCACCGCGGTGAAGCGATGATACAGGTCGTCGAGCTGCTGCTTGTCCAGATCGAAACCCAGCTCTGTCGCGCGTTGATGCAGCGCGTGGCGGCCGCTGTGCTTGCCCAGCACCAGCCGGCCTTCGGGCACCCCCACGGTGCGCGGATCGATGATTTCGTAAGTGGTTTTTTCTTTCAGGTAGCCATCCTGGTGAATGCCGGCTTCGTGGGCGAAGGCGTTGCGGCCCACGATGGCCTTATTGGGCTGCGGCCCGAAAGTGATGATGGAGCTGAGCAGCTCGCTGGCGGAGAAGAGATGCTCGGTATTGATGCTGGTGTGGTATGGATAGCTGTCGGAGCGCGTCTTGAGGATCATGACGATCTCTTCCAGCGAGCAGTTGCCGGCGCGCTCGCCGATGCCGTTGATGGTGCACTCGACCTGGCGCGCGCCCGCTTCGATGGCGGCCAGGGAGTTGGCGACGGCCAGGCCCAGATCGTCGTGGCAGTGCACGCTGACGATGGCGCAATCGCCCAGCGCCCTGGCGATGCGGCCGATGAGCGCGCCGTATTCCTTGGGAGTCGAGTAGCCGACGGTATCGGGGATGTTGACGGTGCGGGCGCCGGCGGCGACCACCGCGCGCGATATTCTTTCCAGAAACTCGGGATCGGTGCGAGCGCCGTCTTCGGCGGAAAACTCGACGTCGTCCACGTGGCGGCGCGCCAGTTCCACGGCGGCGGCGGCTTCTTCCAGCACCTGCTGCTGGCTCTTCTTGAGCTTGTACTTGAGGTGAATGTCGCTGGTGGCGATGAAGGTGTGGATGCGCGGGCGGCGCGCGGGCTCGAGCGATTTGGCGGCGCGCTCCACATCCAGCGTGCAGCAGCGCGCCAGGGCGGCCACGTTGGCCCAGGGAAACTCGCGGGAGACGGCTTCGACGGCCTCGAAATCGCCTTCGGAAGCGATGGAGAAGCCCGCTTCCAGAATGTCCACGCCGAGCTCGACCAGCTTCTTGGCCATGCGCAGCTTCTCGGAAACCGTCATGCTGCAGCCGGGCGACTGCTCGCCGTCGCGCAGAGTCGTATCGAAAATGTATACGCGGTCGCTCATGGATTATACCGTCCACGATCATTATTGCGGGCGGGCGAGAGATTTGGCAAATTTATAATATTGCAGGTACTCATTAGCGGATGTTATACTGATCGGCAGAAGAAGGACCGGCCGGAGGCCTGTCCTACCGCATATGGAACTGTATTCCTTACAAGTGTTTCTGACGGTGGCGACGGAGAAAAGTTTTTCCCGCGCGGCCGAAAAGCTGTTGCGGACGCAGCCGGCGGTCTCGCTGGCGCTGCAGCGGCTGGAGCAGGAATTGGGCGAGCGGCTGATCGATCGCTCCGGCAAAGAACTCCTGCTGACCGATGCGGGGCGGACGGTGCTGGAGTACGCGCGGCGGTTTCAGAGCCTGCAAGGCGAGCTGGACAATTCGCTGGCGGAGCTGCGCGACAATTCGGCGGGGCGGCTGACCATCGGGGCCAACGAATCCACCACGCTGTACCTGCTGCGCCACATCGAAAAGTATCGCGAGCTGTATCCCAAGGTGAAGGTGCAGGTGCGGCGCAGCTTTTCGAGCAAGATTCCCAACGAGCTGCTGGACGGCAACCTGGAGCTGGGAGTGATCAGCTACGACCCCGGCGACGAGCGTTTGAAAACCAAGATTATTTATACCGATTCGCTGGCGTTCGTGGTTTCCCCGCAGCACCGGCTGGCCAAGAGCAAGACGGTATCGCTCACCGAGCTGGGGGAGGAGACGTTCATCGCGCACAACGTGGTTTCCCCTTACCGCGAGGTGGTGATCCGCGAATTTCAGACGCACAAGGTTCCGCTGCACATGGAGGTGGAGATGCCCACCATCGAGACCATCCGCAAGCTGGTGCAGAACAACATGGGGGTGGCGTTTCTGCCGCGCATGTGCGTGGAACACGAGATCGAGCGGAAGCAGCTCTGCGAAGTGAAAGTGAAGGAAATGCACGTGGAGCGCCAGATCCGGCTGGTGTATCCCACGCGGCGGGGGTTGAGCCACGCGGCCAAGGCATTTCTGGAAGTGGTGGGATAGGCTTTAGCGGGGTTGGAACTGTTCGGCCAGGCTCGCGGCCATGGCCGCGCAGGTTAACCAAAGCGATCTAGTAATTCCAGTACCACCTTCCCATAATCTCATCCAGGAGGTTCGGATGGCCGGCTTTGAAACGGCGCCCCTGGTTTTCGAATCGTTTGCCGCCCCGCGGGTGGAGCGGCGGAAAGTGCGCGTGCCTCGATGGCGGCTCCGCCGCTGGACCTTGGTGTGCGCCTGCACCGTGGTAGCCGCGGCGCTCGTTTTTCAAGCCGCCTTGATTGCCAAGCATTCCCACTCGAAGGCTGGCGCTCCGCTGGGCGTCATCACGCTGGCCGGTCCCTCCGCGCCGGACATCGCCGACCCTAGCGAACCCCCGGCGGCCACTTATCCCGTTCCCCAAATGAACGGACTGCTCGGCAACTGATCCGCGGCGGGTCTTTACGGCCGCGCCGATGCCGTCACGCCGCCGTCAACAGAATCGGTTCCCCTTTGGCAATCGCAATGGTGTGTTCGTAGTGAGCGGCGAGACCGCCGGCGTCCGAAGCCGCGCCGGGCGGTTCCTCCGTCGCCAGCGCGTTTCACCCTTCCTCGGCCGGCCACAGGATGCGCGCGATCGCGCCGGTCATTCGTTTCCATCGCGACTCCTCCGCCAGAAGCTGCTTCTTTCCGGCGGGTGTCAGCCGGTAAAACTTAAATTCCCGCTTCAGATCTTTCCCGGCGGGCTCCCATTTGGCGGCGATCCACTTCTTGCGTTCCAGGCGGTGGAGCGCCGGGTAAAGCGACCCGTGCTCGACCTGCAGCAGATCTTCCGTGGTCCGCTGGATGTGCTTTGCGATCTGGTGGCCGTGGGCGGGCCCCAACAGCAGCGTTCGCAGGATCAGCATGTCCAGGGTGCCTTGCAGCAGTTCGATCCGGCCGGAGGGTTCTTTCGGCATGACTTTAGTAGACGTTCTACCCATAATTCCAGCATACCGGCTGGACGCGCTACCCACACTTTGGTCGGGCAGGACAGGCTTCGATTTCACCATCCGGCCGAAATAGCCGATAAGTAGTTGGAGGCCGCAAAGTGTCCAGCCGGCAATCGGGCGAAGCCTGGGTGATCATCGAAACCCGCAACCAGGAGTTTGCAGTGTCCGCGTCGCACGTTCGCGAGGTTGTGGTAATGCCCGAAATCACAAGCCTTCCCTGCTGCCCGTCGCAGCACCGCGGCGTAATCAATCTGCGCGGCCGCATCCTGCCGCTCGTCGACATGCGCAAACAGTTCGGCTGGCAATCGGTGCCGGAGGAACAGGAGGAGTTCTACAAATTGATGGGGCAACGCGAGCAGGATCATCGGAACTGGCTCGAGGCGCTGGAGAAGTCCGTCGCCGAGGGCGCCGAGTTCCGTCTGGCAAGGGATCCGCGCCAATGCGCATTCGGGCAGTGGTACTACTCCTATCGCTCGGAATCGCCCTGGATTACGGCGCTGCTGCGGAAGTTTGAAGGACCCCACGGAAAGATCCACGCCCTGGCTTCGTCTATCGACCAGTTGACCAGGAATGGAGAGAACGCGGAGGCGATGCGCCTGATTGAGAACGCGCGGCAGGGAGTCTTACGGGAGATGGTTTCCCTATTCCAGGATCTCAAGAAGTTGATGCGGGAAACGGTCAAGGAACTTGCCATGGTGATCGCCACGGACCGGGGAGGGTTTGCCGTTTCCATCGATCGGGTAGTTGGCGTGGAACGCATTCCAGCGGATCGCATCGAAGAATTGCATACCGGGAGCGCTCTGTTCGATGGCAGGCATGTGCACCGGGCGGCCAAACGCGGCGCCAAGGGCGCGCTGGCGATGATTCTGGAAGTGGGCTTGTTTATGCCGGCCTCTTCCCATTGAACGCGGCACACGCACCAATGGGTGTGCCGCCGCACGGCTGGCAAACCCGGCAACCATCCTCTGGAACTCGAAGAGCGGGCGATGGTGCTCTCACCATCGCGTTGCAGTAGAAATCGCTCCATGATCTTCCGCCGGGTCGCCTCCATCGACGGCGCCATTGTCACCGCCGCGGGGATTTTGCGGGTGGGCTGGGGCCCGATGTTTCTACGCTGCTTCGGGGATCTCATGCCGGCCGGCAGCGGCGCGTATTCGCTGATCCGCCTGGCGGGTGTGGGCTTCCTCCTCGCCGGTTGGCTGCTGCTGGCCGTCCGCTACGTGCCCGATGCCGGGTTGCAGCGCCGCATCGCCATGGCCCTGATGTCCGCTCACATTCTCGTGGGATTTATCGGTTGAGCGCAGCAATCCGCCATCGGGAGTTCTGTGTTGGGCGCCGCACGCGGCTTTGTCTACCCCGCGATCCGCACATTCGTCGCGGCGGTTAACAAGTTCTCCACCTCGGTTCGCCTGGCCAGCGGCACCGTCACCGATCCGGGGACCTTCGGCGCGCCTGCATTAGCCCCGCCTCCGCTCAACAGCGAGGAACCGGGCACAATGCTGAGCATATCGCCATCCCAATGAAAGCGCTCGATCTCGCCCCAGGAGATGAAGCGCGGCGGAGCGCCCGAGGTCTCCGCCGGAAAGTGAATGCCGTTCTCGTAGAATGTGACTCTGCGGAACTTTTGCAAAAACAGGCCGACATAGAGGATGGGAAGGACGATCCTCACAAAATCCAGCCGGCGGTCGCGGTAGGCGTCATATATCCAGAGGCCCGCCAGCACCACCCCTCCGAGGAGCCAGAGGTATCGTTGCGGCTGTTTATCGGCTTTGATTCGAAACAACAGCTTCCCGCGTTCCGCGTGCATATCGCAGCCTCCAGGGCTATTTGGCCGTGGTCTCCGTGCAGTATACCGCAAGCCGCCAGTTTTCGATCCTGCCAAATGCGTTTTTTTGGGGGGCTTCTTCGCCCAGCCGCGCGCCCGCTGCCCATCCGGCAGAGGCGATTCAAGCGGCTTCCCCGATTGCCTTCGGAGCCGCCGGTTGCGGCCTCTTCAGAGGAACCGTTCCATCCCTACACTCGTTCCACGACTTTCAACAACGCCCGCAGCGAAATCTCCGTGGATCGCATGGCGTTGTCCGCTTCGCCTTTGGTCTTGGGATCGCGCCAGTGCGTCTCCAGCGTGAAGGTTCCCTGGTAGCCGTCCTTCAAAAGCGCGCGGATCTGCCCCACGTTATCGAATTCGCCGTCGCCCACCGCGGCCCAAACCACTTTGCCGTTCTCGTGTTTGTAATCGCGCAGGTGAACGTGGAAGATGCGCGCCGGGTCGAGCATCCGGTATCCCTCGGGAAACGGCCGCTCCGCGTCCGTGGCCTGCGCCGCATTGTTGGGGTCCCACGTGATCCCCACGTTGTCTTCCTTCACGTTGCGCAGCAGTTCCGCCGCCTGCGCCGCCGTCCACACGTGGCCGCCGCCGATGGTCTCGATGGCCAGCCGAAAGCCGCGCGCCCGCCGCGCTGCTTCGCGCGTCAACTCGTAAATTCTCGCGTTGCTCCCGGCCGACGGCGCTTCACCGCGATTCAGCATGAAGGTGAAGATGCGCAGCTTGCCGGTCCCGAACGCCCGCGCGCGCTCCAGCGACCGCTCCAGCAGCGCCCATTGCCCGTCCAGCGTTTTTTGCCCCTCGGCGCCTTCGGCCGGCAGAGGAATTTTGAAGAAACCGGTGCCCTCGATCGAAACGCGAATCCCCGACTGGTCCAGAATCGCGCGCGCCTCGCGGATTTTGTCCATCGGCTGCTCGGTGTTGTACTTGCCCCAGGCGTTGCGCACCTCCGCCCATTGCAGGCCGTGATCGCGCAGGAAACGCGCCGCCGTGGCCACGTCTTCCGATATTTCATCGGTGGTGATGCCGAGTTTGATCTCCGCCAGCGGCAGGGCGCGCAGCCGCCCGAGCGTCCATGCCGCCGCGCCGGCCGCCAGCAAATGCCTTCGAGAATAGCCAATCATATGGCCGATTATACTCGTCTCCTACAATCACCAAATTGTCCATAGAGATGCGGTACAATGGATTCCAGGTCGTCCCAGCCGCATGGAAACCAGCTCGCGCAGCATCGTGAAGGCCTTCAGCTACCGGATTCTCGGATCCGCCTGCACGGGCCTGATCTTCTATGCGCTGACCGGCCGCGGCGCTCTCTCGATGGGCGCCGGCCTCGCCGACATGGTGATCAAAATCGCCGTCTACTTTCTTCACGAACGCATCTGGAACCACATCAGCTTTGGCCGCTCGGCCAAGCCCCCCGAATACGAGATCTGAGCCGGCGAGGAGATCGCCATCGACGCCGATCGGCCGGCCGCGTGACTTTAACCGATGCTGCCAAGCGTCCCGGCGCCGGCGTCATCCGCTTGCTGGACGCGGGCGCGCAGCTCACCGTCAAAGATCTTCTCACCCTGACAGTTCCATCGGAATGCCAAACCGCCCTTCGGTCTCAGCTCCCCGCGCGATAAGGGGAAGCTGCTCGAAAAGATCGAAAACGGCGAAGCGGCCAGTAAGACGGCCAGTATCGCCGAGCTCACCGCCAACTACTTCGCCGCGCGCCAGTAGGGTGGGGCGGGATGTTATCCTGCGCGGCGGTTGCCAACCGCCGCACAGTCGATTTGCGGCCCTGCCGGCGCGGGCGCGGCCCGGTTTCACGCGCGCTATGTTACCGTGGCACCGGATGAGTAGATCACTGCAATATCTTCTCCTGCTTGCCTGCGCGCATCCGGCGGCCGGGCAGTCGCGAATCGATCTGCGGCAGGGCTGGGCGATTCAATCGTCCGCGAAAGTATCGGGGCGGGGCGAAGAGATCTCCAGCGCGGGTTTCCGCGCGAGCAATTGGTATCCCGCCGCCCTGCCGTCCACGGTCATCGCCGCGCTGGTGAAGAACAAAGTTTATCCCGATCCTTACTTCGGAATGAACCTGCGAGCCATACCCGGAACCACTTACAACATCGGCGCTAACTTCGCCAATGTGGCTATGCCGGCGGATAGCCCCTTCGCCGTCCCGTGGTGGTTTCGTACGGAATTCACGCTGCCTGTTTCGGCCAGGGGAAAGCGGCTCTGGCTGAACTTCGACTCCATCAATTACCGCGCCAATATCTGGCTCAACGGCAAACGGATCGCGGCTTCCACCGAGGTCGCGGGCATGTACCGCATGTTTGAATTCGATATTACGGATGGGGTGCTGCCGGGCGCGTCCAACGTGCTGGCGGTGGAAGTCTTCCCGCCTTCGCCCAACGAGTTCACCATTACCTTCGTGGACTGGAATCCCATGCCCGCCGATAAGGACATGGGCCTGGTGCGGGATGTCTTCATCCGCACCAGCGGCCCGGTGACGCTGCGCAACCCGCAGGCCGCGAGTGAACTGGACGCCTCGCTCGACCACGCGCATCTTACCCTCTACGCCGACTTGAACAACGCCGCGGATCGCGCGGTGGAGGGCATCCTGCGCGCCAGGATCGGATCCATCGCGGTCGCGCAGCCTGTGCAACTGGCGGCGCACGCTTCTACGCGCGTGTCCTTGACGCCCGAGCGGTATCCGCAATTGAACATCGCGCATCCCAAGCTGTGGTGGCCCTATGGGATGGGCGCGCAGGATCTGTATACGCTCGATATGCGGTTTGAAACCGGCGGCGCGGTTTCGGATCGCCAGACCGCCGAATTCGGCATCCGCCAGGTGACGGGCGAGCTGGACGAGCGGAACCACCGCTTATTCACCATCAACGGCAAAAGGATTCTGATTCGCGGCGGCGGCTGGTCGCCCGACATGCTGCTGCGGGTGGATGACGAACGCGAGGAGCGCGAGATCCGCTACGCGCGCGACATGCGCCTGAACGCCATTCGCCTGGAAGGCAAGCTGATGAACGACCACTTCTACGAGACCGCCGACCGCGACGGCATTCTGGTGATGCCGGGCTGGTGCTGCTGCTCGTATTGGGAGCGCTGGCGCAACTGGAAACCGGAGGATTACACGATCGCCGGCGATTCGCTGCGCGGCCAGATCCGCCGTTTGCGAAACCATCCCAGCGTGTTCGTGTTTTTGTACGGCAGCGACGAATCGCCCAACGAGCAGGCCGAGCGGGTCTATCTGAAGGTGCTGGAAGAAGAGCATTGGCCCAACCCGTCCATTTCGTCGGCCGCTTCCCGGCGCACCGGGCCCAGCGGGCTGACGGGCGTCAAGATGACCGGGCCGTACGATTACGTGGCGCCCAATTACTGGCTGGAAGATACCGGCAATGGCGGCGCTTTCGGCTTCAATACCGAGACCAGCCCCGGCCCCGCCATTCCGCTGCTCGCCAGCCTGAAAGAGATGCTGGGCGCCGAACACCTTTGGCCCATCGACGAGTTTTGGAATTTCCACGCCGGCGGCGGGTCGTATAGGAACGTCAACATCTTCAACAGGGCGTTGGAGGCGCGCTACGGTAAAGCCTCCGGCCTGGAAGATTACCTGAAGAAAAGCCAGGTAATGACTTACGAAGGCGAGCGCGCCATGTTCGAAGCCTTCGGGCGGAATAAGTATACGGCTACGGGCGTGATTCAGTGGATGTTGAACAACGCCTGGCCCTCTACTATCTGGCATCTTTACGATTACTATCTTCGTCCCGGCGGAGGTTACTTCGGAACCAAGAAAGCCAATGAGCCGCTGCATGTGCAGTATTCCTATGACGACCGCTCGGTCGTGGTCGTGAACGGCCATTACCGCGCGTTTCCCGGATACACGGTGTCGGCCAAGGTCTATAACATCGACTTATCCGAGAAATTCTCCAAAACGGCGCCGGTCGATCTCGCGGAAGACAGCGCGGCGCGCATTTTCACGATTCCCGAGATCGCCGGTCTGTCGACCGCTTATTTCCTTCGCCTGCAACTGCGCGACGCGGCGGGAAAACTGGCGAGCTCGAATTTCTATTGGCTTTCCACGCAGCCGGACGTTTCCGATTGGAACCGATCCAACGGCCGCTATACGCCCATCAAAACCTACGCCGATCTCACCGGCCTGGCGGCATTGCCGCCGGCGCAGGTCGCGGTTTCTTCGCGCGGCGAAACCCGCGGCGGCGAGCGCCTCGAGCATGTGACCGCGCGCAACCCTTCCCCGCACCTGGCGTTCTTCGTGCACTTGACGATTTTGAAAGGCAAAGACGGCCCCGACATCGCGCCGGTGTATTGGGAAGATAATGATTTCGAGCTGCTGCCGGGCGAGGCGCGCGAGCTCTCCGTCACCTATCCCGCGGAGCTGATGGGCGCGGCCAAACCGTATATCCAGGTGGATGGCTGGAACGTTCCGCGGTCGTGATAGACTCCTGTTCAAGATGATTTCCAAACTGCTTTGCGGCACGGTTCTATTGGCACTGGCGGCGCTGGGCGCGGAACGCGGCGAAGAGATTCGCTTGTGGCCCAACGGCGCTCCCGGCTCGGAGGGCGAAACCGCCCAGGAGGTTTTCAAGACCTCGCCCAACTCCCAACTGCCGTCGGATTTCACGGTGGTGCATTATCCTTCCATCTATGTGTTTCTGCCTCCGGCGGGGAAGGCCAATGGCGCGGCGGTGATCGTCGCGCCCGGCGGCGGCCACTCGCAACTGGTCATCGACAAGGAAGGCTGGGACATCGCCCAGTGGCTGAATAACAATGGCTTCGCCGCCTTCGTGCTGAAGTACCGGCTGGCCAGGGCGCCCGGCTCGCATTATACCGTCGAGCGGGAAGCCTACGGCGATTCGGCGCGCGCCGTGCGGATGGTGCGCGCGCGCGCCAAGGAATGGGGAGTGGATCCGCGGCGCATCGGCTTCATGGGATTTTCCGCGGGCGGATACCTGGCGGCATTGATGGAAACGCGCTTCGATGGCGGCAGGGCTTCGTCGCCCGACCCCATCGAGCGCGCCGGCTCACGGCCCGATTTCGACGTGGTGGTCTATCCCGGCTACCCGGCCGGCAGCATCACGGTGCCCAAGGATGCGCCGCCGGCTTTTCTGGTATGCGCCGACAACGATCCCTCGCACGTGGTCACCACCGTGAACTTATATCTGGATCTGCAAAAACAAAAGATTCCGGCGGAGATGCACATCTACGCCAGCGGCGGCCACGGCTTCGGGATGAAGCCTTCTGCTTTGCCCGTGGCGGCCTGGCCGGACCGCCTGCGCGATTGGTTCGCGGAACGCAAGATCGCACAGCCGTAAGGCCCACCCCTCAAAACGCCAGCTTGATCACGGCGCCGGCCAGCAGGCCGCCCAGCAGCGGGCCCACAATCGGCACCGCCGCGTAGCCCCAGTTGGACGGCCCTTTCGTGGCAATCGGCAGAATCGTATGCGCCACGCGCGGCCCGAAATCGCGCGCCGGGTTGATGGCGTAGCCGGTGGTGCCGCCCAGGCTCAACCCGATCCCCCACACCAGGCAACCCACCAGGTACGGCCCCACGCCCGCCGCCGGCCCGCTCGCCGAGACGGCCTTCGAGCCGATGGCGCCGCACAGCAGCACCAGCACGAAGGTTCCGATGGCTTCGCTCAGAAGGTTGAAGGGCGGATTCGGAATCGCCGGGGAAGTGCAGAAGCACGCCAGCTTGCGGCCGGTATCGGGTGTTTCGCGCCAATGCGGATAATAGTGCAGCCACACCAGCGTGGCGCCCACGATGGCGCCTAGAACCTGTGACAGCACGTAAGGCACGAGCTTGCTGAAATTGCCGGTGGTCACCGCGAAGCCCAGCGTCACCGCCGGATTCAAGTGCGCGTCCGCGCTGCCGCAGGCTACCGCGGTGAAGATTCCGATCATCACCGCGAAAGCCCAGCCGGTGGCAATTACCATCCATCCGGAGTCCTCGCCTTTGGACTTGCGCAGCAGCACGTTGGCCACTACGCCATTGCCCATCAGGATGAGCACCATGGTGCCCATGAATTCGCCGAAGCAACTTCTTCCCATTAGTTTTCTCCCATGGCCGCGCCCACTCCCGCCACAATCGCATGAAGCTGTTGCACGCCCTCGGTCAGCGCCGCGGGACCGGGCTGCAGGATGTAGGTGGATTTGATTTCGTAAATATGGCCGTTGCGCACGGCGTTGATGCTCTCCCAACCTTCGCGCGCGCGAATCTGTTCTTTGCTTGCCTTGCGCCCGCACCAGGAGGCCACGATGGCGTCGGGATTGGCCGACACCACAGCCTGTGGCTCCACGATGCGGCCTTTGGCGGATTGCTCGCTCCGCAGTTGTGGAAACACCGGCTCGCCGCCGGCGATCTCGATCAGCTCGTCCACCCAGCGGATGCCGCTGATCAGCGGGTCCATCCATTCTTCGAAGAACACGCGCGGGCGTCGCGGGAAGCGGCCGGCGGCTTCCCGAATGCGATCGAGTCCGCCGCGCAGGCGCTTCACCAATTCCACCCCGGCCGCCTCCGCCGCCACCATGCGCGCCAGCGCCAGCATCATCTGGAAAATCTCTTCCACCGACCGCTGGTTGAACACCAGCACGTTGACGCCGGCGCGAATCAGATCGCGCGCGATGTCGGCCTGCAAATCGGAGAAGCCGATGGCCAGGTCCGGCTCCAATTCCAGAATCTTGCCGATGTTGGCGGAAGTGAACGCGGAAACTCTCGGCTTCTCCCGCCGCGCTT
>Ga0181521_10000129_pt1 | contig 83265 bp, 64 predicted proteins | sample PEATcosm2014_Bin_32_FD_119764 | JGI IMG/M metagenome (GOLD analysis project Ga0181521, IMG submission 119764) | Peatland microbial communities from MTU Mesocosm Facility, Houghton, MI, USA - PEATcosm2014_Bin02_60_metaG | ecosystem: Environmental > Terrestrial > Soil > Wetlands > Peat | place... | reverse complement strand
GCCGCCGCAGCGGCGGAGCGCAGCCTGGCGCTTGCCACCGATGAGAACGAGCTGCGCATGGCCTGGGCCAAGCGGCGCGCCCTGGCCGACGAAGGCGCTCGCCGGACCCTGGGCCGCTCGCTGTTTGGCGATGGCCTTGCGCGCTCCACTGACCCGGCTCTGGTGGTTTTCCTGGTGGACGAGTTTGCCCGCCTTCACCCCGACGAGGCGCTGGGATCTTATCTGGTGGGACGCCAGCTCGCTGGCCGGGATCCACGCCTGGCGCTGACTCCTCTGGCTCAGGCTTGCCCGCTCGATGGATCGGGGATGAGCGTCGCCCTCGAGCCGGCCTTTCTGAAGGAATGCCGGCAACTCTACGGCGAGTCAGCGTTCCTCGCCGGCGATCTCTCTCTCGCTCGTCATATCTACGCACTCCTGCGGGACCATGCGACGCTCGAAGCCGATCGGCTGCGCGCCATCGACTTTTTGGAACGCATCGATTGGCAAGCGAGCCACTAGCGCGGCGATTGGTTACCTCGCCCACGCCGAACGCAATCTGCGCGGCGGATGAGTCCTTGCATGGAGTGTCCGCGTCTTCGTGAACTCCCTCGTTCACCATCCTTTTTGCGCTTGACTTGCGCAGTCAGCTACATATCATCGCGTCGGCGCAAGGCGGCAGCATGGTGTCGCAAGGGATAGCGGCACCTCTTCACCCAAACACTTCGCACCAGATCCAATCCCGATCAAACGGCAGCTTGTAGCGCTGCAACCAACTAGAAGGAGAGGTCTAAAATGAGAGACACTGCATTGGTGGACAAGTTTCTCGTGTTGATGATGGGAACGGCTCTGGCGCTTAGCGCGGGCTGCGGAAGCGGTTCAAGCTGCCAGACTGGCAGCTCGAATTGCTCGTGCTTTGGCAACGGCACGTGCAATGCTGGCCTCGAGTGCTCGGGCGGTACCTGTGTATTAACCACAGGTGGCACAGGCGGCACAGGCGGCTCCACGGGGGGCGGTGGTACCTGTTCCGGCGGAACCGATGCCTGCGACGTGTGCCTTGGGCAAGATTGCTGTTCACAAATTGAAGCATGTCAGAGCAATACGGCATGTCAGAGCATCATGTCGTGCGGGGAAAACTGCACCACCACCGCGTGCATAGATTCATGCATGTCCAGCTACCCAGCTGGGGAGACCGTAGCGAACAACTATCTCAACTGCGGGGCCTCATACTGCGTGAGTGCATGTAGTAGTAGTGGCACAGGCGGAACAGGCGGTACCGGATCGAACTGCCCGGCTGGAAGCCAAGGTTGCGCGTGCTACGGGAACGGCACATGCGATTCGGGGCTCACGTGCTCGGGCAGTACCTGCGTAGCCAACACAGGCACAGGTGGATCAGGCGGATCAGGCGGCTCCACGGGGACTAACTGTGGTCCGATCCCCACCCAGTGCTCGTCTACAGCAACAACTAGTTTGTGCGATGCGTGCCTTGACTCATGTTGTTGTTCCCAATTGATGGCATGCATCGACAGTAGTTCCTGCCTGTCCATCGTTACGTGCGGGGGCACAGATACGTGCGTGTCCGAATACCCGTCCGGGGATACCGCATGGAACAGCTATCTCAACTGCGGGATCTCGTACTGTACCTCTGCATGCGGCAGCTAGCCCGCGTCTGGGCGGTGTAATGGTGAACCGCGGAACCCCCGGCTGATCGGGTTGGCGTTGAGCGCACGGGCACGCTCCAGGTGGCGGTTGTGGCTGGGGGTTCTGACGGTTGCGACCATCACCGGGTTGGTAGTCGCCATGGTCGTGGCGCGGAAGCGGGACGCGGCTCGCGCGCAGGCGGCGGCGCAGTCTCAGTCTAGTGACTGGAAGGATATCCTGGTTGCGCAGGCCGAGAGGGCGCGTTCCGTGCCCAGGCTAGCGTTGCCAACCTCGGCACGAGCCCCATCCGAGCCTATCAAGCAGGCCACCTGGAAGGATCTGCCACTGTGCCCGAGTATTCAGGTGTTCAATGTCCAGTCGACTGGCGACGGGAAGGTGCGGGGGGTTTGGATGAGCGAGAACCAGGGCAGTCGGGCCCTGGTTCTCCTGGGTGCTCGCTACGGCGCGTTTGTGCTGGAGTCAGTCGGACAGTATGCAGGGTCGTGGTTCGCGCAGCTTCGCACATCGAGCGGTCCCTGTCGCGCGGCAGTCGGCTCGGAGGAGCGCATGCCGTTGGCCGTCAACTCGCCGGCTCCAGCCAAGCAACAGCCTCCCGACGCTGGAGTCCAGGCTTTCCCGGAGCGCGACTTTCAGTTGGTGCGCAAACTCTCGGGTCATGTCAAGCGCCTGCAGTTAGATCCAGTTCCAAAGCAGTCCGGTCAGTGATTTGGGCGGTATCTACGCCAGCTGCAAGATCAGCGGTTTTGAACTCTTGCTGAGGACCACGCCCCACGGGACCGTTGCACTCGCCGCCGCCTGATGTGTCGCGGGAGAATGCGGTCAGTGGCAGAGGTTGACTTGGGTGGTACCAGCGTAATTCGGTGTCGTGAAAGAAATGCACGCCGTGCCCGGCGGGCAATCGGCAACCGTGTAGCAGTACTTGATGCACGTGCCCCCGACGCTGCAGTAGTACCCGGGTGTGCAATCGTCGTCCGTTAAACAAACCGAGCCGGTGGTTCCGGTGCCCGACTGCGATTCGCAGTCGGTGGCTCCAGGGAAGGACGTGTCTGCGTAACATCCGAATCCCGCGGGACAGGTCCGCAGGGGGGGACGAGGATTCTGGGGGTTGACGGGATCACATACGCGGGCGCACACGGACACCCCCAAAATATCGTCACCACTATCCGACCAAGTGGTTTGTAGGCAAGACTGGGCACCATCGACTGCGGGACAGTCCGAATCGACCTCGCAGTACCTGGAGCACATATCGCCGAAACATCCGAAGCCGCTAACGCAACTCAGTCCACTACTGCAGTCAGCGCCGTCGCCCAACCCGCCGTTGGCGGTGCAGGTCAGACCCGTGTACTCGGTATCGGGATAGCAGACCTGGCCGGCCGGGCAGCCGCATGCTGGGAAGACATTGCAGGTGCCGCCAGCCGCAGGCGGCGGGCAAGTCGTCACGGCCGAGTCAGGCACGCGCGAGTCCGGCACGGCGGTGTCCAGCACACGCAGGTCAGGCGCGGCGGTGTCTACCACGCGCAGGTCAGGCAGGGCCGAGTCAGGTAGGCGCGAGTCAGGCACGGCCAAGTCAAGCAGGGCCGAGTCGGGCGAGCGCGAGTCAGGCGCGGCCGAGTCAAGCAGGGCCGAGTCCGGCACGCCCGTGTCCGCTCCGCCATCGCGTGGGCCGGTGCCGGTTGTTCCACCGGGTGTTCCGCCAGCTCCCGCGGCACCGCCGGTGCCAGTTGTTCCACCGGGTATTCCGCCAGCTCCCGCGGCACCGCCGGTCGCCGTTGTTCCACCGCGTGTTCCACCAGTTCCCGCGGCACCGCCGGTCGCCGTTGTCGCACCGGGTGTTCCGCCGGTTCCCGCGGCACCGCCGCTCCCGCCTGAATTGGGAAGGCAGTTGGGGCCGTTGCAGTCGGGGTGGTAGCCAGCAGAAACACAGACCTGATAATCAGGTGCCGCAGGCGTACCACAGTTGAAGACCGTGGAACACGCAACGGCACTGTCCCAGCAAGTGTCCGTCTTCTTACAGTAGAAGCCGACTTGCCCCTCGCATGCGCTGGGCATGGTGACACAGGTGTAGGCGCCGCCGGATCCATTGTCGCTGCAAACAAAACCACTGGGGCAGTGGCCATCGTCGGAGCAGAGGGTCTTGCCGCTCTGGAAGTGCGGCTCGCAACCGACGAAGAACAGCAGAAGTACGAATACGCCTCGCTTCATGGTCTCATCCCTGGGTTAGAAAGTCCCGCTCAGCGCGGCGCCTGCCATGCTGGGCCCCACGGAGGGGACAAGAACGGCCGAACTGGGCGTGTCCCTGCGCGTGACCAGGAGGATCACGGCAGTCACGACAGCCGCACCGCCCACACCGTAGCCGATCCATTGCACGGTCGCGAAGGTCTTGCCCTCGCTCTCCTTGCCCGAGTCGAACTTATGCTCGACATCCGAGAAATCAGTCAAGGCGAGATAGCTGAAGACGCCGCCGGCGAGTAACGCTGCCACGCCCACCCCGCCCACTGCCCAGGCCGCAAGCTTCCGACCGCTTCGATTGCCAGATTCCGCGGGTTGGGGCACTTGTGCCACGGTAGCGGCCGGGCCCAGCTCCGGCGGGGGCATCGCTGGACCCGGCACGGTGTTGGCCGGCGCTTGCGACGTCGTGGCGGGCACGTCGACGCGGGTCGGCGAGATCGCTGGCGTCGCGGCCGGGACCGCTGCCGGCGCTGGTGGCGTGGCGGCAGCTGGGGCCGGAGTGGGCGCTGTGGGTGGCGGGGGCGGTGGCGGAAGCGCTGAACCGTGCTGGCGCAATTGGTCCATCTCCGCGATCCAGCCTTCGACCTCGGCGCGATCCTCGGGCGAGATGTCCTTCTTCTTGTGCAGGTATTCGCGCAGGTTGGACAGGGCCGGTTCAGGACGGCGCAGATAATAGTAGCAGGCACCCATGTTGCGCACGAAAACCGGCATGTCTGGGTTGTCGACGCTCAGCTCTGCGAAAATCGCCGAGGCCGCTTCGTAGTTTCCCTGCTTGTAGAGCTGGGTTGCCTTCTTCGCGTCGGCCGTGCTCTTCTTGCTCATGCCCGCCGCGCCGGCCCCCGACTCCAGCCCCACGTGGGTAACGATCAGCGCAAGCGAAACGATAAGCCCCGGAGAAACTCTGTTCAGTTTGGGTACCATGCGTCTTCCTCGCATCGCAGCCGATAGTACGCCGCCCACGGAATTCCGCACGACTTTTGTCTTTGGGCCCCGGTTGCGGCAATTGGGCATGCGGCCAGATCGGACAGCCCTCCGCGGCTGAGAACGAGGAAGAGAGAGGGGAAAGCGCGAGCGGTCTCAGCCAGGTGCGTGTGCTACGATTCATGTGCAGTTTCCCAGCGATGCAGTGGTAAGAACCCGCGACGATGTCTGGTTTGAGATTCATCAGAAAGTCGGAGGAAATCCCGGTGGCCGGTGGTCCGCGGTCGCGCGTGGCTGCCTATGACCTTGGGTCCAACTCGTTCCATTTGCTGGTGGCCGAGGCGGATGGTCAGGGCGGCCTGCTGTTGATCGAACAGGCGCAGGAGATGGTGCGTCTGGGCGCGGATTCACTGCGCGACGGGGTCATTCCCGAGGCCAGCTTCGCGCGGGGCCTGGAGGCTTTGCGCAGGCTGCGCGGCCTGGCTGATCAGCACCGGCCCGAGAGCACGGTGGCGGTCGCCACCAGCGCCATCCGCGAGGCGCGCAACGGTGCCGAGTTCGTCAGCGCCGTCCAGCGCGAGGTGGGACTCACTGTCGAGGTGCTCGATCCGGTCAAGGAGGCCACGCTCATCTACTGGGGTGCTCGGCAGGCGCTGGATCTGGACAAGCACAAGGTTGCGCTTTTCGATGTGGGCGGCGGCTCGATCAAGGGGCTGGTGGGTGATGCCAAGGAATGTCTGTTCGCCACGTCCATGCCGATGGGCGTGTTGCGCCTGCGCGACGAGTGCAAGTTTTCCGGCAAGATGTCCCGCGCTGACCTGCTCACGGCCGAGACACGCGTGCGGGCGCTGGTGCAGCCGGCGATCCGGCAGATGCAGAAGGTCGGCTTCGACTTCGTCACCTTCACCTCGGGCACGGCGCTCTCACTGGCCCGGCTGGCCAAGGGTAGCGCCGGCAAGGTCGCGCCGGTCGCGGGCAAGGCCGGGGAAGGACTGGGCCGTCACCTCGCGTTGTCGCTTGACGATCTGAAGACACTTGAGCAGCGCCTGGCCGAGGCCAGCGTGCAGGAGCGTGCGGCCATCCCGGGGATCAGCGCCTTGCGTGCGGACACGCTCCTGCCCGGCACGGTCGTGCTGCGAACCTTGCTGGAGTTGACCGGCTGTCCCGGCGCCCTGGTGTGCGAGAGCGCGCTCAAGGAAGGTTTGGTGGTGAACTACTTCGCCCACCGAGATGCGGGCCTAGCCGCCGATCTGCCGGAAGAGATCTGATCAAGGCTTCGGCATCTTGAATCGGCTGGCGGGGATCTTCTCGTCGAATACCAGGCTGGTGATGCGGCCCTCGACCGTGGTGGGGCCTGCGGTCATCTTCTCCAGGTACCAGGTCTTGATGCCCTTCACCGCGCGCCAGTCACCGAACACGAGCTTGTACGGGATGTCGCCGCCAGGAGAGGGCTGCGCACCGGTCTGCAAGACGCGCAGATGCGTTTTCGCGTCGAAGCACAACACGGAAGGCTTGCCTCGCTTTTTCCGCAACTCCACGCATTCGAGATCGGCACCAGTCTCTGTCCGCGCTTCCTGGGGTGGCGGCACGGAACTGACACTAAGGTAGAGGCTCGCCAGATCGGCCTCGGCGTTCCAGGCCCCATTGATGCGGGCTTCTTCTTGCTCGGCGCCGTCGAGTATCCGGAGCCCGAAGACCGGATCCTGCGACCACGTTGCGTGGCCATCCGCGCCTTGGCGAAAAGTGCCAACGTCGCGCAGGGTGGACACACTCAGGTTCTTTCCGTCGGCAGTGGCCCAGTGCTCTTCGCTGCCGCTGGCGCCCTGGCCGGCCACGGTCAGGGCGCGCTTGATGTGCACGCTGCGCAGCTGTTTCCATGCCGCCCGCCCACCGATGGCGTTGGCGTAGTCGGCCAGAATGGCCTGGGCCGGCCGGAGATGTGCCGCGCTTTCGGCCGGGGCTGCAGCCAACAGGGACAGGAGAACTGCGATGGTCACGGATGCGATGCTTTGGCCATGTCGAGGCCGGCGTCAAGTACGACGTCGTGGCCGGCCAAGAATCCCGCGCGCGTCTCGAACACCCGGCGGTCGGGCTGCACCCCGCGACCCTCGATGGACGCGCCCTTGGGCGTCTTGAAATCAGCCACCGGGATTTGCACCACAGCGCCACCCGGCAATTCCTCGATGATGGAGCCCAAGGCCGCGCCTGCGGTCGTGTCCCCGACCACCAGGGCGCGCTTCGCTTCTTGCAGCCCGGCAGTGAATATTTCGGAGGTCGAGGCGGTGCCCTCGTCGGTGAGGATGACCACCCGGCCGGCAAATGGTTTGATGCCCAGCGAGGCGGTGGTGGCCAAGGTGTTGGAGAAGTCACGATACACGATGGTCCCCAAAGTCAGCGGCGCGGTGCTGAGACGCGTGGCCAGAGGAATGACCATGGCGCCGATGCCGCCTGGATTCCCGCGCAGGTCGATGATGATGGACCTGGCCCCCCGAGCCCGGAACCCGTCGATGGCTTTCTGCACTTCGCCGAGCACGGGCTGCAGCAGAAACACGTTGAAAGACACGATGCCGACCTCGCCGACCTGCCGGCTTGCGACTTGGGGGACCACGGGCGACATGTTGAGCACCTGGATGGCCCGCGCTGCAGGAGGATCGCGTTCCAGCATGACCTCGATGGGCCGATCGTTTTCGTCGAGACAGCGCAAACTCACGCGGCTGCCCACCAGTCCGGCCAGACGACGTGCCGCCAGTTGGCGCAGGCGGAATCGTTCTTCCACGGGTCGCAGCGCCCGGCCCGAGGCCGGCAGGGAATCGAGGGCACGGCCACCGATGTGGGTGACCAGGAACCCGGGCCGCAAGCCGGCGCCCGCGGCCGAGGAGCCGGGGCGCACGCGCGTGATGGTTGGCTTGCCTTCGATGATGCGCACGAGCAGCCCGGGATCGCCATAGTCGTCGCCAGCTTCGCGGATGGCGTCGGCGGCAGCGGTTCTGGTCTGCGGCGCCGAGATTTCGTCGGGCGGGGCTGCCGGTTCCTCGCCGGGGCCGTGCACCTGCAAGTGCGATTGCCCGAGCAGCCCGAGCATCTCGTTGAGCAGACGGTAGAAGGTCGGCTCGTCAGGCGCGGCCAACGCAAGGGGCTCGTACTTCGTGCGCAGGCCGTCCCAGTCCAGACCGCCCAGTGTCTTGTCGAAGTGCTTGTCGCGCACGGCAGTCCAGGCGCCGTCGAAGATCGCCTGCCGGATCTGGTTACCCGCCGAGCCGGGATGCCAGGGGCGGATTGCCGAGCCGCCGTCAGTCCCCAGCGGGACAAAAGCAGGCGGCTGGGTGGCGGCGGGCGCATCCGGTCCGGGCGTGGGGGCCGGAGCCTGCGGGGCCGGCGCGCGGCCCGCGCAGGCGGATAGGAATAGCGTGAGAAAAAGAGCGATGTGGCGATGGAAGGTCAACACGTTTTCCAGTCTAGCTCTGCTCCCGTATAGAATCCCCTTCCTTCGGATGCACTTGCCGTGATCCCCCACCGCATATTTCCCCGATTGGGGTGGCCTGCCCTGGCGGCCCTGGTCGCGGCTTTGCCCTACGCGGGGCTCGCGCTGGGATGGAGCGCGCTGTACCACGACGACAGCCTGCGCTTCGATGTGCCCATGACAAGCCTGATCAACGAGGCGCTGTGCAGGGGTCGTTTGCCGCTGTGGAACCCCTACGTGGGCGTCGGCACTCCGTTGATCATCGACGTCAGCGCGCTGCCGGTCTACCCCGCCCGGATTCTTGGTTGCGGGTTACCGGCGGGACAAGCATTGGGCCTGCTCTTGCTGATCCAGCTAGGGGTGCTTGCGGCTGGAGCAACGGCCCTGCTGCGCGATCTGGGTGTGCTGCCCGCGCTGGCAGCCGCGGCCGGGGCTGCGCTGGCCCTGGCCGGACCTGCGCCGTCGTGGCTGACCAGCCCGGCCTACCTGACCTCGCTGTCGTTCTTCCCCTGGACGCTGCTATTTGCCCGGCGTCTCGCTTCCGGCCAAAGGCTGGCACCCATCGGACTGGGCGCAAGCGTTGGTCTGGCGACGCTGGGAGGCGACGTGCCGGGTACGCTTTTTGCCACGGCAGTGGGGCTGCTGGTGTGGTGGGGGGCATGTCGGGCCCGTCGGCGCGCGCGGGCGTCGGCGGACGCTTCCTGGCGTTGCGACCTCTTGCGGCTCGCCTGTGCCGGCGGCCTCGCCCTGCTCATCGGCTCGGGAAGCTGGGTGCCGCTTCTTTGGTTTCTGCAGAGGTCGGTTCGCGGCGGCGGCATTTCTCCCATGGAAGCCGGGCAATGGTCGCTTTCTCCGGTGGACCTGATCGGGCTCTTGCTTCCGAATCCACGCGGCCTGCCACTGCCCGAGTTCACTTTCTGGCAGTTTCGCACGCTGGGCAGTGAACGGCTTTTCGTGCACAGTCTTTACGTGGGAGCCACGCTGGCGGGCTTCGGGTTGTGGGGATTCTGGCGTGAGCGAAGGGATGTTTTCGTGCGCTGGGCGGCTCTGGCGGCGTTGCTGCTGGTGATTCTGGCGACTGGGGCCGAGACACCCTTGTGGACGGTGACGCATGGGATTTTCACCTACTTCCGCTATCCATCGAAGCTGGCACCCTACGCGGTCATTCTTCTCGGTGTGGTGGGTGCGCTGAGCCTGTCGCATTCCCTCGGTGATGGGCGACGGCTGGCCCAGGTGGCGGGCGCTGTGGCGGCATTCTGCACACTCGGCGCCCTGCTTGGGCCATCGGTTCAGGCACACTTCGCGCGTGGCGCGGGCGCGCCCGACGATGTCGTGCGACGGGCGGGCGAAGCCCTGAGACTCGACGGGGCGCGCGCTGCCGCGGTTGCGGCGGCGGTGCTGGTGCTGTGGTGGCTGGCGCGAAGACGGCGCGTCGGCGGTCGTGCCTTGCCAGTGCTGCTCGGCGGCTTGCTCGTGCTTGACTCCTTGCTGGCTGGATTGGACTTGCACTGGACCGCCCCTCCGGCCGCGCTATCCCGGCCTGCGTGGGCACCGGAAGTGTCGCCCTGGGGACCGCGTGTTCTGCGCAGCCAGGTTCTCGACCAGAATCGCCTTGGGCTCGACGCCGCCGCCTATCGCGCTGAGCAGATGCGCAAGCTGGCGGAGCTACTGCCCAGTTCCAACCTTTCCCACCACATAGGCGCGCTCTTTGGTTACGGACTGGCGCTTGCTGACCCTGCCAAGCGAATCGCTGCGCTGTATGACGCTGACGGCGTGGCGCTGGCCGAGGCCACGGGTTGCGCTGTCGCCATGGCGCCTCGCACCCGCCGGCTGGCCTGGGCCGTCGCGGGTATGGCTTCGGGACGGCTCAGCCTCGCCAGCCTGTCGCCTGATGCTGCGATCTTCTCGGTCGTCCGCAGACTGCCGCGCGCCTTTCTTACCACTGGTGCGCGTATCGTCGCGCCGGGCACCGAAGCGACCGTTCTGGCCGCTGCCCGGGAGCGGCCCGCAGTGATCGTCACAGCCGGCGAGGCGCTGGTGCACGGCCAGTTCACCTCGGTGGCCATTCCCTCCGGAGACGTCCTGCTGGGCGGACCAGGCGAAATGGTGGAGGTCAAGCCAGTGAATTGGCTTCCCGAGCGCGTGCGTTTCGATCTGGTCGCGCCCGGCCCGCGGCTCTTCGTACTGCTGGACGCGTTTGCCGAGGGCTGGCGCGTCTCGCTGGATGGGGCTGAAGCGCCCATCCTGCGGGTGAATTCCGTCGGACGCGGCGTGATCGTGGCCGCAGGCGCGCACACACTTGAAATGCGCTTCCAACCCTTGGCGCTCAGGCTGTGGCCGTGGATTTCCTGGCTGTCGCTGCTGGCGGTTGCCGTGGCCGCGGTGATGGTTCGTCGTCGGAGCGGCCAGACTGAGCGCAAGCCGAAGGACAATCGGGCGTCGGCAGTATCCGACGTCCAACCTGACAGGAACTCGGCCTAGTCAGTCGACGAGGCGGATCGAGGGCCGGCGTCGATCAGTGGAGCTTGCGATAGACGCCAATCACCACGCCGAGCAGATTTACGCTGCGGAAGTCCCGCTTGCGCACCACGATGGGATCCATGCTGGCGTTGGCAGGCTGAAAGCGAATGGAGTCGCCTTCCGGGTAGTAGCGCTTGACCGTGGCCTCGTCGCCGATCATCACCACCACCACCTCGCCCGCGCTGGCCTGGAGTTGCTTGCGCACGAACACGTAGTCCCCATCCAGGATGCCGTCGTCGATCATGGACTCGCCCTTGATCCGCAGGGCGAAAACTTCGCGGCTTTGTCCGATGAAGAAGCGATCCACTTTGACCGTGTCCTCGTAGTTGCGCACCGCCAGCAGCGGCTGCCCGGCCGCGACCTTGCCGAGGATGGGCACGTCGATGGTCTGGCCGGTCGCCAGCAGGGGGCGCAGGGCGCGTGACTTGAGGTCCTCGCGCTGCAGGTAGCCCTTCTTCTCCAGGGCACGCAAGTGATCGTTCACTCCGTTGGTGGAGCGGATGCCGAAGTGGCTGCCGATCTCTCGCAAGGTCGGCGGATAGCCGCACCGGCTGATCGATCCGGAGATGAAATCAAGCACCTCGCGCTGGCGGTCGGTCAGGTCGCTGGCAGGATCATCGTCGCGCACGACAGTCAGGTGGCCCATGGGCGCTCCTCTCGCGGGGTTACTGAACAAACGTATGGTACGGAACATATGTCCCGTGTCAAGTTCAGCCCCATAGTGCCGTGCGGCTTTGTCAGTTGACCGCGACCTTCTGGCGACAGCGTTTGCGGCGGCGGCGACGGACTTCAGGATTTGCACGCAACTTTGGCGGAGCCACGCCGACAAGCATGGCATGAATGAGATCCCGACCAGTCCGACTCTAGCAGCGATCGTCGGGGACGACCCCGCGCTCCGTCTGGTGCTGGCCCGTGCGGCGCGGGTGGCGCCCACGCGCATCCCCGTGCTGGTGACTGGCGAGAGCGGAACCGGCAAGGAACTGCTCGCCCGCGTCCTGCACGAGCTGGGGTTCCAGCCCAAGGGACCCTTCGTCGCCGTCAACTGTGGCACCCTGGCCCGCGAATTGGCGGAGAGCCAACTCTTCGGCCATGAGCGCGGCGCTTTCACGGGCGCCGGATCGCGCCGCACGGGCTGGTTCGAGGAGGCCGCCGGGGGCACCCTGGTGCTCGACGAGATTGGCGAGTTGCCCGTGGACCTGCAGCCCAAGCTGTTGCGCGCGCTGGAAACCGGGCGCATCCGGCGGGTAGGAGGCAGCGGCGAGATCGCCGTGCAGGTGCGTGTGGTGGCCACCACCCTGCGCGACTTGCGACGGGACGCCCAGCGCGGATCGTTCCGTCTGGATCTCTTCCATCGCCTGGCCGGTTTCGAGTTGCGGCTGCCACCCTTGCGCGACCGACCGGGGGACGTTCTTCGCCTGGCCCAGCACTTCCTGCGCGAGTTCGAGTCCGACCTGGGGCCGCGCGCCCTCGCGACCGAGGCCGTGCGCAAGCTGCTCGCGCATGACTGGCCCGGCAACGTGCGTGAGCTACGTCACGTGATCCGGCGGGCCGTGCTTCTGACCAGTGCGGTGATCGATGCCCCCAGCGTCGAGGTCGAAGCGCCGGGCGACCGCGCGGCGGGGACGTCGCAAGCGGCGGATACTTGCGGGCCTTTGCCGGCTGTGGCCGACTTCGCCCGGTCAGCAGTGGCGCCGCCGGTCGACAATGATCTCCTTCCTTTGCGCAACAAGTCCTTCGAGCAGATCCAGTCCGACGTGTTCGTGTGGGCGCTCCGCCGCAATGGCAACAGTCGGCGTCGTGCCGCTGCGGCGCTGGGCATTTCGCGCTCCACCTTCTGCGACCGAGTCAGGAGGTTGGGGCTTGTCCCCGGTGCCGCGCTCGCCAGCCAGTGCTAATCCCCGCCGGGCGGTTTGGCTACGCCGGCAGCGGGATCACTGGACGGCGGCGGCGCCGGGCTTGGCGCGGGGGGCGGGGGTGGGGGCTCATGGTCCGTGACTCGCATCGACGGCGGTTCCTGATCCGGGCTCTGGATGATGGCAGGTGGTGCAGGCGGAGGCGGTGCGGGTGGCGGTGCGGGATCGGCGGACGGCGGCGCGGGAGCCTCGGTTGCGGTCACCGATTCCGTCGGGTTTCCAGGCTGCGGCGGAGGCGGAGGAGCAAGGGGCACTGTGGCGGGTAGTCCCGCCCCGTAGGCCGCAGAGGGGGCGCCCGACTTGGGCGCGATCGGCTTCGGGCCCGACGCCAAGGCGCCGAACGGCGAGGTCTTCAGCCATTCTGGTTTCCCCATGTGGTTGAGCGGTCCCCGGATGCGAAATCCGTAGAACCCATCCGGGCGCTTGCCCTTGTCGTCGGCGAAACTCAGCAGGGTACGCAGCTTCTCGGAACTCTTGAGCAGAGTGTCGCTGAGCTTGAAGCGGACGTAGAGGTCCAAAGACGAAGAGGCGAGGGAGTCGTTCAGTTTGATTTCGCCCTCCACGTAGAATTCGCCGTCGGGCGACTTGGACTGCACGCCCTGCAGGTGGCCCACGCCCTTGTCGATGGGCACGCGTCCCACGAGATTGCCGAGGCGAATCTTGGGGAGTCCCAGACCCTCGGCCAGAAAAGGGTCACCCGGTATGATCAGCTTGGCTTTGCCGTCGCCCACAACGCAGGCGCTGCACGTCCAGGTCAGCGAACCCACGGTCGCCGAGGCACGCGGGCCGGGCGTTCTCGCGTCGAGGCGCAGGTCCAATGTGCCGGAGAGCGGCAGGTTGGTGGCGGCCTTGACCCACGGAATTTCGGACAGATCGATCGCCGTCGCCGATACGTGCAGCCCGCTCTCGGTCTTCTTGCGGGTGGTCTCCAGGTCCAGGTCGCCGCCGAAGAGGTTGGCATAGATCTGGAACGTCCTGTGGCCGGCCAGTGCTCCCAGGAGCGACCAGCGGACCTTGGCCACCGGGATCACGATGCGCGTGGGCTTGCCTCCGCCCGACGGACGCGAGGAGATGGTGACGTCCTTGAATCGGATGCCGAGACCCAGCGCGGGACCCGCCGACTTGACCTCCACGTCGTAACCTTGCTGCGAGGCCAACGCCACCAGATAGTCCTTCGCTCGGCCGTAGGGCAAGGTCAGAACGAAGACCAGCAAGAACACCAACAGACCAAACGCCGCGGTGGCTCCGACTTTCCAAAGACGGCGCAAGCGATCGCTCATCATGGAACTAGCCCTTCCCCTTCGCCGGGGTCTTCTTGCGCTGATCCTGCTTCACCCGCTCGTAGGCTGTGGCGGTCAACTCCACATCAAGTTTGTCACCCTCGCCGAAACTGCGCCGGATCTGCAAGCGCGTGATCGCGATGAGCCGAGGATTGGTTTCGATCTTGCTGAGAAAGGTGGCCAGTTCCTTGAGACCCACCTTGCGCAGTTTCACATCCAGGCTGTGCTCCAGGTAGCGCTTGCCCGCGGGACTGGGCGGATGATCCACGGCCTCCGGAATCTCGATGCCGGCCTCCTTGCCGGCCGCTTCGAGATCGGCGCCCAATTGCGGCGGCTCGACGCCGATACGCGCTTCCTGCGAAATCATGCGCGACTTGGCGTCCAGGTATTCGTCGCGATGCTTGGCGATGTCGGCGAGCGCCTCGCGGGTGTCGTCGTTGCTGGTGCTCAGTTCCTGCAGCGAATCGATGATGAGGTAGCCTGCCAGCAGAAGAGCGAGTGTGACTACGGCGCCGGCCAGAATCGAGATGAGTTTGCGCTCGCGGACCGCCATCCGGTTCCATTCGGCGGTCGCATAGGCAAAGGGTCGTCGCAGGCCGCTCGCAAACTTTGCTATCAGACGTTTGATGAATCCCACGGTTTCCTCACGGGCACTTCGAGTTGATGACCAGGCTGAACTGCTTTCCGCCTCCGCTGACCTCGGTGAGTGGGCCCTTGTTGATCTCTTGGAAGCAATCGATCTCCTTGAGCTTGGCTACCACATCGTCGAGCGATGCCGCAGAATCCACCGTGCCCTTGATGCTGGTCTTCTTGGCCTTGATGTCGAGATCCTCCACGTCGATGGCCACCTGATCGGCAGGGGGCATCTTGCGCGAGATCCGATCGAGCAGATCGTAGGCGGTGACCCGCGGCAAGGGCGCCATCTCGTCGTGCAAGGAACGCCGCAGCGCCGCCGACACCTCGGTCGCGTCAGAGCGGGCTTCCCCAAACAGCTCCTTGGTGGCGACTTTGAGTTTCTCTCTCAACTGCTGCTGCTCGCCCGACAGACGCTTGAGTGCGATGGTTCCATCCACGGCGGCACACGCCAGAAGCGCCCCGACCAAAAGGGCCAGGTGCGTGGCCTTCTGGCGCACGACTGAGAAGCTGGCGCGGTACAAGAAAGGGCCGCGCCGCAGGTCCAGCTCCCTGTGACCCCGCACGCCGGCCCAGGCTAGGGCAAACGCCAAAGCCATACGCGCGCGGCTTGCCGAACCTTCCTCGTCGACCACCGACACCTCTCCAATCTCGTCGCTCCCTGGCGCCTCCTCGACTGCGGGCTCGGGCGGGGCCGGCCAGAGACTGGTGGGGATGCCCAGCTCTTCCTGGAGAAACTCGGCCAGTCCCTGCAAGCGCGAGCCGCCTCCGGCCAGCATGATGGCCTCCACCGGCATCTTGTTGTGCGCGCGGAAGCTGGCCAGGGTCTGGCGCAGGTCACGCAGGAACGAAGCCAGCGCCTCCTGCAGCACCCCACCCAACTGGCGTTGTGCGGGGGTGGTGGGCTGCCGCGCGCGGCTGGGCACGAATCCATGCGTATGCTTGGCCTGCTCGGCCTGCGTGAAGCTCCACTTGTTCCCCGAGGCGCGCACCAGGGCCAGAGTCAACTCCTCGCCCGCGTGGTTGCTGGTTCGACCGAACACCGCCTCATCGCCGCGGAGGAAACAAAGCTGGCTGTGCCGGTGGCCGAGGTCGATGAACAGGCGGCAGCCGGCCGGTGTGTGCTGAGCGCGCGTGGGTTCTTCGGCCAGCAGCGCGTGATAGATGACCGGGGTGGCGTAGAGGGTGCGTGGTTCCACCCCGCACTGCTTGAGCGAAGCGAGAAAGGCCGCAATCTCCTCGCTGCGCGCCGCGACCGCCATGGCACGCGAGCCGGCGGCTTCGCTCTCACCTGTGCCTGACGCCGACAGGATGACGTGGTCCATGACGACCTCGGACAGGTCGTGCATGATTTGCCCCTCCAACTCGTAGCCCACCACCTGTTCCACCTTGCGCGCATCGGAGAAAGGCAGGTCGAGCACGCGCAAGGCGAGCATCTCACCAGGCAGCGCCATGGTGATGGTCGACTCGGACGGCAGACGCGCCAGCCCCGCGCGCAGCGCCTCGGCCCGTCGCTCGGCCAGCGGCGCTTCGCCTGCCGGCACGGGCTCCTCGAAGGACGTGTTGACACGCGCACGGCGGAAACCCGCGTTGAAAACCGCGAACTTGACCGACCAGGATCCCAGGTCGATTCCGGTGATGGTGTGAGCCATGAGTGCCTAGCCTCGTTCCTACTCTTCCCGCCAGTAGCGGACCACGCCCGAGGCCTGCTCGCCCACGGGGTTGTTGGTGACGGGGTTGCCCAGAAAGCCTTGGCTGTCCAAGATGACGATGATTCTCTTTTTGACCTTGCCCGACTCACCTGTGGCCACCACCCGGTACACGCGCGGCGGTCCCACGTAGGCAACCTGCTCGAGTTGCTTCCTGGTGATGGTAATCCCGGTCAAGCTCTGCATGAGCTGGAAGCGCGGGTCATCGCGGGCGATGGAACCGGCGGGATTGGACAGGACGCCCACCACGGTGTCCAGCGAGTCGAATCCTACTGCCTGGCTGCGCTCGCACAGGATGCTGGCCAGCGGATACACACGATTGTCATCGAGGATGCTCAGATCCGTCGGTGGCTTGCTCGGGTCGGGGAAGAGCGCCGCGCGCACCAGACCTACGATGAGCGGTGTGCAGTCGCCCTTGACCGAGGCCAGGTTGACTCTGCAGTTCTGGTTCGGGTCACTAGCATACACGGTGAGGTTCGACGCAAAGGCCTCGGCGTAGTCGGGGTCCATGCCGCGAACCAGGTTGGTTTCATCGACCGTGTCGTAGTAGTTGTTGTGGGCCTGGTAGGGATCTTCGCGCTGGTCGTAGCGGTAGTCTTCCGGCCCAGACGCATTGGCGTCTACCGCGAAGGCTTGCTCGTCGCCATCGGCCCAGTCGATGATGGCCCGCGCGAGATCGACGCGGTCGACGAACTGGCCCTCGGCGTTGCGCTGTTCGAACAGCCAATTGTAACGGGGCGACGCCATGAGCGCCTGCAAGAGACGGAACACCATGATCTGGCGCGTACGCACCGGGGCGGGGCCGGCGCCGCAGTTGATGTCGATCTTGCCGTCCTCGTTAGTGATCTCGGCATCCATGTGCCCCGAGGGAATGCCCAGGCCGGTGGCCCCGGTGGTATCAATCCCGATCAAGCCGGACAGCAGCGCGGTTTCCATCTTGGAACCGGCAAAGAAGCCCAGCAGCGGGGTCACGTAGTCGGTCACGCGCAGGCTGATGCCGAGATCCTGGCCGGTCTGATCGGCGAGCATCTTCTGCGCCTGCGCCATGATGGGCTCGACGAAACGCAGTTGAATCTTGATGAGCAGGCGCGACAACGACAGCGCAGAGCGGGCCAGGTAGTGCGCGCGCACCTCGTCGCGCGCGTTGGCTGCCTGGGCCGCGTCCACTGTCGTCCCATAGGTGAACTGCGCCACCAATGCAATCAGCAGGGACAACGAGGCGATGGTGATGAGAAAAGCCACGCCGCTTTGCTGGTCACGCTCGCGCCGTGCCCGAAAGCGCGCGACCAGTGTCCCGCCCCACCCGGACGCACAAACCTGTCGTCCTTCTGCCAATGCCTCACATCCGGCCAGCGGCGGTGGGGGAAAGACTTGCCTGTGGGCATCCATGGCGTTCTCTCAAACCCCACCTGGCTGATAGCCGACCCGTTCGGTGACCTGCAGCCGTGCCGTGCTGGTGAAGATTGCGGCCTGACCGCGCTCATCGATGACGGTCAGGGAAATGCGCACCTGCGTGGGCAGGTATTGCAGGCCATCTGCGCCCATGGTGTTCCATTCCTCTTTCCACTCCTTCTTCTTGTAGTCGTAGTAGCTGAACTTCACACTGGCCACCGCCGGACACAGCACGTAGGTTTCACCGGGAATTTTTGCGGGATCTTTGCTTTCCAGGCGGCGGGTTTCCCGGCGCATCAGGTTGGTGATCATGCGATCGTCGGGATCGGGCTCGGAAAAGTAGCTGACCACCGCGGTATCGGCCTCGGGCCGATCCGCACGCATACGCTGGTGGCCGAACCAGGAGAAGCGCAGCTCGTCGAAGTCGGCGTGGGTCGTGCCCACGAACATGGTGCGCTTTTCTTCCACGCCCATCTTCTCGGAAGTCGAGAGGAAGGCCATCTCCACTTCCCGGGTCATGCGCATGAGCGCCACACGGATGGTGTGCGTTCTCTCCTGCGCGTCCTCCACGCGCTTCTTGACCCGCGCCGTCTGGCTGAATGAGCCCCACAGCAGCGCGGTCACGAAGGTCATGAGAGCCAGCGCCAGCATGACCTCGATCAGGGTGAAGCCGCTGGGAGCTGTCCGCGACGCACGTGCGTGTGCGCGCCATCTCATCGGATAATTCCTCCCGGAAATCCCGATGCCGGCGTGCTTCCGCCCAGTGTTCCCGTCGAGCCAGGCGTCGAGGGCAGTGTTTTTGTGCCGGTCGTCGTCCCCGTCGTGTTGGTGGCCGAACCTCCCTGCAACGCCATGTCGAGCTTCGACGGGTCAGTGAGGAAGTTCACCACCTCGAAAACCTGCTCAGGCCGTCCGGGCTCTTGCCATTTGACCTTGACCGTCACACGACGAACCGACTCCTCCAGGGCGACGCGGATCGGTTCCATCAACGTGGTCATGAAGCTGCCCATGAAACCCGAGAGAACTTCCATGGGATTGGTGGACTGGGTCTTCTTTTGCGCGGCCTGTTCCACCTGCTGGGTCGCACCGGTGGGCAGCTTCATGCGCTCGACCGCGGCGTACCATTTGAAGCGAGAGAAACCCTCCTCGGTGAAGTCGCCCTCGTCTTCGCCCTCCATCTCGCTGAACCCAATCTCCAGGATGTTCTGCTCCAAAGACGAGATCTTGGTCCGTGCCAGGAAGGTGGCGGCGGTGACCATGCGAGAGTGGTAGGTGGCGCGCACGTCGCCGGTCACCGTGCGCGTAAGCACGACCAGGGCAATGGCCATGATGGCAACGGAAATCATCACCTCGAGAAGCGAAAAACCACTTTCACTGGTGGATGGTTTGCTATCGCCATCCCGGCTCATGGGACGATCTCCTTGCCCTCGTCGTCGAATTGCTTCTGCAGGGGCGGCTCGACATAGAAGTTCTTGATCTGCACCCGGCCAGTCAAAGGATGCACCACCAGGGAGTAGACCGAGTCGCGCTTCTTGTCGGTGAGGTGCACGATGGCGGCCTCGGTCATCCCGAGGGGAAAGAAGTAGATGAAGCCCCGCCCGGCATCCAGCGGTTCGGCCAGCCGCGGGGTGTAGACGTCGGCGATCAGCGCGCCTTTGAGGTCAACCGGCTTGACCACGGTTTCCTTGAACGCGCCAAACTGCGCGCGCTTGGGGCGGAACGGCTCCGGCCTGTAGCGCGCCTGCATGGCGTCCAGGCCCGCCTTCTCCTCCGCGCGTTTCTGAGCTTCCTCGGCCTCTTTGGCGAGCTTTTCGGCTTCCTTTTGCCGCGACTCCTCGGTTTCGCGGCCGCCTGCCATGATGAAACGGTCGTCGGACACCTCGGCCCAGTAGCGGCCGTTGTCCATGTCCAACACCAAGCGATGAACCTTCCCCGTGGTCGAGGCGCGGTCGAAGAGATAGCGGACGGCGCCCGCCATCTTGCTGGCCGAGGAGCGGAGATCGCTCTTGGCGAGAGAGCGAAAGCCCGCCACAGCCGAGCCGACCACCAAGGAGATGAGGACCATGACCACCATCACCTCGATCAAGGTTACCCCGGCGTCGGCAGGACCAGCCGGCGCTCGGGCTGCATATGTTCGTCGTCCCGTCACTACTCCGTGGCCTTGATGTCGTCGGCCGTGCCCTCGGTGCCATCAGGCCCCAGCGAGATCACGTCGATGCCGTCGGTGTTGATCTGCCCCGGACAGCGGATGATGAAGTCCTTGTTCCAGGGATCCTTCTGACGTCGGGGCATGTACTTCTGGGCCACCAGGTCGTCCATGCTCTTGGGACACTCGTTGTTGTTGTCCATCATGTACTGCTGGGCCTTCTGCATGATCTCGTTGACCTGAATGCGGGCGGTCTTGACCTGGCCCTTCTTGAAGTAGTTGAACGCGCCCACACCCACGGCCCCCATGATGAGGGCGATGAGCGCGAACACGATCATGATCTCCATGAGGGTCATGCCCAAATCGCGGGACCGTTTGCGCGCCGGGGATACCTCACCGGCAACTGCTGCCTCTGTCTGATGTTCCTGTGCGTCTGTCATGGCTCTCTCCTTGTTGGTAGCAATCGTCGTCACTGAACCATCTGCCCCATGTCCATGATGGGGACCAAGATCGAGAAGATGATGAACCCGATGCCCACGGCCATGATGAGGATCATGATGGGGGCCAGCAGCGAGGTCAGCCGACCCACCTCCATCTCTACGTCGCGCTCGTAGGCTCCAGCCACGTTCTCCAGCATCGCCTCCAGTTGCCCAGAGCGTTCGCCCACCGCCACCATGTGGCACATCATGGAGGGGAACTGGCCCGACTTCTTCAGCGTGGCGGCGATGGACTCACCCTCCCGAATGGCCACCCGCGCGTCTTCGATGACCTTCTCCAGCACCCGGTTGTTGAGCACGCGCTTGACGATGTCCAGCGCGGTCAGCACCGGCACGCCGGAGGACAGCATGGTGGCCAGGGTGCGCGCGAAGCGGGCCACGGCCAGCAATCGGATGAGGCGTCCGACGATGAGGATGCGCAACTTCATCCGGTCCATCAGCGCGCGGCCCTTGGGCTTGCGGGCCCAACGCCGAAGCAAGAAGAAAATTCCGATCAACAAAGGCAGCACGATCCACCAATAGCCTCCGGCGATGGACGCCACGCCGATGAGAATCTGCGTGTTCCAGGGCAGGGCTTTGCCCGAATCGGCGAAGATGCCGGCGATGGGTGGCACCACCACCACCATGAGCACGGTCATGACGGCCGTGCCGACGATGGCCATCAGAATGGGATAGGCCATGGCGCCCGTCACTTTGGAGCGCAGCTCGTTCTGCGAGTCGAGAAAGCTGGCCATGCGGGCCAGCACGGCGTCCAGGTTGCCGGCGCTCTCACCCGAGCGGACCATGTTGACGTACAGTTCAGTGAACACGGCGCCGTACTCGGCCATGGCATCGGCCAGCGAGCTGCCCTCGTTCACCTTCTGCCGGATGCCGGCCAGGATCATCTGCAGCTTGCGGTGATCCGACTGCTCGGCCAGCGCCCCCAACGCCTCGGCCAAGGGAATCCCCGCGTGCAACAAGGTCGCGAGCTGGCGGGTGAAGATGGCCACATCCTGCGCGCGCACGCGTTCGAACCAGCGCTTGATGTCGACCTCGCGCCGCAAGCCCTTGCCTCCGCTGGCGGAGGCGGCCACCGCCTGCTTGCTCTGCTGGCCCGCCACCACCTCGTGCAACTCGGTGATGAAGACGCTCTCCTTGCGCAGGGTCTGGCGCAGCCCCTTGGGGCCGTCCGCCTCGCGGTTGCCGGCCACCGGCTTGCCCGAGGCGTTGAGGCCTTTCCATGCGTAAAGCGCCACGTCTGCGTCCCCTAGTTCGCGTCTCCGGTCGTGATCATGAGCACCTCGGCGGGGCTGGTCATGCCGGCCAGCACTTTCTGCGCGCCGTCCTCGCGCAGGGTGCGCATGCCGCCGCTCGCGATGGCGGCGCGCTTGATGGCGCCGGCGTCGGCGTTCTTGATGGCGAGCTGGCGAGTCTGTTCGTCCACCATGAGAAGCTCGTAGATGGCGGTCCGGCCCTTGTAGCCGGCGTTCAGGCAACTCGTGCAGCCTCCCTCGCGCGCCCGATACAGCATGCCGGGCGGCGGCGGCACACCCTCGCCCTTGAAGCGCACGCGGCGCGCGCGGCCAACAAAGAAATTAGCCGGGTCGATACCCAGGCTGAGCAGATCCTCCTCGCTGGGCCGGTAGGCTTCGCAGCAGTCGTGGCACAGGCGACGCACCAGGCGCTGGGCCAGCAGGGCCATCAGCGACGATGCCACCAGGAACGGCTGCACACCCAGATCCACCAGGCGGGTGATCCCACCGGCCGCGTCGTTGGTGTGGATGGTGGACAGAACCAGGTGGCCGGTCAGCGAGGCCTGGATGGCGATTTCGGCGGTCTCCAGATCGCGGATCTCTCCCACCATGATCACGTCGGGGTCGTGGCGCAAAAATGAACGCAGGCCGTTGGCGAAGGTGAGTTCGATCTTTTCGTTCACCGCCACCTGCGAGATGCCGTCGAGCTGGTACTCGACCGGATCCTCGATGGTCAGGATGTTGAGATCGGGCGAGTTGATCTTGGCCAGGCAGGCGTACAGCGTGGTGGTTTTGCCCGAGCCGGTGGGCCCCGTCACCAGCATGATGCCGTGCGGGCGGTGGATGAGGTCGTCCATCTGGCGCAGGTGATCATCGCCGAACCCGATGTCGGCCAGGTCGTGCAGGACGTTCTCGCGGTCGAGCAGACGAATGGTGATGCGTTCACCGCCCTTGACCGTGGGCGCGGTGGCCACGCGCATGTCGATGTCCTTGCCCGCGATCTTGCGCCGGATGCGACCGTCTTGCGGCAAGCGCTTTTCCGCGATGTTGAGCCCGGCCATGATCTTTACACGCGAGATGATCGAGGGAATGAACTGGCGGGCCGCCCGTCGCGTCTCGTACAGCACACCGTCGATGCGATAGCGGACAATGATGTCCTTCTCGCCCGGCTCGATGTGGATGTCGCTGGCCCGCTCTTTGACGGCATTGAACATCAGAGAGTTGACCCAGCGGATGATGGGAGCCTCGTCGTTGACGTCGAGGATGTCCACCAGCTCCTCGGCCGCGCCCATCTCGTCATCGCCCTCGCCCTCGCCCAGGGTGCCCGCGTCCTGCTTGCGACCGTACACTTGGTTGACGGCGTCCACGATCTTGTTGCTGGGGACGAGCACAGGGGCAATGTCGCCGCCCACCACGCCACGCAGATCGTCCAGCCCGCCCACGTCGAGCGGGTCGGCGGTGGCCACCGTGACGGTGGTCCCCTCCTTCTTGATGGGCAGCAGCCGGTGCTGCTTGGCAAACGCGATGGGGACCAGGCTGGCCAGGTCGGCGTCGATCTGTTTGACGTCCAGGTCGGCCGAGAATGGGATGCCAAGCTGGGTGCCGAGCGCGCGCAGCACGTCTTCCTCGCTCACGGCGCGCGCCTTCTGCAAGATTTCGCCGATACGGCCGCCCTCGCTGACCTGCTGGACAAGGGCCTGATCCACCGCCTCGCTGGTGACCGCCCCCGCCTCGAGCAGGATCTCGCCGAGTCGCTTGCCGGCCATGCCTATTCCTTGGCCGGCGGCGGAGCCGGCTTGACGGGTGCGGCCCCGGGCGGGGCGGGAGCGACAGCCGGGGGCACCGGCGCGGTCTTGCTCTCCGGCGCAGCGGGCGGGGCCGTCGGCTGCGCCTTGTTCGTGACCGTGGCCGTCGTCTTGCGCCGCGTTCTGCCCTTTCCCGTCGCCTTGTGTGGCGCCGGAGCCGGGGGCGAGGCGGGTGTCAGTCTCTCCTCCGCGGGCGGTTCCTGAGTTATGTCGTCGGCCGGTGCGGCCGGGCCGGGCTCTTCCGCCTCAGGCACCGGTGCGGGCGCATCCTTGACCGAAACCGGCTCAATGGGCGTCGAGTCTTCGCCTTCATCGCGGTCTCGGATACCGCGCAGCTCCGCTTCCTCCTCCTCCATGTCCCGCACGGTCTTGTTGATCTCCTCGAGCATTCCGCGCTTGCGCCGGAAATCCAAGTCCTTGTCCAGCGACACGCGGTCTTGCAACGAGCTGTAGCGCTCGATGAACTCGCGTCGCTCGCGCATCTTCTTCTCGGCCACCCGGCGCAGATCCGATAGATCGGAGATCACATAGGGCGTGATCGCTATCAGGATGTTGGTCTTCTTCAAGTCCTTTTGGGTGTTGCGGAAGAAGAAGCCAATGACCGGGATGTCGCCCAGGATGGGAACCTTGGTCACGGTTTCGCTGGCCCGGTCGCTCATCAGGCCGCCGATCACCACGGTCTGCTGGTCGCGCGCCACCACCGTGGTCTTGGTCGACCGCTTGGATGTGGCGGGCCCGAGGTTGTTGTAGTTCGGCGCCTCGACGTCGGAAACCTCCTGTTCCACGTCCAGCCGGATCACGTTGTGTTCGTTCACGCTGGGCAAGAGCTTGAGCTTGAGCGCCACGTCCTGGCGGTTGACCGACAGGTACGGCGTGTAACCAGTCGCACCGCCGGTCAGAGCGGTGCCCATCATGGCGCCTGGGAAGGGCAGGTTCTCGCCCACGGTGATCTCGCCCTCTTGATTGTTCATGATGAGGATGTGCGGGTTGGACAGGACGTTGACGTCGTTGTTGGTCTGCAGAATCTGCAGGAACACGCCGAACGAGGGGATGTTCACATTGACGACGCCGAACAGGCTGGTCTGCGCACTGGAGATGGCAGGCCCGAACAGCGCCGCGCTCAGGCCCCCCATGCTGTTGAGAAAGGTCGCGGGATTGGTGGCGGCGCCCAGAGTCTGGCTGGCGTTGAATCCACCCAGCAGCAGGCCCTGCTGGCCCGCGATGTCCTGCCCCTTGCCCGCGTGGTATGAGATGCCCGTCTGATTGGATTTGTCGGTGGTGACCTCGAGGATCAGGGCCTCGATGAACACCTGCTTGCGGGGGGCATCCAACTTTTCGATCACGCGGCGCAGCGCCTGGAAATCCTTGAACGACGACATGACCAGCAGCGAGTTGGTGGGCGCATCGAAGGTGACGCGCACATCGCCCTCGAACATGAGCGCGCTCTGATTCCCTTGTTGGTTCTGAGCCGGGGGGGCGGCAGTCGGCGCTGTGGTGCTGCCCCGGCGTCGAACGCCGGTGCTCAGCGAGCCCACCACCTGCACGCCGGTGATGGCACTGAGCGTGGCGGCCAGCTCATCGCAGTTGGCGTTGGCGCAATTGTAGATGTGGAAACGGTCCTGGGCCGCGCCGCGCACCGATTCCTCGGGTGAGACGTCCAGCTTGTGGACCAGGCTCACCAGCCAGTCATAGGCCCGCTGGTTGGCCACGACGATCAGACTGTTGGACCTCTCGTCAGGGACGATCTTGGTTATGGTCATCTCCGTCGACAGGTCGCCGGGTGGGCCGGGCTGCGGTTTGGGCGGGGTCGGGGGCGGCGATCCGGGCGGGCGCTTCTGGCCGGTGCCCAATTGCTGAACCGGCATGATTTCTGCGATCCGGCCGGCCATGTCGATGGCTGAGGTATTCTTGATGCGGATCATCCAGATCTTGTCGCGGTTGGCCGACGGGGTATCGAACTGTTTGATAATGGACACCAGGCGGTCGATGTTCTCCGCCTGGTCGCTGATGATGAGCGACGATCGATATGAGATGATGTCGCCGGTCTCGCTCTTCAGGCGGTTGAGCACCGCGTTCGTGAGATCATTGGTGTCCAGGTACGCCACGCGCACCAGCTTGGTGACGTAGCGCTTGTCGTGGGGGACGCGCTCGTTGGCGCCCACGAAGGGCAGTGACGTGAAGCGGGCCCGGGAGGACTCGACGATGCGCAGGAACTTGCCCGAGGGCTCGACCGTCAAGCCGACGGATTCCAGCGCGGCAAAGAACAGCCGATACGCCTCCTCGGGTGTGATGAGCTGGGGCGCGATGACCGTGACCTTCTTGCCCTGCAGCGGGATGGACACCAGGAATTGCGAACAGGTGATGCTTGATATCCAACCGATGAGATCGATGACGTCGGTTTCCGGCTTGAGGTTCAGCTTCACGATGCGCTTGCCGGGCGGGAGCTTCTTGCACGAGTTGAATTCCTTCTCGCCTGGCAGCTCGACCACGCCGGAGGCGCCGGGTTTTGCCGCGCCTGCCGCCGGGGCCGCGGGCGGCGCAGGCGGAGGCGGCGCAGGGGCCGCAGCCGGCGTACCCGGACGAGCCGGAGCGCGCGGCACGAGCCGGGATGGCCGCTGCGGAGGTGCGGGCGGCGTGGCTGCGGCCGGCGCCTGTGCGTACGCCCACGGTGTCGCCGCGAGGGATGCCACCAGGTAGGCGACAAGAGCGACGACTCCGGTACGGGCCAGCGCGCTGCGAAGGCGTCCAACCACGGTGTCGGCGAGCGTCGCGCGCCCGCCGGCGTCTGTGTTCTTGCTGTTTGGTTTCATCGGATGTTGTAGTCCTGTGTGACTTTCTTGCCGTTGCTCTCCATGCCCAGGGACAGGTGGCTGGCCGACTTGAGCTTGGAGTAGACTTCGAGCGCCTTCTCGGGACTGGTGATCTCGAGGCCGTTGATGGACGAGATCACATCTCCGTTCTGCATCCCGATCTTGGCGAACGGCCCGTCGGGCTTCACCGCGTAGAGCCGGAAGCCGGCCGCCTTGCCGTCGCGCATTTCAGGCACGATGCGCGCCGAGCGCGAGAGCAGTGACATGTTGCCCAGCACCGATTCCAGCGTGCCGCGCTGGATCTCAAAGGAGTGCTCGCCGGTCTTCTTGATGCCTTTGTCCATCTCGATCGAGAGAGGATCGGTTCCCCCAGCAGCCGAGGCCACCGGCGGCACGGGCGGCGCGGGCTTTTCAAACAGATCCAGAAACTCGGTCTTGCCAGCGTTGTCGAGGTAAATGCGGGTTTCTTGGATCTCGATGACCGTGGCGCCGTGGATCTTGCCGCCCACCGGAAATGCCCCCATGGACTTGATCTCGGTGTCGCGGATGACGGCTATCGACCACTTGATGCCGTTGGGCGGCGGCGCATACATGATGGCCAGCAGCGCGAGGGGAAGCGTGGTCTTGACGGGTTCCGTGCTGGGGTCAATGGCCCCGCCATCGGGATGCGGCTCATCGATGATGGGAGGGCAGGTCGAACAGAAGATGTTCCGTTTGAGTATTCCGTCCGGCTGCTTGCTGCTGCTGGCGGTCGTGGGCTCGGGCCGGCGTGGCTTGCTGGCGACAGGTGCCGGGGCGGGTATCGCCGCAACCACCTTCGACTCGACTGCACTCGAGGCTGCGTTGCCGAGAAAGGTTGCACACAGGGCGACGACGGCCAGGTCGAGAGCCCAAAGATATTTTCTCAGCAGAGTTTCCACGGCTTGCTTGCACGCAAGAGCAACACCGGGGCCAGCCGGGCCATGAAAAAACCTTAATGGATCAAATTAGTTACGGTTGAGGCCCGTTCACTTGGCCTGCCAATTTGGCAAGGCAGTTCAAGAGAGAGGGCAGACTGGGCACGCGTCAGCCTGGACAGCCTCCAGCGGTTGAGGACAGGGACGGAAGCGGGGCGACGACGGTTGGGGTACGGTCAGCCGACTTCTTGACGTGCCATCGTTCCGAGGGAATCGTCCGGCTTGTGAGTCGATCCAGGCCAGTCCTTACGTGGCCTCCGGCTCTGTGATTTCTCCTCTCATCTCCGTGTTCTCGGCTGCCGTCGCTGCTTTGTCCTGTCCAGCGCCTTCAGTTGGTGTCCCTTCCTTCTCCTCCTCCAGGCGCCGGTAGATGGTCCGGGTCGCGATCCCCAGCAACTGCGCGCACAGGCGCTTGTCGCCTCCCACGTGGCCCAAGGTCGCGTGAATCACGCGTCGCTCGATCTCGCCGAGCGGCGTCCCGATGGCGAACGTGATGCTCTTTCCGTCGCTGGCGTTGCTCTGGCCCATGCGTACCTCGACGGGCAGGTCATCCAACTCCACAGCGGTCCCGCGGGAAAGAACCACCGCGCGCTCGATCGTGTTTTCCAACTCCCGCACGTTGCCCGGCCAGTCGTAGCGCACCAGAGCCTCGGCTGCCGGCCGGGCGAAGCCTGCCAGATGACGGCCGTTCCGCTCGCCGAAGAAACGCAGGAAGTGCTCGGCCAGAAGCGGGATGTCGTCGCGCCGTTCGCGCAAGGGAGGCACGCGCAGGGCAATCACATTGAGTCGGTAGTAAAGATCCTCCCGGAAACGGCCCTCCCTGACTGCGCTGCGCAGATCCTGGTTGGTGGCCGCCACCAGGCGCAAGTCCACCTTGGTCGTTCGCCCGCCCAGCCGTTCGACCTCGCCCTCTTGCAGAACGCGCAGCAACTTGACCTGAACATGGGTGGGGATTTCGCCGATCTCGTCGAGGAAGAGGGTGCCGCCGTCGGCCTGCAGGAATCGCCCGTCGTGACGCTGTATGGCTCCGGTGAACGCCCCGCGCTCGTAACCGAAGAGTTCGGCTTCGAGAATCGTCTCAGGCAGCGCCGCGCAGTTGACGGGAACAAAGGGACCCGATGCACGCGGCGAAGCGGCGTGGATAGCCCGCGCCAGCAATTCCTTACCGGTTCCCGATTCGCCCAACAGCAACACGGTTGCCATGGACGGCGCGGCCTGCATCACCGTCTCCATGGTGCGGCGCCAGGCGAGCGACTGGCCGATCAGCGTCTTCTGCCGTTCGGCAGCCAGTTGCGCGCGTAGCGAGCGGTTTTCCTGCAGGAGGTTGTGTTTTTCCAATGCCTTGCTGACCGCACGAACGACGTGCGCGCGCTTGAGCGGCTTGGTGACAAAGTCGTAGGCACCCTGCCTCATGGCATCTACGGCGTTCTCTACCGAACCGTAGGCGGTCATGAGAATAGTCTCGGTCTCTGGTGAGACGCTGCGGCTGGCCTTGAGCAGATCCAGTCCAGATAGACCCGGCATGATCAGATCGGTGAGGACAACTGACACGGGCTCGCGGCGCAGAATATCGAGCGCTTCTCCACCGCTGCGCGCCGTGAGCACGCGCAACGACTCTCGCTCGAATATCTTGCTCAACGAGTCGACGATGCCCGGCTCATCGTCCACGACCAAGATGGTCGGGGCGGCGGAATCTCGGGCCGGGCTGGTTTCGGCTTCATTGGTCACGTCTGCAGTTCCCCGTCCTGATCCTTCAAAGCGGATGCCAGGCGTATCAACTCCGCCGACACCACCCAACCGACCGGAAACACAACATTATCAAAGTGCAGCATTTTGACACGGTCGACTTGGTGCCATCTTGACACAACTTCCGCCAACCCGCCCGTCTTGCTGTCACTTTGGCAGAGGGTTTCAGTCCTGACTGCGACAGGGGTACTGGTCCATCTGGCCACCCGCCCAATGCTGAGGACACAGAGGGGAGAAGGGATGGCACAGAGCTGGGTTGCGAACAGTCCGGGCCAGCCGGCTACGGCGTGACTGGGCCGACAAAAGTGGTGACGCTGGACGCGGTGAGGGTGACGTTCACCGTCGCGCCGGCCGTCACCGCGCCGACGTTGGCGAGGTTCTCACTTGCCGAAGTTCGGTAGCTGGTCAACGCGCCAAAGCTCCCCGCGTCGATGGTCAGAGCGAGGGGAACCTCGGACGTTCCTGCATTGATCGCCACCATCGCGATTTGGTTCCCGGCGGGGTTCTTGAAGGCGGACAGGTACACGTTGCTGGCTGGAGTCGCCACGGCATCGACCCGGCTCCAGCCAGGACGAATGAAGCGGCTATACTGGCCAAGGGTGTAGAGTCGCTTGGGCTGGGTTCCACTTGTCTGCGCGAGACAGCCGTTGCCAGTGCCCCACGCCCACCAGTAGTTGAACGCGCTCCACTGGGCGACCACCAGATCCATGTGAACCAGGCGCGCGACAAGCAACCCATCGGTGATGCTGGCGTCCTGGGCCCACGCTGCTGTACTGAACTCAGTCATCCAGATCCGTTTGCCCGCGGCCAGTGAATTGGTAAGGGTTGGCGGCGCATAGGAACTGGCGTTGCTCTTCCCGAAATCGTACTGGTGAACCCCCACCACGCCCAACAGAGCTGAAGTGGCTGCATCGCTCAGGATGGGGACAATGAGAGCCTCTGTCGCGGTTTGGGATTCGGGCGCCATGATCTGCAGGGTGGGCAACTGAGTGAATACACCCTTCTTGGTGAACTCCGTATTCAGCGTTGCCAAGAAGTCGTGCAACTGAGCGGCGGTCCAGTCACAGGATTCGTACGTGCATTGAAAGCTCGGTTCGTTTTGCAGCGAAAGGACCGACAAGTCGACGCCCATCTTTGCCTTGTACCCCAACAGATAGTCCGCCAGAACGTCGGCGTAGTCCGCGTAGTGAGTGGGATCGAGACTGCCGCCTACTTCGGGTGCATTGATGTAGTCAATGGTCTTGTAACTGTCGCTGATCTTCCATTTACTGACGCTGTTGTTGGGAGGCGTCCAGGGCGTGCTCATAAACTTCGTCACCTGATAGTCTGCGCCCGCGGCCTTGATGTCGCTGATCAGAGAACTGGTGTTGCTCAGATCCCAGTTGGACCAATTGAGCGAGAAGGTCTTGCTGCCGTCACTATTGGTCGTGTACTGGTAGGTGCCGTCAGCGTTCTTGTTGATGAACTTGTCGTCATTGCTTGGGTTTTCTCGAAAGGGGATCCGATTGCGCACCAGGGACAGCCCGGCCCCGTTGCTGACGCTGAAGAGCGCGTCGTAGACCGCGGTCTTGACCGCGGCTTGGGGAGGGTACAACCAAGCGGTGCTGACACCGAATCCATCGATCACCTGCTTCGCCTGCGAGAACCTCACGTTCGCGCCGGGATTGGTCGCGAGCGCTCCGCCCGCGCTGGCTCCGCCCGAGTTCGCTGTCCCACCTGACGTCGTCGTGCCTCCCGTTGCGGTTCCACCGGTGCCCACGGCCCCGCCGGTTGCAGTCGTTCCCGCGGTTCCCCCGGTCACAGATATGCCCGCGGCCCCGCCGGTCTTCGCCGCGCTCGCCATTCCGCCGGTTCCCGCTGTGGCGGGAATGCCTCCCGCGGCCGCAGCGGTCTGGCCTCCTGCTATTGTTGACCCGCCGCCGGCACCTGAGACGCCACCCGTTGCGCCGGCTGCGGGCGCGTCAAGGGCTGGTCCACGGCCGCCCGTATCGCGGGGCACCGTGGCCGCGTCCGGCACGGGCGCGGCGGATCCGTCAACGGGGGCGGATGCTCGGTGGCAGCCACTTCCGGCCGCCGCGAAAGCAAGAAAAGACAGCGCCGTTGTAATAATCGTACTTCTGGACATATTGCTTTGATTCCGGACCTTGCAATGATTTATCAGTTTCTCGACAATTCAATACTTCTTTGCACGCCCGGCCTATGATCGACTCCGGTGAGCGATAAATTCTGACCACAGGCTGCCGGCAGCGACAGGCAGGAGTCAAGCACTACCCATCCAGGGCATCCGCCGACGGTCAGTCGAAACCCTCATGGTAGATCAGGAACCTGCCAACTACTTGCAAACGCCGTTTTGGCAGGTGGCTGGCGCGGTGCACGCGACGCCACACGCACCGCAGTTGGCAACATCGCTGCCTAGGTTGGCGCAAGTCCCATTGCAATCGGCCAGTCCGGGCGCGCACGATGAGCAGCAGCGGAACCCGGTATCGGGATACGAGAAGTCCTGCGCGAGCGTGGCGGCCATGAAGGTGCAATCCAGGCCGACGGAAAAACTGTCAAAGGCGCCTCCTCGGACGGTGTACACTTGGCGTCCATCTGCCAGTGCGCCGCGCAGGTCGTCGGTCCATTCGGCCAAATTGCCGCTCATGTCGAAGACCGTCGCGGCGACGTTGTTCGGGTCGAGAGTGCCAGAGGTGGTGCACTCGCTGAAGGTGCCCACGCTCACAACTGCGTTAAGGTTTGCTTCGGCGCCGTTGCACAGGGTTGCATTGTAGTTTGAACCATAGGGATAGCAGCCATCGACACAGGTCTTCCCCAGCTCACAAGCGAAGCCCCATTCATCGGCGGTCACGACGTCGTTGTTGCGCAGAACTTCGCACAGGCGCATGCCGGCGGCGCGGCAGGCGGCATCAGCCGCCGTCCATGTCACCGAACTCCAGGGCAAAACCCCGGTGCCGGTCGCACTGGTTTGGCGTGAGCAGGCACGGGCCGAGGAAGAACCCGCCGACGTCGCGTTTGCATCGACGCGGCTGGCCTCGTAGCTGTAGATGTAGTAGCCGGTGCCTGGCGCGCCTGTCGCCGCGACGTGGACCACGGAATCGCGCACACCCTTGCACTCCTGCCCCGCGCACTGTGGCAGCCCGAGTCCCGACGGGTTGTCCCAGCTCTCGTCGATGAGGCCGTCGCAGTCGTTGTCCTTGCCGTCGCAGATCTCGTCGGTCGGTGTGGCGGCAACCGAGCCGGTCAGATCGCAGGCCGGGGGCAAAGTCTTGTCGGCCTGGCACTTCATGGTGCCGACGCGCTGGCATTCACCCAGGCCAGCGTTGTCACTGCATGATGTGCCCAGGACGGCGGACGCGAACTCATCCACCTCGCCGTTGCAGTTGTTGTCGAGCCCGTCGCACCATGATTCCTGCGCCGCCACTTGGTTGGGGCCGGTAACCTGTACAGTGGCCGGGTAGTTGCAGACCCAGCTCGGCATGCTGGCGCCGGACGGGGTGGTGCACACCGGGAAAGTGGCGTCGCCCGGGTAGTGCGTCGAGTCCCCTGGACCCTTGCCACATTCACCTATCTGCAGGCAGAAGTTGACCGTCGGGTAGATCAGTCCAGGGTCGTTCGTGTCGGTGAGCCCATTGCAATCGTTGTCGACGCCATCGCAGACTTCCGGTCCGTTGGGGGTGCAGGCGTATTCGCAGCCATTACTCGGGTTGTGGTCGGCATCTGTCCAACCGGCCTGGCAAGAGCCCATTTGACACTGACCGTTGATGCATAGCCCGGTCGCGTGGGCGTAGGTGCAGGCGACCCCGCAACTGCCGCAGTTTCGCGGATCATTCTGCAAGTTGAAGTCCTCGTCGACCAAGCCATCGCAGTCGTTGTCGAGTCCGTCACAGATTTCCAGTTGCGGCGTCACTACACCGTTGCAAACCAGGGTTCCAGCCGTGCATACCCAGGCGCCCAGTCGACACTGACCGATGCAGATCCCAGTCTGCAGATTGCAGCCGTCAGCCCCAGCCGGATAACAGGGCTTGCCCAGGTTGGGATCGCTCTCGTCGATGAGGCCGTTGCAGTTGTTGTCGATTCCGTCGCAGACTTCCTCGCTGGGTTGTTGTGCACCTACGCAGAGGCGCGCACCGGCGATGCAGGTCAGAACCCCCGGCTGGCATCCACCACCTCCACCGCAAGGCTGGCCCACGTCCGTGGGATTATCGTCAATGAGGCCGTCGCAGTCGTTGTCGATTCCGTCGCAGATCTCGATGCCATTGTTGCTTGGCGTGCAGGCGTACTCGCACCCGTTGTCAGGATTGCCGTCGATGTCGAAGTAGCCAGGCAGGCACGTGTGAGTGCATTGCCCCTTTTGGCAGACACCGGTGGCGTGGGCGAAGCTGCACACGTTGCCGCACTGGCCGCAATTGGTCGCGTCGTTCTGCAGGTCGAAACCCTCGTCGATCTGGCCGTTGCAGTTGTTGTCCGCGCCGTCGCAGATCTCGACGCCGCCATTGCTCTCCAGACATTCGCAGCCGTTCACCGGATTGCCGTCGAGATCAACGTAGCCGGGATTGCAGGTGCCCACCCCGCACACGCCCGCGACGCAGGCCGCTTGGGCGTGGGGAATCTCGCAGATGGTCCCGCATAGGCCGCAGTTCTGCGGGTCAGTTTGAAGATTGGCTTCTTGGCAGGAGCCCCCGCCCGTTTCCGCATGGGAGCCCGACCCGCCATCGCTCGCGCCGCCCGCACCCCCGGACGGCATCAGCGAGAAGCCATCTCTTCCCCCGCCGTCCACGCCGGCGGGGCCAATCAGGCGAGCCACATCGGCGCTGCGTTGCTGGCAGGCGCCCAACACCAGCGCCAACGCCGCGGCGTAGCCAAGATCCCTGTGGTGCGCACGATAGACCGCTGCTACCAGCCCATGGCTTCGCCCCTGCCCAGCCACTTCAGCAGCCGAAACAGTGGCGCTGCTCTGACTGATTGCAGGTGTCGCAGTCGGTCCCATGAACAGCCATAGTGTACAGTGTCTCGACGGGAACGGTAAGTCTGGAGGCGTTTGGCCGGCGCCCGAACGTCATGTGTGTACAGCCGCGCGCAGCGGGGGAGTGAGGCTGGGGCTCGGCAAGCCGCCCTTCTGACGGCGCTTGTCCAGGTACATCTCGTGGTCGGCCACGCGCATGATCTCGTCGCAGGTCGTGCCATCCTTGGGATAGCCAGCGAATCCGAAGCTGAGTTCGATGGAGAAAGGGGCGCCGGTGCGGGCTTCGGCCAGCGCGGCACGCAGACGCGCAAGCAGCGGCGCGGTTCCACCCACCCCGATCTCGGGCAAGAGCACCGCGAACTCATCACCCCCGATGCGGCAGAGCACGTCGTGGGTGCGCAGCGAGCGTTCGAGGAACTCGGCCACCCAGCGCAGAACCAGATCCCCTTCCGGGTGGCCGTGAACGTCGTTGATGGCCTTGAGATCGTTCACGTCGGCCATCATGATGCTGAAGTGGCGCTGGGGCTGGCGACGTGCGCGGCTCAACTCCTCGGTGAGACGCTCGGTGAAGTAGCGGCGGTTCCACAGTCCGGTGAGATCGTCGCGATAAGCGAGAGTGCGATAGGTTTCCATCCTGGCGAGTTCCTGGCGAAGTTCGGCATTCTCGCGCAGCAAGTCCTTGATGCTGGGTGGTGCGGCTCGCATTGAATCCTTGCGTCCCACGAGAGAAGTTGTAGCAAAAAGGTCGGTGGCGCGCCAACCCAGCCCAGTATAATCGAGCACAGAATCATGTCCTTTCGCGCCGCAATCCTCTTCGATCTCGACGGAACCTTGGTCGACACCGAGCGCGACAACGTGGAGTCGGTGGTGCTGGCCCTGCGGCACTGGCGCATCGATCTTGACGGTGCCGAGCGGCACTTCGTAGTGGGCCATTCCTGGAACGAGATATACGCCATGCTGGTTCGCGACCATGGGCTGCAGGTTGGCATGGCCGAGGTCATCACGCGGGCGGTGGCGGAGAAACGGCAGCTCCTGGCGCACAAGGGATACCAGCCCTTGCCGGGGGTGCGCGACGCCGTCAAGCGGCTCGGCCGTCGAGCGGAGTTGGCCGTGGTCTCGGGTGCCAGCCGGGTCGAAGTGCACGAGGCCGTCGCCGGGCTGGGGATGTTGGGAGATTTTCGCGTCTTGCTCGGGGCCGAGGACTATGGCAAGGGCAAACCCGATCCCGAGCCGTATCTGACCGCGATGCGCTTGCTCGGCGTGCCCGCGGCCGCCTGCATCGTGGTGGAGGACGCCGAGCCGGGCATTCTCGCGGGACGGGCTGCAGGCGCTCACGTAGTCGCCGTGCGGGCCGCCAACTACCTAGGATATGACCAGTCGGCAGCGGACGTTGTCCTCGACACGCTCGATGGAATGACCGACGACCTGTGCGATCGGTTGCTGGCGCAGACGGAATCGATCGCAGTCGGCTAGCAGGCGTCGCCGTGTTCGATCATTTGCCTGCCGACGTCTTGCTCTTTGAAGTGGGGCCGCGCGACGGCCTGCAGAACGAGACCCGCCTGGTGGCGACCGCCGACAAGGTCGCGCTCATTGACGCGCTCACGGACTGTGGTCTGCGCGCCATCGAGATCGCGAGCTTCGTCAACCCGCAATGGGTCCCGCAACTGTCCGATGCCGGCGAGGTGGCGCGGCAGGTTGTGCGCCGCTCAGGCATCATCTACTCGGCACTGGTGCCGAACCCGCAGGGCCTGGCTGCGGCCCAGGCGGCAGCCATGCCGGAGATCGCCGTGTTCATTTCCGCTTCCGAAAGCCACAACCGCAAGAACGTGAACAAGAGCATCGCGGACACCTTGCGGGTTCTTGAGGAAATCGTGCCCAACGCGCGTCGAGCCGGCATGCGCGTTCGCGGTTACGTCTCGACGGTGTACGGCTGCCCCTACGAGGGTGCGGTGAACCCAGCCAGGGCGGTGGCGTTGGTGGCCGCCCTGCGCACAGCCGGTTGCTACCAGGTTTCCCTGGGCGACACCATTGGCGTGGCCAACCCGCGCCAGGTGCGTGACGTCCTCGCGCTGGTCTTGGCGGAAATCCCGAGTGAGGCCGTGGCGGTGCACTTTCACGACACGCGCGGCACTGCGCTGGCCAACATCCTGGTGGCGCTGGAAATGGGCATCACCACCATGGACACGGCGCTGGGCGGGCTGGGCGGCTGCCCGTTCGCGCCCGGCGCCTCAGGCAACGTGGCCACCGAGGACGCGGTGAACATGCTGGAGGGAATGGGAGTGAAGACCGGAATCCAACTCGACAAGCTGATCGATTGTTCTCGTCTGGCGGCCAGCCTGGTGGGGCACGAGATGCCGTCCCGCTACTATCGCGCGGCGATAGGCTCGCGTTTGCACGCGGGCGGGGGAAGCAGAGCGTAGGCGGCAGCCAATTCAACCTGGCTTGGAAAGTACCTTCGAGGCCCACTCTTCGTTGAGATGGTTGGCTTCCTCGATCGAGCGGTGCCTGTCCATCCCGGGCGGAAAACGCACGGGGCAGAGGCGGGCAGAGAGATCCCATACGGACGCGATGGTTGGCCAGGGCTGAGGGTCGTCTCGGTCGAGCCAAACGGTGCCCTCCATCTCTGCGGCTGATCGGAATCGGCGGATCGGCATTCTATCCCACCAAAGCCCGCTGGCGCAGCAAGTGATCGGCCAGCACCAGGGCCATCATGGCTTCGACGATGGGCACTGCGCGCGGGAGCACGCACGGGTCGTGACGACCGCGGGGCTGCAGCAGCGTGGGATTGCCGTCGACGTCCACGGTTTCCTGTTCGCGCAGGATGGTGGCCACGGGCTTGAAGGCAGCTCGCACGATGATGTCCTCGCCGTTGGAGATGCCGCCCTGGATGCCGCCGGAGCGGTTGCTGCGGGTGCGGACGCGGCCGTTCTCCGAATAGAAGATGTCATTGTGCTCGGAACCATGCAGGCGCGTGCCGGCGAAGCCGCTGCCCACCTCGAAGCCTTTGCATGCCGGGATCGACAGCAGCGCCTTGCCCATGTCCGCGTGTAACTTGTCGAACACCGGCTCGCCCAGCCCTGCGGGCACGTGGCGCGCCACCGCTTCGATCACGCCGCCCAGAGAATCGCCGTCGGCGCGGGCCTGATCGATGAGCGCGATCATCTGGTTGGCGACGGCCCCATCCGGGCAGCGCACGATGTTCGCATCCACATCTTTGCGCGTGACCTTGCTGGCATCCACCGCGGCGCTCAGGTCGTTCACCTGGGTCACATAGGCCACGATTTCGATCTGGGATTGCTCAACCAGCAGCTTGCGCGCGATGGCGCCGCTGGCGACGCGACCGATGGTCTCGCGCGCGCTGGCCCGGCCGCCGCCCGCGGAGGCGCGAACCCCGTACTTGGCCTGGTAGGTGTAGTCAGCGTGGGACGGGCGAAAGGCACGCTGGATCTCCTGGTAGTCGCCGGATCGCGCGTCGGCGTTGCGCACCAGCAAGGCGATGGGCGAGCCCAGGGTCACGCCGTCGTGCACGCCCGAGAGAATCGCGACCGCATCCGCTTCATCGCGGCGGGTGGTGATGCGGCTTTGGCCGGGACGGCGCCGGTCCAGCTCGACCTGGATTTCTTCCGCGGTGATGGGCACACGCGGCGGGCAGCCGTCCACCACGACTCCGATTGCCGGGCCGTGCGACTCACCCCAGGTTGCGATTCGAAAGAGTTCTCCGAATGTGCTCGCCACAGTGATCGACAGGCTAGCACGACTCGCCCGCGAAGCCGTCGACGACGCGAAACCTTGCCGCGCCTCGCATCAGCGGAAAGTGCCTTTCGCATGCCGGTTGAGTTTTCTTGTGGAATTTCGCGCCAGTTTTATTCAACGTAGCGGCCATGAGCACCAATGGAATCCCGCGAAAATGGACCATCGCGGACTCCTCAGAAACCTACGGCATCCCGTACTGGAGCCAGGGCTACTTTTCCATCAACGATGTGGGCCACGTGGTGTGCCATCCTCAGGGACCCGATGCGGGCTCCATCGACCTGAAAGAGCTGGTCGACGAGGTGGTGCGCCGGGGCATCGGACTTCCTTTGCTGGTTCGCTTCTCGGACATCTTGCGCAGCCGCGTGGTGGAACTGCACGAGGCCTTCAAGCGCGCCATCACCGAGTACGGCTACAAGGCCGAGTATCGCGGCGTGTATCCCATCAAGGTCAACCAGCACCGCTACGTGGTCGAGGAGATCACGCAGTTCGGCCGGCCCTACCACTACGGCCTGGAGGCCGGCTCCAAGCCCGAGTTGCTGGCGGTGATGGGCATTCTCGACGACGAGGAAGCGCTCATCGTGTGCAACGGATACAAGGACGAGGAGTACATCGAGACTGCGCTCATGTGCTCCAAGCTGGGGCGCAAGGTGCTCATCGTCGTCGAGAAGTTTTCCGAGCTGGACCTCATCGCGTCCACCGCAAAGAGAATCGGGGTCAAGCCGCGCATCGGCATCCGGGTCAAGCTGGCATCCAGGGGCTCGGGCCGCTGGGAAGCCTCGGGCGGCGATCGATCCAAGTTCGGTTTGTCTACCCGCGAGGTGGTCGAGGCGGTTCGCTTCTTGCGCGACGCCGACATGCTCAACTGCTTCGAGCTGCTGCACTTCCACCTGGGCAGCCAGATCTCGGCCATCCGTGCCATCAAGAACGCCATGCGCGAGGCGAGCCGTTTCTTCGTCGAGATCGTCGGTCTGGGCGCGCCGCTCAAGTACTTCGACGCTGGCGGCGGCATGGGCGTGGACTACGACGGGTCGCAGACCAACTTCGCCTCGTCGATGAACTACACCTTGCAAGAGTACGCCAACGATCTGGTGTTCGGCCTGCAGGAGGTGTGCGACGCCGCCGGGGTCGCGCATCCCACCATCGTCACCGAATCGGGGCGCGCCGTGGTCGCCCATCATTCCGTGCTGGCCATCGACGTGCTGGGCGTGGGCGAGTTCGACGTGGGCAAGGCGCCCGACAAGCTGCCCGACAATGTTTCGCGCCTGGTGCGCAACATGTTCGACACGGCCCGCGACATCTCCAGCAAGAATCTGCGCGAGGCGTACCACGACGCCCTGGAATATCGCGAAGAGGCGCTGTCATTGTTTTCCCTGGGCAGCCTGTCGCTCACCGAACGGGTGATCGCCGAGGACATCTTCTGGTCCATCTGCCAGCGCGTCCTGAAAGTCGTGCGCGAGATGCGCGAGGCGCCCGAGGAGTTCGAGGGTCTGGAGCGCGCGCTGTCGGACACCTATTTCTGTAACTTCTCCATGTTCCAGTCGCTGCCCGACATCTGGGCCATCGACCAGCTTTTTCCCATCATGCCCATTCACCGACTGGGTGAGGAGCCCACCCGGCGGGCCGTGCTGGCCGACATCACCTGCGACTCAGACGGCAAGATCGATCACTTCATCGACCGGCGCGACGTGAAGAACGTGTTGGAGCTGCACCCCTACAACCACGGGGAAGCGTACTTTCTGGGCGTCTTTCTCGCCGGGGCCTATCAGGAGATCCTGGGCGATCTGCACAACCTGTTTGGCAACACCAACACCGTGCACGTGTCGCTGGTGCCGGGCGGCGGATATCAGATCGAGCACGTGGTGACCGGCGATACGGTGACCGACGTGCTCAAGTACGTCAGCTACGCGCGCGAGGACTTGATGGCGCGCGTGCGTCGCTTCGCCGAGCAGGCCGTGCGCACCAACGGCATGAGCCTGGAGGAAACGCGCTCACTGCTGCGCATGTATGAGGAAGGGCTGGCCGGGTACACGTACTTGGAACGGGGATAACTCTACTTCGGCATCAGTTCCGCGATGGTGATCGCGCCGATGCGGGCCCGGCGGGCTTCTTCCAGATCCTTGGTGAGTGCGACCAGCGCGGGCGAGGTGGTGCCGGGCGCGGCTTCCAGATCGGTCGAGCGGAACGCGGCCAGCACGTCCTGCAGGCTGATGGTGTCGGCGGCGCGGCCCGGGATGAAGCCTTCCTTGTCGCCTTGCACTTCCGCGAGCAGCCCCTGACCCTTGAGCCGAACTGCAACGCGATCGATGACCTCCACCGAAAGGCCGAATTCGCGGCTGAGAAATGCGCGGTCCACGCCCTTGCCGCCGCGCTGGTAGTCCGCCGCGACGAAAGCCAGGACCTGCGCGGCGACCAGCCCGTTGATGGGCTCGTCGTCGCGATGGCGTCGTTCCTCGGCCTCCAGCAGGCGCAGGTTCTGGATGGCGTTGGCGATCTCGGCGCCGCCCAGTACCACCCACCAGGAAACGTAGATCCACAAGAGGATGAGAGGCACCAGCGCCAGCGGGCCGTACACTCCGCTGTAGCTGGACAGCAGCATACCCTTGGCGAAATGCACGAATCCCCACTTCAACCCTTCCAGCGCGAAGCCCGTGACCAGGGTTCCCGCCAGGGCGGCGTACCAGCGCACGCGGATATTGGGCAGCATCCAGTTGACCAGAAAGAGCGCGCCGAACTGGATGGAGAGCGGCCCAAAGAAGCGCGCCAGCGGACCTGATCCGATGAGGCGTCCCGACCAGTAGAGGTACGCGCCCGCCAGCACCGGCAGCAGCGTGACCACCGGGTAGAAGATCAGGAACTTGCGGAACCACGACCGCCGCGTGGTCACATGCCAGATGTCGTTGAAGGTATTCTCGACGGTGTCGTAGAGGAAGTAGCAGGTGGCCAGGGTGAAACCCAGACCCAGCCCGCCCGCTGCGCCGGTGGCGACCTTCTCCGAGAACGACGCGAGTTCGCTGACCACGTCGCCCATGTCAGGCAGAACCTGGGTCGAGATGAATTCCACCAGACGGGACTGCGCCTCGAGGTTGTGAGTCTGGCGCAGGGCCGCGAACACCAGCGCCAGCAGCGGGACCAAACCGAGGGTGGTTTGATAGGTGAGCGCCGCCGCCTGCTGCGGGCAGCGATCGCGCACCCATTGCTTGATGATGCGCAGGCCGAGGCGGGCCAGGTACAGGCCGGCGCGCGCCCGCCGCGACAGCATGGCCGCCACTTCGTGGGAGGGCGCGGTCATCGCGGTCCTGATGTGGCTAAGCGTCCGACGCATGCCCAGAGATAGTCCATCACGTCGCGGCCAGACACAACCCACCCCTTTGTTCTACGTTTCCATCGCCCGCTTCCAGGCGGCGAATCCACCGCCGGCGCGGGCGGCCTCGGCCGCGGCCAGACCTTCGGCGAAACCTCCCTGCGCAAGTCGGTGCTCGACCCATGCCCACTTGGGAGCGTCGCCGCTCAGGCGGGCGTGGCCGCGAAGCTTGCGCCGGAGAAAGGCCAGCTTTTCTTCGAGACTGGCGATGTCCTCCAAGGGCTGATGGTCGAGCGGCGTGTTGCGCTTCGAAACGAAGGGTGAGACGGTGAGCGACAGCTTGGGCGCGAGAGCCGCCAGGTCCAGCGCCAGGCGTGCCAGCTCGTCGATGTCGGCCGCGGTTTCCCCGGGCAGGCCGATCAGCACGTACAGCTTGAGCAGCGCCATGCCGTGGTCGCGGCACAGGCGGGCCGCGCGTAACAGATCCTCGACCCGGGTGTGGCGGTCGACCTGGTCGCGCAGGCGTTGCGACGCCCCGTCGGCCGCGGTGGTCATGGTCCGGTAGCCTCCGCGGGCCAGCAGTCCGACCAACTCGTCGTCGAGTCGATCGGCGCGCAAGCTGGATACGCCCACCTCGCGGTCCGCGTCGACCAGGGCGCGCAAGATTTCTGGCAGGGCAGGGTGGTCCGTCACCGCGGCACCCACCAGCCCCACCCGCCGCGCGTCGGCTGGAACGAGCGACAGCAAGCGTGCGGGCGCGACCGGACGCATGCCCCGGCCGGCCGACCGGCGCAGCACGCAGTAGGAACAGCCTCGGCTGCACCCGCGCTCGGCCTCGATGAGAAACATGCCTGCGAGCTCGGTGTGTGGCGTGACGATCTGCGAGTAGGCTGGAAGGCAATCGTCGCTGGCGATCGCGACCTGCGGCGGCGCCTCTCCGTGCCGTGAGGGAACGTAGAGGCCCGGCTTTTGCGCCAGAACCTTGAGCAGGCTTTCGCGGTCGGATTGGTCGCGCAGGCTGTTCACCAAGATTGGCAGAAGTTCCTCGGCCTCGCCCGTCACGATGACGTCGGCGAATGGGCCGACCGGCACTGGGTTGGAGAATGTCAGCGGGCCGCCGACTACCACCAAAGGGAAAGTCCGCGCGTGCGCGGCGCGCTCGGCGTGCAGCGCGGGAATTCCGGCAAGATCCAGGCAGGTCACTACGCTGGCCAGTTCAAGCTCGGAAGCGAGCGAGAAGGCGACCACAGGAAAGTCGCCGACGGGCCGGCCCGATTCGTAGGCGCAAAGCTCCTCGGAAAGTCGGTGCATCTCAGCGACGTCGTCGGGAAGGAAGGCGCGCTCTGCGGTGCAGCCAGGCAGAGCGTGCAAAGCACGGTAGATGCTCTGGAACCCCAGCGACGACATGCCCACGTGGTACGGGCTCGGATAGCACAGGGCGAAGGCCAGGTCGGCCTGCTTGTGCAAAGTTCCGGTCTCGTCGGCCAGTCGGCTGGCGCGAATCTCGCGAAACGGTGTCACCGGGACACGCGCGCGCGGCTACTTGATGGGCGCGCCATCGAGATCTCGCAACTCCATCTCGCCGAGTCGTCGCAGCGAAGGTTCGATGCTGGTGCGGTCGCCCACCACCACGATGACCAGGTTGTCGGGGCGCAGGTACTTTTGCGCCGCCTTGCGTACATCCGCGGCGGTGACGGCTGCGATGCGGGCGGAGAAAGTCTGCAGCTCTTTGTCCGGCAAGTCGTAGACAGCCAGCGCGGCCATTTGCGCGGCCACCTGGTTGGCCGTAGCGAAGCGCGCGGGGAAGGCGCGAATGATCTCGTCCTTGGTATCCTTCAGTTCCCTGCCGCCGACCTCGTCGCCGCGCAGGGCGGAGATCTCCTTCAGGATCTCGGTCACGGACTCGGCGGTGTGGCTGGTCACGAACTCGCCGCCCGTGGTCCAGGGTCCGGGTGCGCGCCGCGCCTCGAACATGGATGCGACCCCATAGGTCCAGCCCTTGGTCTCGCGCAAATTGAGCGTCAGTCGCTTGAAAGTCCCTCCCAGGATCTGGTTCATGACCAGGGCCCGGTAGTAGTCGGGGTTCTTGCGTTCGATGCCGACCAAGCCCAGTCGAATCGACGACTGGGGAGCGCCGGCCTTGTCCACCAGGAAGATCCGCGTCTTCTCGACCGGTGGCGCCTTGGGGATCTTGACCGCCGGTATCGGCTTGGGTTTCCAGCCGGCGAGCCGTTTTTCCATCTTGGCGCGCAGTTCGGCTTCCTGGATGTCGCCCGCCACCACCAGCACGGCGTTGTTGGGTCGATAGTACTTCTGGAAGAAGGCTTGAACGTCGCTGCGGGTGATCCGGCGCACTGATTCTTCAGTGCCACCGGTGGGCCAGCCGTAGGGATGACCCTCGCCGTACAGGGCGCGAGCGAAGACCACGCCGGCAACCAGGGGCGGCGAGTCCTTGCGCCGGGCCAGGGTGGAGAGCAAATTCTCGCGCACCCGCGCCAGATCGTCCTCGGAGAAAGCGGGCTGCAAGAGAACGTCCGCCCACACGTCGAGCGCGCGGTCGATGTTTTCGGTGAGCGCTGAAACCGACAGCGAGGACGCATCCCAGGTCGCGTTGGTCGAAAGCGTGGCCCCCAGTTGCGCGATCTCCTCGGCGATCTCGGTGGCGCTGCGGGTGGCGGTTCCCTCGTCGAGCATGTCCGCCACCAGATCGGCCAGGCCGGCCCGGTCCGGCGGATTCGCGCCGTTTCCGGTGCGTACCACCATCTCCACCCCGACCAGAGGCAGCTTGTGCGACTCGGCCAGGATCACGCGCAGGCCGTTCTTCAGGCGGAAATGCTTGACCTCCGGCACCTTGAACGGGGGCCTCTCGCCGGGGGCAGGAAGCTTTTGGCGAAATTCGGCGTCCGGGGTCTGGCGCGCCGTCGGTCCTTCCACGACGGGAGCAGCAGTGACTGGCCGGTCATTGCCGCTCGCAGGCTTCACCAGGCGGCCCATGATGGGTGCGCTGCCGTTGGGCTCGACGTCGACGGTCACGCGCGCCTGGTTGTGCAAGATCTGGGCGGCCCATTTCTGCAAGACCTCCGGCGTGGCTGCCTCGTATCGGCCAAGGTCGCGGCCCAGGTAATCCGGATCGCCGGCGAACACGTCGTAGGCGAGGAGGCGGCCGGCGAGTCCTTGCAGCGTGTCCAGGCCGCGCACCAGATCGGTCTTGATCTCGTTGCGTGCGCGCTCCAGTTCGGCGGCTTCGACCGGCTTGCTGCGAAGATCTTCCAACTCTTGGTTGATGACGGTTTCCAGCTCAGCCAGCGTGTGTCCCTGCAGGGGAACATAGGTGATCTCAAAGGTTCCGCCCAGCATCCGGCTGATGTGCGCAGCGTTCACGGATTGCGCAATCTTCAGTTCGAGAACCAGACGGCGATAGAGGCGCGAGCTCTTGCCGCCGCCCAGCACGTTGGCGAGCAGATCCAATTCGGCGTCGCCTGGCGCAAAGTAGGACACCGTGTTCCATGCCTGCAGGCCGCGCGCCAGGTTGACCTTGGCCTCCATGGCGATGCGGCGCTCGGCCGTGGGCGCAGAAATGGGAGGCACCACTTGTCGCCGCACCGGCGGTCCCGCCGGGATGGGACCGAAGTATTTTTCCACCAGGCCCTTGACTTGTGCGACGTCGATATCGCCGGCGATGAGCAGCACGGCGTTGTTGGGCGCGTAGTAGCGGTCGAAGAACGCGCGGATGTCAGTCTCGCCGGCCGCGTCCAGATCCTTCATGGATCCCATCACTTCGTGGTGGTAGGGGTGGCCAGGCGGAAACAAGGCTTCCAACTCCACACGAGCCACGCCCCCGAGCGGCGCGTTCTCGATGCGCTGCCGGCGCTCGTTCTTCACGACGTCGCGCTGGTTTTCGAAGGCCGCGCGAAAAGAAGGCCGATCGAGGAGAAACCCCATGCGCGAACTCTCCAGCCACAGCCCCAATTCCAGCTCGCTTGCCGGCAATGTCTCGAAGTAGTTGGTGCGATCGGTGCTGGTCGAGCCGTTGCGCGCCGATGCCCCGGCCTGGCCCAGGTACTTGAAGTAGGCATCCTCGGGGATATGCTTGGTCCCCTGGAACATCATGTGCTCGAAGAGATGGGCGAACCCCGTCTTGCCCGGAGCCTCGTCCTTTGACCCGACCTTGTACCAGACCTCGACGTGCACGATGGGCACCGCGTGGTCCACGTGCAAGATGACGTCGAGCCCGTTTTGCAACCGGTACTTTTCGAAGGCTGCCTCGGGCGTCGCGGCTCGGGCTGGTGGCGCCACGCAGAAACAGAGCGCCAGGCCGGCCGCGAGGCGGGAAAGGGAGAGCATGGGCGGCAGCCTAGCGCAAAACCGGCCGGGCCACGAAGACGCCAGACGTTTTGGCGAGGACTTGGAGCACCATGACGCCCAAATCGCATGGAAATTCCGACCGGAATAGGGGGTAAACGAAGGATTCACCCTTCTCCACTTGATATGTCGGAGCGGTTGGGACTAATTTGCGCGCCCGGAGGAACTGCATGAACCCCCTACGTCTACTGTCCGCTGTCGTGTGCGGCCTGCTGCCGCTTCTATTTTCCGGGAGCCGAGCGCTCGCAAGCGAGGCGAGCCTGGTTCTGCCTGACCTGTCGTCTGCGAAATTCCTGGGAGGCGTCGCGGGTAACCGGCTGCTCATGGGCGGCCTGGTGATCTGCGTCCTGGGAATGGTCTTCGGTCTCGCCATGTACAAGCAGCTCAAGGGCTTGTCCGTGCACAAGAGCATGCGCGAGATCTCCGAGCTGATCTACGAGACCTGCAAGACCTACCTGCTCACCCAGGGCAAGTTCATCCTGGTGCTGTGGGCATTCATCGCCGTCATCATCAGCGCTTACTTCGGCTGGCTTTCGCCCGTCGAGGGCAAACCGGTCGCCCTGACCCTTTCCATCATCCTGCTCTTCAGCCTGGTGGGCATCGCGGGCAGCTACGGCGTGGCCTGGTTCGGCATCCGGGTGAACACCTTCGCCAACTCGCGCACGGCGTTTGCGGGTCTGAAGGGAATGCCCCATCCCATCTATGCTATCCCGCTGCGCGCGGGCATGAGCATCGGTATGATGCTCATCAGCGTCGAACTGGTGATCATGTTGTTCATCCTGCTCTTCGTGCCGGCTGACTTCGCCGGGCCGTGCTTCATCGGCTTCGCCATCGGCGAGTCGCTGGGTGCGGCGGCTTTGCGTATCGCGGGCGGCATCTTCACCAAGATCGCCGACATCGGCTCCGACCTGATGAAGATCGTCTTCAAGATCAAGGAAGACGACGCGCGCAACCCAGGCGTCATCGCGGACTGCACCGGCGACAACGCGGGCGACTCGGTCGGTCCCTCGGCCGACGGATTCGAGACCTACGGCGTGACCGGAGTCGCGCTCATCACTTTCATTCTGCTGGCCGTGCCCAACAAGACCGTGCAGGTCCAGCTCCTGGTCTGGATCTTCGTCATGCGCATCATGATGGTGATTGTGAGTGGCCTCTCGTACTTCCTCAACGAGGCCATCGTGAAGGCCCGCTTTGGCCACGCCAAGAAGATGAACTTCGAACAGCCGCTGACCCAGTTGGTGTGGGTGACGTCGATCGTGTCGATGATCTCAACCTATGTGGTGTCGTACCTGCTCATCCCGGAGTTGAACAAAGACACGAATCTGTGGTGGAAGCTCAGTACCATCATCACCTGCGGCACGCTGGCCGGCGCTCTCATTCCTGAGATGGTCAAGATCTTCACCTCGACCAAGTCCGGTCACGTCAAGGAAGTCGTGACTGCCTCACGCGAGGGTGGCGCGTCGCTGAACGTGCTCTCGGGTTTGGTGGCCGGCAACTTCTCTGCCTACTGGATGGGCATGGTGATCGTGGCTCTCATGACCATCGCGTACATCGTCAGCACGCTGGGCCTGGACCTGCTCATGGTAGGACCGGCGGTGTTCGCCTTCGGTTTGGTGGCCTTCGGCTTCCTGGGCATGGGTCCGGTGACCATCGCGGTCGACTCCTACGGTCCGGTGACCGACAACGCCCAGTCGGTGTACGAGCTGTCGCTCATCGAGAGCGTTCCCAACATCAAGGAGGAGATCAAGAAGGACTTCGGCTTCGATGCTGACTTCGAAAATGCCAAGAAGCTGCTGGAAGAGAACGATGGCGCGGGCAACACGTTCAAGGCCACGGCCAAGCCGGTGCTCATCGGGACCGCGGTGGTGGGCGCCACCACCATGATCTTCTCCATCATCATGATGCTCACCGACAAGTTGACCACCAATACCGACCATCTCTCCCTCATGTACGCGCCCTTCCTGCTCGGCCTGGTCACCGGCGGCGCCGTCATCTACTGGTTCACCGGCGCCTCGATTCAGGCCGTGTCAACCGGCGCCTACCGCGCGGTCGAGTTCATCAAGAAGAACATCAGGCTGGAAGGTAGCGACAAAGCGTCGGTCAGCGACAGCAAGAAGGTGGTCGAGATCTGCACAAAGTACGCGCAGAAGGGCATGTTCAACATCTTCCTCACCGTGTTCTTCAGCACGCTCGCTTTTGCCTGCGTGGAGCCCTACTTCTTCATCGGCTACCTGATCTCCATCGCGCTCTTCGGCCTGTACCAAGCCATCTTCATGGCCAACGCCGGCGGCGCCTGGGACAATGCCAAGAAGATCGTCGAAACTGAGCTCAACGAAAAGGGCAGCCCGCTGCACGACGCTTGCGTGGTGGGCGACACCGTGGGCGACCCCTTCAAGGACACCTCGTCGGTCGCCATGAACCCGGTCATCAAGTTCACCACGCTGTTCGGCCTGCTGGCGGTCGAGTTGGCCGTCCAGCTCAAGAACGACGGACTCCGCGGCGCCCTTGCCGCGGGCTTCCTGCTGGTCGCCTTCTTCTTCGTGCGCCGGTCGTTCTACGGCATGCGCATCCCGCTCGAGGCCAAGGCTGACACGCAGACCGCGACAACCAAGTAGGCCGGTTCTGACGCTCGACCGTGCTGGTCCACCCGGCCGGCAGCGTATCCGGCGCGCGCAGGTCGCCGAGTCAGGACGAGCACTTGTCATTAGGTGGGTAGTCCACGCCCTGGCTCACGTGGTAGACGGTCTGGCTGATGACAACCACGCCGGCTTTCGTTTGTTCTATGTGTCGCAAGCCCATTGCCACGGGCGCCAAGGTGATTCGCTGTTCTGTCTCCACATGCAATTCGGGCAAGATCAAGCTGGTATTCTGCTCGCCGGGTTGCTGGGACTCGCATCTGCCCAACGCGCGCCATCGCAACGCCTATTTCGTCGAGGAAGTCGCCCGGCCGGAATAGCCACTGTCTCCGTCATCGTGCCAGACGGCAGGTGACTCGTTCGGACTGCTTCGAGAGTAAGATAGCTGGTTCGTGCAACCGTCCTTCGCCCTTCTGACTTTGCAAGCCGTGTCGGTGCTGGTTGCACCGGGGCCGGAGGATGGCTGCCCGTCCGCACGCCAGGTGTCGGCTGCCCTGTCGGAACGTACGCCGGCCATGCAGAGAACGCGTGAAGCCGATTCAGACTCTGCTCTGACCCTGGTATTGCCGGCGCCTGGAACGCCGCAAGAGCCAAGTGTCTCCCTCATCGACCAGCAGGGGAGGCTGCGCCTGTTCCGGACTTTGGCCAGGCCCGGCAGCGCGCGCGTGGGCGACTGCGCTGCGCTTGCTGACACCGTGGCCATCATCGTCCAGCGTTACCTCGAGGAAGTCGAGTTGCCCGAGCTGGAAGCAGGCCGCAAGAGTCCTGCGATCCAGGCGGCGCCGCCCGCGCCATCGCCTGCGCCGATGGTTGCCGCCTCCCCACTCCGCGCACGGGCCAGGTGGGACGTTGCTCTCGGTATATCCCAGAGATTCTCCAGCCAGACAACCGGACTGGAAGCCTACGACCTGCGACTCTCGATCGCTCGCACGCTGGGCGCACGCGCCGATACCGGCCTCCTGGTCCGCCTGTGGGGCGGCGTTTCGGGCTGGACCCAATATGACTGGACCGGCGGTCGTGGCGAGGTGATTCGTGTTCCCTCAGGGCTGGAGATCATGTGGAGGCGCGCGGTATCGACCGTGGAGCTGCAGCTAGGTCTGGGAGGGCTGCTCGATTGCTGGATTCTCGGGGCCAGGTACCAGACGAAGGTGCAGTGGGATTCCCGCGTTGCGATCGCGGGTGCGTTGACCGGTGGCATGCAAGTCCCTCTGGGCAAGCGGCTTTTTGCCCGTCTATTCATCGATCTCGCCGCAGCCGCATTGCGCTATGAGTACAACAACCCAACCGTGGACAGGCGAACTGTATTTTCAACTCCTGGCGTCTTCGGTGACGCGGGACTAGCTTTAGGCATGTCGCTTCGGTGACGAAGGAGCTGGACTAGGAGCACTAACTGTACAGCAAGGGAAGCCTGTCAGGAACCGTCGTGTCGCCGGTGAACATGAACCAACAGAATTCTGCAGGAAGCCGTAAACCAAAGCCTGTCGCAGAAGATCAGGCCCTGGTGGAACGTGTTCGCAATGGGGACGCCCTCGCGTGGCGCTCTCTCTATGAGCGCTTCTCGCAACCGGTGTTCCGCTTTGTCAGTGCGCTTGGCGTGCCTCCCGAGGAACGTGAGGACGCCGCTCAGGACGTGTTCGTCGCGGTCTACCGCGGGCTGAAGGGGTTCCGTGGGGAGGCGCAGCTATCGACCTGGATCTATCGCATCGCCGCGCGCCACGCCTCCCACCTGGGCCGGCGGCGACGCATGCGATCGTTTTTGTCGCTTCTGCCCTGGCATGAGACCGAAATCGAACCCCAGCCCGACCCGGTTGAAAGGGCATCCGAGTTGCGGCTGCTCGACCGGCTGCTGGACAAGCTGTCACCCAAGAAACGCATGGTCATTGTCCTCTTCGAGATCGAAGGGTTGGGCGTGAATGAAATCGCCAACGTGATGGGATGTCCCCCCAATACGGTCTGGTCCCGGCTGCGCCACGCCCGGGCGGAACTCGTCAAGGCGGCGCGGAGGATACCGACATGAAGTGGCTCGAACAACATGGTGCCGACGACACGGAGAAATGGCTGGGCGAAGCCCTGAAGGCTGCGCGGCAGCGCACTGGGGACGAGGTGGCGCGCCGTCGGGTCTGGGCTCGGATCGAGGGCTTGCTGTCGGGCAATAACCTGCCGCTTCTGCGGGCAAGGTCGTTGGTGCTCCCGGCCCTGACCGGGGCACTGGTCGCACTCGGTGTGGTGGCTGCTCTCTGGATGGTTCCGGCCATGCGCCCTGCCCGTGCGCCTGTGGCCGCAAAGCGGGTCGCTCCGGCCGTCGCGTCGGCGCCGCAGCCTGGCCTGGTGGCTACCCGGGTTGTATCCCAGATTTCTTCGTCCGCGCCTGTGCGCACCGGTCGAGGCGAGAAAGCCCGCGTGGCATTGGTTGGTGGTACGGGAGTCGAACTGGACGCCAATTCTGTGCTGAGTTGGGACGCGGAACGCCGGCCTTCTGTCGAGCGCGGCCAGGCCCGGTTCGAGGTTCCCCATCAGGCGCCAGGCGCCAGGTTCGCGGTTTCCGCCGGTCCCTATGTGATTAGCGTGGTTGGGACCAAGTTCCACGTGGGCGTGGGCGACGATCGCGTTTCTGTGGAAGTCGAGGAAGGTGTCGTCGAAGTGTGGCGTGGCGCGCGCTCGGTTCGGCTGGTGGAAGGGGATTCGTGGGCTGGACCGATCCGCGGGTTGGCGCCTCCGGGCATCGAGCACCGGACATTCTTGCCGGGCACGACCTCGCGGCGGGCAGCTCTTGCGGACAGTCCGGCGCGGATCGAAAACGGTCCAGCGAGCGCGGAATTGACCGAGGCGCGGTCGGCGCTCAGCGAAGGCCGGACAGAAGAGGCGCTCGCCATGTTGACTCATTGCGCAAAGGGCATGGGACCGGCTGCGGAAAATGCCGCCTACGAGATGGGCCGGGTCTTGCGTGATGGCCTGCATCGCCCTCAGGCCGCCGTCACCGCGTGGCTTGCGTACCGGACGCGCTTTCCCAACGGCTTGCTGCGGGCGGAGGCGGACCTGTCGATCCTGGAAACCCTGGCCAGGGTCGGCGACAAGGCCGCGGCGCTGGCTGAAGCGGAGTCTTTCTTGGCGCGCTATCCGAACAGTGAGCGTCGCGAGGAGGTGGCCAAGCTGGCTGCGAGGGTGCGCGGGGCACCGTGAGGACGACTGGGGCAGCGCGAACGATCCGGCCGAAAGGTCGAGGCACGGCGAGTGCCTCATGGCTGCCGGTTCTCGTCGGGTTGTCTTGCACGTATTCTGTCGGGCTCCCAGGGGCGGCGGTCGATGCAGGCGGAAGTCCTGCCGGGACTGGCGGAGTTCAAGGCTTGGATGCGTCCGTGGACCAGTCTGGCGCGGGTGACAGGCAACGGTCCTACCCACTCGATGGATGTGCGTACCCTCAGCATCTGAATGCGGTCCCAAACACGGCCGAGATGATTGTTGCCCTCGACCGCTCCACCTCCATGCAACAGCATGTTTTCGACTCGACGACCAGGTTGCAGGCGGCTCAAGATGCCATTGTGGCGGCGACCGGCAATCATCCGGGCATTCAGTTCGGCCTCGAGCTGTTCCCCTCGTCGACAGACTGCAACGGGGCGTCGTGTTGTGCGGGCTCGGTGTCGGTTCAGCCCACGCCCACCAGCATCGAGACCCAGATGGCGTGCGGATCAGGTGATGCGGGCTGCCCGACCGCGGGTGATGATTCACCTTCTCCCTCGGCACTGCAGCAGTGCCGCGAGTATTTCGTTGCTGAGGGGTCGCAGGGAGGACGATCGTCTCAGTTCGTGCTGCTGATGACCGATCAAGACCCAACCTGTGCGGCCGATTCTTTCGCGGATGGTACACCTTGTACCTCGGGGACGAACGAGGCTGGCAAGCTCGGGGCGAGGAACGTCGGCGTTCAGACCTTCGTCGTCGCGCTCAACGGCGACGTACAGGCGACCACTTGCCTGGCAGGAATGGCAGCCGCCAACGCGTCCAGTTTCGGCGGCAACTTGCAGTTTTTCTCGGTGACGGATCAGCAGGGGCTGCAGAGCGCACTCGAAACCATCATGATCGCGGCGGAGACGAACCTGTGCCGGTTTTCCTTGGTGCACCCGGCCGCAAATCCCTCTCAGGTGGTTGTCATGGTCAACGGCACGCCCGTGCAACCCGATCCCACCGGCCAGCAGGGATGGACATATTCCGACGCGACCTCAAGCGAGGTGGTGCTTTCCGGGGCCGCTTGTAGCCAGTGGCTATCCGGGGCCGCCAGCAGTCCCGAGGTGCTGGCCTGTTCGCAGTGAGACCGCCTACACGCCGTCTGAAGCTCAGGCGCGCCGGCGCAGCAAGTAGCGCAGCAAGGGCGCAGCGTGCAGGGCTTGGATCATGTCGCCGCTATCGATGAGGCCGGGGATTTCTGGCAGCGGCACAAGGTGAACGCGCAGATCCTCGGTCGCCTCGGGCTGGGCTCGGCCCAGCGCCATCACGCCTTCGGCAAGATAGGACGTGGTCAGGTTGTTCTGCAGGGCAGGGTTCGCCGACAGGCGGGTGAGCACCGACCACTGACCGCCCCCGTATCCGGTTTCTTCGGCCAGTTCGCGCCGAGCCGCGGTCTCGACGTCCTCTCCCTCGTCGACCACTCCGGCCGGGATCTCGTAGTGAACGTCGCCCAACCCAGGACGGTACTGTCGGATCAAGACCACCCGATCATCCGCTGTCACAGCGACGACGTTGACCCAGGGCGGGTACTCCGAGATCCAGTAGTCGGCAATTTCTCGCCCGCTGGGCAGGCGAAAACGCTGGTGGCGGAGCACCAGCCAGGGCGGCTGGCGGAACAGATACTTGGTGTCCAGCGCCTGCCACGCCGTGGGGTCATCTGGAAACCGACGGGGCAAGGGCGACTACTCCTGCCCCGCGCGTCGAGCGGGAGTCGGGGTAGACAAGGCGATGGCGAACTGATGCAGCACGGAAGTCAGTATTCAGGATCGCGCGGCTGGCGACAAGGCGTGAAGTAGCCGCAGCACCACCAATCTGACGAATTCCGTCGCCCGCGGCTGGCCGGACGCGAAGGCGCGCAGGCTATGGCGGCGAAGCGGTTTTCGAGTACGCTAACCGGTTGTTCCCGTGAGCGAAAAGCAAGATTACTATCAAGTGCTCGGCGTGTCCCGCCAGGCGGATGCGTCCGAGTTGAAGCGGGCCTACCGCAAGCTGGCCCTCGAGCTACATCCAGACCGGAACCTCGGCGACAAGGAGTCCGAGGCGCGCTTCAAAGAGGCGTCGGAGGCTTATCAAGTGCTGTCTGACCCCGAGAAGCGCGCGCTTTACGATCGCTACGGTCACGAGGGGCCACGCGGGAGCGGGTTCGGCGGTGGCTTCAGCGATGTGAGCGATATTTTCTCTGCCTTCTCCGACATTTTCGGCGATCTCTTTGGCGGTGGATTTGGTGGTGGTTCGGTTCGTGGGGCCAGACGGGGAGCCGACATAGAGACGCAGGTTGAACTGACACTGGCCGAGGTGGCGACCGGCGCGAGCAAGGAAGTCAAGGTGCAGAGGCGAGTCGTCTGCCAGGACTGCAGCGGATCGGGCGCTGCGCCGGGCACCTCGCGGGAGACCTGTCCGCAGTGTCGGGGGCGTGGTCAGGTCATGCACGCGCAGGGCTTCCTCATGATCTCCACGACCTGTCCTGCCTGTCGGGGCGACGGCTCGGTCGTGCGCAAGCCGTGTCCTTCGTGCCGGGGGAGTGGACTGCGGGTGACGGATGAGAGTTTGCAAATCAACGTGCCCCAGGGCGTGGAGGACGGCTCCACCCTGCGGCTCTCTGGGCAGGGCGAGGGGGCACCAGGGGGCGGCCATGCGGGAAACCTGTATGTCCACATCCGGGTCGCGGATGATCCCCGTTTCGAGCGCGACGGTGCCGATCTGCACGCTGAGATCGCCGTCTCTTTTCCTCAGGCGGCGCTGGGGGCGACGCTGAAATCGCAATCTCTGGAGGGCGAGGTCGATGTGACGCTGGCGCCGGGGACACAACCGGGCGCGGCGGTGATTCTGCGGGGCCAGGGTTTGCCCCGCTTGCAGGAACGGGGCCGCGGCAACCTGATCGTGCACCTCAAACTGGTCGTGCCGGCGTCCCTTTCGCCCGAGCAGGAGGAAGCCCTGCGCGCTTTTGCCGCTGCTGGCGGTGAACAGGTCGAACCTCCGTCGGAGAAGCGCGGTCTGTTCGGCCGCCGCAAGAAGAACTGACTACTTTCCCTTCTTGGCCTCGGCCTTCTTGCTTTCGGCCTTGGGTAGCGCGAAGGAAAGGAGAGGCACCGGGCGGTCGTGCTGGTAGAGCCAGGAATACGCGAACACCGAGGACAGCACGCGCTTGGTGTAGTTGCGGGTCTCGTCATAGGGAATCGTCTCGAGGAACTCGTCCAGTTCCACAGGGCCGCGCTCATGCAGCCAGCGATCCACCGCGGCCTCTCCCGCGTTGTATCCGGCGATGGCCAGAGGAAGGGTTCTATCGAAGTGGTCCAGCAGAAAAGCCAGGAAGCGCGAGCCCACTTCCAGATTCTTGGCCGGGTCCAACAGGGATTCACGGGTCACGCGCCACTTGGCGAAGCGTTGAGCGGTACGCACCAGCATCTGGGTGAGCCCGAGGGCGTTGGCAAAGGACTCCGCCCTTGGAGAAAACGCGCTCTCCTCGCGCATGATGGCGAGCTGCAGAGCCTCGGGCACGCGGTTGTCTTTGCTGTTCTTGCTCACCAGATCGGGGAAGGCACGCGGATACGCCAGGCGCCACTCGGCGTCGTGGCGCGCATCGGTCGGATACGACCAGCGGTATGAGGTGAGAGTGCTGCGGGGGATGGCGTGCGAGGCGCTCCACAGTCGGGCACGGTCGAGCAGGATCGCGGTGATCCAGTACCCGTCCTCTCGTGAAGGGGTCTTGCTGGCGCTTTGTGATTCCTGCGCGTGGTCGGAGAGCGCCAAGCCAAGACGGGCCAGTTCGCGGCGTGCGTCGCTGCCCAGGCCCAGACGGGCCAACTCAACCGCGCGCAGGAAGCCCGCTTCGGCAAAAAGGGGCTGGGGTCGAAAGTCCCACGCGGACTGTTTCTGTCCCGTCGAGAGAGGAGGTCGCAACTCGCGCAAGAGATCGGCGCGCGCATGGGGGAAGCTGTGTCGCATTCGATCGAGGGCGAACAGCGCATAGACCGAGAGAGGATACTCTCGTATTGCGCGCGCGTAGGCTTGCTGGGCCCGGCCCGTGGCGCCTTGCTTTTCAAAGATGCGACCCTTCCAGTAGTGGGCCCGCCCGGCGGCGTAGTAGATTTCCTCGCGCGGGAAGCGGCGAAGATCCTCGTCGAGCCAGTGCAGGGCCTTGCCCCAATCGCCCGCTCGCCAGGCCGCGAAGGCCAGGCGCCACAGGGCCTCACTCGCCACGTCGCCCTTGGGATAGCGGTCGGGCAGATCGCGCAGGCGCTGCTCGGCGCCATCATCGTCGCCCGCGTCGGCCAGCACCTCGGCCGCGCGCAAGCGAGCATCGTCCGCGAAGCGGTGCTCGGGAAACTCCGACTCGATGCGGGCGTACAGAGCGAGGGCCTTGTCGCGCTCGCCGGCTGAAGCCAGGCAACGCGCGCCCTGGTACAGCGAGCGCACCACCAGGTCGCGATTCTGCGCGCGCTGGCACGCGGTCTCGGCCTCGGCAAACAGCGGCGCCGCGCGCGTGCGCTGACGCTGCTTCCACACCGATTGGGCGCGGTGAAAGTGCGCCACGCACTCGGTGGCGGCATCCAGTCCGGGCGCGGTCAAGGCTGCGGCAAAAGCTGCTTCGGACTGGGCGTTCTGGTTCTTGTCGAACAGGCCCATGCCACGCGTGGCCCATTCCTCGGCGCTGGGAGTCGCTAGCGTGGTCTTTTGCGCAGGTGCGGCTGTTTTGGCCAGAGCTTGCAAGTTCTCGTCGGCCCGCGCGGCCCAAGCTTCCAGCGGGGCTTCAGCCCAGATACGCCGTAGAACTGCGGCGATTTCCTCCACCGGGCGCTGCAATTGCTGCATGGCCTCGGCAAGGTGGAACTTGGCCTCGGCCCGGCGTGGCCCGGCCGGAAAACTGTCGAGAAAAGCCTTTGCCTCGCTCTCCACCTCGGACCAGCGTTTCCTCGCGCCCAAGGCATCGATCTTGACCAACACCGCCTCGGCCTCGGGCACCGTGTGGGAAGGCACACGCACCGCCCAGGCGAGCGCGCCTTCGGCATCGCCCCGGCGCAGCCGGCAGCGAGCCGCGTTGTAGGCGTGATAGGGAGCCAGTTCAGGGTAACTGGACCAGAGATCCTCGAAGAGATCGCCGGCAGCCTGCCAGGCGTTCAGATTCATGTGCGCCAGAGCCAGGAGAAAGCGCGCCTGGTTGCGCTCGGGTGCACGCCTGGGCATCGCGGCCAGTGCGCCGGCCAGTTGTTGCGCGGCCGTGGCAAAGTCGCCAGCACGGAAGAGATCGGCTCCGGCGTGGGCTGGTCCAGATGCGAAGAATGGCTCGAGCCAGCGCTTGTCAAACGGAACAGGGGCTCGGGCGCTGGCTAGAGCGGTCTCCTCGCCACGCTCCTCGGTCACCGTCGCCTCTTCGCCCTCGGGTGGCTGCTCGGCGGCAAGGGCGATTCGGGGCAAGAAAAGGAGCGCCAGCATTACGGCGCCCGAGAGTTTTTTCGTGGGCACTTTGGACCGCTAGGGCGCCTTGGCGGTCTCCAGGCCGGAGCTCTTGTCGAGCGTTTTGCGGTTCTCTATCTGCCGGATGGCCTGAAACTCGCCGGTGAGGCTGCTGATGCTCTGGTCAAGCAGGTTGATGTCATCTTCCAGCATGGCATTCTTCTGCTTGAGCAGGCGGAGGTCGTGACTCAGGCGCGCGACTGCCCACAGAATAATGAGCAGGTTGGGGACCAACGCGATGACGGTGACAGCCCCAACCTGGGGATCAAGAAAATGATTCATCGGAGGTCCACCGGTGACAGTACACTCTTTCTCGACCCTTGGCCACCTGGCTACCGCCAGAGACACACACGATCGCGGCCCGTGCGCTTGGCCTCGTACAGGGCATGATCCGCCGCCGCGACGAAGCCCTGGGCATCCACGATGCGGGGATCCGGGATGGTTGCAACCCCGGCGCTGACGGTGATGGGGATGTTGGTCCCGACGAACACGAACGGGTGGCCGGACACGGTTTGTCGCACCCGCTCGGCGATAATCCGGCCTTGCGTGATGTCGGCACCTCGACAAATGATGGAGAATTCCTCGCCGCCCACGCGCGCAAACACGTCTTCCACGCGCACGACGGCCTGCACGGCGGCGGCCATCTCCGCCAGGACGTAGTCGCCCGCCGGGTGGCCGTAAGTGTCATTGACCTCTTTGAAATGGTCGACGTCGAAGGTCACCAGCGCGAGGGGCGTCTTCTGCCGGAGCGAGTAGGCAAACTCGCTCTCCACGCGGTCGGTGAAGTACTTCTTGTTGAAGATCTTGGTCAAATCATCGCGCAGGGCCGATTCGTACATCTGGCGCTGGAAGGTCTCGTCCAAGTTGTCGTGGAAGGTGAACTTCAGAACCGTTCCCGAACCCACCAGGATCTTGTCCCCATCCTCCAGTTCCTGGCGGTCGATGCGCGTGCCCCGGCAGAATGTCCCGTTGGTGGAGCCCAGGTCGTGCAGAACCGCCTTGTCGCTTTCCATGACGATCTCGCAGTGTTCGCGCGACACACCGTCGTCGACCATGCGAACCTGGGCTTTCTGGCCACGGCCGATGATGGTCCGCTCGCGGGTAAGCTTGTACATCTCGCCCATCGCGCTTCCAGCCAGCACGATCAGACAGGCGCAGTCGCGCTTCGAGGGAGCCCTGGCTGTTCCCGGGGGCTTTTCCTCCACGCGTGTGACGTCGTCCCAGGTCACGTTGAGTACCTAATGAATGCTATCATCAAAGTGCTAGCCGCCGACCAAGCGTTGGGCAAGGGCGCGCAATGGTTCGGCACGTCCGTCAAACGGGGAGAGAGCGTCAAGCGCGGTTTGGGTGAGCGCATGTAGGCGTTGGCTTGCCTGGGTTCGCGTGGCCACATTGTCTCCATCGGCAAGATCGTCGGCGTGCTGAAACGCCACGCCGAAGTGCATGCCGAATTGCGCCAACGCCTTCTCCTGCACTGGCCCTGCCTCTGCCACAGCCGCGCCGACTTCCAAGGCAGCTCGGAACAAGGCACCGGTCTTTTCGGCGGCGAGACGCTCTACCGCTTGCAGCGATTGAGTTTGCGGCTCCGCCAGATCGCGTGCCTGCCCACGCACCATCCCTGACATGCCGGCGCCCCTCGCCAGCGCGGCGACGGCACGCAAATAGCGCTGCGCCACCAGGGGATCGCCGGTCGAGGTCAGGGCGGCCGCGCCCGCCTCCGCCAGGAGTTCGAACGCGAGCGTCAACAAGGCGTCCCCGGCCAGGATGGCGGTGGCCTCGCCGAAAACCCTGTGATTGGTGGGCTGTCCACGGCGCAGGTCATCGTCGTCCATGGCCGGGAGGTCGTCGTGGATGAGCGAGTAGCAGTGAACCATCTCGACCGCCGCGGCAGCGAGGCGTATGGGTTCGTCGGGCTTGTGGCCAACCGCTTCGGCGGCAGCCAGCACGAGCAGGGGACGCAGCCGCTTGCCCGGTGCGAGCAGGGAGTAGCGCATGGCCTCGATCAGGCGGCCTGGATCCTGGTCCGGCGCCACGGCAGCCAGCCGCGCGGCGAGCAGAGTATCGACCTCAGCACGCCGCGTTTGCAGCCAGGATTCCAGATCGAAGTCGCTCACTCGTTCTCTTCGTGATCCGGTGGAGGCGCAAGAGGAGCCGTGCGGGGGCCGTCTTCCGTGGCCAACAGGACTTCCACCCGCTTTTCCGCTCGGTCGAGAAGGTCGGCGCCGCGGCCGCACAGGCGCATGCCCTCTTCGAAGCAACCCAGCCCTTCCTCGAGAGAGAGGTTGCCACCCTCCAGACGTTCGACCAGCACGCGCAGGCGTGCAAGGATCTCGTCGAACTTGACCGGGTCAGCGGTTGGCGGGGTCGCGCTCGGGGCCATGGAAGTATCCATTGTAGCAAGTTGCGCGGTGTCGGGAGTCTATTTTGGTCGCTCACCCAGCTACCAATCTTCGACAGGACTAGTGCTATCGTGCGTGCCAGCGTGACCAGCGAAGGCATCGCCCTCCCTGCCAACAGGCACAGGGGCCGCTTCGGCCTCCGGGCCCAAATCCTGCTTGGGCTGGCCGCCGTCACGCTCATCGCGATCCTCACCACCGGGTTTCTCGCCCTCTGGGCGGCCGGCAACACCCTGCGCGTTCATCGCGAGACCGAGGCCGTGACGTTGGCGTCTGCCTCGGCCAGGATGGCCGCCGCTCTCATGGACCGTCAAGGCGGGATCGCCTCGCCCGAGAGTCGGGAGCAGCTTCGGGCGGCCTTGTCCTCGTTGTCCGAACGATCGGGGGGCATCGGGTTCTCCGTGCTGTCGGCCGGCCGCACCGTGATCGCCTCCTGGCCGCCGCGTTCGGTCCGCGACGTTGATCCGCCGATTGCCAACAGTGTCGTGGCGGGGAGCCCGCCTGTGCTGCAGTACCGTGATTCGCCTGCCGACGGCGCCACGCAGTTGTTGGCCTACGCCGGTATCGAAAGCAAAGGACGAATCGTCGGCGCAATCCGCGTGGTGCTGGATGCGCCCGCACCGGTACACGTGGTGTTGAGGCGATCGGGCTGGCTGCTTCTCAGCCTGGTCTGCGGTGATGCGTTGCTGGTGCTGGCGCTGGGCTATTTCGTGCTGACCCAGATGGTGGTTCGGCCCCTGCGCGAGATGGAGCGGGCCACCGCGCAGGTTGGGGTGGGCGACTGGGACCAGCACATCGACCTGCCCGGCCCATCCGAGCTGAGCGCGCTGGCTAGTGCTTTCAACCAGATGACTTCGTCGCTGGCGGCCCAGCGCGAGCAACTGATTCGCTCCGAGAAGCTCGCGTCGGTCGGGCAACTGGCGGCGGGCGTGGCACACGAGATCGGAAATCCGCTTGCGGCGATTTTGGGCTACGTCGATATCCTGCGTGCGGATGCGGCGGGGACCGGCGTCTTGCCCGACGCCGAGCGGCGTGATGCCCTCGACCGGGTCAAGACGGAAACCCAGCGTATCAACCGTATTATTCGCAACTTGCTCGAGTACTCGCGTCCCAGCCATGAAGAGCCGTCGCCCATCGATCCCCTCAACGTCGTGCGCTCGGCACAGGCGCTGCTCGCTCCCCAGGCCCGGCTGCGCGAGGTGCGCATAACGGCGACGCCGGACACAGGCCCGTGGCCCACGGTCATGGTGTCGCAGGGACGCATGACCCAGGTTTTGGTGAATCTTCTGCTCAACGCCGCCGATGCGATGGGCGGAAAGGGCGACGTGGCCGTCACCTGCGAGAGCATCGGGGAGCGGGTTCGCATTGCCGTCAGTGACGAAGGCCCTGGCATCGAGCGCGAACTGCGGCGCAAGGTGTTCGACCCCTTCTTCACCACCAAGCCACCTGGCCAGGGCACTGGGCTCGGGCTTTCGATCTCGCGAGCCATCGTGGAAACCTATGGCGGCACGCTCGAACTCGATCCCGAAGCGGTGGGTGGCGCCTGCTTCGTCATCGACCTGCCGGCGGCGCCGGGCCCGTCGCTGGCCGACGGCGGGTCGGCCCACAGCGCATGACGACCGGAGAGGGAGTCGCGTTGACCCGTACCGCGAAAAGAGAGGTGTTCAGCCTCGCTGCCCGCCTTGTGCTCGTCGCAGTCGCGTTGACCCAGGCCACACCGGCGGCCGCCGACAGCAGCACGGGTCTTGCGATTGGACCAAGTGTCGGCGCTGTTGTCGGGTCACCCACCCATATCGCCCCGGCGTTTGGCCTCGACGGTTCACTGGCGTTGGTGTCCGGTTCCATCATCACGCTGGCCAGTTCCGGAGGTTCCACTCTTGGGGTCCTGTGGATTTCGGGTGGCATCCTGTGGGGCACGAGCCCCACACAACTTTGGGGCTACGGGGAGATCGGGAGCTGGTTCTTCGTCTGCTACGGTGCAGGGGCCTCTGCGCGTCTCTATGGCAGCGCCGGAGGCAAGGGTGACGTCCATTTGTTCGTGGGGGTGCCCATCCCCCTGTCGCTTTCCAACCAGTCGACGCTCCCCTATCTGCAGCCGTACTACCGTGCACACTGGGCCGTCGATCCCAACTTTGGGTTCGACTTTCACGAGTTCGGTCTGCTGGTCAAATTGGGCTTCCGCTGACCGTTGATCGATCACAAAAAGCGTGGCATTGGTGTGGAATTTCGTGAGAATGCTTGCAGAAGACACCCGGTGATCGACGAGCGCGACTGGCCGGTCGGCAGAGCCTCAAACAAAGGTGCGAACTTGGCGGAGCTACCAGCGCAGGCCGCGCGGCCAGCGCGACCAGGGCCGGGGCGGTCTGAGCCACGCGAACCTCGAGGTGGGGTCTTGCTAGTTCAGCCGGCACTCAAGCACCAGCACCGTGATGTTGTCGGGGCCACCGGCCTTGTTGGCCGCTTCCACCAGCTTGTGGGCAGCATCGTCCAGGTCGACCCCCACCTTGAGCAGGTCGCGGAAAGTCGGAGGCTCGACCACACCCGAAAGTCCATCAGAGCAGAGCAGAAAGATGTCGCCGTCCTTAACCTCGGCGGCCGAGATGTCGACCTGTACCGTGTCCTTCATGCCGAGCGCGCGGGTGATCACGTTGCGGTGCGGAAACTTCTTCTGCTCGTCCTCCGACATGCCCGGCCGGGCCTCCTTGTAGTCCTCAAGCAACGAGTGGTCCCGCGTGAGTTGCTCGGCGACACCATCGCGGATTCGATAGCAACGTGAATCCCCGACGTGGGCGATGTAGAACTTGTCCTCGAATATCTGACCGATGACCACGGTCGTGCCCATGCCGGTCATGCGCACGTCACGGGTGGCGGCTTCGTGGATTCTCCTGTTGGCGTGCTTGATGGCCACCACCAGGCGGTTCTCCAGGTATGACAGCGCCCGGTCCATCTTGTACGGCCAGGTGGCGTCGTCGTCTCGGGAACGGGCGAAAAACTCGCGGATCATGTCGGCGGCCATTTTCGAGGCCACCTCGCCGCTGGCATGGCCACCCATTCCGTCGGCGACCAGGAAGAGCTGCTCATCCTCGATGAGGCAGAAGTAGTCCTCGTTGTGGTTGCGTTTCAGCCCGGGATCCGTCTTGGCGGCATAGCGGATATGCATAGTCAGCCGGTACAGTTGAGCGTTGTCCATCGCTTCTGTCAACCTCGGAGCGCGCGATGGCGTGCGGTCGTGCTGCCAGAGCGTTTCCCTTGTTGACGGTCTGTCGTCCCGTGGATAAGGTACTGAACGAATGTCTATCCCTCCGCGGGGCAAGGGGCGCAAGGTTGCGGCCAAAAAAACCGCAGCCAAGATCTCTCCGCCCACAAGACCAGCAGCCGCCAATTCTTCCGATGCCCACGCGTCGGCGACGTCCGTCGTGGCGCCGCACACCGCAGCCATCTTGGCCATTGGGGACGAGGTTCTGCGCGGCGAGATCACTAACACCAACGCGACGTTCCTGGCCGAACGATTGTTCGATGCGGGTCTCGAGGTTTGCGAACAGCGGGTGGTGGCTGACGAGGCCGCGGCGATGCGGCTTGCTCTGGAAGAGTTGGCGCGTCGCGCTGCGGTTGTCGTGGTGAGCGGCGGGCTTGGTCCGACAGAGGATGATCGGACCGTGGATGTGGTGGCCGATCTGCTCGGGGTCAAGGCGGACCCGCACAGCGCTTCACTCGATGCCATGAAGAAGCGCTTTGCCGCGCATGGATTCGAGCTGACGCCCAACAACTTGCGCCAGGTGCGCGTGCCCCACGGCGCCGAGGCGCTGCCCAACGAGGCCGGCATCGCGCCTGGCTTCCTCGTTCGCATCGCGGGCCACGCGGTCTACTTCTTGCCGGGCATCCCGCGGGAGATGGAGCGGATCTACCTTGATCACGTGGCGCCCAGGCTGCGGGCTCACATGGCCGCGCAGAAGGTGCCGGTCGCGGCGGTGCGCACCTGGCACGTGTACGGCATGGGCGAATCGCACATCGACCACCGTCTGGCCAAGTTGCTGGAAAACGTTCCCCATGCGACCCTGCACTTTCGCACCGACGCGCCCGAGAACCACGTCAAGGTGGTGATCCGTGGGCCCGACACGGGCAAGAACCAGGAGTTGCTGGAGCAGGTGGATCGCGAGCTGCGAAAACGTATTGGACCCGGGATCTACGGCATAGACGGTGAAACCTTCCCGAAGGTGGTCGGGCAAGCCCTGCGCGCATCCGGCACCACGCTGGCACTAGCCGAGTCGTGTACTGGCGGTGAGGCAGGGGAGATGATCACCGCCGAACCCGGCGCGAGCGATTTCTTCCTGGGCAGCGTGGTGGCCTACGCCAACGATGTGAAAGTCAACGTCCTGGGTGTGAAGGCCGCCACCATCGCCGAGTCTGGGGCGGTCAGCGAGCCCTGCGCCAAGGAGATGGCAGAAGGGGCGAGGCGCGTGACCGGCGCCAGCATCGCGGTTTCCATCACCGGCGTGGCGGGTCCGGCGCACGAGCGCGACTCGTCGGGCGGGGGTGAGAAGCCGGTGGGCACGGTGTGCTTCGGTCTGGCCAGCGCCAAGCCCACCAAGGCCGTCAGCAAACTCTTCAGCGGCGACCGGGCGCGCATCCGGCGGGCAGCGGCCTACTTCGCTCTCGACCTCGCGCGCCGATACGCCCAGTGATGTAGGAGACTCGCATGGTGACTCCCGAGAAGAACGAACACAGCAAGAGCGAACCCGCCAGGCCTGCGCCAGCGGCGCGTGAACGAGATCCAGCCCGCGACAAGGCCATCGAATTGGCCGTGTCCACCATCGAGAAGCAGTTTGGCAAGGGTAGCATCATGCGCCTGGGCGACGAGATCCCCGCGCCCGAGGTGCGCGTCGTGCCGACCGGCTCGCTCGGGCTGGACATCGCGCTCGGGGTCGGCGGGCTGCCGCGCGGCCGCGTGGTCGAGATCTACGGTCCCGAGTCCTCGGGCAAGACTACGCTGGCTTTGCACGTGGTGTCGCAAGCGCAGAAGCTGGGTGGCATCTGCGCGTTCGTCGACGCCGAACATGCGTTGGACGTCGCCTACGCGCGCAAGCTGGGCGTGCGCACCGATGACCTTTTGGTGTCGCAGCCCGATCATGGCGAGCAGGCGCTGGATATTACCGAGATGCTGGTCCGCTCCGGGGCGGTGGACGTGGTGGTGGTGGATTCGGTCGCCGCGCTGACCCCGCGCGCGGAACTTGAAGGAGAGATGGGCGATTCGCACATGGGCCTGCAGGCGCGCCTGATGAGTCAGGCCCTGCGCAAGCTGACCGGCACCATCTCCAAGTCGCACACCCTGGTCATATTCATCAATCAGATTCGCATGAAGATCGGCGTGATGTTCGGCAACCCCGAGACCACCACCGGCGGGAATGCGCTCAAGTTCTACGCCAGCGTGCGCCTCGACATCCGGCGCGTCGGTGCCCTGAAGGACGGCGAAAAGGTGGTGGGCAACCGCACGCGGGTGAAGGTCGTCAAGAACAAGATGGCACCGCCGTTTCGCGAGGTGGAGTTCGACATCCTCTACGGCGAGGGCATCAGCCGCGAGGGCGACCTGATCGATTTGGCGGCCGAGTGCGGCGTGGTCGAGAAGTCGGGCGCCTGGTTCGGCTTCGAGGGTGAACGCATCGGACAGGGCCGCGAGAATGCGCGCCTGTATCTTCGCGAACATGCCGAGGTGGCCAAGAAGATCGAGTCCAAGTTGCTCGCGCACCATGGGGTGAAGCGCGACGTCGGGCCGCCGGCGTTGGCCTCCGGGCCGGCCGCTGGCGTGGCTGCAGGCGCGGTGCGTCCCATGGTGCCCCAGCCCAAGGCGCAGGTTTCCGACAAGCGTCGGTAGGCAGAGACGGCCCAACGTGGCCGCAAGAGGTCGTGCCCGTGGTCGTGGCCGACGGTGATCGCTTCCGGCCACGGCCACGACTACGACTACGTCCACGACCACCACCGATCCCCCAGATTGGGTGCGGAACTTGAATCATGGAAAGGTCTATTCGCCCGAAACCGTCCGGCCGCGTGCGCCGGTCGTCGCACGATCGGGGCAGACAATATTTCGGCGGAAATCTTGTCGCGCCGGGGTCCGGTGCATATTACGATCCCTACAATGGCTGCCAAGAAACCCGGCCCCGAGAGCCCCATAGAGATTCCCGAGATCATCGCAGTGCTACCGTTGCGCAACTCGGTGCTGTTTCCCGGGTCGATCATACCCATCGACGTGGGTCGCAAGAAATCGGTGAAGCTGGTCGAGGAGGCGATCTCGAAAGAGAGGCCGGTCATCGGCATCGTCACGCAACGTGATGCTCGCACCGAGGATCCCGGCCCCGCCGACCTCTACACCGTGGGCTGCGCAGCCCGCATCCTCAAGGTGATCAAGCTGGCCAAGGACAGCTTCTCGGTGATCCTGCAGGGGATTGCGCGCGTCCGGCTGTTGGAGACCGGGGCGCAGGATCCGTTCATGACGGCCAAGGTGCAGGTGCTGCCTGACCCGCTCGGCTCCAATCTCGACCTGGACGCGTTGGTGCTCAACCTCAAGGACGTGGTCAAGCGTGTGTTCAAGCTCATGCCGGAGTTGCCCAAGGAGGCTTCCACGCTCATCGACAGCGTGACCGAGCCCGGGCAGATCGCCGACCTCATCACCTCGAATCTGGACGTCCAGGTCGACGAAAAACAAGAGATCCTCGAGATTTTCGAGCTCAAGGCCAGGCTGCGGCGCGTGCTGCAGTTCCTTTCGCGCCAGCACGAGGTGCTCAAGGTGCGCGAGAAGATCAACACCCAGGTGCAGGAGGAGATGGGGCGCAACCAACGCGAGTATGTCCTGCGCCAGCAGCTCAAGGCCATCAAGGAGGAACTGGGCGAGATCGACGAGACGGGCGGCGATCTGGACGACTTCCGGGAAAAGATCGCGGCGGCCAAGATGCCCGGCGAGACCGAGAAGGTGGCGCTCAAGCAACTGGAGCGACTCAAGGTCATGCAGCCATCCTCGGCCGAGTACACGGTGACACGCACCTATCTGGAATGGCTGGTCGAGCTGCCGTGGGCGATTTCGACCGAGGACAAGCTGGATATCCCGGCAGCTCGGGACATTCTCAACGCCGACCACTACGACCTGGAGAAGGTCAAGAAGCGCATCCTGGAGTACCTGGCAGTGCGCAAGCTGAAGACCGACAAGAAAGGGCCGATCCTCTGCCTGGTGGGGCCGCCCGGCGTGGGCAAGACGTCGCTGGGCAAGTCCATCGCGCGCGCCCTGGGCCGCAAGTTCATGCGCGTGTCGCTGGGTGGGGTGCGCGATGAGGCCGAGATCCGCGGTCACCGCCGCACCTACGTGGGGTCGCTGCCCGGGCGAATCGTGCAAGGCATGAAGAAGGCGGGATCGAACAACCCGGTGTTCATGCTCGACGAGATCGACAAGCTGGGGCACGACTTCCGCGGGGATCCGGCCGCGGCTTTGCTGGAAGTCCTGGACCCGGAGCAGAACCACGCCTTCTCGGACCACTACCTGGAGGTGTCGTTCGATCTGTCCAAGGTCATGTTCATCGCCACGGCCAACATCCTCGACCCGGTTCCGCCGGCTTTGCGCGATCGTCTCGAGGTGCTGGAGATTCCGGGCTACACCAGCGAAGAGAAGCTGAACATCGCCAAACAGTTCCTCATCAAGAAGCAACTGGACGAGCACGGACTGGGCGGTGAGCGCGTGATTTTCGAGGACGCCGCGGTCAGCGAAGTCATCGACAGCTACACGCGCGAGGCGGGCGTGCGCAACCTCGAGCGTGAACTGGCCAACGTCATTCGGGCGGTGGCGGTGCTGGTGGCGGAAGAGAAGGCCACGGAAAAAGAGACGATCACCATGGCGCGCGTGCCCGATTTTCTGGGCCCGCAGAAGTTCCTGCCCGAGGTGGCCGAGCGCACCGCCGAGGCGGGCGTCGCCACCGGGCTGGCCTGGACGCCGGTGGGCGGCGATATCTTGTTTATCGAAGCGACTCGTATGAACGGCAAGGGCAATCTGGTGCTGACCGGGCAGCTTGGCGACGTGATGAAAGAGTCGGCGCAAGCCGCGCTGTCGTTCATCCGCGCCCGCGCGCGCTGGCTGGGGCTCGACGAAGTATTCCTCGAGCGCAGTGACCTGCACCTGCACATCCCGGCTGGGGCCATTCCCAAGGATGGCCCGTCCGCAGGCGTGACGATGTTCGTGGCCATGGTTTCGTTGCTGACCGGAAAACCGGTGCGCAGCGACGTGGCCATGACCGGCGAGATCACCCTGCGTGGTCTGATTCTCCCGGTGGGCGGCATCAAGGAGAAGTTCCTGGCCGCGCACCGTGCCGGCATCAAGCGCGTCGTCATGCCGGAGCGCAACCGCAAGGACATCATCGATATCCCCGAACAGCCGCGCAAGGAGATCGAGATCATTTTCGTCAAGCGCATGGACGAGCTTCTGCCTCTCGTTTTGACCGAGATGCCCAAGCTGCAAGGAACGATGTCGAGCGCCGTGACCCCGGCGCCGTCGACGCCGGCGCCACCGATGCCGCCCTCGGCCTAGACGAATCAAAGTAGCCAGATGGCTAGATGAACGCGCAATCCACCATTGCGAAGCTCGTGGGTCTTGATTGGGGTCCGCCGGGCTCCCGCCGCCACCGCCGCGACGAACGCGGGATTTGGACACAGCACGCCCGCGCGCCAGCCCCGGTAGCACGCGGCCGCCGTTCTTCCCAGCTCGCGCGCTAGACGGTTGGCTTGCCCGTGGTCGCCCAGCCGGTGACCGTAGGGCGGGTTGACGAGGAGAAGTCCCGCTCGGGCTGGGATCTCGCCTTCGCCAAATACGGCAGTCGCTAAACCAACGTCGTTTTGCACCTTCGCGCGCTCGGCATTGCGGCGAGCGGTGTCCACGGCGCGCACGTCTCGATCCGTGGCGAGAATAGGGGCGGGCACGCTTGGCAGTGGCACAGCCGAATCGCGCAAGGCCTGCCATGAAGATGCCTCGTGGACAGGCCAGCGTTCAAAGGCAAACGGGCGAGCCAGGCCGGGCGCCATCTTGCGCGCCATGGCCGCGGCCTCGATGGCGATAGTGCCTGCGCCGCACATGGGATCCACGAGCGGCGACGCGGGATCGTATTCGCACAGGGCCAGCAGGCCCGCGGCCAAGGTTTCGCGCAGGGGCGCGCGTCCAGCTTCCAGACGCCAGCCGCGGCGGTGCAGAAGTGAGCCTGAAGAATCGATGCTGGCCGTGAAGCGATCGTCCTGTCCGCGCAGAAGGATTCGCGTACGGTCGTCGTCTTCGGTCGGCACGGGCGGTTTCTGGGGCAGCTTGCCCACACAGTCGGCAATCGCCAGTTCCACCGTCTCGGCCAAGGCGCCCGTGTGGTACAGGCGGCAGTGGCTGGTCGAGACGTCGATGCGCAGGGCGCGGTCGCGCGGGACGTAGCTTTGCCACGGCAGACCAGCCAGGTCTCGGCGCAGCGGCGCGAAGTCGCGCGCCTTCACTTCGCCCATGCGCAGCACGATGCGGGTGGCGATGCGGCTGTGCAGATTGGCGGCCATGCCGGCGGCTAGGGTTCCCGAGAACTCGACCCCGCCGTCAACCACGCTGGGCTTACCAATCGCCGAAAGCATGGCCAATTCGGCACACAAGACTTGTTCCAGGCCGGGCGACGCAACCGCAAACCAGTGCAGCTCGCCCGGAACCTGCGAGGACTTCTTCTTCTGCGGACGCGCGGGCTTGCGCTCGCCGATCTTGGGCATGCTCTCGGGGCGGCCGGCAAAGTGCAGGTGGGCCAGGATTTCAACGGTCCCGCTGCCACCAGCCACAGGCGAATCCACGCATCCCAGCAGCTCGAAGCCGAGGCGCTCGGCCTTTGCGCGAAAGGTTTCGACAGCGCGCTTGCGCAGTTCCACAGCGTCGACTCTGCCGTCCTTCACCAGATGGCTGGGTAACTCGAACTGCGGTTTGACCAGGACGACGCCCTCCGCGTCCGGCCGCAGCCGAAAGGCCAGGCCGCGCAACATGCTTCGCGCGGCCACGAAGCTGACATCCACGGTGAAGAAATCGAAAGGTCCAGGCGCCACATCCAGCGACAAGGTTTTGAAGTCGGTGCGTTCCAGGCTGGTCACGCGCCGGTCGCCAGCCAGGGCGGCCAGAAGCTGCCCGTGTCCCACGTCAACCGCGGTCACATGGCCAGCGCCCTGTTCGAGCAGAACCGCGACGAACCCGCCGGTAGACGCGCCCAGGTCGAGAGCGTTGGCTCCGCGCACGGCTGCCGCCAGCTTGAAGTGCGCGAACGCGGCTTCCAGCTTGCGTCCGCCGCGCGTGTGATCCCCGGTCATGGGCCGACGAATCTACGTGCTTTCACGCCTGACACCACTTGAACCTGAGAACTGCACACTGGAAACGAGCTGTTTGGTTGGGACGCCGCAAAGCGTGAACACCTGACCCGCTCCTTGACGCGTGAGAGGGCGGTGCTTACTGTACGCCCGCGACTGACAATCGAATTTCCATCCCACGAAAAGGACAAGCAAATGGGCAAGATCATCGGAATCGACCTCGGAACCACGAACTCGGTGGTGGCCATCATGGATGGCAAGGAACCCAAGGTCATCGCCAACGAAGAGGGCGCTCGTCTGACTCCCTCGGTGGTCGGGTGGGACGACAAGGGCGAAGTCTTGGTCGGGCAGATCGCGCGCCGTCAGGCCATCACCAATCCCGAGAACACGGTCTTCTCGGCCAAGCGTTTCATGGGCCGGCGCTACGAAGAGGCGAGCGAGGACGAGCACCGCGTGCCATTCAAGACCGCACGTGGCGCAAGTGGCGAGGTGGTGTTCGAGATTCGCGGCAAGAAGGTGACGCCGCCCGAAGTTTCGGCCAAGGTTCTGCAAAAGCTCAAGAAGGCGGCCGAGGACTACCTGGGTGAGAAGATTATCGACGCTGTGATCACGGTTCCGGCCTACTTCAACGACTCGCAACGCCAGGCGACCAAGGACGCGGGCCGCATCGCCGGGCTCGAGGTCAAGCGCATCGTCAACGAGCCGACCGCTGCGGCGCTGGCCTACGGCCTCGACAAGAAGAAGGACGAGCTCATCGCCGTGTACGATTTTGGCGGCGGCACCTTCGATATTTCCATCCTGGAAGTCGGCGAGAACGTGGTCGAGGTGGTTTCCACCAACGGCGACACGCACCTGGGCGGCGACGATATCGACGTGCGCATCATGGACTGGCTGATCGCCGAGTTCAGGAAAGACCAGGGCATCGACGTGTCCAAGGACAAGATGGTCCTGCAGCGCCTGCGCGAGGCAGCGGAGAAGGCGAAGATCGAGTTGTCCCAGGTGATGGAGACGGAGATCAATCTGCCCTTCCTCACCGCCGATGCCGCCGGCCCCAAGCACCTGCAGATGCGGCTGTCGCGCGCCAAGCTGGAACAGATGATCGAGGATCTCATCCAGCGCACGGTCGAGCCGACCAAGAAGGCGCTGGCCGACGCTGGCAAGAAGATCACGGACATCAACGAGGTGGTGCTGGTCGGCGGCTCCACGCGCATTCCGCGTGTGCAGCAGGTGGTCAAGGACTTCTTCAACAAGGAACCCCACAAGGGCGTCAATCCCGACGAGGTCGTGGCCTTGGGCGCGGCGGTGCAGGCCGGCGTGCTCTCCGGCGAGGTCAAGGACATGCTCCTGCTCGACGTCACGCCGCTGTCACTGGGCATCGAGACCCTGGGCAGCGTGATGACGGTTCTCATCCCGCGCAACACCACGATTCCCACCAAGAAGTCCGAGACGTTCTCGACCGCGGCTGACAACCAGACCTCGGTAGAGGTCAAGGTGTTCCAGGGTGAGCGGCCCATGGCCAACGACAACCGCCTGCTGGGGAAGTTCGGGCTGGAGGGCATCCTGCCCGCGCCGCGCGGCATGCCGCAGATCGAGGTGACCTTCGACATCGACGCCAACGGCATCGTCAACGTGTCGGCCAAGGACAAGGCGACCGGAAAGGCACAGAACATCACCATCACGTCGTCCTCGGGTCTGACCGAAGCCGACATCCAGAAGATGGTCAAGCAGGCGCAGGAGCACGAGGCCGAGGACAAGAAGCGACGTGAGGCCATCGAGGCGCGCAACCGTCTGGAGAGCCTGTCGTTCAGCGTGCAGAAGCACTTCGACGAGAACAAGGACAAGATTCCCTCGTCGGAGCGCCAGGGGCTGGAGGACGCGCTCAAAGACGCCAAGTCCACGCTCGAGTCGAACCGCGAGGCCAGCGACGCCGATGTTTTCAAGGGCGCCTTCGAGCGTCTGGAGAAGGCCTCGCACAAGATGGCCGAGGCGCTGTACAAGGCGGCCGGTGGCAGCGAGGGCGCGCAGGCCGGAGGCGCGCCATCGGGCGGCGACGGCAAGGGCACCGGCAGCAAGGACGACGTCATCGACGCCGAGTTCACCGAGACGCCTAAGAAGGAATAGTCTCGAAGGAATAGTCTCGCGGTTCCGCTGAAGATCGTGGTCGTTTTCGTGGTCGTGGCCGATGGTGATCGCTCCGGCCACGACAACGTCCACGACCTACTTCTTCTGTCATCGCGGAGATAGGTTGGAGGCAGTCGACTGGCGAGCCCCGTCGGGGTATGGTCGGTCATGCATCCGATCCTGCTGCAGCTCCCCTCGAAGGTCCTCTTCGTCGCGGCGCTGGTCTTGGCGGTGGTGTCTTTCGTGCGCAATCAGGTGCAGCGCCGGCGCAACCCCAAGGTGCCGTCGACCTCCACACCGATGCTGCTGGTGGCGGGCGCGTGGGCGCTGCTGGGACTGCGAGGCGGAACCTGGATTCCCTCGGCCGGAGTGTTCGGCAAGCCGTGGCTGCCTGTGCCTATCTTCTCCTATGGCGTGATGTTGACCACCGGCTTCGTGGTCGGCTGGTTCGTGGCCATGCGGCTGGCCCGCAAGGACGGCATCCGCGACGAAGACGCCGGCGCCATCTACATGTGGACCGCGGTTTGGTCGATCGTGGGGGCGCGCGTGCTCTACGTCATCACGCAGTGGCAGGAGTTTTCCAATCCGGTGGACATCGTCATGCTCAACAAGGGCGGCCTGGTCGCGTATGGCGGGATGCTGGGTGGGTTTGCGGCAAGCTGGTATGGTTGCCACCGGCGCAAGATCGAGCTGTTGCGCTGGGCTGACGTGTCCGCGCCCTCGGTGGTGCTGGGCACGGCGATAACCCGCGTCGGGTGCCTGCTGTTCGGCTGCGACTACGGCAAGGTGTCGCACGTGCCGTGGGCCATTCGCTTCCCCAAGGACGCGCCGGCCTGGAAGGACCACGTGTACAGCATGCATGCGCTCGCTCCGGACGCGGCGTGGTCCCTGCCTGTCCACCCCACGCAGATCTACGAAACTCTGACCGGGCTCGCGCTCTTTGGCCTGCTCATGTTCTTGCGTCGCGTGCGCAACTTTTCCGGCGAGGTGTTTCTGGGCTGGGTGCTGGGCTACGGTATCATGCGCCCCATCATCGAGATCTATCGCGGCGACGACGACCGCGGCAGCGTGGGAATCCTGTCGACCTCGCAGTTCATCGGCCTGGCCTCGGTGGTGGCGGGCCTGGGACTGCTCGTCTATCTGATCAAACGCTACCGGGCTGATCCGGCCGCCGCGCGGCTGTGGGAGATTCCCCTTCCGACCCAGGCCAAGGCCGAGCCGGCGTCGCACGAACGGTCGCGTAGGCGCCGCAATAACCGCTGATCGGTGCCGACACGACTGACGGGCTCACGCTGCGGCAGGAATTGGGGTATAACCTGCCTCAAAACAACGACGTGAGGGGGCGATCATGAGTCTCAAGCGCAGCCACGCGGCGGGCGTCCGCACGAGCTTTACAGGCGGCAGCGATTCCGGCGGCAAGCTGGGCCGGCAGGAGCTGTACGACGAGCTGAAGAAGCTGGCCCAGTCTGGCCAGGTTTTCGCGCCGGTCGACATCGCCTTGGCCATTGGCGCCGGTGAGGCGCTGGTCTCGCGATCGCTCATCGGCCTGGCGGCTGAAGGCTACCTGGAAAAGATCGACACGGGCAAGTACAAGGCCACGCCGTTCGCGGAGATCCCCCAGGCCGAGTTCCTCAAAGCCCTGGCCCGGGCGTCCAAGACCGATTCCACACGCCAGCGCGACCTGTCCGAGATTGCTCGCTTGAAGCAGAACAACGACGTGATGCGTGCCAAGTTGCTTGCCGCCATCGCAGAGCGGGATCACTACCTGGCGGCCCTCAGGCAGCACGGCATCGACGCCGGTCCCGCGCCCGTGCCAGCGGCCGTGTCCACCGAGGATGCGCCGGCCGCGGCGCAGAATGCGCCTGTGCCCGAGCAGACCGCGGCAGGCTCGCCGACTCCGTCGAGTGGAAGCGGCGACGGCAACTCGTGATCCGGACGGGTCGTCCCGCACGCCGCAAAGAGCCGCCTTGTCCCTTCGCTTTCGCATACGGGCCGGCAGCCGGCTAGCGGCGGCAGCCTCCGTCGAGCGAGTGGTGGAGATCGAGCCACACGAGAGCGATCCCGTGATTGGCCGTCGGCGGGGCAGTGACATCGAGTTGCCGTTTGCTACCGTGTCCGAGCAGCACGCGCGTCTTGCGCGGGGTGAGCGGGGCTGGCTGCTGGTCGACCAGGGCAGTGCCAACGGTACGTTCGTCAATGGCCACCGGCTGACGCCCCTCGTGGCGCAGGCATTGTCGGTGGGCGACGTTGTGCGCCTGGCGAGCGTGGAGATGGTCTTCGAGGGTGAGGGACGGCCCGCCCAGGGCGCCGAGGGACAGGGAGGCGTGCCCGAATCGACGGCCACCCTGGCGCGCCGTCTGGTCAGTGATCGATTCGGGACGTGCCGGCCCGCCGTGGTGGCCCGTCTTGTGGTGATGGACGGTCCGGCCTGCGGCCGCGAGTTGCGCCTGGAGGTCGTGGGCAGTCGCTACCGGGTAGGACGGGGATCCAGCTGCAATCTGGTCGTTCCCGACGACGACATTTCGCGCGAGCACGCGGAGTTTGAACGTCGCTGGGACGGCGTGTTCGTGCGCGACCTCGGCTCGAAGAACGGTGTCTTGCTCATGGGCGAGCACCTGGCAGGCGAACGACGCCTGCGTGACGGTGATGTGTTGCGTGTGGGCCAAACCAGCTTCCGGCTGGAAGATCCTGAGGACCGCTATCTGCGGCAGATGGAAGAAGCCGCCCAGGGGGCTTGCCCAACCGCGCAGGCCAGCCCGGACGCAGAGGCTGCAACATCGAGCGCCGTGCCGGACCGAGCGGGCGAGGTGGTACTTTCGGACACTCACACCTCGTCTGCCGTGGTGACCAGAGCCGCTTCGTCGAGGCCGGTTACAACACCCCGATCCGGGCCTGTCGCGGACGGGTGGCGATCGCCGCGGCATACCCCGCTGGCCTTGATGGTCGTCGCGGCCGCGGTACTGGTCGGGGCGGTCGCCCTCGCCCTGTCGGTCATCCTGGGAAGCTAGCCTGGAAACAGTAATGGATCTTCGCGCCCCTCTCACCTTTCGACCTGCGTACCAAGCCCTGGTGTGGGGCGGGCGGCGTCTACAGCAGTGGCGCCAGGACTTGCCGCCAGGGCCGATCGGCGAATCATGGGATCTGGCGGATCACGAGCGTGGCATGAGTGTGGTCGCGCAGGGCCCGCTGGCCGGCCGTACCCTGCGCCAGTTGGTCGCGGAAGACGGGCCTGCGCTGGTCGGCGCGGGTTTTCGCGGGGGCGTGTTCCCGCTCATGGTCAAGATGATCGATGCGGCCGATCACCTGAGCGTCCAGGTTCATCCCGACGACGTCACGGCAGCGATTTTGGGTGCGGGCAACCGTGGCAAGACCGAGTGCTGGGTGATTCTTTCCGACGGCGGCGTGCTATTCCAGGGCACGCGTCCGGGGGTCAGTCGCGAGGCCTTCGAACGCGCGCTGGCGGATCGGACAGTGGCCGCCACCCTCAATCGCTTTGAAGGCAAGGCTGGGGATGTCTTCTTTATCGAGGCGCGCACCGTGCATGCCCTGGGCGAGGGTTGCTTGCTCTACGAGATTCAGCAGACCTCCGACATCACCTTCCGCGTCTACGACTGGGACCGCATGGGGTTGGACGGAAAGCCGCGTCCGCTGCACGTGGCCGAGTCACTGGCCACCATCGATTTTTCCCGCACCGGCTTCGGCCCGCTACGGCCGGCCTGGCACGCCGATCGCGCAGGCGGGATCGCGTCCCGCTCGCTGGTCACCTGTCCCTACTTTGCCGTGGAGCAACTTCGCGTTGCTGCCGGGGCGACGCTGCGCCGGCCGTCACGGGACGTCTGCGCGGTGGTCACCTGTATCGACGGGCGTGGCACGGTGGCGACGGATGGGGGCGCGCTTCCGCTCGCGTCTCTACAGACCGTTTTGCTGCCAGCCGCTTGCGCTGCCTGGCAGGTACGCAGCGACTCGGCCACGCTCGATCTCCTGGTCGCCACGCCTCGATTCTGACCAGGATCTGCGTGACGGAAGCGTGTCAGGGGGTGCATCACCCATCCCTGTGTCGATGCGTGCAAGCCAGGGGCGATCGGAGCTGAGCCCGCTATCGCCATGAAGATGGAGATTACGGCAGCGATGCCCCGGAACCTTGAGGATGGCCCTGGATTTGCATTGGGAGTAGGCTGCGCACCGCCAGAACTCCAGAATGTTCTGGTTCGCAGCTCCGTCATGAACCTGCTTCATTCACCGCCGCAACATCTCCGTAGCGTCCGTCGCATCGGCGAAGTCGTCGGCGTCCTGGCGAAGCATCGGCTGGCAGAGTGGCTGCGTCAGACCGAATTCGACAGGCAGAAGAATCATCCCGCCGGCAAGGAAGGCGAGTTGCCGGCCAAGCAATCGCATGCCACGCGCATCCGTCTCGCGGTGACCGAGTTAGGTACCACCTACATCAAGTTCGGCCAGATGCTCAGCACCCGGCCCGATCTCGTCGGGCAGGAAGTCGCGGATGAACTGGCCAAGTTGCAGGACGGCGTGCCGCCCGACGATCCGGAAGTAGCTCTCGCCACGATCGCGAGCGAACTGGGCCGGCCGGCGAATGAGATCTTCGCTGAGTTCAATTCTACGCCCGTCGGTTCCGCCTCGATTGGACAGGTCCACAGCGCGCGTCTGCCCGATGGCCGCGAGGTGGTGGTGAAGGTGCAGCATCCGAGCATCGAGTCGCGCATCCGGGGCGACCTCGAGATTCTAGAAAAGCTCGCGGGGCTGGCCGAGAAGTCGGCGGAACTGAAACGCTACCAACCCGTGGCTGTGGTGCAGGAGTTTCACCGCTCACTCTTGCGCGAACTGGATTTCAGCCGCGAGGAACGGAATCTCCAGCAGTTCGCCGCCAATTTCGCCGCCGATCCGACGGTGCATTTCCCGCAAGTCATTTCCGAGTTGTGCACCAGCCGCGTGCTCACCATGGAATTGATCGCTGGAGCAAGCCCGCACGATGCCGAGCGCCTCGACCAGATCGGTATTGCTCGCGAAGAAGTCGCCCGCCGCGCCGTTACCATCTGGATGGATATGGTTTTCCGCGACGGATTCTTTCACGCCGATCCTCATCCCGGCAACCTCATCGTGCTTCCTGGTGGCGTCATCGGGATCCTCGATTGCGGGATGGTGGGCCGCATCGACGAATCGTTGCGCGAGACCATCGAGGACCTTCTGGTCGCCATCGCCAACCACGACGGCGCGCACCTCGCACACCTGATCATGGATCTTTGTTCCGCGCCGCCCGACTTCGACGAAGCGGCCTTCAGCTCCGATGTGGCCGACTACGTGGCCTTCTATTACGGCAGCCAGCCCATCGACCGTTTTCAACTTGGCGGCGCTCTCAACGAGATGGTCCGAATCATCTCGCGTTATCAATTGATCCTGCCGAGCAGCGTTTCGAGCCTGGTCAAAGTGTTTGCGATGCTCGAAGGCACGGCGCGCTTACTCGGTCCCACTGTGAACATACTCAATCTGATCAAGTCGTATCAGCCCAAGATTCTCCGGCGCCGCCTGTCGCCGCGCGTGCAATGGCAGAAATGGCGGCGCGTACTAGGCGAATGGCGCCACCTTGGCGAAGTGCTCCCGCGTGGCCTCGACGAGGTTTTCAAGAGGATCCAGAGCGGCACGTTCGACATCCATCTGGAGCATCGCCGGCTCGAACCCTCCGTCAATCGCTTGGTCATGGGCCTGATCACCAGCGCCCTTTTCCTCGGCTCGGCGGTGCTTTGGGGCAACAGGGTGCCGCCGGTGGTGGGTGGGTATCCAGTGGTCGGCGTGCTCGGCTGCGCGCTCAGTGTGGCTCTCGGCTTGCGTCTGCTGACCAAGATCTGGCGCGAATAGGAATGTCATGATGTCACTTCATTTGTGCCGGGTGGCCAGAGACGAAAAGATTCGCCCCCGGCTCAGTTGCGGTTCTGGCGGCGCTCAACCGGGCAATCGTCGTGAACCAAGTGGACAGCCGAGCTACCGATAGGAGTGCACTGCGATGACATCCGATGAATCACTTGAGAGCCTTAAACGATTCATGGAGGCGCGGCTTTATGAGTGGCGTCAGTCCGAAAGAAAGCGACTGTCCCAACCCGGACCTGTCATCACAATTAGTCGTGAACCGGGTTGCCGAGGAGAGTCCATCGCCCAGAAGGTGGCGGCCGCGCTTGACTTCCACCTGTACACCTGGGAGATCGTCGAGCAGATAGCCAAGGACGAGCACGTAAGCGTCCAGGTGGTCGCTACGCTCGATGAGAAGACCCGCTCAGAACTTGAGAATTGGCTGGCCGAATTCGGGGGGACTCACAACCTGTCCACAGACGCTTACCTGGAGGATCTGAAAAAGGTCATCTTTGCGATTGCCTCGCACGGCAGGGCCATCATCTTGGGCAGAGGCGCCAACTTCCTGCTTCCCCCGGAGAAACGCATCGGTCTCTACTTCGTGGCCCCACTTGCTCTGAGGATACGAAACGTCATGGAGGATCGTGGGTTGTCCGAGAAGCGTGCACGGGAGCACATCGCCAAAGTGGAGAAGGAACATCGCCAACTGGTAAAGAAGAACTTCCAGGCGGATATTCGAGATTCTGCTCACTATCACCTCGTCATCAATACGGCCCTGGTCAAACCGGAAACCATTGCCGGAATCGTCAAAGAAGTCATCGGCCGCAAATCGTAGGTCGCGCCCATCATGACCGAGGGGCGGCTTCCCTGTTGACGCCGCTTGAGGGTGTGTGACACTCAAATGATGATGGTGTCGCAGAGTTCGGTTCTTCGCGGCATGTCCATCTCTTCGGGCATCGCGCACGGCGCAGCATACGTTCTCTCGTCGGTCGATGAGATGCTCGTTCCGCGGCGCAGTGTTGAAGCTTCCGAGGTGGACGCCGAGATAGAGCGCTTCAACGTAGCGATTGCGGCGGCGGAAAAGGCGCTGCTCGCGCTGAGGGAGGACGTCGCTCAGCGCATCGGCGCGAGCGAAGGCGACATCTTCGCGGCTCAGGCGCTGGCCGTGCGGGATCGCCGCCTATACGAGCAGGTCGTGACCGCAGTCCGGCAGGGCCGAACCAACGTCGAGGCCGCCGTGGTCGAGGTGATCGAGAAGTTCGTCCGCACGGTCGAGCAGGTGTCCGACCCTTACCTGCGCGAGCGCGCGGCCGACATTCGGGACATCGGTCGACGCATTCTCGCGGCACTGGCCAAGGACGACGGACTCAGCGTGATCGAGATCCCGGAAGGGTCCATCCTTGTGGCCAAGGAGTTGCTGCCGTCGGCGACCGCGCGCTTCGAGCTGAGTCGGGTGAGAGGACTCGTGACGGATCGGGGCGGCAAATTCTCGCACACGTCGATCCTCGCTCGATCGTCGGGAATGCCGGCGGTGTCCGGCATCCAGGAGGCTCCGTTCAAGATCGAAACCGGCGACCAGTTGATTGTCGACGGCGTATCCGGCGTGGTCTACGTCAACTCGGACGAGTCGGTGCGCGGCGAGTATGAGCGGCTGGAAGCGGAGCTCTCCGGCTACCGCGCGGGACTACAGAAGAGCCTCGATTTGCCTTCGGTAACGCTCGACGGCACCGCGGTGCCGCTGCTCGCGAACGCCAGCAAGGTTTCAGACACCGAGGCGGCATACCTCTATCGAGCTGACGGAATCGGCCTCTATCGCACTGAGTTCGCATTTTCGATCCGCAGCACGTTTCCCACCGAGGAGGAGCAGTATCAGCTCTGGAAGCGGGCCGCCCAGCGCATCCATCCGCGCAAGATCGTGCTGCGCCTGCTCGACGTGGGCGGCGACAAGCAACTCCCGTATTTCCCTGCGCCACAGGCGCGCAACCCGTCGCTCGCTCAGCGCGGGATTCGCCTCTTGCTCAAGAATCCCGGCGTGCTGAAAGGCCAGCTGCGGGCGCTTCTGCGGGTTAGCGCGGAGCACCTGGTGTCTGCGCTGATACCAGTCGTGGGCGGGATCGAAGAGGTGCGGGCAACACGCGCCATACTAAGCCAGGCGATGGTAGAACTCAGCGCCGAGGGCAAGGCATTCAATCCGAGAATTCCGCTGGGGGCCATGATAGAGGTCCCGTCGGCAGCGGTGTTGACCGCGGTGCTGGCCAAGGAGGTCGACTTCTTCAGTCTGGGCACAAACGATCTTGTGCAGTATGTACTCGCTGCGGATCGCGAGGACGCCAGCGTTGGCGACTACTACCAGCCACTTCACCCGGCCGTGCTGTGGGTCATCCGGTTCGTGGCCGATGCCGCGCGCACGGCCGGCCGGCCGCTCTCTATTTGCGGCGAGATGGCCGGCGATCCCGCTTACACCGAGCTGCTCTTGGGGCTTGGGCTGCGCGAATTCAGCGTGGTGCCTGGAGAAATACTCGAGGTCAAGAACGCGATTCGCGCGGCAACGTTGGCCGACGCCGAAACACTGGCGACGGCTGCGCTGGCGCTCGGCTCGACGGCCGAAGTCGCAGAATTGCTCGAACGGCGGCGGTTGGTGCGGCGTTAGTGCAAGTTTGGAAGGATCGTGGCTGTATGGGGCGTTGACAGAAGAATGGTGTTCTGGTGTAGGAGAATGGATCTCACGTTCGGGGAGTACATCAGGCTGATGGAGGATGGCGAGAACTGGAAGGCCATCGCCATCAATCTCGACCGAGAGGTCTTTCTCAAGGGGCTTCAGGAAGTGCGTCGGATCAGGAATGATGTCATGCATTTCGATCCTGACGGCCCATCTGTCGCCGATCTATCCGAGCTGCGAAAATGGGTGGCGCTTCTCCAGAAACTCTCGAATCTCGGGGTCATCTAGTTGCGCTGGCCTGGCATTTTCCTATTGACCCGCATGGTCTGAGCAGGGAGTCTTCCCCGCAGCCCGGCATGTCACGGACGCACGTGGAAGGAGAACCATCGGCTTCAGAGCTGGCGCACAGCCTGAAGCGCGACGCAGTCAACCGCGAGGACGTCAACTATCGCCTGGTGGTCGACTCGACACCGGCGCTGGTGTTCAGCGCGCGTTCCGACGGCTATGTCGACTATTTCAACCAGCGCTGGTTCGACTACTTGGGCGTTCCGCTGGCAGCGCTGGAAGGGTGGAGCTGGATGAGCTTCATCCACCCTGATGATCGCGAGGAGCACCTCCGGCGCTGGCGCACCTCGCTGGGCGACGGCCAGCCGGCCGTGGCCCAGTCCCGCGTGGCCGACGCGAAAGGCGAATACCGATGGATGCTGCACCGGACGGAGCCGTTGCGCGACGAGGTCGGCAACGTCATGCGGTGGTTTGGAACCAGCATCGACATCGAGGAACTGAAGCGCGCCCAGCGCGAGCTCGATGAGCTCAAGGAACGGCTCTACAAGGAGAACATCGCCCTTCGCGAGGAGCTGACCCAGACGTCGATGTTCGAGGAAATCGTCGGGACGTCGGCCCCGCTCCGCCGCGTCCTCGCGCTGGTGGAGAAGGTGGCAAGCGCGGATTCGACGGTGCTCGTCACCGGTGAGACCGGGACCGGGAAAGAGCTGATCGCCCGCGCCATCCACAAGCGATCGCCTCGTGCTACCCGGCCATTCGTTTCCGTGAACTGCGGCGCCATCGCACCATCCCTCGTCGCCTCCGAGCTGTTCGGCCACGAAAAGGGAGCTTTCACGGGCGCGACGCAGCGCCGCCTCGGTCGCTTCGAGTTGGCGGACGGGGGAACCATCTTCCTCGACGAGGCGGGCGAGCTGCCTGCGGAGACGCAGATCGCCTTGTTGCGGGTGCTGCAAGAGCGGACGTTCGAGCGGATCGGCGGCACGAAGCCCATCCCCGTCGATGTGCGCGTCATCGCTGCCACGAACCGTGACCTCGACAAGGCTATCGCGGACGGTTCGTTCAGGAGGGATCTCTACTACCGGCTCAGTGTCTTTCCGATTGAGATGCCGCCACTGCGCGACCGGGCCGAAGACATCCCCCTGCTGGTGGAATATCTGACCCGTCGGTACACGACGAAAGCCGGGAAGAGAATCGCGAACGTGAGTCGCAAGACGATCGACCTGCTCATGGCCTACGACTGGCCCGGCAACATTCGCGAGCTGCAGAACGTGATCCAGCGGGCTGTCATCCTCTGCGACGAGACCTTGGTGGTCGATGAGTCGTGGCTGGATCATAGACCGGCGCAGTCGACCGGCGCCCTGCACATCCTCGGTCGGCCCAGCACCAGCGAGGAGAAGAAGCTGATCGAAAGCGCGCTGGCGGAGTCGTGCGGTCGCGTCGCGGGGCCGGACGGCGCGGCCGTGAAGCTCGGCATCCCGCGCTCCACGCTCGAGTCGAAGATTCGGTCGCTCCACATCGACAAGAATCGTTTTCGGACCAGATAGCTGCGGCGTTCGACACTAGCCCGGAAACCCTGGAAGGGTTTCCAAACCTCGGCCCCACCCCCCCCGAACCACCCTGCTCGCTTCGCTCGGCCTCGCCGCGATGGTCCGCGCCGAGCAAAGCTCGGCGGCTCCCCACGCGGCGCTGTCGAAGCTCGCCATTTGTCGAGAGTCGCCAGCCCGGTGCAGCCCGCAGGGCCTGCAAAATCGCTCACTTGCTGTTGGCATTGTTCTTGCCACTACAGCACCTCGTAGTCCTGGAAAGTTCAACCAAGCAACAAGGAGGTCCGACGATGGAACGAATGCTAGTGGTCGTCTTCGACGACGAAGTGAACGCCTACGAAGGAAAGTCTGCTCTGCGCCAGCTCGAGATCGAGGGCAGCATCACAATCAACCGGGCCGCGGTGGTCGCCAAGCAGGCCGACGGCACGACCGGTGTGAAGCAGTACGATGACGTGAACCCGAGCGGCACTTTCGTTGGGACGTCCGTCGGTGCTCTGATCGGGTTGCTGGGCGGACCCGTGGGGGTGGCTGTCGGTGCCGTCTCCGGGCTCACGCTGGGGGCGCTCTCGGACGTCGGCGACGCCAGCGTCGGTGAGGACTACGTCGAGGAAGTCTCGATGTCGCTGACCCCCGGCAAGGTCGCGGTGGTGGCCGAGATCGAGGAGGACTGGACGACCCCGGTCGACACCCGCATGGCGTCCCTCGGTGGAACCGTCATTCGCCGCGCGCTCTGGGAGATGCGGGACCAGTTGCGCAAAGATGAGATCGACGCGGTGAAAGCGGACCTCGCGCAGCTCAAGCAGGAGTTCGCGAGTGCCAACGCCGAACGCCGCGCGAAGCTGCAGAGCCGGATCGATCAACTTCAGGCGCGGATCGATCAACAGAAGAAGCGAGCGCAAGAGTCGCTGCAAGCGTTTCAGGCGCGCGGAGCGACGAAGCGAGATCTCCTCAAGAAGAACGCGTCCGCCGTGGGGCAGGCCCTCAAGGAACTCGCGAAGACCCCGCTGACGTAAACGACCCGGCGCGCGGAACCCTCGTACGCCGAGGTCCGCGCGCCATGGACCGTCGAGAACCCAGGTTTGTTTCAGCGTTGCAACGTAAGGCCTCTAGCTTGCCGATGCGGTAGGTCGGATCTGTTGGCTCCACATCGTTCTCCGCCAAGACGCCAGACTGTGTCGCAGCTTCGGGCGGGGACTTCGGTGTGGCCTTCCGAACAGAGATCGGGCCGTCGATCCATTCATATTCGAAGTCAGGGAATGTCTCCAGGCCGAGGTGCTCCAGTGCCTCCTTGACCCTCGCCGAAATCCAGACGCCGCGCCGCTGGGCTCCGAACCAACCGATGAGACTGCGAGGAGTAATGGTGGGCGCGGTGCCAATTTGCAGCCTCATGGGACCACCTTTTTTGCAGGGGCATGGGACCAGGGAGGCGAGGCAAAACGACCTGTGGATAAGATGCCGTTTTCTGGTCGCGCTGTCTACCTCGACTGGGAG